>Ga0163144_10019287_pt1 | contig 13726 bp, 11 predicted proteins | sample OliLak19BULKMAT1_FD_123175 | JGI IMG/M metagenome (GOLD analysis project Ga0163144, IMG submission 123175) | Freshwater microbial mat bacterial communities from Lake Vanda, McMurdo Dry Valleys, Antarctica - Oligotrophic Lake LV.19.BULKMAT1 | ecosystem: Environmental > Aquatic > Freshwater >... | reverse complement strand
ATAGTTGCGGCTGTTTGGGCCGCTGGCCGTGTTTGTCTCCACCTTGCCCCGAAACATGGCAATCACCTCAATATTCTTGCCCGTAAGGCCCAGCCCACGCGTCGCGAGGGAAAATTCATGCGCCAGCGCGGCAATGTTCTCGGCGACATCCTTCCTGGTTAATGCGGCGCGCAAGCCTGGGTCTTTCAGCACCTCCAACGCCCGGGCGGGGGTGAAGGTCTGTTTGCCATCCGTCCCCTTCAACAAACGATCCACAAACGCAAAGGGGTCAGCAATGCCCGCCACCTTCAGGTTGCTGAACGACACCAGCGCAGTCGGCGTAAGCTGCGGTAACAGGGCGAGCGATGCGTTGGCCGATGGCGAGAGAGCATTCTTATCCAGCCCCGTCACAAAAGTTTTTACTGCATCCAGCGCCAGCGGGTTTTGCGCCACTTCCGGCGATAATACATAATCCTGCAGCGGTTTGGCCAGCGCATCCATGCTCAGGGTTTGCTGCTTGGATAAGGTGCCAAGCAGCGTGGTCAGCGCAGCATTGGGCTGTCCTTGCGCGTTCATGCCCGTTGCTTGAATGAGCGTGTGCAAGCTATCGAGCTTAAACGGCACTTGTTTGGCGAATTCGGGCACTTCTCTCACGAAGGCGTGGATGGCGGGCAGTAGTTTAATATTCTCCGGCGTCATCAAGGCCCGCAACGCGTTGGGGCCCTGGGCGGAGAGTGCGCTAGCCAATTGCGCAAACTTAGCGGTGCCGCCCATCTGTTCAGCCAGCGTATTAAGCGCAGCTTGGGCGGCGGCATTGTCCTTTATTGCGGCATTAACCGCCTTTAAGGCTTCTTTTGCTTCAGGGGTTAACGTGTTCGGATCAACCATAGCAAGCGCTTGTGTGGCCGATTTACCTTCCATGCCCAGTGCCATCGCTTTAGCTACATCTCCCGCCATAGCAGCGCTCAGCATGGTGCGCAATTTGACGGTGGGTTTGCCGCTGGTGGGGTCCAGCCCATCAATCACTAACTGGCGGAGGGTCTCAGGCGGCACAATAGACCCCACCTTCGCCGCTGCGGCTTGCAGGGTCTTCATCGTCTCGTCAAAATGCTTTGCGCTCAACAACACATCCAGCTTGTCGCTGTTGATAATGCCCACCATCGCTTCTTTCACATTCTTGGTGGTTTTAGTTTCTTTGCCCGCTTCTTCCTTGGGCAGTGCGGCAATCAGTGCGCGCACCTGTGCCGGGCGGTCGCGCATCAGGGCAAAAATGGTTTTGTCGTTGGTCATGGTGTCGGCACTTACCGTGCCCTTGGTAATCACTTTGCCCGCCGCATCCTTCACTTCATTCGCGGTGCGCACATCGCTCATAAATTGCAGGAAGGTTTCTTTTTTATCCGCAATCACACCCAACACAGGCGCGGGCACGCCTTTCTCCTCAAGCGTTTTGCGCAGCTCGTTCATGTCTTTGTTGGCCATTTCGGTTAAATATTCCTCTGCATTGCCAAACATGGCTTTGATGCTCGCCGGCAGCATATCGATCAGCGGTGCAGCCGCTTCCTTCACCCAATCCACGGCTTGCCCAAAGTATTCCTTCATCTTATCCCAGCCAACCGCCTTAACGGCAATAAAACCGATAATCGCAACCGCCAGAAGCCCCCAAAAACCACCGAAAAAATCCGTTACCGTATCCCACATGCGGCCAAGCATGCTCAGCTGCTGCTGCTCGGCGGCGGCTCTCTTTTTCTTTTCTTCCTCAGCCAAACGCGCAGCCTCTGCTGCTTCAAGTCGCGCTAGCTTTTCTGCTGGTGTTTCTGTCGCCATTATACTTGCCCAGTTATACTATTTCCTACTCTCATCCTACACGCGTTTGATGACAGTTTGATGACAGTTCGGGCTTTATTTGCAGTTTTTTGCAGATTTTTTGGGGGTGGTTTGGGCGCAGGAAATTTGCCTAAAAGCCCTCCCCCTATTTAGTGGGAGGGACGACTCCCATCAGGAGGCAGGGGCAGCCCCCATCCCGCTTACGAGGCTTACCCCCCTCACGGATAATACCCCGGCTTCGCCCGAAACCTACGTCGGATAGCAACAATAATTATCTGATTTAATGACATAATCTCATTTGAGAGCTGGTTTTTAATCAGCCCTTCACAGGCGCTTATTACGGTTGCGTAATAAAACCCATGCAGGTTTGGCCATGCCGCTGCCACCGCTTCGCGCCCCCATTTATGCTCCTGCTGCGGCACACGGGCGAGGGCTTCAATCACCGCTATGGCCTCCTCCACCTGCGGGTCGGGGTTGCGATACACTTCCGCATCCGGCGCCAGGTTGAATGCCATATCGGCAAGGAACGCCGCAATTGCATGGCCAAGGCGCATAGGTGGTAATACGTTAAATTTAATCGGTAATTTCTGATGAGTTGCGCGTTTAACAAACCCCGCCAACAGCAGCGCCCTCCAGCCTTGTGCCAAAAACCACGGCGGGCTGCAGCGCAGCCGCGCATGGTAAAAAGCGACCCGCTTTTCCGCCTTTAGCAAACGGCCTAGCCCTGCGGATTGATACGCTAACCCCATTGCCGCCACGCGCTGCATATCGCGCAGCCGCCCCTCGGCCACTACTGGGTCGGCGCGCAGTTGGCTATGGTTGATATCCGTTGAATAGCGCCCCACAATCCCCCTTGATGTACGTCGCAAATCCGCGAAATGGCCCATTTCCTGCCCTGCAATCACCACCATGCGCGCTAACGCGGGAAAGCCATCCGTGGTATAGGTTTTCTGCGCACCCTCAAAAAACGGGTCGCCGCCCGCCGAAATATAGACGGCCGTGCCATCGCTATCGGTCGCTTGCAGGCCGCTATTTTGCCCATGGCCCTGCCATTCATGCACCGCCATCAGGTCCGCCACGGTGTGGGAATAGGAGACGAAAATTTCGGTACCGCTACGGATAAGCAATTGAATCACTGCAGGGTGCGCCGACTGCACCAGCACCCGAGCCACGCGCATTTCCTTGGCCGCCTCCACCCCACGCGCCTTTTTCAACTCGTTGCGCAGGTAGGCCCATACATCCGCCACCCCCTGCTCGCCTTGGGCGGGCGCGACCAGCCGTGCCACACGGGCGCGGGTGGTGGATGCAAGTGCCGCATCCGTCAGCTCCCGCCCGGTGAAGGTAAGGTCGGAATTGCTGGTGCCATAGCGCACAAAATTACGCGCGTGGTCGGCATTAATCCGAAGTTTACCGCTCATTACAAGCTGTTGCGCCAACCCCTCCAACGCAGGCGGCATCTCCCACGCCTCAGTGGCAGGCAAAAAGCTGAGGATGTGATAGAGGTTGTGGGCCATGAACCCCACTATGCCACACCCAAAGGCAGACGCTAAGCAGGTTTTTTGCTTGATAACGCAGCGAAGCTTCAAATTTCATCAAAACGTAATAATAAATTAAGATTTATTCGGTTATACTGCAGGACTAAAAGGAGATACCAATGGGCGATTATAACAATGAGTTCATCGTTAAACCACCACGTGTGCCACATGCCGCTCATGATCGAACTAAAGCGTTAGTCAAGACGGAACTGGCCGCTCACATAATTAATGCATCTAAAGTTTCACAGTATGAGTTTTTAGATATGCGACAAACCGCTCGAAGGCTTGGTATCAAAAAAAATACTCCTGATTATGAGGCGCTTGAAGGTGAATGGGAGTCAATAGCTAAAGACTATGATGCACGAAGCAATCAGCATGTTGCAGGAACTTATCAAATGCTGCACACTGGTCCTAAACGACTTTTTGTCATGCGAGTAGATGAAGATAGTATGGATGGCAAACCTGCTGGAAGTAGTTATAAAATAGCTTCTAAAAATTTAGGTTTGATTGCCAATAAAATCGGTCTTACTTACATACCCATGGTCCACACTTCAAGCAACGAACGCGGCAGGTGAGCTATGAGTTTAAGTAATACACACGGTATGATGTCGCCATCGCACACTGAGCGCCGCACACGGCGTGAGACTCGAATAACCACGGCAAGAGGCAGCGCGGAAGTAGTAAAGGATTTTCTTGCACCTAGCATGGCCCTTGGGCCTGCTAAACACCGTACCATGCTCACGCGCGATGAGGTGGCAAAGCGACTCGGGATTGAGGATAACGCGCAGCACTGTGCACAGTTCTCCGTGATATGGGATCGGTTGGAAGAGAATTATGCAGGCAGCCCACACTTACATATCGAGAACCATCCAAGGCCAATCAAGGTGTTTGGTCACATCTTAGTATTCGGTGCGCAAGGCCAACCGCCTTTAAAGGACGGCGATTTTCGGCTGAGTGAACACTCGATGGAGAGAATGGCTTTTGCTGTCAAAGGCCAGCGGGAGAAAAAGGTTCCATCATCGGATGCACTAATGGCTAATCTCACTCCTCAGCACCTGCCTGAAGGGTTTAAAACCATAAAAGATATCAAATTATCGGGCAGAAGCGCTGAGGAAAACTTGAAAGAATATTGGCACTCTTTCGCGTGTCGCCTAGCAGCTAAAATTCCCATTAAACTACGTAACGCAGGCGTACTTATCACTGTTGAAACAGAGGGACTAGGAAAAAATAAACTTGAGTTACAGTGTGTTACTTATAAAGGATCGAACGGCAGACCCGTGTGGTTATTTGGTGCGGGCAACGATAACGAGCAACTTGGTCGGTGGGTGGATGCCATGAGAGGCTATCAATCAGAATCTATTTTTGAGCGCGCAGAATTAAATGTAAAAGCGGTATCTGAATTAAATCTCGTGAATTTGCCTAGCATAGGCGCTTCTCGCTAACCTGGCGCACCCAGCAGGATTCGAACCTGCAACCGCTCGCTTAGAAGGCGAGTGCTCTATCCAGTTGAGCTATGGGTGCGTGCGCTCACCCTAAAGCACCACAAAAACGCTGACAATGCCAATCATCAACGCTATGAGGTTTGGCATTGGATTTTTTGCGTTAAGGGCTTTTTTATGAAAAAAACAATCACGTGGGCACTCGTCGCGGTGTTAGGGGTGGGCGTTTTGGGCGCGGTCGGGGCTTGGTTCGTAGCCAGCGGCAACGCGGTTAGCCACGCCGAGCAATTCATTGCCCAGCTAAACGCAAAGGTGCTGCCGCAAAATGGCACCGTGAAACTCACCTATGACCACATGGCGCGCAGCCGGTTTCCGGCGGTTGGCATCACCCTGACCAACCCTATGCTCACTTCCACCATTCCCGCTGATGCGCAAGGGCGTCCGCCGATTGATATAGTATGGAAACGCGGTGGCCACGTGGATATCCTAACGGATTACCTGAAAAATGAATACCGAGTCATCAGTGATGGTGCGGGTACATTAAACGTAACATCCGGTTTAGAAAACGTGACGACCACAACCGATTCGGCACGCATCGAACTGAGTATTGCCGCGAGAGACCGCGCGGCGTTTGCGCAATGGAATACCCTCGATTTTAATGATAATGCAGCGGTACGCCAATCCATCAAAAACCTCGCGGCCTTTACGCTATCCATAAGCCCCATGGTGATGAAGGACGCCGACAGCAACGCTGTCATTTATACGCAGGATGCAAGCAGCATAAAGCTTGCCAACCGCACGGTGGATGGAACAATTGATTTCGACCTCGACCTAGCCTTAAATGGTATAGAACTCACCACGGCGTATGGCCTGGTAGCCCGGCGCATTTTGCGTGCCGTGCAAATGCCGGAAGGTGCGTGGAACGAGCAGATGCCCTTCTCCTCTACCCGCGCGGGCAAACAGGATATCCTCATCGCCATGCAGGTGAATATACCCGACAAACCCAGCGCAACCTCCAACGGGTTTATCCATGTTCCCGTCTTGCGCGTGAAGAATAATTTTTACACCGTCGAAATGCCCTTGCATGTCGTACTCAAGGAAGAAAACAACCTGCGCTTGGCCCTGTTGAAGCTCAATGCATCGTTACAGGTTGCCCCCGCCGCTGCGCTTGAAATGCAAGCAGCACTCGCTACACTTGGCACCGAGCAAGGCATGGGCGGCGTACTCACGCAAATGGTGGGCGCAACCAACACCGCGATCAACCAAGAAGCCCTTAAACAAAAACTGACCGAGGCGCTGCCGACCCTTTCCACCCTTGGCCCCATCACGTTGGATGTCGATATCGAGGCCGCCCTGCCAGCCCCCAATGCGGCGGAAACACTTACTCGAAAACGTGCTCCCGATGCACTGGCTGAGAACCTTACCATTCGCGCACTGCGCTTAAACAACGCCCGCTGGGGGCTGGATGTGAAGGGCATGGCGGCGCGCACCAGCGGCACTGCCCCTACCATCGACATGACGGTGACCTGCCTACGCTGCGACACGATGACCAAGGACATTTACGATACTGCTTTTTCGGCGCAGCAAGCCTTGAACCTCATGAACCCTGAGCGCGTGCAATGGCCGGTTAACGAAGCATTACTCGCCAACATCACGACCGCGCTTGCTCAGATTGGCAGAAAGGATGCTGAAGGAGACATTACGTTTGGCATCAGTTCGCCAACTGCGGGCGATTATCGCATAAACGATACACCATTTCAGGAAATCCTCTCCACACTCATGACGATATTTGCTCCCTTGCCCGAGGCAGAGAAAACACCTGCCCCGCGCATTCCTGCCACACCCTTAGCGCCCATCAATTAACCTCACGAGTAAACCCTATGACCGCTGCTTCACCTTTTACTATCGGCATTATTCAAATGCGCATGCAGGCGCAGCCTGAGGCAAACGTGGCACGTGCCGAGGTGCTGTTGCGCGAGGCAAAAGCGAAAGGCGTGCAGGTTGCCTGTTTGCCCGAGTTATTCGCGAGCTATTATTTTTGCCAAAGCCAAAACCATGATTATTTCACGCTCGCGGAATCCATTCCCGGCGGTCCTACGTACCTGCGCATGCAAGCGCTGTCGAAGGAGCTGGGCATGGTAATTGTGGCCAGTTTATTCGAGCGTCGCGCGGCGGGCATGTACCATAACACCGCGGTGGTGTTCGATGCGGATGGGACGGATTTGGGCATGTACCGCAAAATGCACATTCCCGATGACCCGCGCTATTACGAGAAATTTTATTTCACCCCGGGCGATACGGGCTTTAAAAACTTCAATACCAAATTTGGCCGAATTGGCGTGCTGATTTGTTGGGACCAATGGTTCCCCGAGGCCGCACGCCTGACCGCCATGCAGGGCGCGAGCGTGATTTTTTACCCCACCGCCATTGGCTGGCACCCGGCGGAAAAAGCTGAATATGGCGAAGAGCAATGGAACAAATGGCAGACCGTCATGCGTGGCCATGCAGTGGCGAACAACGTCTTCATCGCCGCACCCAACCGCGTGGGTGTCGAGCCTGAAACCGATGGCGGGTCGCTCGAATTCTTCGGCCACAGCTTCATTTGCGATACCTCCGGCCGCTATATCGAACACGCGGATGAAAAGTTCGAAGGCGTGATGACCGCGGTGATTGACCCAAAAAAAGTCGAAAAACAACGCCAATACTGGCCGTTTTTCCGTGATCGGCGGATTGATGCGTATGGGGAATTGTTGAAGCACCCAAGTAAAAGCGTGTAAATCTTCATCAAACTGTCACACTTTTACATAGAATGGTGATGTAAGCACATCTTTCAGGAGTAGTGAAAGGTGTATGTTATGATTATTTATCCAGAATCTTCCCAACAGAATGGGCCGTTCTCAGAGCTACCAGCATTTTATGACGAAAATAACAGTAACCGTATGACCAGATTTGAGCTGGATAAAGCAGAGGATGGCACGATCACTATACTTCGTGAAACATCAGGATATACTAAGGCACCTAGCGGTATTTTTGGGAATGGCGAGAAAACAACCAGCTTTGATAATCAAACCACATATATTGTTGTCCCACCTACCAGTAAAACAATTCATATTACGCATCGCGTAGAAAAAATGCTGCCTGTATTCCATCATGAGTTTGCAGCACCAGATCACCATGTCATTGGCAACCTAGCCAGACAAATCCTAGAGTATGGCTCCATGGATGAAAAAACTGCAACTATGCTTTCATCACGAATCGATATGGAAATTGCCGCGTGTAAGAAAAAGCGGATTGGAAATGTTGTTGGAACGGCTGGCGGATGGAAAGACGCAATTAATCGTTGCTCAGGTAGTACAGATAAGCCTCATAGTGCGGCACGATAAAATAAATTTGCTATCTGGTTTCAAAAGAATCGGATATTACAGCTACTATGAGTAACATTCAGCATTCACTTCTAAAAATGCCGCCCGAATGGGCCCCCCAAGAACGCATCTGGCTCAGCTGGCCGCACGCACGCGCCGATTGGCCGGGTAAATTTGCGCCCATTCCGTGGGTGTTTGCGGAAATGGTGCGGGCGATTACGGGCAGTGGCCAGCGCGTGGGCCTGCTGGTAAAGGATGCCGCCGCACGTGCCGAAGCCATGGACATGCTGGACCGTGCCGGTGCTACGCTGATGCTGGTGGACATATTGGAAATCAAAACCAATCGCGGCTGGCTGCGTGATTGTGGGCCGATTTGGGTAAAAGACGCCTCCAGCAGCGCATTGGTGGCGCTGGATTGGAAATTCAATGGCTGGGCGAAATACGCCAACCACAAGCTCGATAACGCCGTGCCGCCACACATCGCCGCGTTCACCAACCACAACACCATCATCCCCATGCACAAAGGCAAGCCGGTGGTGCTCGAAGGCGGCGGCATTGAGGTGGATGGCGCGGGTAGCATTATTGTTACCGAAGAATGGTTGTTAAGCGGTACGCAAGTGCGGAACATTGGCTTCACACGCGAAGATTACGAAGAAATATTCGCAAACTATCTTGGCGCCCCCAACACCATTTGGCTGGATGCGGGCATTGTAGGAGATGACACCCACGGCCATGTGGATGACGTCACCCGTTTTGTCGCCGCCGGCCACGTCGTCACCGCTATGGAGACCGATGGCACGGATGCCAACGCCGCCATTTTAACCATCAACCGCGCGCGTTTGGGCCGCAACACGTCCCTCAACGTGACGGAGCTACCCATGCCGCGCCCCGTGCTGTTTGAGGGCCAACGCCTGCCCGCCTCTTACGCCAATTTCCTCATCTGCAACACGGTGGTGCTGGTGCCCGTATTCAACGACCCGGCGGACCACATCGCCCTCGCCACCCTCGAAACATGCTTCCCCACCCGCAGCATCGTGCCCATCCATGCGCGCGATTTGGTATGGGGCTTGGGCACCATTCACTGTTTGACGCAACAGCAACCCGTCGCATAAAACCCAATCCTTTGCCTTGGTTTTCTCTCGAATCGAGGCTATGAAGCAAACCATGCCACACGCGCACCACCATCACGGCCATAGCCACGCGCCCATCGATATAGCGGCGGCAACCGCTGGCATGCCCCCACACCTCGCGCGGCTCATGCGGCTGGCATCCTATGCCTCCGTGGCCGTTGCCAGCGTGCTTTTGCTTGCCAAATTATTCGCGTGGTGGCGCACGGATTCGCTCGCCATGCTCTCCTCCTTCACCGATTCGGTGTTCGACGTGCTCATGTCCGTCGTCAACATGGTGGCGGTGCGCTATGCCCTAAAGCCTGCGGATGACGACCACCGCTTTGGGCATACGTCCATCGAGGATATTGCGGGCCTCGCCCAATGCGCCTTCATTTTCGCGGCGATGGCCATGATACTCCTGCAATCCGCCGAGCGCCTGAGCAACCCGCATGTTACCTTAAGCAACCCCGAGCTTGGCATTGGCGTGAGCGTGCTCGGTATGGCGCTTACCACTGTGCTGGTACTGTTTCAAACCTACGTAACGCGGCGCACCAAATCCCTCGTCATTGCGGCGGACCGGATGCATTACGTGGGCGATATTTTGTTTAATTTGGGCGTGCTCGCCGCCTTCGTGCTTAGCAGTTTTTATGGTTTATTGTGGGCGGATGCGGCGATTGCGATGGCGATTGCCCTGCTGGTGCTGCGCGCCACCTGGCCGCTGGGCGTGCGCGCCTTCAACAACCTCATGGATCGCGAAATGCCGGATGATGAGAAAAAAACCATCTTCGCGATCATCGACGCGATGCCGGAAATCCGAGACTACCACAATCTAAAAACCCGCTATTCAGGCGCCAAAGCCTTCATCCAACTGCATGTGGATATTGATGCCAACCTCAATTTCCGCGACGCCCACACCATCATCGATCGCCTCGAAAAAGCCATTGAGCACGCCTTCCCCGGCGCGGATGTGATTGTGCACCCGGATCCTAGGGATTAGGCACGCGTTACCGCTTTTGGCTCCACCGCAAGCTGCTCCATCACCGCACCGTTTTTGGCCACGGTGCTGTAAGGGCCTTGCGGGCTTGCGGAAACTTTGATGGTGCTGATTAGATTGACCTTCATCGCCTCAATCTTTTTATCATCCAGCCCGCATTTTCGTCCCAGGGCTTCGGCATATTTCGTTGCCTGCTCCATGGTGAGTTTGGGAATCCCCTCGCCCTTCAGCGCCATATCTAGCTGCTGTGGTTCTACGCTTAACGTACAGATGTAGCCATTGCTCGTATCGCTAACAGCTACCGCTACCTCCTTCGTAAAGGATGCATCACGACTATGGCCATCGGTATAAATCTTTCCTGCGTTTGCAATAGTCAGAGCACGCTCTTTTAGAGGCAAGGCATTCAGATTCACCGTGCGGCCATCAACTGTCTGCACATCAAGTTTTAACCGATTGCTGGCCAGTGCTTCGGCAAACATTTCCTCGACACGCTTATTCTCTTGGTGTCCAGCATAGAGGGAAATTACACCTTCAGCCACTATTCCGCCGGTGCCAAGAAGGACTAAACCTAATACTCCAATATCAACTGCTTTCTGTAAATTATTCGCGGCTTGAATGCCAATACGATCTTCAAAGCTTGTCGCTAAGTTTCCGCCCAAGGTTTTTGGACGCTTTTCGATTCCATAATCCGGATAATACATGCCCCACCTCTATAACTGTTAGAATGATACTGCCCCCAACCTACCCCCCCCCCGATGGTTAATTTCAATTAACTTTATGTGAAGTTTTTGTGACAATCCCTTGGGTTCGCTAATTTCTGATATATCACAAACCACTAGCCTTACCCGCCCCACCTAGGCTACAACCCTCCCATGGCACCTAAAAAGCACCAGCGGCCCTCCCTTCCCCCCAAAGCCTCCGCGCATCCGCCGCGCGGGTATAACGATGCGCGGGCCGCGCGCGTCAGCAAAAGCGCCGCTGGTAGTGCCAACACTAGTGGCCACTGGGTCTATGGCTGGCATGCGGTGAATGCGGCGCTGGCCAACCCCGAGCGGGTGGTGGTGCGCATTATTGCCAGCCCCGCGGCGGCCGAAAAACTGGAAATGCCCGCGCGCAAACTGCCCACCCCACACATTATGGACCCGCGGGAGCTGGATCGTATTTTGGGTGAGCACGCCGTCCACCAAGGCATCGGCGTAGAGGTAAAACCGCTCGAGCCTTACCGCATCGAAGATATCCTCAACATCAACGACCCAAAGGGCCCCATCATCATTCTCGACCAGGTGAGCGACCCGCACAATGTCGGCGCCATTATGCGAACGTGCGCGGCGTATGATGCGATTGCGGTGATTTACCCCAAAGACCACTCCGCACCCGAAACCGCGACGATGGCCAAAGCCGCCTCGGGTGCGCTGGATTTAGTAAAGCGCATCCAAGTCACCAACCTTGCTACCACCATGCGCGAGTTGAAAGATGCAGGCTGGTGGATTATTGGCCTTGAAGGTGAAGCAACCACCTTGCTGACCGACATTAAATTCGCCGCCAAAACCGTGATTGTGCTGGGTGCCGAGGGCAAAGGCATGCGCCGCCTCACCGCCGATAGCTGTGATGAACGGGCACGTTTAACCATGGGCACGGGCATGGAAAGTTTAAACGTGAGCAACGCCGCGGCGATTGCGCTGTATCAGTTATATATAAGCAAGGGCCGCTAACGCCATGGATAACGCCACCATGCTAACCCGCGCCGAGGCTGCCATTACCGCTGCCAAAAAAGCTGGGGCGGATGCGGCGGATGCGCTGGCGCTGTCGAGCTCGGACCTCAGCACCAGCATACGTAATGGCCAGCCCGAATCCATCGAGCAGGCGGAATCGGCGGGCATTGGCCTGCGCGTGTTTGTGGGGGAAGCGAGCGCGACCCTCTCCACTAGCGAATTTTCGGCCGAAGCACTCGCCACATTGGCGGCCAATGCGGTCGCCATCGCCCGCGCGGCACCGGCCGATCCCTACTCCAAACTCGCCGATAGCGCGTTGCTTGCGCACCATTTTACCCCGCTTGAGGCGGCGGATGATGTGCTGCCCGATATGGCCACGTTGCAGGCCCACGCCCGCGCGGCGGAAGCGGCAGGGCGCGAAGTCAGCGGCATCACCAACAGCGAGGGCGGCGATGCCAGCGGCAGCCGCCACACGCTGGCGCTTGTCACCAGCCACGGCTTTGCGGGCGCGTATCAATCCTCGCGCTACGCACTTTCCGCGTCGATGATTGCGGGTGCGGGCGACACCATGCAGCGCGATTACGACTATGCCTACGTCACCCACTACGCAGATTTACCGACGCCTGAATCCATCGGCAGTGCTGCCGCACAGCGCGCCATCGCCCGCATGAATCCGCGTAAACTAACCTCACAAACCTCCACCGTTTATTTCGAGCCCCGCGCGGGCCGCCAGCTGCTCGGCGCGTTCGCCAGTGCTATTTCAGGCAGCGCCATCACCCGTGGCACCAGCTTTTTGAAGGATGCCCTGGGCACCAAACTGTTCGCACAAAACATTCGCATCACGGATGACCCGCGCCTTCATCGCGGTCTTGCCTCCCGCGCGTTTGATGCGGAAGGTATCGCCGCCAAAGCGATGGATTTTGTGGATGCAGGAACCCTCACCAGCTGGGTGCTCGATACACGCTCAGCTAAACAGCTGGGCTTTCAAACCACCGGCCATGCCGCGCGAGGCCTCGCCAGTGCGCCGCACCCTTCCACCAGTAATCTTTATTTGCACGGCGGCACCCACACGCCCGATGAATTATTTACCGAATTGGGCGATGGGTTTTACATCACCGAAACCATTGGCCACGGCACGAATTTAATTACGGGGGATTTCTCCGTCGGCGCATCGGGCTTTTGGTTGGAAGGTGGCCACCGCGCCTACCCCGTCAGCGAAGTTACCATCGCCGGGAATTTGCGCGAGATGTATGCAAACCTGGTGGCCGCCAACGACCTCACCTTCAAATACGCCACCAACGTGCCCACGCTTGGCATTCCACGTATCACCATCGCGGGGAACTGATGGCATCACTGTTTCGCAGCCCATCCGCCCAACTCTACAAACGCCTTCTCAAAACCTATGTCTGGCGCTACCGTCGCGCGCTGATGATTGGCGCGGTGTGCATGGTCATTACCGCTGCCGCATCCGCCAGCCAAGCTTACCTCATGCAGCCGGTGCTTGATGATATTTTTGTCAATAAAAACACCACCTACCTCATGCTATTGCCGTTGCTGCTTATCGTCATTGCGCTGTTTGCGGCGGCGGGGGATTATGGCCAATCGCTCTCGATGGTGTATGTGGGCCAGCGCGCCGTGTCGGATATGCAGGGCGATTTGTTCGAGCATCTCATGCACGCCGATATCAGCCTCTTTCACGACCAATCCTCGGGCCGCCTCATCAGCCGCATGACCAACGACATTATGATGATGCGCCAATCTGTCAGCCAAGT
>Ga0163144_10019284_pt1 | contig 13727 bp, 9 predicted proteins | sample OliLak19BULKMAT1_FD_123175 | JGI IMG/M metagenome (GOLD analysis project Ga0163144, IMG submission 123175) | Freshwater microbial mat bacterial communities from Lake Vanda, McMurdo Dry Valleys, Antarctica - Oligotrophic Lake LV.19.BULKMAT1 | ecosystem: Environmental > Aquatic > Freshwater > Lake... | reverse complement strand
GGAGATCACGGAAGACTGCTGTTTTAGCAGTGTCTCGATCTGCGTATTCTGACGGCTTACTACATCCACCAGGTCCGCCAGATCTTCCACACCCTCACGCAGAATGCTGGCTGCTTCCTGCAGTTCTGAATACTGGTCCATTTCCAGTGCGTCCAGGTCAGGCGTGGTACTGCCACGGCGCACGTTGGCGTTCAGCAGGGCTCGGTCGGCGATCTTCCTGATATGGGTTCGCACGGAGGACAGTCGCGCCTGCAATTCCGCCGAGGACCGCTTGCTGCGTGTGGTGTTCTGCGACGCGCGTACACCGAGTTGTTGCGCCTGGCCGGTCAAGTTCAACAGGTGATCCAGTTTTTCGGAGGTGATGCGCACTGACTGCTGCGCCGCCAGTACCTTGGCGCCCTCGTCCGCCAGTTGCTGGTCGCGCTTTTTCTCCAGGGCTGACACCACTGTTGATTTCTGCTCGCTGAGAACAATTTTGCGCGTGCTGTCCTGAGACGCAACAGCAACAGCTGGCGAGGAGACCACATTCTGTGGCTCGTGTTCGAGCGCCGCAGCGCTGGCCTGTTCGGGAAACTCGCTGGCCACATCCGCGCGATTTTGAGCTACGTATTCGACACCGCGCACCACAGCATCGAGCCAGGCATTAACGATACGGAAATAGGTCTGCTGTGCGCCGGCATTGGGTCTTGGCATCTTGTCGAGCAGTGTTTCAAAGTTATGCACCAAGGTACCGAGGCGCTGCAAACCAACACTCTTGGCTATGCCCTTGATCGTGTGCAGGGTACGGGAGACTTTGGCAAACAGGGGTTCAGTCGCAATATTTTTCTCCCACTCACCCACTTCGTTCTCAAGCTTCTCGACCTCGGCGGAACCCTCTTCAATAAAGGCATCAAGGAAATCCGTAAAGATCTCTGCGTTACTCTGGCTGGTATAACTAAAGTCAATGTAATCCGGTATATATCCATCGATACAGGTCCCGTCAAAGGCAGCCAGGTCGGTCTCAATTGAATGATCGGGCGCTGCAAAAGTTGCGTTCTGCTCTTGCACTGCAGACTGCAACGCCACACCGTGGACCTCCTGCATATCGATTGCATCGAAGCTCGAGCTGGAAACGTCATCGCTAGCGCGATCCAGCTGCGAGAGGTTCGAAAATGCAGCTTCGATATCGACAGTTACATGGCTGTCGTCACGCAACAATTGCGTATCAAAGTCGTCTGCAAAATCTTCGCCGAAAATGTCTTCACCGAAACCATCATCCACCGACCAGTCGGTTGTAAGATCACCCTGCAGGTCAGAGCAGCTAAGGTCTTGCAGCTCATCTTCGGTGGTGGCGGCAGTAAAGCTTTCCAACTCCTGATCGGCGCTCGGGGAGGCGGCGAAATCAGCACTGAACAGGTGGTTCCACGTCTCATTGCTTGGCACATGCAGGAGTCTTACATAGATTGAATCACGCTCTGCCTGGTTGATGGATGAAAGCGGCTGAGGCATTTCGAAGCAGATTGCATAAACCGGCTCATAACCCTGCGCATAGCACTGTTTGATGGACTCTTCGTCGGAGCCCAACCTCACTTCCACCGCCACAGCGTCCGCCTCTAATCCAAGCGACTCAAGACGTGCCCGCACAGCGCTGGATATCTCCTCCATTACCGGCGTGATAACTGCGGCAATGGCCGACACCGAGCTCTGCGCAAAGCCATCCATAGTGCGAAAATCTTCATGGTAATCAATGGAGGTATCTGTTGACGGATCAACTGCTATAACGCCCTCAACGCGCTGTACAAAAAGCTCCTCAGGATCGAAATCGCTGTCAAGAAGGTGCTCTCCCGCCAGCAGATAGCTGTCGAACGCCTCATCGTCCAGTGGCTGTGGAGTACTCGCGACATAGTCCAGCACGCTGGCACGATGAGAGACATCACCCATGCCACTATCATTCGCGACGGTATCGCATGCGGGATCCGCAACCCGGTAAGGCACTGGAATGCCGGTCAAATTGATAGCGGCAGGCGCTGTGTCCTGGACAGAGGTACCCTCTTTTTCCGCACCATTAATTGCAACCGATTTGACGCGCTTGATCGACATAAACTTCTCGCCGATGTCATCGTCGCCCGTCAGGCCCAGTATGTCCGCTCCCTCCGCCACAACGGATACCACTTGAAAATCGTTGTCATCACGTCCGTGTGAAAAGTCGATCGCCATAAACTCTTCACGTTGGTCTCCTGCGGATTCCACAACTGCGGGCCCATCCTTACGGGAATAGATGTCACCTAGCGCGTTCTCTGATGAGATCACAATCTCCTCATCGACATAACTGGCGAGGTCATCGCTGTTGGCGTGGCCCCTGACCAACGGCCGACCAGCGACTTCTGTTTCGTAGGCTGAAAGGCCCCTATCGCGGTACTCGCTTACAGAAACCGTAAACAGCTTCTCCTCTGGTTCGGACAGATCCATTTCCAGCAACCAGCGCAGGCCCTTCTCCTGATTATCCTCTTCGGAATCCAGCGTCCCGTTAAGTCTCAGTTGGCCCAGATCGTTATCTGTATACACAATAATTCTCCCCTATCCAGTCGACGCGCAGCGCTGCCAGATCAATGAGTCAGAGTTTTAGTGACAGTCAGCTTATCCGCCAATCCGCCAGTCGAGCTGATCACGTCAGTGATCGTTGGTAATGCGCCGTACTGATCGCCATCGCCAGACGCGGCCAGCGCAAAACACGCATTGGTGAGCTGACGAATCCGTCCGACATCCGGCCCGGTGGATTGACTGTAGGATCGAACCAGGTCAGGCAGTGCGCAAACCACTTCATTGACCAGGGTCTGCACACCCGCTCCTGCTGCCAGATCGCCATCCAGCGAGCGATCCAGCATATCCTGTGCCGCCCAGCCCAGCTCACCCAGGAGGTTGGCGCCGACGGCACGACCATTGCCTTTGAAGGTATGGAAGTGCCGGCGAATATCGCGTAGTACATCATTATTTTGGGGATCCTGCAGCCAGTCGGTGGTCAGCTTGCCAAGTTCAGCCACCATCTCCTCTGACTCCTCGATAAACACATCGCGAAATTCCAGCGGAATATCGGCGTCCTGTACCAGGACAGTGTGTTGCACCTGGGGTTCACCTGCAGTGGCTGCGACTTCAGCCATCTTGCGCCCGGGAGACAGATTGGTACTCCACTTTTCCAGCTCGGCGGCGCGCTGCTCGGCGCGTGCGATGATATGGGAAGTGTCATCCAGCGGATCGATAATCGAACGCTGCAAATGCATTTCAATTTGCGCAAACGCGTCAGCAAAGCAGCGGAAAGCATCATCCTCGTGTACGCTACCGGCGTCGCTGGCGGCGGACAGCCATTGGTGACACCGCTCAATGATCGCTCCCTCGCGCTCCATGTGGGCGAAATGCAGCGCTCCGGCAATTTCTTCGAGCAGGCGCAAGGACTCGCTAATGGCCTTGCGATCGGGCATGGACTCCAGCTGATCCAGATACTGCACGGCAAGTCCATACAGCAGGTCAAGATCCGGATCGCCGTTGTCGGCATCCCGGACAGCCTGACGCAACTCCTCATGGCCCTGGTCGGTCTTGTTGAGATGGCGCTGCAGCGCCGTGGTTAAACGCAGCACGCTGGCAGCATCCAGTGGTTTCTTGTCCAGGGCGCTCTTGAGTGCCTTGCGCCGTAATATCTGGTGCAGGTAGTTCTCCACCAGGCCCATCTGCCGGAACGTTGCAGTTGCTACGCTTTCACGCAGTTCGAAATCCTTGCCCGCATAAGAACTGTTCAAGCCGTACTGCAGCTTGTGCTCCAGGTCGAGTTTGACGTCAGTGATGCCGCGCGTGATGGTGCTGACATCATCCGCGACAACGTGCGCATCGATGCCTATCTTTGCGCCGAAACAAGACCGGAGCTGACGCTGCACCTTCTTCAGGGACTCCGCGTGCGACAACTGTCCGGCTGCCACCAGGCGACATTCCGCAGCCTCGATGGCATCCAGTACACTGCTGTCCTGGTCTTCAGGCTTCTGTTTGGCCACTTTTACCAGATCATGCGTTGTCAGGTAGGCCACCGCGCCGTTAAGCTGCTGCAAAGCGCCGTTGAGCGCGATAACAATGGCGTCGCTGTGTACCAGGCCCTGGCTGGCTTCGCTGATAGTACTGTCATCTATGCCAAATGCAGCGCGGATTCCGGCGATATGCACTGGCTTGGACTTGCATGAAGCGATGTAGTACAGCATTTGCTGAACGCAACTGTCGTAGTCGATTGAATCATCGATCCGACTGCCATTTTCCCTGGAAAATTTTATGGCGAAGGCGCCAGACTTGAAAATCTGCGCTATACACTCATCGGGTACTATCAGACCGCCCGCAATTCCCTCACACAGGCCAATCATGGTGAACCAGAAGCGCTCTGGCACCGTGCCGGCATACAGCGTCTGCATTTTTCTGGCAATACGCGCCACGGTTTTCATGCTCTCGCTGACATTGCGCCTTTTCAGTGCCTGCTTCGCCATTTCCAGATAAAGGGCAAGCATGACATTCGCCCGACTGCGTATTTCATCGTCCGCAGCGGGGATCGCATCACAGGTGATGCCGGCATCCGCGGCGAAATCCATATGGAAGAAGAAAGCCCTGGGGCGAGGTCTCTCCCCCACCCAACGGCGCAGGTCGTTGACGAACTGTTCCAGACCGCGACCGGTATCTACGCGCAAATTCTGGGTATGTTCCAAATAGGCGGGAATGATTTTCAGCGCCTGCATCAGCCCACCCATGGCGAGCTTGCGGCGCTGACCGACCACTTTATCCTTGTAGAGGAAATTGAGGCTGCGCTCCATTTCCAGTGTCAGCATTTCTGCCTTTCTCATCCCTAACGCCCGCAGCGTGGAGGTGATCTGGTGTACCGACCACATACAGCGCAGCAGTGCCTGCTTCTGGGAGGGATCGGTGCCGTACTCAACCAGGGCCACTTCAGCGGCGTCGGCCTGAGCATTGATCAGGCCGATAACCCATTTGAGAGACACAATATCCGGTTTCTTGTTCACTCGCTTAACCTCCAGTTTTCTTATAGGCACATACACCCGGCCACTGCAGCCGGCATACACTCTGATTCAACCAGGACACGTCCTCTCCCGCACCGAGTACCAGCAAACCGCCCACGCGCAGACGCTCTACAAGTTGATCAATAATCCAGCGCTGCCGTTCACGGCCGAAATAGATCAGGACGTTCTGGCAGAAAATAACGTTGAAGTCGGCAAAGGGAGCGCTATCAACATGCAGCAGGTTGCTGTGGAAGAAATGCGTTCTGGCGCGAATATTGTCTTTCACCTTGCGCCAATCGCCGGGTTTGTGGTCCATACAGCTGTCCCGAAACAATTCGGGAATCGAGCTCATCGCCGCCTCCGGGTAAACCGCCTGCTGCGCCTGGTGGATAGCATTGAAACTGATATCTGTACCGATACCGTGCCACTGCAGCCAGGGCTTGTGCCGGGAGACCACGCTTTCCACCACCATTGCCATGGAGTACAACTCTTGTCCAAGGGAGCATCCAGCGCTCCAGAAAGAGAGTTCGCTCGGTGCCGGGCCTGTGGTGAGTAATACATCCACGTACTGGGCCAGGTAATGAAATGCCTCGGGCTGACGGAAGAAACGCGTCTCCTTCACGGTGAGCAGGTCAATCAGGGCCAGCCATTCCGCCCTGGCGTTGATGCTGTCGTCGAACGTTGCCAGATAAGTATCTATCTCATTAACACCCAGGTACTCCATACGGGCCTGGATACAACCGGCGATCACGTTCTTCGTGCTATCAATACTAATGCCGGCATCAGTGTGCAATTTCTGCATTAGCATACCCAGTTGCTCACTCTTGAGATCGGGTATCCGGCTGACGCGAGCAGGTATCACACAGAAGCCCGCGATACTTTAGTTTGTTCCAGAGCCTTCATCTCATCCTCGCGGTAGACTTTTCGGGCAACCTGTATTTTTTTCAGTTCCTCGATCGCGGCCAGAGTCCGCTCAACTTCGCTGATCTCCTCAATCTTGAACTGACTGAGGCTTTCAGCGACATCGCGCATCGAGGTTTTCAGGCTGCTTACACCGACCTGCGTCGATTCACTGTATTCGCTGATATCAAGATTGCGTTCGCGTATCGCATCCATAGAGCTGTTCATGTGACGCGCAGTCGTAGCGGACTGACCGGCCGCGTCATCCACGGAGGTAATGATCTTGGTAATAGCCGATGAACCGGCGTTGATCTCTTCCAGGGAGCTGTCCAGACGGTCGATGTACTCGAGGATCGTCACCACGGTACCCACGGTGTTTTCCATACTGGCCAGGTTGTCGGCAGACAGGTTTTGCAACATCCGTACCTGGGAAATAATCTTGCGTCCTTCCTCTTCCGCCTCGCGCATCAGATCGCCAATCGCCTCGGCAATTCCCATGAAAGGTCGGCCGTGTTCGCCGGCTTTCTCAGCCTCAATGCGGGTATTGATCGCCACCACCGAGATCTTGGTATTGAGTGCCTGAATGTATTCCGCAGCGGCGGTCACCGATTGAATCAGTTCACCCTGGCGCTTGGCGGATTTGGATGTCTCCTGCACGGATTCACGCACATCAGCCGAGGCCTTGGACATGTCCTTGGTCAACTCATAGCCCTGTGCCACCCGTTGCCTGTTGCGTTCGGACGTTCTGGCGGCCTCCGCGGTGGATTTCTTGATTTCTTCACTGGTGCGCACCATTTCGGTGGCCGCCGTGGTCGACTCAACCACAGAGCGGGTCAGCTCCCGGCCTTTCTCTACCTGGCCCTCAGCGATCGCACCGATCTTGGTGATGCCCTCATTGGAAACCTTGAACGGCGTTTTGATATTGCGTATCAACTCACGCTGACGCTGGGTTGACGCATTGATTTCCCTGGCGATATCCCGGGTGACGGTATTCTCTTCCGGTACCCGTACGGTAAGGTCACCCTCGGCAATTTTGACCAGGGAGCTGTTGATTTCGGCAACCCCCTGTTCCGTGTACTCCACCCGACGGCGTTGTCCCCGATAGGCTAGCAGGGCCACCACCAACACGGCAGGCGCGCCAAACAGGGCCATGAGCGTGCCAGCCGCCAGCTCCGTCATAAAGAGGGCGTACGCCACACCAACCACGCCGGCCAGGATGCCCAGGCCGATTCCGATTACCCAGAGATTGGGTACATCCATTTTCATTGACTTACTCATTGCCTTTCCCCTTGTTTGAAGACACTCTCCCAGCGGACGCGTTGGACAACTCCTCATCCGCCACTAACTTCTCGATATCAAGTACTGCCAAAAATTCTCCCTTGTACATAAAACCTCCCAGTGTGTATCCGGCAAAATCCGTATCAACCGGGTGATCCACGAGACGGTCCTCGATTGGAAACCGCAGATCGCGCTGGATATGACTGAGAGTGAGCCCGAAATACAGCCCAGGCCGGCGGATTACCATGCAGTAATCCCGCGCACGTCCGATGAACGGGCGTTTTCGAAACAACACGTCCCCGCTGAAAATGGGCAGCAATCCGCCTTTAAAGGCTGCCACGCCGAGCACCCAGGCCTTGGTACCGGGTATCGTGGTTAGCGCAGGTGTTTCAATAATTTCTTCCAATTCTCCTTCCCCAATCAGTAGCGGCACGCCGGCAACACCCAGCGAGGTTCCCACCCAACTCGCGCGCGGCGCGGCCAGAGCGGGAGGCGGCACGCTGTCGTAGGCGTGCAGGCGCTCTATCAGTTCCAGGGACTGCAATGCTGAAATACCCATGACTAGGCAGCCGCCTTCCGCGACGTATGGTTGTAAATCAACGCGCGCAGTACGCTTTCCGGGGGAATTTTAGTGACGTGGGCGGTAGCGCCTCGGGCCTGACCCTTGGCAATATCGAAAATGCCATCTGAGGAAGAGAGCATCACCACCGGTGTGCGCCTCGTGTCCTCGGCATTGCGAATCAGCGTACAGGTCTGGTAGCCATCCAGTTCGGGCATGGTGATGTCCAGGAAGATGAGGTCGGGCTTGAAGCGGCGCAACATACCCAGCGCCTTGTAGCCATCCTCTGCACACTCGACTTCACAGCCCATGCTGCGCAGGGTGTGGGACATCATCATGCGGATGGTTTTGGCATCGTCCACCACGGCAATTTTTATGCCGCTAATATCCATTTGCTCGGTTCCGTTGCTCATTTGCGCCCTCACGTCTTTGTTAGTTATGCCAATGGGTTATGGCAGTACAGTATTTCTATTCAAATCAATGCGGGCAAGGAGAAACTGTAGATTTTGCGAGAAACTCGACATTTTGCGCCGGGTGGGGTGCTCTAAAGCTTTGTGAAAAATATCATAAGGTATTGATATTTATTGTTTTATTTGAGTAGTGAAAAAATCCGGGGAAGGACTGGCAATTTATGAAAGAAGGCTTGCCGTGGGGTTTTCCAAACAATTCCGCTGTGTCCTCAGGGGCTGTGGAGGGCCTCCAGCGCCAATGCGAGCTCGGTCGGGTCCCCGTATTTTTGCACCAGGCCAGTGTCGAGGGCAGCTTGGGGCATCGCCGGGCATACCGCGCTGGCGGGGGACTGGGCCCACACGCGACCACCCGCGGCCTCAAAGACGCGCAGGGACGCCGCGCCGTCATTGCCCATACCGCTGAAGATAATGACGCCCGGCGCAGGTAGTTTCGCGGCACTCAGTATCACCAGCAGTTCGTTGATATCCGGTGTGTGCTGGCCGCTCCACTGCTCACGAGTCGTTGTCACCTGGCCGAATGCATTCAGGACCACGGTACAGCGCGGCGAAATCATGACCAGTCGACCAGGCTCCAGTGTTTGCACACCCTCGGCGATAGACAGGGAAAACTGTTTGTTCTGCACAGTAAAACGCTGCAGCTGATGCTGCTGCGCAGGGTCCAGATGCTGGGCATAGATAAAGGCTACCGGCGGTGGCTGCCTGAACACATTGAGAAACGCCTGAATCGCGCCGGTGGCTCCGGCGGAACCGGCCAACAGCCACACGGCGCGCACCTCGCTCCACCGCGTGGCCTGTCTGGCATTGTCCTGAGTGGCGCGGCCCGCCACCGCCACCTCCAGCTGCGTGATCAGGCCCTCGACCCAAGGCGAGAAGGACCTGCTATCGGCGGCGTTGGGAACATTGTCGGCCGGCAGGAGAAAGCAATCCGTGGTCAACAGCAGTTCGAGAATGTCGTCGGATCTGGCATCAAAAATCCAGGCGTCTACCGCAGCGCGCGCCAGCAATGCGCGCACGCGCGCTATGTTTGCGGCAACGTGCACCTCGTAGCCCGCTTGCGCGAGGGCGGCAACTACTGCGTCCCTGGCAGCGCCGGCCAGCACCAGGCCGATATTCGCCGGCACACTACCGTTGGTCGGGATATTACCTTTGATACTACGCACCTGGAAACATGTAGCTCTTGAACGGCTCCAGGTGCCCGGACTGAAAATCGCGCAACTCGTAGATATTGAATTTGTGCATCAGGGTCAGGCAGCGCTGAAAGACCTGGTCGGCCTCGTAGGCGGAAGGTGGTATGCCGTACTCATCCGTTATCTGGGCAAAAATAGTGGAGGCGATCTCCCGCCGCGTCTGGTCCTCCCGATACAGGGTTTGGTTGACCGGCGATGACACAATGGGCGAACCGTAAATCAGAAAGGCCTCCCAGCGCCGGACGTCCTGCCCCTGGTCAAGTTGCGCCACCAGGAATTTCACCATGTTGTGCAGGTCTATGCGCGGCGGCAGCACATCTTTTTGCAGCCATTTGCGCACCTCCGATTCCCGCCAGTCGCGGTTGATACCCAGTACGCTGATGACGCGTCCCTCGGTCTGGGGCGGCGCCGCGCCCGCCAGGTCCCACAACATGTTCAGGCGCGCGGAAAAACCGAGGCTGACCGGCAACTCCCGCTGCATGGCCTGCTCGAACTCCCGGGCATAATCCTCCACAGTTTTCGTGCCCTGCAGCGCAGCGCCTGGCGCCCCACCCTTGGCACGACCACGTGTGCTCTTTACTGCCATGCTCACAACCCCTTTTAACTGCCCCCGGTGTCACGCCAGCGTTTCAGGTACGTGGGTGTAGAAACACCCATAATACTCGCTCGCGCTGCGGAGCTCAGCGCCCCGCCCTGCTCATTCACATGCGCCATCAGTGTATCCGTCATCAGCAACACGGGAGAATCCGCTGACGGTGCTGACTCCCTGACCCATTCACGCAACAGGCGACGAGGCGTTTGCCACAGCGAACTGCTATTGCGCTCTTCTTCGCGCGCTGCAATTTTTGCCAGCCAGCGACTGATATTACGCGGCTTGGTGTGCAGAAAGTCCCCCGTCTGGCGCAGGTCGCCGCGATACCTGTCCAGCGCCGCCAACACCAACTCGTCTTCTATCCAGGCCCCGAGGGGTTTACTCATATTCAATGCCAACAAATTGTGTACCGCCTCGCCCAGGGCAACCTGCACTGCCTCCAGCGCAGAGGGCACGTAGCTATCGTGCTCACTGTTGTCCGCCTGCACGGTCACCAAAAAGGGTTTGGGCTCCGGCAGGTAGGGCACTCCATCCGGATTGATGCCTTTGAATAAACCCAGGTCCACCGGTGTCAACCAGTCCTTATCGGTTTTCTCCAGAGCATGGTAGATACACTGGCGCATTTCACTGATGTTTCCGGGCCAGTCATAAAGCAACATGGCCTGCTCTGCATCCGGAGTAAAACCCTTCATATCCCGATCGCGCAGCACGCCTTCCTGGCCAAGAATTTTATGTGCCCAGCGCAGCACCGCCTGCTTGCGATCCTTGATGGGCGGCACATGGATAGGATAACCGGCAAAGGCACTGGCCAGGGGTTCGATCAGTGCACCCCGCCTGATCAATACTTCCAGTTTTTCCGGAAACAATGCGATCAGCTTCACGCGCGGCAAATAGCGCGGCGGACTCACATCGGCCAGCGTACGTGAACTGATCTGGCGGGCCAGCTTCAGCTGTACCTCGGCGTGCATCAGATGCGGCGACTTGAACACCAGGGTTTTGCCCTCACCCTGCGCCAGCTCGCGCACAATTCGGGTGTGCGCGCCGCTGCGGCTGCGAAATTCTCGACAGTCGATGGACACCAGCAGATCGCTCGCGCGGCCGGATTCCTCATGAATGATGCGCGCGACATACATCTTACCCGTACCAGCCGGCCCTATAATCGCCACCGGTATATCCACCTTGGCCAGGAAAATGGCCTGGTCAACCGCCCCTTCCATGTTGTCGACCACATAGCCTTCGATATCTTTTTCAATCGGGGCTACCGGTGGTGCCGTTTTTTTCGGCGCGGATGTCGCCTGCGCCATGCTCTGCTGGCCGCTGGCGAACGATGCAGCAGTGATGGGCTCGTTGAATATCCCGGTGTCATTCAACATGCGCCCGATAGTCAGCTTGTGGTCCTCGTCGGACGCGGCGCGAATAGGCTCCTTCGCACCGCCGCTCTGAGCTTGCTGCAGTGCATTGTGCGCCGCCAGTAGCGTGGACAAGGCGCTTACACCAGAGCTTCTGTGCGCCAGGCCAACACACATCCGGGCGTCGGCAGTCGTGGTGCCCGGCATGGTATGCAGTCGGTGCAGATGTGACAGTAAGGCGCGACAAATATCGCGCGCGCCATCGATAGCAACATCCCGCAGGATGATGAGAATGGACGCCGCGGCAGGAGGCCCCACGGCGTCGGCCGAGCGCACAATTTCCAGCAGGCTGCCGCGCATCTCGGCCATCATGCGCCGGGTATCCAGAGCACCCCACTGCCCGTCATAGCGCAGCTGGTCCACGCCCAGAACTGCCAGCGTATCGGAGTGGGCAATAGCCCCCGACACCTGCAATTGCTGTTCGTCCAGCAGGTGCCAAAGCAACAGGCTGAATCTGTTGTGCAGCTCCGCTGTGGGGGGCAACAGCATGCCACCTGCAACGATTTCCGTGCCGTCCGGTCTGCGCAGGATAAACGGTGGCAGGCTAATGCGTCGGTTCGCCTGCACCGCGTGTGTCAGAACACTGTCTGAACCCGCCTCAACGGCGCTGATTGCCTGCGTCCACAATGCGCCGCGCAGTGCGGACGACGCCACGCCAAGCAGGCTGGCGGCACTTTCATTGCACGCAAGGATCTCGCCGCTGTCGACAGCAATTAAAAAGTACGCTTCGTGCAATCCTCCGGGCACTGTAACTGACTGCCGCAGATTATCGGATCGCGCCATGTTTACTCGGCAGCCGCGCTCTTTGGCGCAGGCTCGTCTTCGGCGAACTGCCGCATCACGTAGTCCACGCGCTGCTCAGTGCGAAATCGTCGGTTGCGAGTCAACCCTTCTATGTGGCGCAATCGCGGTAACAAGCCGCGGCCATTGGTAATCTGTATTGACAGTCCGGGGCGCGCGTTCAGTTCCAGAAGTTGCGGACCAGCGAACTTATCCAACACGATATCGGTGCCGATATAGCCCAGTCCGGTCATGTCGTAGCACTGTGCTGCCAGTAACAGGATATCCCGCCACCCGGAGATCTGGATGTCGCTCAGTGCTCGACCCGTGTCCGGGTGCAACTTGATCGGACGACCATACTGCGCGGCTTTCAGGCAGCGCCCCGTGTCCAGCGCCAGACCCACGCCAACCGCGCCCTGGTGCAGATTGGCCTTGCCATCGGAGGCGTGGGTGGCCAGGCGCAGCATCGCCATCACCGGGTAACCGCGAAAGACAATAATGCGAATATCCGGCACGCCTTCATGCGAGTAGCCCGCAAAGCAATCGTCAAACGCAATGAGGTCTTCAATGATCGCCACATCCGAGGAACCGCCGAGTGAGTAAAGACCCGCGAGAATATTGCTCATGTGGCGCCGGATATCGGGAATGCTCATCAGCGCACCCGAGCTCCTGACGAACTGCTCGCCCTGCCTGCCGGTTACCACCAGTATCCCTTTGCCGCCGGAGCCCTTGGCCGGCTTGAGTGCGAAACTTTCCAGACCCGCCAGCTCACGCTCGATATGGCTGATCTCGTGTTGTTCACGCACCACAAACTTCAGGCCCGGCGTCGGTACGTCATACTCCTGCGCCAGCAGTTTGGTTTTAAGCTTGTTATCGACCAGTGGAAAGAGTTTGCGTTCGTTATAGCGATTGATGAAATCCACATTGCGGCAATTCATACCCAACATGCCGTATTCCCGCAAGTGCTTTGGCGAGACCCAGGCCTTGCTCATCAGACTTCATCCATCGCCCGAAAGCGCCTCAGCTCCGACAGTTTGTAACCGGTGTACTGACCCATGGCCAGAATCAGGGCCAGCAGCACCAGATTCAGTTCCGGAAAGTTAAACGTGAGGTGCTCAAGTATCGACCACTGCATTATCAGATACGCGAGCACCGCCACCAGCAAACTGCCACCACCCTGCTTCATTACCTCGCTGGGACCGTCTTCCTCCCACAGGATGGACATACGCTCGATGGTCCACGCAATGATGATCATAGGGAAAAAAGTGATGGTCATCCCGGTACTGTAGCCCAACTGGTAACCAATAATACTGAAAGCCGAAATAAGGAATATCACCATTACAATGAGTGTGGCGATACGGGACACCAGCAGGAGATTGAGACGGGACAGGTAACTGCGCAGCGCCAACCCGATGGCTACTATCAGGACGAAGCTGATCAGGCCGGCCACCAGGGAGGTCTGCAGGAAAGCCAGTGCGATCAATACCGGCATGAAGGTGCCTGACGTCTTGAAGCCGATGATGACGCGCAT
>Ga0163144_10019283_pt1 | contig 13727 bp, 8 predicted proteins | sample OliLak19BULKMAT1_FD_123175 | JGI IMG/M metagenome (GOLD analysis project Ga0163144, IMG submission 123175) | Freshwater microbial mat bacterial communities from Lake Vanda, McMurdo Dry Valleys, Antarctica - Oligotrophic Lake LV.19.BULKMAT1 | ecosystem: Environmental > Aquatic > Freshwater > Lake... | reverse complement strand
CCTCCCACGATGTCGCCGAGTGAAACGACGCTGCAGGACGGACTGCTGGAACATCCCGCAGAAGCCTTTGCGTACTTTCGCAACCAGGGAATCCCGCAGGTCGTCTGCGAAGAAAAGCACATGGGGTCCCGAGCTGTGGCTGTCATCTGCAGAGACGCAGATGCGGCCCGCGAACGATTCGGAGTCGGCGGCAACGACATCGGCATCATCTATACCCGTACCGGGCGGCGGTTCATGAACGACACGGATCTTGAGCGACGGCTGCTCGACCGTATCCGCGATGCCATGACAGCTGCAGGATTCTGGGACAAGTTCGGGACCACCTGGGCCTGTCTCGACTGCGAACTCATGCCATGGTCAGCAAAGGCCCAGGAGCTTCTGCGTTCACAGTATGCTGCTGTCGGCGCGGCGGCCAGTGCGGCACTGCCGCAAGTCGTCGCTGCGCTGGAGCAAACTTCGCAGCGGCTTAACAGCGATGCGTGCTCAGACACTGAAATCGTGCTGGAGAGATTTCGCGGCGTCCAGGCGAACGCCGAACGGTTCGTGGCGGCCTATCGCCATTATTGCTGGAAAGTTGATTCTCTCGATGACTTCAAGCTGGCCCCGTTTCATCTGCTGGCGACGGAAGGCAAAGTCCATGCGGGACAGAGCCATGTCTGGCACATGGAATTGCTTTCGGAGATTTGCGCACAGGATCAGGGTATTCTGCTTGCAACGCGGTACAAAGTGATCGATGTCACGAATCCAACAAGCGAGCAGGAGGGAATCGACTGGTGGAGTGATCTGACTGATTGCGGTGGAGAAGGCATGGTGATCAAGCCGCTGGAGTTCATTGTCCGGGGCAGTCGCGGGCTCGTGCAGCCAGCGATCAAGTGCCGCGGTCGCGAATATCTGCGGATCATTTACGGCCCGGACTACACCGCTGAAGCAAATCTGTCGCGGCTGCGAAAACGGGGACTCGGAAGCAAGCGGTCGCTCGCACTCCGTGAATTCGCTCTCGGCATCGAAGCTCTGGAACGCTTCGTCCGCAAGGAACCATTGCGCCGGATTCACGAATGCGTGTTCGGCGTCCTGGCTCTGGAAAGCGAACCGGTCGATCCCAGACTGTGAGCCTCCCGCGGGTGGCATGTGTCGTGTCAACAGCCAGCAACGGGAGAGTTGGATGCAAAAAGTGTTTTGCAGCGACGGCGGAAATCGGAATGGCGCAAGCGCTCCGGCGACTGTTCTGAAACTCGCCGACATCGAAGGGGAGTACAACTCTCATCGTTCTTGCAGCTTGCGTGAGGCGTTACATTTGACAGACAGAGCTCGCGGCGACGTTCACCTCAGGCGATAATTTCGTCGATCGGCTGGCCATGGTCAATTTCGAGTCGCTTGCGGCCGGGGATTTCGAGCCTTCGAGAGTCGAGACCCAGCTGCTTCAGAATCGTCGCATGAATGTCGGTCACATAGTGCCGGTGCTCGACGGCATGGAATCCGATTTCGTCCGTCGCTCCGTGAGCGATCCCGCCTTTGATGCCGCCGCCAGCCAGCCAGACTGAGAAGCCATAAGGATGATGATCGCGACCGTCAGTCCCCTGTGATGCGGGTGTCCGGCCGAATTCCGTCGCGAAGATCACGATCGTGGAATCGAGCAAACCTCGCTGTTTCAGATCTTTCAATAATCCGGCGACCGGCTTGTCGACCGCTTTGAAATTCGTCTCGTGGTTCGCCTTCAAACTGCCATGCGCATCCCAGACTCCTGCTCCGCCGGCTCCGTGCTGGACCTGGATGAACCGCACGCCGCGCTCGATCAGCCTTCTGGTGGCCAGCATTTGCGAGCCGAAGTCGCGAGTTGCCGGTTCGTTAAGGCCGTACAATTCCTGAGTCGCCTCTGTCTCGGAGTTGAAGCCGAGTGCTTCGGGGACGGAAGTCTGCATGCGAAAAGCGAGTTCATACGCCTTGATGCGCGCCAGCAGAGCCGGGTCGTTCGGGTATTCGAGAGCTTTCAGCTGGTTCAGGCGACCGGCCAGTTCGAAACTGAGCCGCTGTTCATCGACGCTCAGTCCGCTGGCCGGCTTTCCGTAATCGAGCGGGTTACTCGGATCGATCCGAATGGGAACGGCATCGTGGGCAGGGCCGAGGTAATGGCCATCTTTGGCGTTCCAGTATTCGCGGTTTCCCATCGAGATAAACTGCGGCAGGTTGTCGTTGATCGAACCCAATCCGTAATCCACCCATGCGCCCAGCGTCGGGAATTCGCCATCGAGCATGTGTCGTCCCGAGTGGAACTGCGTCTGAGCACCGTGATTATCGTCAGTCGTCCACATCGACCGCACGACTGAAATGTCGTCGATGCAGCTGCCCATGTCGGGCACCCAGTCGCTCAGTTCGATGCCGCTGTCGCCGTACTTCCGAAAGCCAACCTGCAACGGATAGAGTTTTTGACGCAGCTCGACGTTGAACGCAACTTCACGCCGGTTCAGCCGCTCGGGCTTTTGAGTGTCGGCAAAGGGAGTCTCGCTGATCGACTTGCCGGCGTATCTGGTGATCTCCGGTTTCGGATCAAACGACTCCGCGTGCGAAAATCCTCCGTTCATAAAGAGCCACACAACGCTCTTCGCTTTCGGAGTGAAGTGCGGCTGCCCGTTCGGCGGCTGCCAGGTTTCGTGCTCACCGGCGCGCACAATGCCGTCTTTGGCCAGCATTGCGCCCAGCGCCAGCCCGGTGAAGCCGAGGCCAGTCTCGGTGAGGAACGTGCGACGAGAGGTGTGCAGGGAGAGGCAGGGAGAAGGTGCGAGCTTTGTCATTTGAGGATCCAATCGCATGGTCACCGAATCGTGATGAAGTCATTGTGATTGAGCAGCGTCTGAACGAAGTTCGTCCGCGCCAGTGCTTCCGGGTTTGGGCGATGCCCTGCTCGGGACAGTTCGTTCATGCGGCCGAGGATCTCCGACATCGCAGCCAGCTCGTCTGATTTCGGCTCGACCGACAAAACGGCCACAAACGCGGTTCGGATGAAGTCGGAGTCGGCCGCATCAGGATGAGACTTAGCAAGACGTTCAGTGATCTTGCCGGCCATCTCCGTGGCGAGCGCGCTGTTCTCCAGCGCGAGAGCTTGTTGCGGGACGATGCTCTCGGATCGCCGATAGCAGTCGAGCACGCTTGCGTCGTCGAACGTCGAAAGGAACTTCTGGTGGTCATTGTGCGAATGCACGAAGTAGAGACTGCGGCGGAGCGAGGCTTCGTCGTTCACCGCGATCGACGGACCGCCCAGCGACAGGTCGAGTTCGCCGGCAAGATGCAACAGGCTGTCACGCACGATCTGCGATTCCATGCGCACGGGGTTCATTCGCCAGTAGAAGCGATTGTCGGGATCGGCGGCCAAAGTCGCGTTGGTGGCTCCGCCGCTCGATGACGACATCCGATAAACCTGCGACGTCACGATCAGTCGATGGATGTGCTTCATGCTCCAGTTGTGCTCGATAAGTTCGACGGCCAGCCAGTCGAGCAGTTCAGGATGAGTCGGCGGCGTTCCCTTGCGACCAAAATCGAACACGGTTGGTACCAGAGGCTTGCCCATATGCCGCATCCAGATGTGATTGACGGCGACGCGCGCTGGCAGCGGATGGCGCGGGTCCGTGAGCCACTTCGCAAACGCCGATCGTCGCCCGCTGCTGCTGGTTGGGAACGGCGTGTCAGCGTTGCGATTCTGATAGTCCTCCTGCGTCTTCTTCGCGCCGGGCAGCGGCGTCCAGGTCTCGCCGGGCACGTCGATCGCTTTCTGAGCCGTTTCAAACGCGACCTTTGCCGTGGTGAGTTTCATTTCGGCATCGGCCTTTTTGTCGGCTGCCGCCTGTAACACGGTGAGTTCCGCGCGACAGAGTTCCTCGTCAGCGCGGGCGGCTGTGAGGATGCGTTCTGATTTCCCCGCGGCGATCGCGAGATCTTTCGTCTCGAGAGACTCCGTGCCTGAGTGACGAGTCCGATCCGCCGCAGCTCGTGCTTCGATCGAAGCGAGTTGCGCTTCAGCCGTGGCCCTGGCTTTCTCGGCGATCGTCACGGCGACCTGCGCTTGCTCGACCGATATTGGTGCGGTGGCCGAAGCATTGGCTGGGATCGCCGCTGTCGCCGCCGTCTCTGCTTCGATGAGTGTCTTTCTGGCGGAGTCAATGGCCGAACAAGACGCCTCAATCTGCTGCTCTGCGGACTGACGATGCGTTGTGATTACGAATTCGCGCAGGCCGGGATGAGTCGCTTCGATGGGGAGCGCGACCGGGTCGATCGCCAGCTGCATCTCGTCGGACGACAGGAACGCGGGCACGGCGGGTTCCATCGCGCGGCTCTTGTCCGGATTCCGATCGTCGCCCCGCACATGCAGCCAGGTTGCCTCGTCGAGATGCGCGTCGAACGCACGCGGGATGCCGTCCTTTTCGAAATCAATCTCACCAGGCACCATCTCGGTGCGAACCTGATACGGTTCGAAGATGGATCGCAGCTGATAGTACTCGGTCTGCGAGAATGGATCGTATTTGTGGTCGTGGCACTTCGCGCAGTTGAAGGTCAGACCGAGCATGCCCTTTGCTGTGTGCTCGATTGTCTCGTCCAGCCAGGTCGTGCGGTTAAAGATGAAATACTGCCGAGCCAGATAACCGGTCGCTCGCAGCCGATCGAGGTCATTGGGATAAAGCTCATCCGCGGCGAGCATCTCGCGCAGCATCTGGTCGTAGCCCTTGTCCGAGTTCAGTGACTCCACGATCCAGTCTCGCCAATGCCAAATGTGTTTCTGAGAATTGCGGACCTCAGCCCCCAGTCCCCACCAATCGCTGTAACGCCAGACATCCATCCAATGCCGGCCCCAGCGCTGACCGTACTGCGGACTTTCGAGCAACCGCGTGACCAACCGGTCATGCGCGTCGAGTGATTGATCGGCCACGAATGCGTTGAGTTCTTCGGGCGCAGGCGGCAGGCCGATCAAATCGAGCGACACGCGCCGCAACCAGACTCGCCGGTCGGCTTCGGGCTGCGGGGTGAGACCGTGCTGGCGATGGTCACGAGTAATGAAGGCGTCGATGGGATTTTTGATTTTTGATTTTTGATTTTCGATTTGAGGCTCAGGATCAGGCACGGCGGGCCGGATGGGAGTTCTGAAGGCCCAATGATCGCGAGGGTGTCGTTCGGGCTGCTCATCTGCCGGAGCTTTCGCATTCTGAACGATCCAGTCCTGCAGTGCCGCAATCTGTGCGGGCGTCAGCGGCTCACCTTCTGGTGGCATTCGTTCGGACGCATCAGTCGCGGTGATTCGTTTCAGCAACAAACTCGCGGCGGTATCACCTGGCACAATCACGGCGCCCGATTCGCCGCCTTTGATCGCCAGTGCCGCTGTGTCGAGCCGCAAGCCGGCCTCCTGCTTGAGAGCTCCGTGGCACGCCACGCAGCGGGCGGTGAGCACCGGTTTGATCTGCCGTGTGTAGTCAACAGGTTCGTCGGCCAGGAGCAACGACAACGACGCACAGAGCAGGAGACCCGACAATGCCGACGCCAGGCGTCGTGCGCACATCAACGAGTGATTCATGAAGGCACCTTCCGAAAAGGTCGTCGTAATTCCGGCCGGGTGAAGTATCGCATGCCATCCTGACGATTTGCTTCACCTTTTCAGCACTTCAGCGACAAACTCGAACAACGCGGTCGTGGCGGGATCATCCGGGAGGCCGATGTCGTCGTTGAGCCTGGTGTGATTTGTGTCTTTAGCACCGAACAGCTTCGCAGGGATGCCGGCTGCACTGAGTACCGAACCGAGTCGCTCCGCCTGGGCGGTTGTATCGGGATGACTGTCGACGTAGAGGATCAGAAACGGCGGGATTTCTTTGCCCCTGGCGATATGCGTGACCGCCGAGAAATCGAGATGCTTTGCCGGGTCATTGCCGAATTTTTCCCGGTGACCATATTTCGCCTGCGGCTGCCCATGCACCCTGCGACGAGTTTCGGCGGTCGTGATGATGGCCGGCACATCGTAGGTATCGCCATCAACCGGTACGCAGCCTTTGAGAATCGACAACGAAAGCCCTTCGGCCTTCAAATAACGCTCATCCGTGCAAATCAACGCCGCAAGCTGCGCGCCCGCAGAATGGCCCATGACAAGGATCCGCTTCGGATCACCCCCATACTCAGCAATGTGGTCATGCACCCAGTGAATCGACTTTGCAATGTCGCACATGATCGTTCCCATGTCCACGCCTGGCAGTAGTCGATAGTTTGTGGAGACGAAGACACATCCCTTGTCCACAAATGCCTGCGGTTTGCTCTGAACGCTCGCTTTATCGCCAGTTTGCCATCCACCGCCGTGAATCCAGAAGATGACGGGCAAGTCCCTGGCGTCGCTCGGCGAATAGATATCCAGCACCAGTCGCTCATGTGCCGGTTCAGCGTAGGGGATGTCTCGATGCACGTTCTGAGCCTGCGCGAGTGAAGGCAACAGTGTGACGGCAATGATAAACCGCGCGAGAGTTTTCATTTCGGAAATCTTTCACAGGTTGAGGGAAGCAGCACGACGCCGAACAGAATGTCGCTCCGGATGATATCGAAAACCGTGGAAACGATAAAACGCGGGCATGCGCCATTGGCTGCAGGGCAATGATTCTTCAGAAAGTGTTCTTCCCTTTCTTCGTCGCCTTTCGGTCCAACTTCGGCCTGGCTGCGCCCGCTCCGGGCGCCTCATCGGGGGCTGGCTCCACGTGAGCTCTCAGTGCCCAGGCCTGCCACTTGTCGGTAAGCTCCTTCACGCGAGCAGGATGTTCCGTCACCAGATTGTGCTGCTCAGTGCGGTCGGCTTTGAGGTCGTAAAGTTCCCATGTGCCGTTGCGGCCGAGACGGACCAGTTTCCAGTCGCCAACGCGGACTGCTGCGTTGCCTTCGTGCTCCCAGAAGAGGGCGTCGCGCAGGATCGGGTTACCGGCGAAGGCGGGCAGAAGGCTGCGGCCTTCGAGCGGCTGAATCGCAACCCCACTGAACTCGGTCGGGTACTTCGCCCCACTCACATCCACGCAGGTTGCCATAATGTCGATCAGGTGAGCTGGCTCAGAGCACAGCTCTCCTCGCGATGTGATATTCCCTGGCCAGTGAACAATCAGCGGTGTCGCGATGCCCCCTTCGTGGTTGAAGTGCTTATAGCGGCGAAACGGGGTGTTTTGCAGAAACGCCCACGATTCGCCGCAGAACCAGTTGGAATCCGCTTTCGTCGGGTCGCCGTTCGTGCGCCCGTTCGGGCCGGATTCGGCGTTGCCGCCGTTGTCGCTCATGAACAGGATCAGTGTGTTGTCCAGGACTCCGCGCTCTTTCAGGCCGGCCACGAGTTCGCCGATCGCGCTGTCCATCCGATGGACGCAGGCGGCATACGTTGCCATGAGGTGATCGAACCGATCCTGCTCTTCGGGTAGCAAGTCCGCCCACGCAATGACCTCGCCAGGACGCGGAGCGACTTCCCAGGACTTGTCGATGATGCCAAGTTGGATCTGGCGCGCGTGACGCTGTTGGCGCAGCGTGTCCCAGCCGGCCTTGTACTGGCCTCGGAACTTCGCGATCGCGTCGGGCGGTGCCTGCAGCGGAAAGTGCGGTGCGTTGTGCGCGAGGTACAAACAGAACGGCTTCTTTGCTTCGCGGGCTTCGTCAATGAACTTCAGCCCGAACGTCGTCCAGAGATCTGTCGAGTACCAATCTTTCGGCAGTCGCGAATCGTCGTTGCCGAGCGATTCACCGTTGAGGAACAGTTTTGACTTGTCTGATCCGCCGAAATAGAAACCGCCCGCCGCTGCGTTCAGACTGCGATCGAAACCGCGCCCCCACGGTGTGACTCCGTGATTCTGTCCGACGTGCCATTTGCCCGTCATCGAGGTGAAGTAACCGGCCGGTTTGAGCACTTCGGCAAACGTCAGGCACTGTTCGTTGAGACGTCCGCGATAACCGGGCTGGTTCCTGTCTTCCACCATGTGCCCAACTCCAGTCTGGTGCGAGTACAATCCCGTCAACAGTGCGGCTCGCGTCGGGCAACAGCGTCCCGTGTTGTAGAACTGGGTGAACCGCAACCCGCCCGCCGCCAGCGCATCCAGGTTCGGCGTCGGGATCTCCGAGCCATAACAACCGAGGTCCGAGAATCCCATGTCATCGACAAGGATCACGATGATATTTGGCTTCGCCGTTTCGGCCGCGTCCAGTCCAAAGGACGGGCAGACAAGACAAACGGCCAGCAGGGAAACGAAACGGAGGAGGGTTTTCATGGCAGAGACTTTCTCCAGGTGAGCACTTGACTGGTGAGTCGTTTCAAGACTTCGGGCCGCTCAGCTGCGGCGTTGTAGGCTTCGTCGCGGTCGGTTGCGAGATTGTAGAGTTCTGCATTCGATCCGTCTGAGTTGATGAGCAGTTTCCAGTCACCGTCGCGGATGGCGACGTTGGGGCTGCGATCGCGGCCGTCTGGATACTTGAACGAGACGTTATTGCGTCCGTATTCCCAATAAATCGGCTTCCGGCGAGAGAGCGATTCGCCGAAGAGTGCCCTGGAAACGTCAACGCCGTCACTGGCCTGCGTGTCGGTGGCGGTCAGCTTCGCACCGCCGATCGATGCCAAGGTCGGCAGCATGTCCACGGCAGTGAGAACGGAGCTGTCATCCACTCGACCACCGGGGACATGGCCGGGCCAGCGCGCGATGAACGGCAGTCGCGTCCCGCCTTCGTAGAGACTGAGCTTGCTGCCGCGCAATCCCGTGCTGCGTTCGCCCTGAAAAGTCGGCAACGCGCCGTTGTCCGTTGCAAAAATGATGAGGCTGTTCGCCGGCACACCATCCATGAGCCGACCGATCTGCCGATCCAGCTCGGTGATCACCGCGATCAGATTGTCACGATCTCGCCCCTTCTCGCGTGCGACATTCTCCGGCGCCCAGGGAGTGTGCGTGTCGTCCAGCCAGAGATTCACGAAGCATGGTTGGCTGGAATTCCTGCTGAGGAAGGCCAGTGTCTCATCCACCATCCATCGCGTTCGGTGGTGGCGAGCGATCTGCTGCGGTTCGATCTCTTTTCCCCACGGCAGGGATTTCAAGCCGAGCCCCGCAGCAGGTTCCGGGCTCTCATAGGTGCCCAGGCCAAGGTCATAGCCGTAGGCCGCGAACTTCGGAGCGTCGGTCACATCGCGACCGCCCCCGAGATGCCACTTGCCGATATGTGCCGTAGCATAGTTTGCAGACTTGAGCACGCGCGGCAGCGAGGGCGCTGTTGGATCGAGAAAATCAGCCTGCTCGCACTCGCGGTTACCCGCACGCGACTGGAGATAGCTCGTGATCTTCCAGCGCGCCGGGAATTGGCCGGTGATCAGCCCGCAGCGCGACGGCGAACAAATGGGCGAGGCGCTGTAATACTGAGTGAAACGTGTCCCTTCGTTCGCCAGTCTGTCGATCTGCGGCGTCGGCGTGATCGTTCCCCCGTAACAACTGAGATCGCCGAGTCCCATGTCATCTGCGAGAACGAAAATGATGTTGGGCCTTTCGGTCGCGTCAGCCTGGCTGCATGAAGCGGTCAACAGAGCGACCAGCGAAAGAAGTCGTTTCATGGCTTTGGCGCTCGATGTTCTGCCGGGGATAGAATCAGGGCTTCTCTCCGGTGATCTCGCTCAGCAATCTGAAGAAGGCACGTTTGCGAGAACTGCTGATCCCCCAATTCACCGGCACGCTCTGATAACCTTCGTCAAAGCCTTCGTCCTTCATCCGGTAGTCGAAGTAGCCCCAACTCGCGTACTCGCCGATGGCTGAGGTGAAGTTGCTGGTCGGCTGGTCGAATTCAAAGTGATCATCCTCGTTGAACAAAATCGGCACCGGGCGATAACCGGGAACGGTTCGCGTCTGCCGCACCATTTCGGCGATTCGAGCCGGCTCTTTCACTCCGTTGCCGTGCAGCAATAGAAAGTCGGAAGAACGGACTACGTTCTCCTTCGGCACGGCCCCGCCCCCGTAACTGGTGCCCACGAGCAGTCGCCGACCGTCCTTTTCAGCCTTGCGGACGCGGTCGATCAGTTCGTGAATGCGGTCGGGCTTGAGAATTTCGTGATCGTACGCCTTCACATTGCACTCGTTGTTGACTTCAACCAGAACGTTGGTGAATCCCTGATCCAGCAGCCAGTTCGTTGTGGCATCCGTCGCTGCGAGAACCGCCGGTTCGTCGTGCAACCGCTGATCCTGCCCGAAGTAGAAATAGCCGACGATGACCACCATGCCGAGTTCGTCCGCCTTCGTGATCACCTGATCAAGCCGCGCGAGAGACTCGGGACGCAATTCACCGGTTTCCGTGAAGCCGGAATTATGCCACGGCTGATCTTTGGAGTACCCCTGAGGGCTGCCGCCCTGCAGGTTCACCGTGATCGCCAGCAACCCGTGCATGCGCCACTCCGGCATCGCCGCCAGGAAGTCGCGCAAGTTACGATTGGCGTCCCAGATTTTAGTATCGGGATACGCCCAGACGTCGCGTGTCTGTGAATTCAGATCATCGAACGTCGCCTGCACCATGCGGCTGTTCAGGAGCAGCCCCTCGATTTTCTTGCCGTTCCATGTGCGCCCGGCATACGTTGGATGGCCGTTGATGTGAAACGCATCACCCACGACCGAGATATGCGTCTGACGGTCGGCCGCGAGCGACGAGCCGGCCGTGAGACTCAGCAGTACCAGCCACAATCGCAGCTGTCTCAGTTGCGACTGCGTTCGGTCAGCGAAGTGGATCATGGTTTAGACTTCTTCTTCGTCGCTCGTCTGGCACCGGTGTCCGGGGCAGGGCGGTCCATCAGGTCAGGCAGCGGCAGGTAGTCGAAATCGAGGATCATTTTTTCGGCGAGGGCTGTGCGGAGTTCGATCTCGAACTCCGCAATCTCAGGCCGACCGCTGAGGTTTGTCAACTCCGATGGATCTGTGTCGAGATCATAAAGTTCGTAAACGGGTCGCGGTGTCGTGAAATACGTCGTACTCGCCCCGGAGATGAGCCTGTTGTCTGCATGAGCCGATTTGATCTCGGTCCATGCTGCGCCTCCTGCGGAGTCGACCGGTGAATAGGGAATCCAGGGCGTGCAGTTGTAGATGAACTTGAATCGGTCACTGCGGACCGCGCGGCTCAGGTCGTAGCCGCTGCTGCTCATGCTGGCGGTGACCGGTGCCGAACCGTGGGGGCCACGCTCGACGAAAATGTGTTTGCGGGGTGTGTGCGATTCGCCCTTCAGGAGCGGCAGGAAGCTGATGCCGCTCATCCGCGGATGCGGTTTAACTCCGGCCGCGTCGAGCAGCGTCGGGCCGAGGTCCTCACCGCTGAGCAAAGCGCGCGAATCGCCGCCGGCCGTCACCGCACCCGGCCACCGCACGATGAACGGGACGTTCGAACCGGGATCGTACAACGAGCCCTTGCCATGAGGCAGGGCGGCTCCGTTGTCGCCTGTGAAGACGATCAGCGTCGAATCCATCAGCCCGCGCTGCGTCAGCACGTCGAGCACTCCGGCAATCGTGCGGTCGAGGCGATTGACTTCGGCACAGTAGTCGGCCAGTTGTTCGCGCATGCCCGGCAGATCGGGCCAGTGCGGCGGCAGTGTCAGCGACGCCGGATCGGGACGAAACTCGACCGGCGCGTTCCAGACATGATGCGGATCACTGAAATTGGCCCACAGGAAGAACGGCTTTTCCCGGGGACGCTTGTCGAGAAACTCGCCGACGATTCTTGAGACATCGGAATCGGGGCATGTATTGAGAAAGTCGACTCGGTCAGCAAACGTACGGAGGTTGTGCCTTTGCAAAAGCTGCGAGACTCTTTCTCCGCTGCGCTGACCCGAACCGTCGAGGTGATAACTGCGACCGCAGACTCCCGTGTAATAGCCGCCATGCTGGCGAAGCAATTCCGGAAAGGTGATTTCGTCGATCGGCAGCGGCGACGAAAATCGGGTCATCCGCGCGGCGACCGGCGAGCGGCCCGTCAGGAGCGCCGCGCGCGACGGCACGCACTGCGGCGCTGCGGTGAAGTAGCGATGAAATTTTATTCCTTCCGCGGCGAGCCGATCAATCGTCGGCGTCCTGACGTTGCCATCGCCATAGCAATTGACAAACGGATAGCTGTGATCGTCGCTCAGCAATAACAGAATATTCGGCGGTACCGCGTCTTCCGCGTTCGCACGAGCGACCACGAGCAGGATGGTCAGGAGGCAGAACGAAAATGTGAATCGTGTCGTCGTCATTGGATATTTGATGTCCCGATGGCCGGCAGATCTGTTGAGACGGGTACGACATCGTTGCCGCGAAAGAATGGCTGCAATGTACTGAGACCAGCGTCAAATCTGAACCGGGCGAAACGTGTCGCATCAGAAATCACCGATGACTTCACCTCCATCGCGAGTAACGAGCGACTACCAGGTCGGCAAGTCGATGTTTTCACTGAGGAGGGAACGTCGAATGGACGTCCAGATAGTTGTGGAGCGCCAGTCCGATCTGTTTGAGATTGTTACGGAAAACTGTCGCGAATTCCGCGAACCGGGCAGGCGGCCCCAACGACTACACTTTTGAAGCCCTGGGAGACGATGCGACGTGGATGAATCAGATGAACAGAATGCGATGCTGGTTCTGCGGTGCCAGCTGGGTGATCGTGCCGCGTGGGAGGAATTGGTCCGACTCTGCCATCCTCGTCTTTGGCGGTTCGTAGCAGGAATGTTGACGGATCGTGCGTCCGCTGAGGATGTCCTGCAAGACGTCTGGCTGCGAGTCGTTCGCTCATTGGTGCGTTTACGGGATCCGGGTAAGCTGAGCGCCTGGCTCTACGGGATTGCTCGTGCCGCCATTGCCGATCGACTACGATGACCATGAAACCCAATGAAATTGTGCCTCCGATTGAGCCCGTCCTGGCACTTGTGCGTGGCGAGTTGTCCCGCGCTAAGCGCTGGAGTTACCGCATAATTCTGTTGCTGGCAAGTGTCCTGGTTGCGGCGTTGCTCTCACTTTGGATAACCGAACCAAAGCCGCTGCCGACTCGGTTGCACGTCGCTTTCGGCGAGATGACGTGCATCGGACTCGGCTGGATCGGAGTCCTCACCTGGATTCTGGCGCGACGAAATTGCCCCACGGCTCTGGACCGATTGGCGACTGCCTGGATGGCGACCACGGCCTGCAGCGTGTCACTGGTGGTTTCGCTGTCGTTTGCGGTGGTCAGGAACGACATCACGGCGGCTGTCGCTGCCGGGGGGACCGGACTTGTCCTGTTGAGTTTGGCGGTGCTGCTTCTTAACAGGGCCTATTCTTTGAGAGCAACGCTCAGGGCGAGGCTCAAGGAACTGCAGGCCACAGTTCCAGCAACGATCGCCCGGCTGCTCTGACTTGCAAAGAGACGTTCAACTAATTCGACTGTCCCAAGTTCGACCCCATCCAGGCGAGCAGTCTGTTGATTGAGTGAGCCGCAAGGCGCTAGCCGCGGGTGAATGTGTAAAAACACTGGGAAGAACCCGCGGCTTACGCTGCGCTGTTAAAAATCCGGGGTTGCCGCAGGTATTTGATTGCGCAAGTTTTGTTCCCCATTTGTTCTGTCGCCCCGTGCCAGCTTGTCTGGCACGAGCGAACGATTTGGGGTTCGTTGAGGATGCGATGACGACGGGCCTCCCCGGTTGGCTTGCCCAACCGGAAGGCGAAGTTTTGCTGGTGAAACTTGGCTTCCTGCCAGGCAAGCTGGACAGGGGAGCGATTGCGTTTACGATG
>Ga0163144_10019281_pt1 | contig 13728 bp, 10 predicted proteins | sample OliLak19BULKMAT1_FD_123175 | JGI IMG/M metagenome (GOLD analysis project Ga0163144, IMG submission 123175) | Freshwater microbial mat bacterial communities from Lake Vanda, McMurdo Dry Valleys, Antarctica - Oligotrophic Lake LV.19.BULKMAT1 | ecosystem: Environmental > Aquatic > Freshwater >... | reverse complement strand
GAGCCGGTGCGCTGACGTGGACGACGTTCGATCGTCGCAGGTTGATTGGTGGAAAGCCCCGATTGCTTGCAATAATCCGCGATGGCGGAGCAAAAGGTTTGGCCGAAGTCCACTCGCTTCTGGTTTCCAATCCCGAGAATCAAGGCAAAGTGCTCGGGGGTCACCGGCCTGATTCTCGCCATGTCCTGGAGCGGTTTGTCCTCGACGATAACGTACGCCGCGACGCCCTTTTCATGGGCGATTTTCGAGCGAAGGGCGCGGAGCATCTCGAAGCACCCGTTGTCGAAAGGCTCATCCGCCACGTCCTGCACGTCCTGGGTCTGGACCGGCTCTTTGGGCGAGGCGAGCGCGACCTGCACTCTGCCTCGAAGCACTTGCCAGGAAGTAGGCGTGAGTGAAATCGTCGGATAGGTTCCCGGGGCGCGTTTCAGATACCCCATGTCCATCAGTTGATTGATGCAACTCGCGAGCTGCAACTGGCCCAGGTTGCTCAGGATGCCGTAGGTGCTCAGCGTGTTGTGCCCGCGCTCGACGATCTGTTTGGACCGGCTGCCGCGGAGAATATGGATGATGTGGTTGGCCCCGAACTCCACACTTGGGTTGGCCTGTGCAAGCCTGGCGACGCACGAGATGATCTTTTGCGCAATGACGGTCGAATCCGGCAGCGCATCCAGTTCGCCAAGGCACACATCGCACCCGTTGCATTGATTGGAGGAATCGCTGGGAACGCCCCCCGCTCCCGCTCCCTCGCTCCCCTCTGTCGGTTCATACGCCTGCCCGAAATACTCCGATAGGAACTGATGGCGGCACCGCGCGTTAGTGGCGAACCGGCGCACCTCTTCGATAAAAGCCAGTTGCTGCTGGACAATATGCTGCGCGGTGCCGTTCTCCGAGGCGCTCCCCTCGATGATCTGATTCCACTTTACGGCGTCGCCCGCTGAGTAGAGCAGCACGCACTCGCTGGGCAGCCCATCGCGCCCGGAGCGACCGGTTTCCTGCTGGTATTGCTCGATACTTTTGGGCAGTTCCGCGTGGATCACGCAGCGCACGTTTCCACGGTCGATCCCCATGCCGAAGGCCACCGTCGCCACTACCACGTTCATCTGCTCCTGCGAGAACGCATCCTGCACGCGCCTGCGCTCGTGCGGGGGCAGCCCCGCGTGATACGCCTCGGCCTCTATGCCGGCCCGCTTGAGGTACGCCGCGATCTCCTCGGTCGCTTTGCGGCTGATGGCATAGACAATCGTCGCGCCGTCGGCGTGCCGCCGGATCGTCTGGGCGATCTGGTCGTGCATGTCCACTTTATGCACCACCCGGTATGTCAGGTTGGGCCGGTCAAACCGGCCGACGAGCACCTGTGCATCCTTAAGCCCAAGTTGCTTGACGACATCCTCCCGAACCCGCGGCGTCGCCGTCGCCGTGAATCCGTTGACCGCCGCGTTGGGATAAATGGTGCGCAGTTCCGCCAGCCGCCGATACTCGGGCCGAAAATCGTGCCCCCACTGGCTGATGCAGTGGGCCTCATCAATCGCAAAACTCCACGGCCCTCGCCGATCATCGCACGCCGCCAGTTTCGTCAAAAGCCCCGGCGTCAGCAGCCGCTCTGGCGCGACATACAGCAGCCGAAGTTCCCCCGCATTCATTCGCGACATGACCTGATTGAACTCATCGGCGCCTTGGCCGCTGTGCATCGCGCCCGCAGCGTATCCGATGAGATTCAGCCCATCCACCTGATCTTTCATCAGCGCGATCAGCGGCGAGACCACCACCGTCAGCCGACCCGTCAGCAGCGGCGGCACCTGAAAGCACAAACTCTTGCCCCCGCCCGTGGGCATGACCACCAATGAATCCTGACGGGCCAACCCGCAGCGGATCGCCTGGGCCTGCAACGGGCGCAGCGAGTCAAACCCCCAATACGCATGGAGGGCCGCTAATATCGATTCTTCCGAGAATGTTTCGTTCGGCGCGGTCAACGATAAACCGTAGGACCGGCGTTTTCGCGGCATCGGGCCGCGAACTGCGATCCAGCCGCGGGAGTTGCCCCGCGGGGTTTCGGTCTTTTTCGCGCTTGCCCCGGATAATCGATGCGTCCGTGGCAGACCCACCGCGAATATCCCTAAACGTGCGATTTGCCTGAAGTTGCTCTGTTGAACGGGTCGATGAAAGCGGCGCGTGGCTATGCGAATCCTCTTTCATAAAGGGATTCAGGAGGCCATCGAGCATGAGTCGCAAGGTTGACAAGGTGCGTAAAGCACGTACTTCTCCTGTCATCGAAGCCAAGCCCACTTGGTGCGTGGCCGATGTGTCAAGGCGTTTCCTGGATGCCGTGCTCGACGGTCAGCCGCATGACCTTCCGAGCAACCGAGCCGCCAATCCCACCCGGAGGCGACCCCGAGCGGTGTCGCCCGCGCTTGTAGCCGCGTTGACCCTGGCGGCGATGATTACGGGCGCGGGAGGCTGTCAGCATGTAGCAACGGCGAGGGAGCGGTACTTCGCATCGCGGCAGATTGTGGTGGAATCAAAGCAGTGGGATCACTCCAACAATCGTGCCAACGAGGTCTGCTTTGAGGCGTCGGTGCGAACGGACACCGATTTCGGCACCCGCTGATCGTGGCTCCCGGACCGCGTAGCGTAGTCGGCGCTGCCCCTCCCAACTCTCCCCCAACTCCCCACTCCGAATTTTCGCGCCCCGTACGCCCGAGTAGGGCATAATTAGGTTCTCTCTGAGCCAAGCCCAATACCCGGAGCGCCCGCCCCATGATCGTCCAGCAACCAGTGCGTGACACGTTTCGCAAGAGCGGTCTGCGCCACACGCGCCAGCGCGAACTTGTCTTTGTCTCGCTTGCCTCGATCGCTTCGCACCCTACCGCAGAGGAGCTTCACGGTTTGCTCACGCAGAGCGACTCAAAGATCAGTCTCGCGACGATTTATAACACGCTCGACGCCTTGGTTCAGAGCGGGCTGTGCCGGAAGCTCCCTTCGTTGGCTGGCGGCGGAGCGTGCCGATATGACGCCGATCTTTCGTCCCACGTACACGTAAGCACGCCCCGCGGCGAAGTCATGGATGTTCCAACCGAACTGAGCGATCGGCTGCTTGAAGGAATGGATCACCGAGTGCTGCGCGATATTGAAGCAAGACTTGGAATTCAGGTCGCGGGCGTGAGCGTGCAGATTGTTGCCAAGTGAGGGCGGGCCGCGCCAAATGGCAAATAGCACAGAGCAAATGGCAAAGCCGGATCGCATTCCACGGGAATACGCTCTTGCATGGCCAAAAACCAATACCTGAGCGGAACGCAGCGCAGCATCGTCAACCGCTACTACTCGAACCAGGATGTACGGGTCGTCCAGAAACTCCAGGAACTGGTCTCCGATCTGTACATCACGACGGATGAGAAGGCAAAGCAGAAGAAGTGGGCGATCGTGCATCGCGAGATGTCCAAGAGCAACGCCGAGCAGGCGAAGGTGAAAAAGATCGTGGAGGGGCGCGACATCAAGGCGCTGGCGGAGTTGATTAACGCGCCGGGGTTTTCGGCGGAGGGCAAGAAGCCGGAAAAGCCTTCTCCGGCCGTGGATGATGTTTGAAGAGTTGGCGGCGGAGCGGCGCTCTCAGGGCTTCATCCCTGCGAAGTTCGCCGCAAACTACAACCAGCCGATAGACCCTGCCAATCCCGGGCTTGTGGCTTTCGACCGCTTCCAAGAAGGACCGGCACAACCGACCACGACCTGGATCGGCCACGGGCTCGATGACCGCAGACCGCGATTCGTGCCCCGCTACACTGGCCCGATCCAAGGAGCCCACCATGCCAACCGCCCTCGAAAGCATCCGCACCTTTCTCGCGCACCCCGCGCCCGGCACTCTTCTTTCCGGCTCACAAATGGGCCGGCGCTCCCGACCGGGTGTACCCGACTCCACATCATGCAAAGGAACCGCCGTCCGCCGCGGCGCTCGCCGAACTTGAGCGTTTGACCGCGCCCGACCCGGCGGCGCACGCCTCGCTCATCAAGGTCTACTCGCAATACGACGGGCTGGACTTCTGCAACTTGTATTGCCCGGACTGCCCAGATGGGCATCCCGCACTTTCACTCCTCCCGGTTGAAGAGTGGAAGGCCGCCACCGACCCCTGGCTGCCCGGCGGCGAAATGGCGAGTTTCATGGAGGGCGGCGGGTACTACGACAGCGGCTCATGGAGAGTCATTGGCCGCCTTCCTTCCGAAGCTATGTGTGTTGTGCTCTTCTTCGACGGCGCATTTGAGGGAATGTCGCTTACTGGCAAGGTCTTCACCATCGGACTGGATGGATACCTGGGCTTCGAGGACGAGTTGAGCAAGATGGAAGACGGGAAAGAAAGCCACTTCGGCGACCCGATCGAATCTTACCTGCCCGATGCGCGAGCGCATCCGGCCCTCGCGCACTGGCCGTCGAAATGACGCTGCCCGATGAATAATATCGAGGGCGGGGATGAACAGGATAGTTCAGCGTCCAATGCGCGACTGCTCGGATGCGTCGTCCACATGCGCAAACCGCGGACTGTTTGCATGAATCATGCAGCAGGGTCAGAAAGGGCGCAGAGACCGGGGTCCGAACAAGCGAAAGTGTCCCTCGCCCATCCGCCGCGCCAACGAGATACACTCGCACCGGTCAAATCGCCTCCCCACCCCTGTGAGAACTCCAATGAACCCAAGCACCATCTCCCGCCGCCAGTTCATCCAAACCGTCTCCGCCGCGGGCGCGGTCGCCCTGACCGCACCAAGACTCTTCGCCGCGAGGCCCGACACCAAGCTCCGCGTCCTCTCCATCGGCGTCATCGGCACGATCGGCGGCGCCGACCGCAAGGCGGTCGCGTCGCACCCGCTGGCCGAAATCGTGGGTCTGTGCGATGTTGATTCCAAAGCTTTGGCCGAGGCCGCGAAGGAGCACCCCAGCGCATGCCAATGCGCCGACTACCGCGAGGCGTTTGACAAGCACGCCGATAAGTTCGATGCCGTCATCGTCGCCACCCCCGATCACTCCCACTGCGCCATCATGACGCTCGCCCTCTCCCGCGGCAAGCACATCTACGGCCAAAAGCCGCTCGTTCAGCAACTCGAGGAACTGGACCTGCTCGACCGCGCGATCCGCGCCCGGCCGCAGTTGATCACGCAGACCGGCGCGCAGCGCATCGAGCACGCCGCCCGCCGCGCCGCAGTGGACATTCTTAAAGGCGGCGGCCTAGGCAAGGTAGTCGAGGTGCATATCGCCTTCGGCGGGGGGGCACTCGCCGGCGGCTTCTACTTCGCCGATGGCAAACTCGGCGACCCGATCCCGCCGCCCGAAGGCTTCGATTACAACCTCTGGCTCAACGGAACTCAGGAAGTCCCCTGCCGCCCGCAGATGGTCCAGCGCCAATGGCGGAGTTGGTTCAACTACGGCGGGGGCCAGATCGCCGACTGGACGGTCCATACCACCGATGTCCTCTTCTACGCTTTCCCCGAACTCCAAAGCCCCACCCAGGTCTGCTCGCGCACGCCCTCGCGAGACCTCTCCCATTTCCATGCCGACCACGTCCTTTCCACACTCACCTACCCGGTCAAGGAGCGGGGGGAGTGGGGGGAGGGGGGAGGCGACAAGTTCAAGAACTCCACCTGCAACTTCTACTTCTACGACACCGACATGAAGCCCGACCGCGCTCAACTCGGCATCGGCGAAGGCAAATGGCCCAGCGGTGTCTGCACGATCGTGGTGTGCGAAGGCGGCACCCTCGTCCTGGCCCCCGAAGGCCCGCTGGAAATCTGGCGCGAAGGCAAGATGACCGATGGGATGCAATGGCCCGGCCTGCCCGCGTACGAAAAGTTCAACCACTGGCACGCCTGGGTCGACAAAGCCCTCGGCAAGGAGACCCCCCACCTCTGGATGCCCTTCAGCATCGGCCTGCGCTGCACCGAGCCCGGTCTGCTCGCCGTCAAGGCCGCGAAATTCCCCGGCCAGGTGCTCGATTGGGATCGCACCAAACTGGTCTTCACCAACCACGCCGAAGCGACCAGGACAATCGTCAAGCGGGAGTATCGCAAGGGGTTTGAGCCGGTTCGGCTTGGATGAGTGCGAATCTGTCAGAGATCTCCCATCTGCAAGCGGTTGAGGCGTAGCGCTGCGTTTTTCATGCCGCGCACCTCATTGAATCACCGCCGACGCCTCATCGCGAGGTAGGGGTTCGTGGTTATTAGAACTCCATGCGGTGCCGTGAATGGCCGCGACACATGCCTCTTGGGTGCGATCTCTGCGCGAATATCGCTTGTAGGAACACAAAAGCCCAAATTCGTCTTTGGAAAATACATCCTTTGCAGTATATTGATCTGTGCAAGTGGCACCAACGGGTGCAGATCCAGCTCATACGCCGACTCAATCAGGAGCAGAATATGCCGCGTTCATCAGATTCGTTTCGGGTCATTCTCCCCGGTTTGGCCTGGCTACTCGCCATCGTTGCGCCCGCCGGTCACGCGCCGGTCACGCGCCGGTCGACACCTCATTCACGTAGCCCTCGCTCAGCCGCTCGACACCTCATTCACGTACCAAGGGGCGTTGACTGCCTCCAGCACTCCGGCGAATGGGCTGTACAACCTGCGGTTCCGCCTCTACTCCGCCGAGATCAGCGGATCGCAGACGGGCTCGACGGCCAGTTCACCGCTTTGCGCCGATAACGTGATGATGGTCGACGGCCAGTTCACCGTGCGACTCAACTTCGGTGCGCAGTTCGCCGGTCAGCAGCGGTTCCTCGAGATCGATGTCCGCCAGGATACCGGCCTTGGATGCGGTAACGCCACCGGGTTCATGACGCTCTCGCCCCGCCACGCCCCGCCACGCCCCGCCAAGCCCTCACCGCGGCGCCAAACGCGGTGTATGCGATCTCGGCGACGAACGCGACCAACACGACACAGTTCAACGGGCAAGCCGCGAGTTTCTACCAGAACGCCGCGAACCTGACGGCGGGCTCGCTGCCGGATGCCCGGCTGGACGGGACGTACACGGGACCCTTGACGTTCAGCAACGCGGCGAACTCCATCACCGGCAATGGAACCGGGCTGATCAACGTCAACGCCCTCCAGTTGGGCGGGCGGGGCCTGGGCGCGTTCGGGCGGCTGGCGATCGCCCAGAGTTGGACCGCCGCGAACGCCTTCGGGAACGCGGGCAACAGTTTTAGCGGCACGTTCACCGGGATAGGGACGGGGCTGACCAGCGTAAACGCCGACCTCCTCGACGGCATCAAGAGCACCGCGTTCGGTCGGCTCGCGGTCGCCCAGAGCTGGACCGCTGCTAACACCTTCAGCAGCGGCTCCAACAGTTTTACAGGCAACGGTGCTGGTCTGACCAACGTCAATGCCGACACGCTCGACGGCCTCGACAGCACCGCCTTCCTGCAGGCCGTCCCCAACCCCCTGATCCTGAGCGGGAGCACAGCCGGCGGGCTGATCCAGGTGGACAGTTCGAACACGGCTGCCAACGCAACTGGAATATCAGTTGTAATGTCGGGCTTGGTCGGCAGCAACGCAGCGGCAGTCTTGGGGATCATCACCAATGCCGCCAGCAATTTTGGCCAAGGGGTGTACGGACTTCACTCCGGCGGAGGCAATGGTGTCATCGGCTACTCGGAACGAGGATTTGGCGTCGCGGGGTTTGGAGGTCCCACGGCCACCGGGGTCTATGCACAAGGCGGGGTCCGCGCATTTCAAGCCGATGGCCCTTCATTGCTGAACGGCGTTGTGGAGCTGTCAACCGGCAATTTTCTCAGCATCGGCGCTGGCGCTTCGCCCGGCTTCCCCCTCCATTTCGCATCATCGCTCGGCAACAAAATCAGTCTCTTTGGCACGAACTCAACTTCTCACTACGGCCTGGGTGTCCAGGGCGGTATTCTCCAAATCTACACCGACCTCCTCGCCTCCGCGATCGCCTTCGGATCCGGCTCAAGCACTTCGTTCACCGAACGCGCCCGCTTCTCCGGCAACGCCAACCTGATCTTCCGCAACGACAACGCCGACCTCATCGCCACCGTCCAGACGCCCTACGACCTCGATCTCCAGCTTGACCGCGACAACGACAACACCGACGCCTGGTTCCGTGTCTGGACCAACAGCCGCGCCATCGAGCACATGCGCATCAACGACGACGATGAGGCCGCTGCCGTCTTCGATGGCGCTGTGATCGCCAACGGCATCGACTACGCCGAGGCCTTCAAAGCCGCTGATCCCTCCCTCGAGCCCGGCGACCTGGTCGTCAGCAGCGGCAACTGGGAGTTCATCATCCGCACCCAGCACGCCTACGACTCCGCCGTCATCGGTGTCATCTCCACCCGCCCCGCCTTCGTCGCGGGCATGAGTTTCGATGCCGAGGACCGCATCGATCCCGAGCTTACCAAACGCCGCGATCAGGCCCGTGCCGATGGCGACATGGTGCTCGAGAAACAACTCCCCATGCAGATGTCCGAGCTCGTCAAGCAGGCCTACCGCCCCGTCGCCTTCATGGGCCGCGTCCCCGTCAAGGTCACAGGCGCGATCAAGGTCGGCGACCACCTCGCCGCCGCCGCGATTCCGGGCCACGCCGCCGCGATGGACAGGGCCGGCCAGTCCATCGGCATCGCACTGGAGGCCAGCGACGGCGGTGAGCGCAAGATCATGGTCTTGGTACAGCCCAAGTATTTCGTTCCTGAAGCCCAGATTCCCCAGGACCTTGGCGGTCAACTCGAACAGATCACCGCCCAGTTCAACCGTGTTCTCACAGAGAACCAAGACCTGCGTACGCGCCTGGAACGCCCGGAAGCCGCGCTCGCCCATCCCTGAACGTGCGCTACAACTATCCGAAAAGACTTGGTAACGCAAGATCAATCCGCACCATTGGTGCCAGCACGTCCGCATTCAGTCTTCATACGCCTTGATCATGTAGTCCCGCAACATGCGCTCTGTCGTGAAGTGCGACCCGTTGACCGAGACTGCGGATCGCATGACTTCGATCCATCGCTCGCGTTCTTTGTAGTACAGCGGCAGGATGTTCTGTTCGAGTTTCGTATACATCTGCTCAGCGTGCCGGTGGTAGAGGTCCAAAGAGACCCCCACGCCCATCTGCTGGCCCGCGAGCGTGCCCTCAACCGGTGTATCGGAGCCAATGCCCCAACCGGTCACGCCCTCGACGCACCCTTCGATCCACCACCCATCCATCGTTGAAAGAGATGGCACGCCGTTGAGGGCGGCTTTCATTCCGCTGGTGCCCGAGGCTTCCATCGGCGGCTCCGGAGTGTTGAGCCACAGGTCGCTGCCGGCAACCAGCGTGCGGGCCACGCCGATGTCATAGTTGGGGAGGAAGGCGATCTTGATGTCGCGTCCGTATTCGCTCGAAATGGCCGCGATCGCCCCGTGGATCTCCTTGATGATCGCCTGGCCGGTGCCGTCGTGCGGATGAGCCTTGCCGGCGTAGAGGATCTGGATCGGACCCGCGCTCCCGGCGATTCGCCCCAGCCGCTTGGGATCGCTCACCAGCATCGCCGCACGCTTGTACGCCGTGGCGCGGCGTGCGAAGCAGATGGTGAATACTTCCGCGTCCATCGTCACGCCCGCAAGGTTCTTCACCATCGCGATCAGTTCGTTCTTCGATTCCTGGTGCGCCGCCCAGAGCTCCTGACCGGGAATACAGCGGGCCAGACGCAGGTCGGAGTTCACCGTGCGCCACGCCGGAACATGCGTGTCAAACAGCTTCATCATGGGTTTGCTGGTCCACGACGCGGCGTGAACGCCGTTGGTGATCGAGTCGATCCGGTGGTTGGGGAACATCGCGCGTGAGACGGCCCCGTGCTTGCGCGCGACGCCGTTGGCGAACCGGCTGAGGTTCAGGGCAAGAATCGTGGTGTTCAGCGTATCGCCCTGGCCGTACAGGTCCGGACGATGGAAGAGGGGGTGGTCGCCGATGATGGCCCGGACTCGGTCGATCGAGAACCGGTCGTGCCCGGCCTCGATGGGTGTGTGCGTGGTGAAGACGCAGCGCTGGCGGGCGTAGCGGGCGCATTCCTCATCGATCCCGGACTTGTCGAACCGGCTCAGGTGCTCGCTGAGCAGTTCGATCGTCAGGAAGACCGCGTGCCCCTCGTTCATGTGGAAACAGGCCGCGTCGTGGGTGAAGGCCCGCAGCATGCGGCGGCCGCCGATCCCCAGCACCGCCTCCTGCTTGATCCGCCAATCGGAGTTTCCGGTATATAACGCGGCGGTGATCCGCCGGTCATCGGGTGTGTTCTCCGGCACATCGGTATCGAGGAAATACACCGGAACGTAGCGGCCCGTCACGCCGCGGAGCATGAGGCGGAACGCCCGGACGATGACCTGCCGCCCCTCGATGGGCACATACCCCCGTTGCGGCATCTCCTGCAGGACATCCTCGGGCTTCCAGATGGTCGGGTCGGCAACCTGCCCTCCATCGACAAGTCTCTGCGTGAAATACCCCTGGCGGTAGAGGAGCGTCACGCCAGCATAAGGCAGGCCCATGTCCGCCGCGGCCCGCAAAGTGTCACCCGCGAGCACCCCCAGCCCGCCCGAGTACGTAGGAATAGTGGGCTCCAGCCCGATCTCCATGGAGAAGTACGCGATGAGGCGGTTCTGGTCACGCATACGGATTCTATGGGCGTGGGGGAGGGATGCGCGGCCCGCCGTTTCGTTCCACGGCGTTCTACGCCCTGCGCTGGGTCTTTATCTGCGGCGACAAGGGGCCGTGGCCCAAGGTGTGCGCGGCCACGGTGGCGGCGTAGGGCGGGGCCGGGTGGGTGCAGCGCTGGGGTCCGCACAGCGCGGGGCCGGTTTACTTCTTGGGGCATGAGCCGGGCTCGATCAGGGCCTCGGCCTCGCGGAGGAAGCCCTGCGATTCGGCGTTGGCGCTATGGGGTTTCTGTGTCATCAACTGTCGTAGGGATGCGAGCGCGGCACGGGCCTCATCCACATGCCCGAGTTTGAAGTGGGCCATGGCGATGAAGGCCAGGTCCGCCAGCGGCGACGTGCCCGCCTTGCAGTACAGGGCCGTCGAGCGGGCGAGGGTGGTGAGGGCGTCCTCAAACTTGCCCGCGCGGTACTGGGCCACGCCCAGCGTGTTAATGATGTCGGCATTCACAGGATCCAGGGACGCGGCCTTCGTGGCGTAATTCAACGCGTGCGTGACGGCGGCGCGGCGGTCGCGCTCTTCCTGCACGATCGCCATCGCGGCAGTGCGGTCAACGGCGCTGAGCGCAGCATCGGCCACCAGCGACTTGGTGAGGGCTGCAAGGTCCGTACCGGCGTTGATGCGGGCCGCGAGCGGGGCGGCCACTCTTGCCCGCGTTGCCCGCATCGCGGCGATGGCTGGGTAGCGTTCGCGGTAGGGCACGCTCTCCCACACCCGGGCGGTCTTGTCCTCCGACGCGGTGACGATGCGGGCGCCGTCGGGGCTGAACGCGGCGGAACGGACGCGGCGCGTGTGCCCCTTGAGTTCGGCGAGGCTGGTACCCGTCGCCGCGTCCCACACCCGGGCGGTGTTGTCATACGATGCGGTGACGATGCGGGTGCCGTCGGGGCTGAACGCGGCGGAAGGCTTGAGCCGCCGCGGCGTAGAAATGGCCCCGGCCCTGCCAGGGAATCTCGCGCGGACCAGCCAACTTCAGATACGCTTCGTGAACCAGCGCGGTGGCCGAAAGAGTGTGCCCGGACCGCTCACTCGCGAGTCTTTGCAGAGCCGCTTTGCGGAGTTGGTCGTACACGAGGGGCAGCAGGCGATCCGCCGCCGCGTGGTCCCCGTTCGCCGCGGCGGCCATCAGCAACGTGGCATCTTCGATATTCGATGGCATGGGTGATACGGCGGCAGGGGAATCCAAGGGGCTTGCAACACACCCGCCCCACGTTCGGGCGGAGTATATCAACTGTTTCTGCGAGGAAACGCACCGCAAACCTCTGGACTTACGCCTCAGTTTTTTTCCCGCGAGGTCGGAACTCCTGCATCGCCACCGAATGATCCGCGGCGATGCGAACCACGCGAAACCGAACCCGACCCTCCGTGACCGCCCGAGCGATGGCACGCTGATACTTGTTCAGGTCCGACCGACCGTACTTCACATCCAGCAGCACGACTTCAATCGCATCCGGATCCGCATCTCCACACCGCGCCGCGTTGAGGCCGCTGAACACAACATAGTCAATAGGGTCGCCAAGAAACTTTGCATCTGCGGGAGCATACTCAAAGCCCGGAAGGAGCGGCGCGAGTTCCTCGGCGATTTGGCCGCGGATGGTGCTCGCACTCTGTTTCACGCTCTGCGCTCGGGCCTGCTCAATGTCGCCGCGGCGGCGGAGGGCCGAACGTATGAGCGCAACAATCAATATGAGAAGCCCCACACCAAGCCCGATCACAAATGCATAGAACGGGTGCATGATGGCTCCAGCAACTTCAAAGGTTCCACGTTTCAACGGCGGCTCATACTGTCAAACCCATCATACGGCGGACCGAATGTAAACCCAGATTCTCGCGTCTGGCTCGGGCCGCCAGAGATCCCCACCCTCCGCTGCTTCTCTCCTCTTCTCCGCTTGCTACGCAAGCGCCGATCACTTTGGACCTACGACCTTTCTTTGAGATTTGGGCGGTGCGCAGTATAGCCCCGGATTGCGTTTTCCCCTTCCGCTGCCCTTTACCGAGCCGAGTTCAAACACATCTGTCAGCGGAACCCACATGACGATTCGATGTGGAGCAACACGGCCTTTGAGCCGTTGCCGAATCCCATAACTTGCCTCTCAACACCTTGAGCAACTCTGCATAATCGGACATCCAGTCAGTAAGATGCAATGCCGCTTCCGCCGCTTCTGCGTTCGATAGAAAGCGACCGTGACCCAATGCGTTTGCAACTCGCTCCATCACGGGGTCTAGTTTTCTGCCTTCAGATGTCTTCTTTATCATGGGTTGCTCGCAGCGTATTCCGCACAACGAAAACAGGTCCGCTGATCTGAAGCCCTTCGCGCCTACAGCGAGCAGCAAGGAGACTCTCCCCGAAAGCCGTCCGCGCTCTGCGGTTTGTCCCGACTTCGAGCGATAGATGGCACATGCTATGGGTTTTTCTGGGCGGCACTGCGGTGACGCAGCCGCAGACTGTTCAACACGACCGACACGCTGCTGAACGCCATCGCGGCGCTGGCGATGATCGGCGAGAGCAGCCACCCCGTGAACGGATACAGCACGCCTGCGGCGAGAGGGATGCCCAAGGCGTTGTAGATGAACGCCCAGAACAAGTTCTGCCTGATCGTGCGCATCGTGGCCCGCGAGAGGGCGATGGCATCGGGCACCGAGCGCAGGTCGCCGCGAATGAGAGTGATGTCGGAAGCCTCAATGGCAACATCAGTGCCGGTGCCCATCGCCAGGCCGATGTCGGCTTGGGCGAGCGCGGGTGCATCGTTGATGCCGTCGCCGACCATGCCGACGATGAAGCCCTGGGCCTGGAGTTTCTTGACGTGCTCGGCCTTGTTCGCGGGCAGCACCTCGGCGAACACCATGTCAGGCGCGATGCCCACTTCTTTCGCCACGGCCGCGGCGGTCTTGGCGTTGTCGCCGGTGATCATCGCCACCCGCAGGCCCATCTTCTGCATCTGGGCGATGGCCTCCTTCGACTCGGGCTTCACGCGGTCGGCGACGGCGATCAGCCCGGCGGGCTTGCCGTCGATCGCGGCGTACATGGGTGTCTTGCCCGCCGCGGCGAGTTCGCTAGCGAGGGT
>Ga0163144_10019279_pt1 | contig 13730 bp, 8 predicted proteins | sample OliLak19BULKMAT1_FD_123175 | JGI IMG/M metagenome (GOLD analysis project Ga0163144, IMG submission 123175) | Freshwater microbial mat bacterial communities from Lake Vanda, McMurdo Dry Valleys, Antarctica - Oligotrophic Lake LV.19.BULKMAT1 | ecosystem: Environmental > Aquatic > Freshwater > Lake... | reverse complement strand
GTCTGCTCCTGCTCACCATCGCTCATGATGATCGCGTTGCCGCTGCGCGTCTTGGCACGCTGCTTCGCGGTGCTCAGAACGCGCATGAGGTCCGCCGTACTGCCCTGACGGGTCGGATCCACGTTCGCGGCGCCCACGGACAACGACATCATCGGGAACATCCGCTCGCTGCCGTCCCGGTCCAGCCCCCGGAAGCCGCCGGCTGCCCGGTGCTCGTCGGAATAGAAGCGGGCACAGCTCGCTGAGAAGCTTTCGACGACCAGCGCGATGCGGCGCTGCCAGTCGAGGCTGCGCATGATGAGGATGAAGTCGTCGCCACCGGGATGCCCGACGAAGTCGAGGCCCTCCGCCCCCGCGGATCGGCACAGGCCGGCCAGGTGCAGCAACACCTGATCGCCCCGACTGTACCCGTACTGGTCGTTGAACGGCTTGAAGTAGTCGATGTCCGCGTGGCAGATCGCGAACGGAGCGCGCAGCGCGAGCAGGCGAAACACCTCGGAATCGATCTCGCGATTTCCGGGCAGCAGCGTCAGCGGATTCGACTGCTGGGCGTCGTGCAGCTGCTGCTCGGTGATGTGGTGCAACAGCTCGATGCTGCGCCCGAGGCCGCAGTACCGGCCGTCCCGGGCGATGATGAAGTCTTCATTGATCCGCGATTGCCGGTTGCGCGTGATCAGGCGGCTCGCCTGGCTGAGGCGTGTGCGCTCGTCGATCACCAGCATGCGCCGATCCATCAGTCGCGTCACCGGCTTGGGATGGAAGATCTCGGGATGCAGCGGCTTGCTCAGAGTCAGCAACAGGACGTCACGGCGGATGACCCCGAGCGGCCTGCCATCGGCCACTACCGCCAGCGATTCCCAGTCCGGATGTGTCTGGAACAGGCTGAGCGCTTCGCTGATCCTCGACTCAGGCGCCAAAGACTGCCGAATCATGCACAGGTCTCCCACGCACGAGCCCCCGGACGGCGGACCGCCACGCATCGGCGCGATGCCGAAGCTGCCGGTATCCACCGTCGCGTCATCCAGGGGCCGGGAGACATGAAACCCCTGCAGGTAGTCCACGCCGATGCTGCGCAGCAGCTCGAGCTGACGCTCGTTCTCGATGCCTTCGGCGATCACGCGGCTCCCCAGCACGTGGGCCATGTCGAGCATCGCACGGAGGATCTCGATGACCAGCTGGTCGGTGGCGAGGCGATTTCGCTGCAGCAATTCGCGCAGCCACTCGGGAAAGCCCGCGAAGGAGATCAGCGTCTGCGGCAGCAGATTGACGAACGGCTTGCAGCGGAACGCGCCGGCGGCGAAATGCTCGACCGTCACCTGCAACGCAAGAAGATCGAGTTCGGTGGTGGTGCCGGCCTGCCTGCTCGCGGCAAACAACTCCAGCGGCGCGCAAAGTGGGCTGTCGGCCGGACCCCGCAGCAGGGCTTCATGGGCGAACAGCCGGCCCTCTGCGGCACCCACGATAGGCTGAAACAGCGCGCGCAGCTGACGCTGCCGCACGATATCCGCCAGTTCAGCCTTGGGTTCCCGACCGGAGCGATCCATGTCGGGGACGCTACGTCTTGTTAAACGCCGCGGCTGTGACCGCATTCCCAGCGAGCCGCGCTGTCATTGAAGTGCCATCCGGCTGTCACATCGCCGGCGCCCGCAGCCTCGTCGGCGGCGGGTCGGGGAGCGCCGCCGCGGCCACGGCTTGAACCGCACCGGCGCCGCCGCGTAAGCTCTCAACCGCTCTCAATCTATCTCAACGGACGTCAACAGCGCTCGAAAGCGTTCAGCGACGTCAGCGGATTCCGGAGGTTGTCGCCATGTTGAGCAAGCCGCTGCTGACCACCCAGGAAACCGCCGACCTGCTGAAGGTCAGCGAGCCGACCGTGCGCAACTGGATCCGGGCCGGCGCGGTTCGCGCCATCCGCCTCGAGCGCGAATGGCGGGTCGCCGTGAAGGATCTGGAAGCCTTCCTCAACGCACGGGCCAACCGCGCGCCCGAACCCCCGCGAACGGAGCCACCCCGATGACCGAGCCCCCGCCCCGGCCCACCCACGGCGCGAACCCGGAGAAGTCCGGTCTGCCAAGCCGACACACCACGGTCGGTCCGGAGCGCGCACCGCACCGGTCGTTCCTCTATGCCATGGGCCTGTCGGCGCGCGAGATCGCCCAGCCCTTCGTCGGCGTCGTCACCACCTGGAACGAGGCCGCGCCCTGCAATATCACGCTGGGCCGCCAGGCGCAGGCGGTCAAGAGGGGCGTCACCGCGGCCGGCGGTACACCGCGCGAGTTCACGACCATCACCGTGACCGACGGCATCGCCATGGGGCATGCCGGCATGAAGGCCTCGCTGGTCAGCCGCGAGGTCATCGCCGACTCGGTGGAGCTGACCATGCGCGGGCACTGCTATGACGCTCTCGTCGGGCTCGGCGGCTGCGACAAGACGCTGCCCGGCCTGATGATGGCCATGCTGCGGCTGAACGTGCCGTCGGTATTTCTCTACGGCGGGTCGATCCTGCCCGGTCGCTTCCGCGGCAAGGACGTGACGGTGCTCGACGTGTTCGAGGCGGTCGGCGCGCACGCCGCCGGCAAGATGAGCGATGCCGAGCTCGCCGAGCTCGAGGCCGTGGCCTGCCCCTCGGCCGGCTCCTGCGGTGGCCAGTACACCGCCAACAGCATGGCGTATGTCTCCGAAGCGATCGGCCTGGCGCTGCCCGGATCGGCGAGCACGCCCGCGCCGTACGAGTCGCGCGATCAGTATGCGGAGCGGGCAGGCCGCACGGTGATGGACCTCGTGGCGAGCAGGCTCCGGCCGCGCGATATCGTCACCCGCGCGGCGCTCGAGAACGCAGCCGCGGTGGTGGCCGCGACCGGCGGCTCGACCAACGCAGCGCTGCACCTGCCGGCGATGGCGCACGAGGCCGGCATCGCCTTCGACCTCTTCGACGTCGCCGCCGTCTTCAAGCGCACGCCGCTGATCGCGGACCTCAAGCCCGGGGGTCGCTATCTCGCCAAGGACGTGCACGACATCGGTGGCGTGCCGGTGGTGCTGAAGGCGCTGCTCGACGGCGGCTTCCTGCATGGCGATTGCATGACCGTGACCGGCCGGAGCCTCGCGGAGAACCTCGTGGCCGTGCGCCTGCCGGAGGGCCAGGACGTCGTCCACCCGACGACTCGGCCCCTGTCCCGTACCGGCGGACTGGCCGGGCTGAGGGGAAATCTTGCGCCCGAAGGGGCGATCGTCAAGGTCGCGGGCCTGGGCACGCTGCGCTTCGGCGGGCCGGCGCGGGTGTTCGACTGCGAGGAGGACGCGTTCGCGGCGGTGATGCAGCGCCGCTACCAGGCAGGCGACGTGCTGGTGATCCGCTACGAGGGTCCGCGCGGCGGCCCCGGCATGCGCGAGATGCTGGCGACCACGTCGGCGATCTATGGCCAGGGCATGGGCGAGCAGGTCGCACTGATCACCGACGGCCGCTTCTCCGGCGCGACGCGCGGCCTGTGTGTCGGCCACGTCGGACCCGAGGCAGCGCTCGGCGGGCCGATCGCGCTGATCGAGGACGGCGACACGGTAGAGATCGACGCAGTCGCGGGCGTGCTCACGCTGCGGGTCGACCAGGCAGTGCTCGACGCACGCCGCGCGCGCTGGCAGCCCCGGCAGCATGCGTTCCAGTCGGGCGCGCTGTGGCGCTACGCGAATACCGTCGGACCCGCCGGCAAGGGCGCGGTCACGCATCCGGGCGCGAGCGCGGAACTGCATGTCTACGCCGACGTATGACCCGGGCGGGAAGGTCGCGAGCCGAACGACGAACGACGGCGACGCCACGCCGCTGATCATCCGTCAGCCGGATGACTGGCATGTCCATCTGCGCGACGGCGCGCTGCTGGCGTCCGTGGCCGGCGATACCGCGCGCCAGTTCGCGCGCGCCATCGTCATGCCGAACCTCGACCCGCCGGTGACCACGGTCGCCGCCGCCGCCGCGTATCGCGAGCGCATCCGCGCGGCGCTGCCGGCCGACCCCGGCTTCACGCCGCTGCTCCTCCACGGCGAGGTAACCGACCGGCACGTCGACATCTTCGACCGCGAGGCGGCGTTCATCGAGCGCATCCTCGGCAGGATCATCGCCGACTTTCCGGCGCTTCGAATCGTGTTCGAGCACACCACTACCGAAGACGCGGTGCGCTTCGTGGAGGCGTCCGGCGCCCTGCTCGGCGCGACCATCACGCCGCACCACCTGGTCATCAACCGCAACGCGATGTTCGAGGGCGGCATGCGTCCGCACCTCTACTGCCTGCCGGTGGCCAAACGCGAGCGGCACCGACTCGCGCTGCGCCGCGCCGCCACCTCGGGCAATCCGAAGTTCTTCCTCGGCACGGACTCGGCGCCGCACGCCGTCGGCGACAAGGAAGCGCCCTGCGGCTGCGCCGGCATCTTCAACGCGCCGGTGGCGCTCGAAACCTACGCCACCGTGTTCGAGGAGGAAGGCGCCCTCGGCCAGCTCGAGGCGTTCGCGTCGGAGAACGGGCCGCGCTTCTATGGTCTGCCGCTCAACTCCGGCAGCGTGGCGCTCACGCGCACGTCGTGGCGCGTGGCCGAAAGCGTAGCCGCCGCGGGCACGGGCATCGTGCCGTTCCAGGCAGGCGCGACGCTGCAGTGGCGGTTTGCCGGGCAGGTGATCTCGCGACTCGCGTCCGCGCCGGAAGGCTGATGCAACCGACGCCCGGCTATGCCGGCCGCAACGCGGTGCTCGCCACCATGCATGGCAAGGAGCGCGCGGTGGCGCCCGTGTTCCAGCAAAGCGTCGGGCTGAGCGTGACGGCGGCCAGCGGCCTCGACACCGACCAGCTCGGAACCTTCACCGGCGAGATCCCCCGCGACGGCACGATGCTCGAGGTGGCCGTGCGCAAGGCCCGGCTCGGCATGCGCGCGACGGGACTGCCACTCGGGCTCGCGAGCGAAGGGACCTTCGGGCCGCACCCGCAGGTGCCGTTCGTGGCCGCCGCAATAGAGCTCATGGTGCTCGTCGATGACGAACGCGGCTTGGTGGTGCACGAGGGGCTCATCGCCGAGGCCACCAACTTCGCCCAGCGGGTCGCGGCGCCAGGCATCGATCTCGGTGGCTTCCTCGCCAGGATCGGCTTCCCCGAGCACGCGCTCATCGTCCGTCCGAACAGCGGCGATGCCAGCGGCGCGCTCGCCAAGGGCATCGCCGATCGCTCGCGGCTCGACCAGGCGGTCGCCGCCGCGGCGACCGTCTCGGACGACGGCCAGGCGCGCCTCGAGACCGACATGCGCGCGCATCTCAACCCGACGCGCATGCGGAGCCTCGGCGCGCTTGCCGAACGGCTGGCGCGACGTGTTGCGACGCCCTGCCCCGGCTGCGGCACGCCGGGCTACGGCCGCACCGGAGCGCGCGCCGGACTGCCCTGCGAGGAATGCGGCGCGCCGACCGAAATGATCGCAGCCGAACTGTACAGCTGCGCGCTCTGCACACACTGCGAGGCGCGACCGCGGCCGGACGGGCTGCGGGCGGCCGGGGCCGGACATTGCCCGATGTGCAATCCGTGAGGAGGGTGGTCAGTCAGCAAGCCCGTGAGCGACCGGACGATCCAGGAATTCTTTCACCGGGATTCCGTCACCGCCCACCAGCAGTGTTCGCTGCACTTTGAACGCTGCAGCAAAGGCCGCTGTTCCAGCGTGCGCCTGCTGTGCCCGACCGCTCTTCACTTCAATGGCGATCAGCTGGGCCCGGTTTTTCACGACGTAGTCCACTTCTTTTCCGCGGTCCCGCCAATAATAGAGCTCGCACTCGCCCGTTGCCGCGGCGTTGGCAAGTTGCGCACCGACTGCGGACTCTATCAACCTCCCGCGGAACTCCCGATCCGAATTCGCCTCTTCCGGGCTGAGGCCAGCGCCGGCCAGCAGGTCGAGGTAGTGCGCGAGCGTCGCGCGCATTGGAGGTCTCGATGAGACTGTCCGCGATGTAGCGGGACCATCGTGCGGGATCACGGATGAGCGGCGCCGCGCCGGGATATCCACCAAAGTACAGATATTGATCAAGCGTGAAGCCGAAGGCCTCGCTCATTTCGGTGTACGACCAGTGCGGCAGCCGCAAGCACTCGAACCGGCCGGCCAGGCTCTCGGTCAGTCCCCGAGCGATCAGCAGCGGCGCCGAACCTAACAGCACTACCTTGAGGGGGCGCTTCTTGCGCGTGTCCTCGTCCCAGAGGCGCTTGACTGTCTCGGACCAACGCGGAATCTTCTGCATTTCAGCCAGTACGAGCACCGCGGCCTGCGGGCGCCGATAGTCAGTTTTAATTTTGCTCACTATATTGAGTCTCTTTACTCAATGCCTTGAGCGAAGCAAGTACGCGGTGTGGATCGGGGTAACCATGTCCGGGCGGCCCCTCGGGTCGCGCGGCGGCATCCTCGTGCCCAGCTCTGCAGGCACCGACAGCGTGGACGTTGCCGGTGCCCTTGAGACTAAGTTTGCGGTACATTTTCTACCTTCCGCCAAGACCGTAACGGGCCGTCACAACCTTCAATCGCCTCCCGTCCAGCTCAGTACCCGGCTGCGGCGGCGCGATGCGACGCTCGTCGGCACCGAGGCTTGGCGGGCAAGTACGCGCTTGCCCTTCCTGGGTTCAGTCGCAAGGAGACTCCATGGCCTCTGGCCTTCTGGCTTTGTTTGACGATGTGGCAGCACTTGCCAAGATCGCCTCCGCCTCGCTCGACGATGTTGCCAAGCTGGCGGCCAAGGCCGGTAGCAAGTCGGCCGGCATCGTGATCGATGATGCGGCCGTGACACCGCGCTACGTGGTCGGCTTTGCGGCCGACCGCGAGCTGCCGATCATCGGCAAGATCGCCTGGGGATCCACGCGCAACAAGCTCGTGTTCCTGCTGCCGGGCGCACTGCTTTTGTCGACCGTGGCACCGTGGTCGATCATGCCGATGCTCATCCTGGGCGGCGCATTCCTCTGCTACGAAGGCTTTGGCAAGGTGCGCGAGCTGGTGGCGCCGGCTGCGGCCGTCACGGCAGCCGACGCGTTGCAGGCCGGCGACGCCCAGGCGCTCGAACGGCAGAAGGTCGCCAGCGCGATCCGCACCGATTTCATCCTGTCGGCCGAGATCATGGCGATCACGCTCTCGACCGTGGGAGAGGCGTCCTTCCTGATGAAGGCGACCGTCCTGGCGGTCCTTGGACTGGGCATCACGATCGCGGTTTACGGCACGGTGGCCTTGATCGTGAAAGCCGATGATTTCGGCGTCGCGCTGGCCCATCGTAATCCACCGTGGTCCGTGATCGGGCGCGCGCTGGTGCGCGGGATGCCGTCAGTGTTGTCGGCGCTCAGTCTGATCGGTACGCTAGCCATGCTGTGGGTCGGTGGCGGCATCATCCTGCACGGTCTGGCCGAATACGGGCTCGGCGGTCCCGAGCGCTGGATCAAGAGTGTGGGCATGGCCGTGGGATCCTTTCTGCCGCTGGCCGGCGGACTCGTGGCCTGGCTGGTCGGAGCGGCGCTGGCCGGGCTCGCGGGGCTGGCAGTCGGCGCCGCGGCGGCCCTCCTGATCAAGCACGTGATCGGCCCGCTGCTGCAGCGGCCTCAGCCCGGGCACAGGGCGGAATAGCGAAGACCTGCCCGGAAGCTCCCATGCCCGCGACAGCGGGCTGCGGACCATGTTGCGGGCGCGCTCCCTTCGACACGTTGCGCTGCAGTTCGGGCTGCAGTCCTACACGCGTTGCGACCGGATGCTGACAACGCCGGTGCCGCGCTCTGGCGAGGATGTTGCCCGGCGGAATTCCCGCATCGGAGAGAAACATGAGAACCACGACTAAACCATTTCGCTTCATCGTCGTCGCGGCCGTCGCTTTGCTATCGATGGCAGCGTGCACCTCGACGCGCACGCAGAAATCCGCCGGCGAGCAGATCGACGACACCGTGATCACCGGCAAGATCAAGGCGGATCTGATCGGCGACTCGGTCACCAAGGCGCACGAGATCGACGTCGAGGTGTTCAAGGGCCGGGTGCAGCTGAACGGCTTCGTCCGCAACAATGAAATGCGACAGCGCGCGGTGGCGATCGCGAAGCAGGTCAACGGCGTGACTGCCGTCGACAACAACCTCAAGCTCAAGGGCGGGGCGACCGTCAGCACCGGCGAGAAGGTCGACGATGGCATGCTGACGGCGCGGATCAAGACCGCTCTCGCCGAGGACGAGCGCACCAAGGCCGCGCAAATCAACGTCGAGACGCGCGATGCGGTCGTGCTGCTCGCGGGCTTCGTCAACAACGCGGCGTCGCGTACCGCGGCCACAGAGCTGGCGCGTGGCGTGCCAGGGGTGTCGCGGGTCGACAATCAGATCGCCGTCAAGTGATGCCAACTTGCGCCGCCCCTGACAGGCGCTGCGTCACACCACGACTGATGACATGATGCACAAGGGTCAGCTCAAGGGTTCGCTCAAGGACGTCGCGGGCAAGGCGCTGAAGGGCACGCGCCCGAAGTAGGCAAGGACCCCAACGGGAATCGTCGCGGCGTCCGCCCCGGGCGCCGCGACGGTGCCGCGCCGACTCACGGCGCCGGCCCGACTGCTTGTTGCCGCCGAACGGCATCGACGGGTCGATCGCGGCGCAGCGCATCGCTGCGCCTACCTGCCGCAGCGGCTGTCCCAGCCGAAGCGATGACCCAACCAGCCGCGCAGCCAGCCGGCGCCCTCGCCGCGCCGCTTGCGGCTGCAGATCTGCACCGCGTAGGTCGTGAGGTTGCCGCTGGTCTCGTTGGTCACCACCAGCAACGGACTGAAGGTCGGGCTCGCGATGGCCGGGATGAACAGCACGCCCTCGGGTCCGCGGTCGCCGGCGTCGGGTGAGGACACGGGCACCGAGAAGTCGCGATTGTTCACGTAGTCCACGAACAAGGGATTCGCCGGGCTCGTGACGTCATAGGCGACGATTCCGCCGGTGCGCTCCAGGCCGATGAAGGCGTAGCTGCGCCCGCCGATCTCGCCAAGTGCGAGACCCTCCGGCTCTGGGCCCTTGTTGTCGGAACGGTCGTCGAAGTTATTGTTGTCGTTGCTCGCATTGAAGAACGCCGGGTCTGCGATGGCGGTGATGCGCTCCAGTGCCGAGCCGCTGTCGAATACGAGCTCGCCGCTGGTCGACCAGATGGTGAACGAGCGTCCGCCGGGCGTGTACAGCGCGTCATAGTCGCCATCTCCGTCCGTGTCACCGAGCGACTTCGTGACGTTCAGGCGTCCGAGGTTGGCGGTGCTCTTCAGAGCCGTCCCGTCGGGAAAGGCGGTCGGATCGAGCGTGAGGGAGCGAACACGCTCTTCCTCCTTGAGTCCCGGCCAGTCGCGGGCATCACCCTCGTTCGCCGTCACGAGATAGGAGCGGCCGCGCACGCTGTAGTGCCCGATGCTGTCCGGCTGATACATGCCGAGCACCGGCCACGGTCGGATGTTGATCCGGCTGTCGCTATCCGAGGCGTCGAGGCCCGGGAGAGTGATGAGACCCAGCACGGTGGATTCCGCCCGGTAGGACGGCAGCCGCGTGAACGTGCCGGTGGTGCTGTCGATCGAGATGCCCGCAACCTGGAAGTCGTTGTCATTGACGACGGCGAGCCGGCCGTCATCCAGCAGCGCGAGGCCCTCGACCTTCTGCACGGAAGCGTAGCCTGCCGCTGCGAGATCGACCTCCAGCGACTTCGCGACGGGCACGACACCGGCGGCCGCGAGCTCGGTCATGGTCATCTGGTCCAGCGATTTCATGACGCCGCCTCCGACGTCGTACAGCCGGTCCACTGCGGTGATGTCCGTGGCGCCGGTGAGCGCGAAGCGGTAGATCTTTTTGGTGATGGTGGTGACCGGATCGCTGCTGGCCGCGTCGTCCGTGATGGAATCATCGTCGCGCTCCAGCGCGAGGAAGCCACCGGGAACGGCGACCGCGTCGCCGATCTTGTCGGCGCGCGTGTCCAGCGGGCCCGTGCTCGCCGGATTGTCCATGACGTACAGGAACTGCCGCGTCGTCGTGCGCGTGGCCGGATCGAACTCCACGATCCGGATGTTGCGCAGCGCGTTCAGCGTGCCGTTGGTGAGCGTGGTCGGGTTGCGCGCCGGGCTCTGCACGAAGCCATAGAGCTTGCCGTCCTTCAGGGCGATGCCTTCCATGCCGCGGTTCTGGCGCCGCTGCGCGAGCACCGAGGGCAGTGCCTCGATGCCGAGCGCGCCGGCCGCGCCCGGAGCCGGGACGGGCAGGCCTGCGGCCGCGTGCGCACCGCGAGGGATGAAGCGCTCCAACAGATGGCCGTTCGCGTCGAAGTGATAGAGCGCCGGGCGATACTCGTCCGGCAGCCAGAAGCTGCCGTCGTCCGCGACGACAATGCCCTCGAAGTCCGCGCCCAGCGTATCCAGCGGCACGGTCTTGCCGAACAGGTCGACAGGCATCTCGTCATTGTGCGGCGTCTCGGCCGTGCCACCCGTGATGGCCGTGTTGGGCAGGCCGGTCAGCGGCGTGCCGTCGGCACGGCGCAGCAGGATCTGCTGCGTGAGGTCGAGGCGGCCGTTGGTCGGATCCAGCGTGAAGCGCACGAGCCGCGGCGTGAACTGGGGCAGCAGGAACGGGCGCAGGGAGCCGGTGGGCTCGCCGTTAGGGCCGCGGTCGGTGTTCGCGATGAACTTGAGCTTGCCGTCACCCGCGACCCCTTCGTAGGCGAGGCCCGAGAAGCCGCCGAGGCGCAGGTCCTGGCCCGAGGCGGTGCGTCCGATGGACGGCAGCTCGTCGCTGGACCATTCGTAGGTTGCAAACGCGCGCGGCTTTTCGTTCTGGTCCTTGTAGCCGAGCGGCAGCAGCTCGGTGACGCGCGCCGAACGGATGTCGATCTTCGCGATCGCATTGTTCTCCTGCAGCGTGACGTACGCGGTGCGGGAGTCCGGCGAGACGGTGATGTATTCCGGCTCGAAATCCTGCGCGGCGTTCGCGCCGGGCCCGTAGATGCGGATGCCGCGGGCGCGCAGCGTTGGCTCCTGCCCGATGAAGGCGGCGAAGCTCACGGTGCGCACGTCGGCATCCGTCAGGCGCTTCACCAGTGCCGGGAGTAACGGCATCCGGATCAGGCTCACGGAACCCTCCGGATCCACCTGGCCCGCACCGTAGCCGCTCGGTTCGCCTTCGTTCGCGACGACCAGCGTGTTTCCGTCCGGGGAGAAGGTCAACATGTCGGGCAGTGCGCCCACTTTCACCGTGGTCAGCAGTTCACCGTTGGTGCGGTAGAAGCCGACGCGACCCGGGTGGGTCTTGACCGCGTCCTCGATGGCCACGGCGACGACGCCGCGGCTGACGGCCACGCTGTTCGGCGAACCAAAGGCCGAGACATCGATGCTGCCGACCTTCACGGGGTTCGCGGGTTCGCGGATGTTGACGATGGTCACCGTCCGGGCGTCCGCGTTCGTCACATAGAGCTGCCGCGTCAGGGGATCGTAGCTGGCAATCTCGGCGCCGCCCGTCGTCAGGCTGCCTAGCGGGATCATCGTCAGCGGCGGCGCGTCCACCGGCCGCGAGTCGGCAAGGGCGGTGGCGGGGGCAAGCGTGGCGATCAGGCTGACGGTGAGCACCGCAGCGGCGACGGCGCGAGAGTCGGCGGAAAAATGCATCGAGTGTCCTCGGGTTGGGCGAGGACCAATCAGACAGAAACAATGTTGCGGGCACATGACAGGCCAGCGCGGTCACGCAGGCCGACGCCGCTGGCCTCCGTCCATGCACGGGGACGTGCCACGACCGTGGCACGCCCCGGCTGCCGGTCAGAAGCGGAAGTCCGCCCGCAGGCCGTAGACCCGCGGCAGCGGCAGGTAGGCGATCATGGCGCGGCCGGGCGCGAAACCGCCCTCCGGCCGCCCGACATCGACGAAGCGCTGCGCGTTCTTGATATTGTCGTCGTCGAGAGCGTTGTTGACGAACAGCGTCGCCGACCAGCGTTCTCCGACCAGGCCCGCACGCAGGTCGAGCAGCGAGTAGGCCGGCATCGCCGACAGGTTCGCCTCGTCCACGAAGCGCTCCGAGCGGTAGCTGCCAGCCACCTCGGTGAACCAGCCCAGGCCGCTGTCGAGCGAACCGCGGTACTCGATCGACGCATTGAGCGCATGCTCGGGCGTCCTCTGGACGTTCTTGCCGGCGAAGTCGCCAGTCGCGTTGCCAGCCTCCGCGCGCTGCAGTGCCGTCGCCCTCGGCCCGATCACGAAGTCGGTGTACTGGGCATCGGTCCAGGCGTACGACCCACTGACCGTGACGTGCTCGGTCGCGCGCCAGCTGGTCTCGATCTCGAAGCCCTTGATCTCGACATTGCCGGCGTTCGCGATGGCCGACAACGTCGCGCCGCTGGGATCGACGCGCTGCACTCCGACCTGCTGGTCCGTGTAGTCGTTGTAGAACACTGCGCCGTTGAGCACCAGCCGGTTGTCGAGCCACTCGGTCTTGGCACCGATCTCATAAGTGACGACGTTCTCGGCGTCGTACCCCTGCGACGCCAGTTCAGTGACCTCGTTGACGTTGTAGCCACCGGGCTTGTAGCCCTCTGCGAACGTGACATAGGTCATTGCGCCGTCCCGCCACTTCCAGTCCAGCGAAACCCGCGGCGTGAACTTCGACTGGCTCCGGTTGGCCGTGAGGCCGCAGGAAGAGGCGCCGCCCGGGGTCGCCGGGCACATCGGCACCAGCTGCTGGACCGCGACCTGCAGGCGAGTGAAGCCGCTGGTGAAGTAGTCGAGGTCGTCCCGGTTGTAGCGCCCCTCGACGGCGAGGCGCAGCTGGTCGTTGATCTGCCATTGCAGCGAGCCGTAGTAGCCGGTGTAGTCGGAATCACGTGAGTACAACCCGGGGAAAGCCACGGTCTGGGTCGGCAGGCGCCGGAAGAAGAACGGAGGGCCGCCGAATATCGAGTTGGGGTTCCGCAGCCAGAACTGGCTGGAGCTTCGGAGTGTCGAGAGCTCGTTGAACTTCTGCGCGCCAAGAATGACGTCGACGGCACCGAAGGTGTTCGACCAGCGCAGTTCCCAGTTGCGGTGCTGGTTCGCGTAGATCTCATCGACCTGGGCGTTCAGCGAACCCACTGTCGACAGCGGTTGCGGGATGTTGTTGTAGTCGCCATCGGCGATGTTGTGCGCATCGTTGCGCAGCCAGCCGAAGTTCAGCGTGAAATCGCCGAAGCCGCTGCGCAGCTTCGCTTCCAGAGACGCGTTCTCCTGCTGCTGCTCGATGCCGGGGTAGACGCCGCGGAAGGGGTCCGCCGAGAGCTGCACATTGCCCTCCGCAGCGCTGATCTCGCCCTGGATGATCTTGCGGGTGCAAGCGGCAAAAACCGCGGCGCTGACTCCGGTCAGGCTGGCCGGGCACGGCGACGCTGGCGCACCCGGGAAAGCGGCGAACGTTCCGCCGGGAACGGGGGCGTCGGTGGTGGCGCCGATGTAGGCCGCCGCTGCCTGGGAGAACTCGTCGTCGGCGTACTGGTAGCGCGCAAGGAAGGAGAGGTTCTCCGTCGGCTTGAACAGCACGGACACCGCGCCGCCGAGACTCTCTTCGGCCCCGAGGTTCTCGCCGGTGAGGGAATTCTGGTAGAACCCGTCGCGCTGGTTGGACGCCACATTGAAGCGCACCGCGAGCTTGTCGGTGATGATCGGCCCACTCAGCGAGGCGTTCACGCCGCGAGTCGCGCCGTTGGCCACCTCGGCCTGCACCCTGCCGTTCCAGGCGTCCAG
>Ga0163144_10019274_pt1 | contig 13731 bp, 19 predicted proteins | sample OliLak19BULKMAT1_FD_123175 | JGI IMG/M metagenome (GOLD analysis project Ga0163144, IMG submission 123175) | Freshwater microbial mat bacterial communities from Lake Vanda, McMurdo Dry Valleys, Antarctica - Oligotrophic Lake LV.19.BULKMAT1 | ecosystem: Environmental > Aquatic > Freshwater >... | reverse complement strand
CATATTGACGTTATTACTAACAAAATAATATGTTGATTAAACGCCCGAAGTCAATATAACTATCTAAGTTTACTCTTCAATACTGATGTCTCGACCTTTTGTCTTTCAGCTTATTTACTGGGGAAGCTATGTGGTAGCCTTCTTTTTTGTGATCTGGTTTTTGAGAGCGATTCGCAGGAGAAATTTTGTTTTAGTACTATTCCGATGAGTTGTGGGTGGGCTGTTTATTTGGTCTAGATTTTTGGAGCCTCAACAAATTCAGATCAGGGAAACCACAATCGATATAGGAGTGGATAGTAAAATTGTTCTGATATCAGATATCCACTTAGGAATTTTTAAAGATCGAGTCTTCTTGCAAAAAGTTGTAAATCAAATTAATAGTCTCGAAGAGATTGATATGGTTCTTATTGCAGGAGACCTTACTTTTGAACCATTGCCAGAGCAGCGTTTGAAAGAGTTATTTGCTCCTTTGCGTGATCTGAATGTGCCACTCTACGTGGTCTTAGGAAATCATGATACTGAACACCCATGACCAGATATCAAAGTAGAGTTGATGAGAGCGTTGGAAGCAAATAATGCAACCGTACTCAACAACGATATCATCAAAGCGTCTAATTTTTTGCTAGTCGGATTAGGTGATCGCATGAATGGTGAAGACGCAACATGGTTGCTCAATGAAGTACACCCAGTCAATAAGGTTGTAGTCCTTACACATAATCCTGATACCACGCTGGACTATATCAACGACAATGCGGATGTAACTCTAGCTGGACACACGCATTGCGGACAGATCAGACTCCCTCGAATCTGGGATCGTATCAAAAAATATATTATCCCTGTAGAAGGTGATTTCGATAAGGGATTAACTGATGAAGAGCATACCCGTTTGTATATTACCTGTGGGCTTGGAGAAAGTACCCTACCTCTAAGACGGAGAAATAAACCAACCATCGATGTAATTTCATTTTGACCATAGTGTTCTATAATTTCTCTTGCAGGAAGATTCTTCATTCGTACGATAGTGTCGTTTATTACTTTATGCATGTATGCATCTCTTCATTTCTAAGCCAGCAGTTGATGGCAACAAATTAGTTATTACAGAAGAACGTCTGGTACATCAAATAAAAAATGTCCTTCGCATAAAAGTAGGCGAAGAGTTTTTGGTTCAAGACGATGATGGGCAAACGAGTAGTAGATGGTTGGTAGCACTACAATCAGCAAATGAACAGATCATCTTATGAACTATCGTATGATGTCAGCAAAAAGTAAAAAGCGTTTCCAAAATATGATTGTTGATCGGACTGCCTAATAAATCTGATAAACTTGACGTAATAGTTCAGAAAACCACTGAGGTATGAGTAGATAAAATTATTTTCTGGCCAGCGCAAAGATCTGAACTTCGTACAATCGAAGTAAACAGAATGGAAAGGTTAGTTAAAATAGCTCGTGAGGCGAGTGAACAAGCGAAAAGATGGTTTGTGCCAGAGATTGCTTTTGTCCCCACGCTTAAGGGATGGAGTCGACTCCAGGAACATAGATTAATCGTATTTGATTTTGATGGAGAAGTAGTAGATGATTGACTGTCAGAAGAGCTTAAAGAAGGGAAATTATACGGAGTTATTGGGCCTGAAGGGGGCTTACATTCAGACGATTTGACGATTTTAGAACCATATATTATCAAAACGATATCATTGGGAGAGAATGTGTTGAGAACAGAAACGGCTGCAATTGTTGCAGGACGAGTGTTACATAATTTTATAGATAGATAAGTTTCTATTGGGTATAGCAGTGTGCGACTCTAAGCATATCTAAGGAATTGAAGGTAGTAATATTTTCTATCAATTTTTTGATTTGATCATTTTTTTGTTGTACGGTGAGAAATTGTAGTGAGGTAGTTTCGTTGTGGATCTCGCCAGCATTGTCTATATCGGCGTGGTTTTCATCAGCATAGCTCTCTCTAGCAACTGCATCTGACTCAGATTCGAGTGGGAAGTTAATTATAGTATCTATTCGTTCTACATATCCCTCAAGCTGTATAAAGCATTTACCTGCCTCCCATCAGTACTTTTCAGATATTTTTAATTTGGTTCCTTCGATCCATTTTTGATAGTGAAATGGTGGAGTGGTAGTTCTACTTTTTCTCATTTTATCATACCGCCTCAGGACAACATATTGCAGTGCATGTATAGAGAGCAGAATATCTAACTTTATAAGTGTAGGTATTGCTGTCTCAGTTTCTTTAAATCATACCGCAGTAATGTCTCCCAATAGACCTTCTTGTTCATCAATAAATTTTCTATAAGGATTGAAGTTTTGATCCGGGATGTTTTTCTTATAAGTTGAAATAAGTTTTTGTACATGAGCTATATCTCGCTCGCTTTGATCATTTTTCAGGTAGTCTTTTATATCACGACCAGTTCTTCTTCGGTTTAAATCAACAATATTTTGAACTCTGTTGAGCTGTTGTTTTTGAGTTTGAACATTGGATTGGATCTCTTCTTGATCACCGATCCTTTTCAAAAGTTCGTTTTCAGCTCATCGTAAAATATTCCTAGCCCTTTCAGGATGTTGCTCTTTCCTGAGTTTTGCAATCGACTTATCTAATATACCAACGAGGTGGTGATTTTTTCTTGCTTCTAGAGTTGTTGCAATATGATCGAGTACCTCCTCGCTAGGAAGAGAGGACTTATCTTTGATATTTATTCTTATCGTGTGTAGGGTGTGCAAAAGATTGTCTCGCAACTCTAAATCTTTCTGCGTTCATGTGGTTGCATGATGCTGACTTCTTAGAAAGGAAATTACATTACTGTAAATGGACATTGATTTTTTTGTGTGTGGAGTTTTTTTGCCATCTGGATTTGGCGTAGTCACCGTTCTAAATACAAATATTTTTCATGCATGATCAGAATGCGTGCACATTTGTACTCTTCGGGTAGCTTTCTTATTAAGGCGCTCTAGTGGATGAGTTGTACGTAGTACCTGTTTAAAATATCCAAGATCTTTACTGAGCTGTTCAATAGTGACGGTAGTTAACAGTTGGATTGGTGTGTTTATCTTTTCATATCTACCTAGTTTATGCCATATTTCCAAGGGAATCTTTTCGATATTTATTGGAATATGCTTTATAGCTTCTTGCTGTAAGTGAGGGATAGTCCGCCCCATATCTTTTGACATATCCCGCAATGGTTCCCGCGCTAAGGAGTTATACTCTTTCTCATCACCATATGTTGCTTGCATTAGATCATACGGATTATTTCGATTGACGGCTGCTTGTCTGCGTTCGGGGAAGTAACTACGTAATGGTTTGTAACTAAACGAAGAGTTTTTTTCACGATCCGTAATTTGCTTGCGTGTAAGCTCATCGATAGGTTCGATAAGGTGTTCTTGATAATCAGCAATTTTTTTACTGAGTTGAGTTTTCTTGTTCGATAAACGTTGTATCTCTTTCCGCACGATTGCTTTCAACAAGGGAGCGTCTGATGGTGGAGCCCCATTTTTATTGTCTAATACTTTTACCAACTGATTGGTAATTTTTTCTAACTTTACGTAATACGACTCTACAGTCGGCACAATAATACTATCTAACTGCTCTTTAATAGACAAAAGTTTCTCTCGTTTCTTATCTGTATCACGGAGAGCATTTTTATCTGCTAGATATTTTTCTTGTAGCTTTAGTTCGGGACTCATTACGAGAAATAATTGACAAAATCTAAATATAGTATTTTATATTCATTTACCATGAGAAAGCAAGAGAACTGCTGTTGCAACTCCCGAGCATATATCTATATATTTGGTCTATTGCATGCCCTTTTTATGAAACAAGAATCTAGGATGAATCAGTCCGAACTAATGGAGCAGATATTGGAGTATCGGCGTACAACCAATGCTTTCAAGCAGTCCATACACAGTAGATCTACCAAAATGCCCTTCAAGTTCTATGATGGGCCTCCTTTTACAAGTGGGGATCCGCATTATGGACATCTTTTGCAGTCGACAGTCAAAGATATGGTGCCTAGATGGATGACTATGCGTGGATATCGCGTCGAACGTAAACGAGGATGGGACTGCCATGGCATTCCTGCTGAAAATTTTGTTAATAAACAACTTGGTATCACGTCGAGAAAACAGGTCGAAGAAGAGTTTGGTATCAAAGCATATGTGGAAGCATGCCGTACGATGGTAAGCAACGTAAACGATAACCGAAAACGGTTCGTCGATCACGTCGGTCGTTGGGTAGATATGGAAAATCCCTACTTCACGATGTCCAATGAATTTATGGACTCAGTCATTCACGTCTTTGCAGATCTGTATCATAATAACTTGATTTACAAGTGATTTAAAGTCCTTGGCTATTCACGAGCATTGTGAACGTCATTATCCAATAGTGAAATCGCAGAAGGATATGAAGACAGACAAGATCCTGCGGTGACCGTGAAACTCAAGCTTAGAGAGTCAAAAATATTACAAGAGAAAAAACATATGATGACAGAAGATGGTTTCATAGATGTTGTTTCCGCTGTAGTAAAAAATGATCAAGGAAAGCATTGTATGGTGCATCACCAAGTTAGTAATCGTTGGGAGTTTCCTGGAGGAAAGGTTGATCTAGGAGAATCATTGGAAGATGCTTTAGGAAGAGAGATGTACGAAGAGTTGGGAATCAATGTGACTGATTCGACACTATTATGAAGTGTGAAATTATTCTGCTGTGAGAAGATGTACAGATTCCACTATTTTGATGTTACTTATACATGAATTCCAGTAAACAAAGAAAATGATAAGCACAAAGATCTAAAGCGAGTTGAGAAAATGCAGTCTGAAAATAGTTTGGGATATGCAGTGAAAGTAGAAGGAAATATAATGGACGATGTAGACCAAATTCGTAATGATTTTATTAGTATGTACCTGGTATATTCAGTAATTCCAATTACTGGCAAATTAAATAATGATAGTATGAGCTTATTGGCATGGACCACAACTCCTTGGACACTACCAGCAAATATGTTTGCCGCTGTGCACGATGATATAAATTATGTCATAGTTTTTGATCCTACTGAAAAAGAGTATTACATACTCGCAGAATCATTACTCAAAAATTACTACAAAGATGAAGGAAGCTATATCTTGATCTATAAATTTAAAGGAAAGGAGCTTGTCGGACTTGACTACGAACCGTTATTCGATTATTACTATCGCGCACCATCAATCGATCCTACATACCACTCGCAAGTCCATCGCGTTCTTCATGCTGATTTTGTGACAGAGGAGTCTGGGACTGGGATTGCGCATGAGGCGCCAGCATTTGGTGAGGACGATTATGCGTTGGTTTCATCTATCTTACCGAAAGATACACCTAAGGAGTGGCTTTTCAATCCGGTCAATGATCACGGAGAGTATACTGCTGAAATTCCTGATTTCGCAGGAATGAATGTGTTCGATGCAAACAAAGAAGTGATAAAAAGTTTGAAAGACCGTGGATTGCTAGCGAAATTGGAAACAATAAACCATAGCTATCCGCACTGTCCGCGTACGGGAGAACCGTTAATCTACAGAGCATTGGAAAGTTGGTTCGTCAAAGAAGATGAACTCAAAGCAAAAACTGTCCCTGCTGCAGAGCAGATTAATTTCGAACCAGCCGCTATCAAGCATAGATTTATCGACACCTTAAAATCTGCACCAGACTGGAATATTTCTAGAACAAGATTCCGAGGAGCGCCATTGCCGGTCCGAGAATGCACCAAGTGTGACGCACGTGAAGTGCTCGGAAGTATCGCAGAAATAGAACAAAGAAGCTGACAGAAAGTAATCGATCTCCATAGACCATATATCGATGAGATTATGTTTCCTTGTGCTTGCTGAGGGACTATGAAGAGAATACCAGAAGTATTAGACTGTTGGTTTGAGTCAGGAAGTATGCCGTATGGGCAAGATCATTGGATGAAGGGACGTGAGACTGATGAGCAGGGAAGCGTGCAAGAGTTAGAGTCCGCGCAGAAAACGATTTGATTTTCTGACGACGCTATTGACGTAATTTTGTCCGGCAAGAAAACTAAAACTTTCAGATTAGGAGATAATCATCTCACTAAATTTGTAATTGGTGATACGATCTCTTTGATAAAAACTTCTGATCAAACGCCGTTTGGTGTGGCGCAGATTACTGGCATTGCTTCAATCCGTTTTGATGAAATACCCTTGATCCCTTCAGGACATGAGTCATATAATTCAGTACAAGATAAAAAAATAATATTTAAGCGTATCTATGGAAAAGATATTGGTGATCATGAAAGTATAAGCGTTGTAGAGTTTAAACTATCTGACGGGAGAACGTCGCAACAAGCAACTCAACAGGAAGTATTCTCTCCCACCGCCGACTTCATCGCTGAAGGATTAGATCAAACGAGAGGTTGGTTTAGATCATTGCATGTAATTAGTAACGCATATATGGACACTATCGCATTCAAAAACGTCGCCGTGACGTGAATGATCTTGGCGGAAGATTGAAAAAAGATGTCCAAGAGTAAGAACAACTATCCTGATCCAAGAGGGTTGCTCGAGCAGTACGGTGCTGATGCCTTTAGATTATATTTATTGTCTTCACCTGTAGTGAGAGCAGAGCCATTGAGGTTTAGCGAAAAAGGAGTGGAGCAGGTGTTGAAAGATTTTGTAATTCCGTTGCAGAATGTGTGGAACTTCTTCGAAACCTATGCAAAAGTTGATAATCGAAAATCTTCCGGAACAGAGGTATACTTCATGAGGCATGCTGAGAAAGCTGACTTAGAAGAACAACAGAAAAACATCCCTTTGAGCCAAGCAGGAAAGGAGTATTTGCTCTCCCACGCCTTCAGAGAACAAATTATCAGAGTGCGTCCAAAGCTAGTAATATACTCTCCGTACTTACGTTGTGAGCAGACAATGGAAGGAGTGAAAGCAATGTTGGAACAGTATACGACGGGGGAGGTAGAGTATATAGAAGATGAAAGATTAGAAATCGGAACGTCCAATATCTCGTATCTTTTGGAAGAGTTACAAGCGAAATGAAAACGTATCTTACTAATCTCACATAAAGTAGTTTTTGACCCGTTATGGAAAGATCTTACCGGCAACATGCCTTCTACAATCCACTATGGAGAGATCGTGCGTTTGCCAAGTATAAGACTAACAAATGAGCTTGATCAGTGGATCTTAGCAGAGTTATATAATATGTTGGTAGAAATGGATCGCGCAATGGTTGGATATGAGATTGAGCCAGCGACCAAAGCGATGATAGAGTTCATAGAAAAAGTTACCAACCGATATGTCAGAAGATCTAGAAGAAGATTCCGGAGCGAATGAATGGATGATGACAAGATTGCTGCGTATACAACCTTGCGGGAGGTGATCTCTACCTATGTAAAAATAGCTGCGCCGTTCGCGCCATTTATTACTGAACAGATCTGGCAGGAGATGCAGAAGTTTTCTACACACGCTCATAGCGAATCCATTCATCTCGGTTATCGACCGCTTGCAACAGATAAGTACATCAATCACGAGCTTATCACTGAAACTGAAACAATCCGCAAAATCATCAAGTGAGCAATGTATATCAGAGCAAAGAATAAGATCAAAGTGAAACAACCGTTGCTGAAGTTGGAGGTAAGGATATAGGCTATTTTCAATGATACAATAAATGAAACACTTCTCACTTTTAAAATATTTTCTAACAAGGGCACCCTCTTATTGGAGGGTGTTTTTTCTTTTTCAAAAAAAGTTCTTCACATATTCTTTGCTTATCGAATTTGCTTTCCGTATGGTGCTGACATGATGAGTCGACGCATCATCCAATACTAACAAAAATGGCAGCGCTAATAAAAGTAGCGCTTGGTAGTATCGCAGAGGAGTACTTGCTGCGTTATCAAATAAGTACAATGGTTTTTATCAAATTACTTCTCTAAACCCATAGTCATGAGAAAGTTAATGTACACAGTCTGCATCAGTATTGCTTGCCTAGCAATCATAGCTGGATGTAGCAAGCAAGACGTTGATCAGGTGGTTACGCAACCACAAGTCAACAAACTGGTCGAGGTTTCTTTCGAGGAGCCAGTCGACCTTACCGTAGCAGCTGAGATTATCAGCAAAGATGCCCATATCGTGCAAATACATGCAACGATGGTGGATAACACTGGAGTAAAGTTTACGTATGGACGTAGCCTAGCAGATGATGAAGTAATGAATATTAACGAAGTTCAGCAAGATGCTATTAGCTTCTTTGAACACCAGCAAGTGATTGATGCAAAGGTGATTGAAGACGGTATCGCGCAAGGAGTTGAAGGTCTAGAACTTCCAGCAGTGAATGTGCCGAAAAGAATTGTGAACGTAGAGATCTCTTATCTAATGATGGAGATGAGTGAGACACAACGAGAGGTGTTGCAACCACTTATGGATGAACTTGATGCTGATATCACCGTACGGGATATAACCTCCAAGGAAATTGAATCACAAGCCGATTTGGATGGTAGTAGAGCCGCAACAGTATGGGTTCCGAATGTTGGAAATATAACTACTGGTGACTACACATCCACAACTCGTTACGTTTACCAACGCATGAGATGGCAAAACGACAATCCATTTGATAGATGGTATACGTATGAACATGATTTTTTCTTGAATAACTATTCTAATAATCGCGGTACGTATTTCTCTCGTGCACAGAATAGCCATGGATTTCCGACATGTACCTGGTTTACAAATTTACCATCGCCATACTTGGATACCCGTTATGGGGATGATCTGGAGGAGATAGCGTATACAATAGCTTCTGGCAATGCGTATCAGATAGATGAACGTGAATGGTATACATCTACGATTCGAATTAAGAAGGGAGATGTAAATAGAGATGTCGGGAAACTTACCGCTCAATTAGGCACTCAAATTCCAATCGGGTGTACTTCTTCTTGGTGTAGCTTCGCTGTAGCAAATGTACGCTTGGTAACCGCATGGAACGTAGACTTACCCGGTACTGACTGGTGGAGCTATTGACTAGCATAATTATGTGTAGAAGATATTTTGTGAGAATGCCTGCCTCTGTCGTATTTCGATGGAGGTTTTCTCCAATCCCTCTAAAACAAAGGAAGTTGAGCGCATTTAGTGAATTTGCTTGATCTACCTTGCTTTGAGAGTGATAATAACTATATATTTCCTATTAATTTACACTAAAAAGTACGTCCTATGGCAAATCTTAAGCAAATTAAAACTAAGATAAAGTCAGTAAAAAACTTACAGAAAATCACCAAGGCGTTGGAGATAGTTTCTACCGTGAAACTACAAAAAACAAAATCTCAAGCTGACTCCCTCAAACATTACCTAATAGACCTTATGGCAATAATGGCGCAAGTGTGAGAAAAGATAGATCTTTTTGCACATGAAAATATTACTAAAAGTAGTGAGAAGAAGTTGGTGATAGTTGTAACAACTGAAAGAGGACTATGTGGAGGACTTAATTCTAAATTACTTAGAAAAGTTTACGCAGAAATTCTTCAAGATACAAATACCGACTTCTTTATTATTGGTAAAAAATGATTGGAGTTCGCTAAAAGAGCAGGACGAAATATCGTGGGATCACTAAGCGCGGGTGATGTATACAGTGAAGCAGAAATGCTTCCTTTGTTTAGTTTTTTTGATATTTCATTGGAAGAAAGATCTTATAAGGAGATCAAACTCTACTTCAACTATTTCAAAAATACTATGACGCAGATCCCAACACAATCTCAGATCTATCCAGTTACTCAAGAATCATTCGATAAGCTATTAACTGAACTTGATATAGCATACAGCGCTCCTGCTCGCATGGATAATAAAGAGTTACTTGTAGAGCCAGACACTATTGTTTACCTTAAAGAGTTAAAAAGACAGATCAGAAATTACGCTATCGCTTCGGCTGTGATTCAAAATAAAACAGGTGAGCATGCAGCACGCATGATCGCTATGAAGAGCGCGAAAGACAACGCATCAGGATTTGTTAAATCACTTACCTTGAGTTACAACAAGGCACGTCAATGATCTATTACCCAAGAGATTTCTGAGATTGTGAGTGCGAAGATAGCGATTGAAGGGTAGTATTTCTCATTCTTTACTGACACCATACAAGAGTTTATGCATACTATAGAACAACCTCTTATCATTTGCATCACTTGAAAAATGTGAGCGGGGAAAGATACTATAGCAGAAGAACTTGCAAGCGATCTATCGCTTCCTCTGTTGGGCGTTAGTAATGTATTGCGTGAGATGGCAGCAGCGCAGTGATTATGATCTGCAAGAGATGATTTAAGATGACTTTCAAATACTCCAGGAATTATAGAACAACTTGAAAGAATAGTTCTAGAAAATCTTTCTCCTCAATGAATGCTCGTAGGTATCAGACTCCCTAATTTGTACAGGGCATTGCAACTCAAGGCAAAAGCACTACTTCTATGGGTAGAAGCCCCAGATGAAGTAAGAATTGGGAGGATAATACAAAGAAATAAGCCTGGGGACCCGAATGACTTAGCATCATTACTGGAATTTGAAAGTAGGGAGTACAAATATGGTAATAAATTAAATATCGATGCATTACGTGATATGCGTGACTATGTTATTGATAACTCATGAGATAGAGGAGCGCTCGAAAATGAAGTGATAAAAGCTAAACTACGACTACAAACTTACCTTACCACTTAAATTACTATGGCAGAGTATAGCGAACTCATTCAATCATACAGTCGTGATCCGATCAACCAGTACGTGATGGATAATTTTACCGTCTCTTTCGAACAGTGAAATTCTATTTGTGCTGATAGTATTATCGTCTATCTAAAAATCTCTCCTGATGGAATTATTACTGAGTATAGCCATGCGGGACAGCCTGCAATGTTTACCTTGGCTGCCGCAAGCATGCTAGCAGAAGAGATAATAGATGTACATGTGGACGAAGTGCTTAAATGGAACTATGATTTTATGAAAGGGATATGATTTGAAGTTAGTACAAGAAGAAAGAGGAGTGCGGTAAGCGCATTATTAGCTACAAGAAATGCAATACATGAATGGAAGAAAGATGGGAAAATGGATACCTATGAGATTGTTTTGCAGGAAGTTGAAGAGGAAATAGATTGCTCAAGAGGAGAATAGGCTCGACCAAGAGGAGAATAGGCTCGACCAAGAGGAGAATAGGCTCGCATTTATATTTCAATAGACTTCCATTACGTACTGACTAACAAAAAAACCTACGAGTGATTCGTAGGTTTTTTTGGTGCTTTATTCTCTTGTATCGTACCCAAAGTGGATAATTAAGCTGCCTTTCTATGTCTTTTAGTTCTTGGCATCTGAATTGGTTTGTTAAATCACTCAGCAAAGTTTTTGCTTCTTTGTACATTGATTGCGTCTTTTTCCATTTTTAATACCTTAACAATTTCTTCCTCTGCGTGTTTAATATTGATCGGATTTTCAAACATCTTCACGATCTCTTTGTAAGTGTTTTGTGTTAATCTACCGAGCTTAGGGTTCTTTTGTATGTTTATGTTTAATCCATCGCTAAGCGGTTCACCTCTCGAAATATTTACCATATGTATTTGTTTTTGTTGCTAAACGTATTTATTGTACCTATATAGAGGTCATTCTACAAAAAAATGGCGGTTCACGAAGAGATACTTATTGATAAAACAGAGAAAATAACTATAGTCATTGTTCTTTTATTGACGCCAGATATATGTTACATATTGATAATCTAACCGTTAAAGTAGATACCAAAAAGGTTCTGGAAGATATTTCATGCCAATTTTTGCCTGGGCACAACTATTGTGTGCTTGGTAAGAATGGCTCAGGGAAGTCTTCCTTAGCGTTGACGACCATGGGACACCCAAGTTATGAAGTTTTACAATGAACGATTGAGCTAGATGGGAAAAGTCTGCTCGATATGTCTCCTGATCAAAGAGCTCAAGCATGAATTTTTCTTGCATTTCAAGCGATACCAGAAATCAGAGGAATAAAGTTATTTGAATTTCTTCGTACGATCTATAACAGCAAGTGGCAGAAGAAAGAGTCTTTTGTCTCATTCAAGAAAATAATACTTCCTTATATGAAGGAGCTCAAGATCGATCCAGAATTTCTCCGGAGAGATTTAAATGTTGGATTTAGTGGAGGAGAGAGAAGAAAGATTGAAATCCTACAGCTTAAGATTTTACAACCTACCTACATATTCTTGGATGAGGTAGATAGTGGTTTGGACGTGGATGCATTTAGATCCGTTGTCCAGCTTCTCAAAGAGCTTAATAATGAGAAGAACTGCTTTATTGTTATTACTCACTACTTTACAATTCTTGAACACTTACCTGTAGACCAAGTCCTGGTACTTGATGAAGGACGTGTCATTGCCATAGGTGATAAAGAGCTAGCTGAACAGATTAAAAACCACTGATTTGACCAAACAAAAATAGATAGTAGGGCCTTATAAGGGCAAGACAACTCCCATTGACATTTCTAGTATTTTAGTTATATATCCCTTACTAGAACAAGGGTTTTACTCTATTCAGCCACTCAGATGAAATTTGCTAAATTATCAGTTCGTGCATTAGTAGGTATGTTAGTTTTTGCTACACTCTTGCTATTGGGTTCTGTTGTATCAGCATCTAATAGATCTTATGATGACTTCCGATGAGAAATTGTAGGCATTGATGAAGATGCCTCTACAACTCGCATATCAAACAATAAAATCTTTTTGCAACACAAACGTTTAGATTTGTCGGTGGAAGCAGTAGATGAAGACGGACGTATGATCGATGATGACGATAGATACCGTGTAGTCGCGGTAGTAGACGAGGATGGATACTATGAAAAGACTGTTAGCGGGTTATATAAAAGAAATGAAGATGCACGACTATTATCAACCACGCTATGATTGCGTACAGATTCTGTGACGCTGTACTTGTTATGTGATAACTGCAAAACAGGGTATAAATTTTGACACCCAGGGGCATATAACAAATGGAATATAGTAGACGCTGTTTCACTCAGAGTAGAGTTGAATCAAGATTATAGTAGCAAAAGAAATGGTCGCAGTTCATATCGTTCATGGAAGAATTTTGAAGACTATGATGATTTCTTCAATAGTAATAATCGCTACTTAAAATATAGCTATGGTCGTTATTATGGCTCTAATAAGAGCAATTACGATCGTTATGACAACGACTATGATGACAATGACAATGACGAGTATTATTCACGTGATTATGATGAATACTCATGGAAAAACTATCGTTCACTAGGCAAAAAATATTCAGATTATTCACACACAAAAAACTATAACTGAAAATCTACATGTGCAAGTAGTCGATGTGCTTCTACTAAATATCAACCAACGGATAGATATTATTCTAACTCAACTATTTGATCTACTCCATGTCGATCTACAACAGTAGGGTGTGGTAAAGCGACAAAGAGTACTCCTACATACAAAATCCCTGTAATTACCAAGAGATATTATAGTAACCCTACAAACACATCTACCCCCACCACTACAACTACAAAAGTTTATCAGTGTAGCAGTAATGGATGTAAGTGGATTTATACCCAAGGATAAACTCCATAAAAGTAATATAGACTTTAAACTATAAAAATACTATAGTAACCACTGCGTCGTAAGACGTAGTGGTTTTATAAATCCCACAGAAAATCATGTCAACGATAAAAGAGTCGATGATAGAAGTTGTAAATCGTATTCCATACGGT
>Ga0163144_10019271_pt1 | contig 13732 bp, 12 predicted proteins | sample OliLak19BULKMAT1_FD_123175 | JGI IMG/M metagenome (GOLD analysis project Ga0163144, IMG submission 123175) | Freshwater microbial mat bacterial communities from Lake Vanda, McMurdo Dry Valleys, Antarctica - Oligotrophic Lake LV.19.BULKMAT1 | ecosystem: Environmental > Aquatic > Freshwater >... | reverse complement strand
TCGGCAATGCCGCGCCGACCGATCCCCTGCCCGTCGCTCAGCCGCTCCACCACCACATCGGCCTCGAAGCGCCGCGAGAACTCGCTCTCGTCGCTGGCGAAGGCGGCACGGAACGCGGCACCCACCCCCGCGGAATGCGCCTGCGCCGCCAGCGTGGGGTCAACGAATACGCCCAGCACCACCCCCTCGCTGGCACCGGCCTCGTGCAGCGCGCGCAGGATCCAGGTGGTGTTGCCGCGCCCGCCGCCGCCAGGGTTGTCGGCGCAGTCGGCCAGGATCACCGGCTCCCGCGCACCGCCGCTTGCCGCGTGCGCGATGGCCACCGCCTCCTCCAGCGTCGTCAGCTTCGGGATGAACCGTTCCCGCCCCGCCCAGGCCGCACGCGCGATCCGCCGGGCCACTTCGCGCGCCGCACCCGGGTCGTTGTCCGAGGTGACTGTGATGCATAACCCGCATTTCGGCAGGTCGCTGTAGGTGAAGCCGCCAGTGACGGAAACGTTGAGGATCGGTGGCCGGCACAGCTCCTGGCCGAGATCGATCAGGTCGGCATATGGCCCGCTCGCCGTCAGCTGCATCACGTTGGGCGGCATCAGCGGCATGCGGATGAACGCCTTGGCCGGCTTCAATCCCCCGCGCAGCCGCTCGATCAGGTCCGCCGCCTCCGCCGCGCGCTCGCGCATGTCGACATGCGGGTTGGTGCGGTAGGTGATCAGCGCGTCGCTCAACTCGACCAGCTTCTCCGAGACGTTGCAGTGCAGGTCGTGCGTCACCACAATCGGCACCGCCGGCCCGACAATGGCGCGCACCATTTCCACCAGCGTGCCGTCGCTGTCCTCGTCCCCGGTCGTCGAGGAGGCGCCGTGGCTTGCGATGTACACCCCGTCCAGCGGCAGCGCTGCGGCAAGGCCCCGGCGCGCGCGGTCCAGGAAATCCAGGAACACATCCTGCACGATCGGCCCGCCGGGTGGGGCCGCGATCATGATGATCGGCACCGGCGTCCACGCGCCCTTTTCGTCCATCCGCGCATAGAAGCCGGGCACCTCCGACGGCAGGTGGCTCGGCAGCCGCGCGAGCGCGGTGATCGCCTCGCCTTCCTCCCAGCATTGGCGCAGGAAATCCTCGCGCACCGTCGGCGGGGCAAAGGAGTTCGCTTCGAGATGGAGGCCGAGAATGGCGATGCGCGGAGCTGTCATGGAAAGGTCTCCTGGGCGGTCCGTTTGCGGGCTGGGTGAGGCAGTATAGAGTGGCGCCATGGAGAGCAAAAATGCCCCGAACGTGGTCCTGGGGGACCAGGCCGCTGCACCGATGGACACTGCCGCCATGCTGGCGCGGCTGGTGGCCTTCGACTCGCCCAGCCGCAACGGAACAGCGTGCACTATCGCGTCAGCACCGGCGCCACGGGGAAAAAGGCCAACATCCATGCCCTCATCGGGCCGCACGCGGCCGGCGGCATCGCGCTGTAGGGCCATGTCGACACGGTGCCGGTGGACGTCCAGGCCTGGAGCGCCGATCCCTTCACCCTGCGTGCCCATGAAGCTGCCGCGATCGAACCGGCCATGAAATCCGTCGATCCCGCCTGCGGCATCACGCTGGAGGTGATGAACGGGATCCCCGGCCTGGGCCTGCCCGGGGAACATGCGCTCGCCGACCTGGTCAAGCAGGTCACCGGCTCCAACTCGACCGGCTATGTCAGCTACGGCACCGAGGGCGGGCTGTACCACCAGGCAGGCAGACCCACCATCGTCTGCGGCCCCGGCGCCATCACGCAGACGGACCAGCCGGACGAATGGATCGACCAGGCACAGCTCGACGCCTGCGATGCTTTCATCTGCCGCCTCGCAGACCGGCTGAGCGGATAGGGCGCCGCCCATGGCGGTGCCCCCATGACCGGGATCGATCCCTCCGTCGGCACCGCAGCGGCGGCCCTGCCCAGCTTCGAGGTGCGCATCGATCGCCCGGACCTGACGCCCTGGCGCGCCGGCAACACCGGCATTCCCGGCTTCACCAGCATCGCCGCCGAGGCCACGGGCCCGCATGTCTTGCTGCTGGCGCTGATGCACGGCAACGAATACACCGGCGCCATCGTGCTCGACCGGATGCTCCGGGCGAAACTGCGGCCGCTGCGCGGGCGGCTGACGATCGGCTTCGTCAACCTCGACGCCTTCGACGCCTTCGACCCCGCCAATCCCACCGCCACCCGCTACATCGACGAAGACCTCAACCGCCTCTGGGATCCCGCCGTGCTCGACGGCCCGCGCCAATCGCTGGAACTGGCCCGCGCGCGCGCGATCCGCCCGGCTGTGGAAGCCGCCGACGTCGTGCTCGACCTGCACTCTATGCTCTGGCCATCCGACCCGCTGATCCTCAGCGGCGCCACGCCGCGCGGCCGTGGCTTGGCCGAGGCGGTCGGCCATCCCGGCCTGGTCGTGGCCGATCGCGGCCACACCAGCGGCCCGCGGCTGATCGACCACCCCCTGTTCACCGCCGATGGCGGCACGGCCTGCGCGCTTCTGGTCGAGGCCGGCCAGCACTGGGACGATGCGGCGGTCGGCATGGCAGCGGCCAGCGTCGGCGGCCTGCTGCGCCATCTCGGCCTGCTGCGCGGCCACGCTGTCCTGCCGGTCCCGGCGCCACCCGGCCAACGCACCGCCGAAGTGACCATGGCGATCACCGCCACGACCAGAAGCTTCGCCTTCGTGCGCGCCTTTCGGGGAGGCGAGGTGATCCCCCGCCGCAACACCCTGATCGCGCTCGACGGCAGCACCGAAATCCGCACCCCACACGACGATTGCCTGCTGGTGATGCCGAGCCTGCGGCCCAGCCGAGGGCATACCGCCGTGCGCCTGGCCCGGTTCGTTCGTTGAAGACCGTACCTTCCTGAAACGGCAACTCGGAGAACGTCGCCGTTCTCTCCGTCACGCTTAACGCGATGCCCGTCAGACCACCCCGTCAACCCGCAGCGACGTGATGCAAAGTGCCGCCGCCTCGCCTTCCGGCAACCGCAGGGACAGCTCCACCAGCGCCGGCTCACCCGGTCGCTGCGGTGGAAGGTCTACCCGCACCACCGACCCGCCATCGCGGCGCCACAGCATCACCGCCCGTCCGGCCATGCCGGGACGCAACGCGATGTCAACCGGCAGTGCATCGGCGGGGCCGCACGGTGCCGCACGGCAGGCGAGCTCGATCGTCGCCGCATGGGGCGACGGCCGCTCGAACACCAGCGTCGCGAGCGGCAGCCTGTTGCGCACTTCCCCCCCGCTGGGCGCGTGCCAGCCGAAGCCGAGCATCGCCGCCCCTGCGCCGTGACCGAGGGGGACGGTCTGGCCAAGGCGCGGGCGCGGAGCTGGCCGCGGCGGCAGCGGCGGCCAACCCCAGTGCAGGGAGAACAGCCGCCGCAGGGACAGGTCAGAGCCCAATGCCTTTGATGAGGCCCCGCCGGCCAGCAGCGTCTGCCAGAACTCGGTGGTGAGGGCTTGATTCGAGACGATGCTGAAATCCGAAAGCTCGGCCAACACCGCCGGCGCACTGTCCGGCGTGATGAAGCGGACGGCCTGCCGCCCGAACCAGGGCGCCTCGTCGGCAACCGAAGAGGAAAGCGTCGCCACGGTGCCGATGTCCGGGTCGCATAACAGGGCATAGACGCTGTCGGTCACCACCCGCGCCTGCGGACACCAGCGGTGCAGCCGGCGGATGTCGGCATGGTGCTCGCCGTGCGGATGCGGCTTCAGCAATAGCGTGGCGCCGGAGCCCACCAGATCGCGCAATGCAGCGCCATGTGCGGCGACGGAAGCCACCGCCGCGCCGGTGATCAGGCTGGCATCAAGATCGGTCTGCCCGACAAACAGCACCGCGCCGGCACCCTGCGGAGCCCGCGGAACTGGTACAAGCGCCTCGCGCAGATCCCGCGCCGCGGTGGCGATTGTCTCGGCCGGAACCGCAAGCCGCGAGAGGCGGGCCGCCAGGTCGGGCGCGCTGGCACGCATGCGCACGTAGAGGTCGGGGCCGAAGCGCAGCGGCGCCACGCCCATGTCGATCACCGCCACGCCACGCCCCACCAGGGCACGGACGATGTTCGGCGACAGTTCCCAGCCCAGCACGAGATCGGCCTCGATCGGCTCGAGCAGGGCGCGCACCTCCGCCAGCAGCGCGGGGTCGGAATAGAGCCGCACCCACGAAGCCGGCTCTGGCGCCAGCCCCAGCCGGTTCATCAGGCGCGCGACGGGCTCTGGCCGGTCGGCGGCGAAGGCGGCGGGGCATTCCAGCGCATGGCCCAGCGCGGCGAAGGCGGGCGCCAGCAGCGCGCACCACGTCGCTGCCACGCGATCATGCCCTGCCTGGCAGACCGAGCGGGTGACGTCATGCAGCAGCACCACGCGCATGGCGCGCTCGCCAGCGCCCGCGCCCCTTCGTCAGCGGCCCTTCCAGCGCGCCGGACGCTTGTCCATGAAAGCGGTCCGGCCTTCGCGGTAATCCTCGCTGTCGAAGCAGACCAGGATCGCCGCATCCACCGCTGCCCGGTCGCGCTGGCTGTCCGCCGCCATCACTGCATTGATCGTCAGCTTGATTGCTTTTAGCGACAGCGGAGCGTTGGCAGAGATGGTCTTGGCCATCTCCAGCACCGTATCGGTCAGGTCCTCGTCCGCCACCACCCGGTTCACCAGCCCGATCCGCTGCGCCTCGGCCGCATCCAGCCGGTCACCGGTCATGATGATCATGCGCGCATGCGCCTGGCCGACCAGCGAGACCAGCCGGTCCACCATCTCATAGCTGTAGGCGATGCCGAGCTTCGCCGCCGGAATGCCGAACTGCGCCCCCTCCCCGGCGATGCGCAGGTCCGCCTGCATGGCGATCCCCAATCCGCCACCCAGGCAGAAGCCGCGGATGCAGGCGATCACCGGCTTCGGGAATGTCGCCAGCCGCGCCCGCCCGGCACCGGTCAGCCGGTCGTAGTCCAGCTGTGCGTTGCCATCGGCCCGCGTCTGCTCGAACTGGCTGATATCCGCGCCGGACACGAAGGCCTTGGTGCCGGCGCCGGTCATCACCACCACCCGGATGGCGTCGTTGGCCTCGAATGCATCAAGGATCTCCGACAGCCCGTGCCACATCGCCACCGACATGGCGTTGCGCTTCTCCGGCTGGTTGAAGGTGATCAGCCCGACGCCCTCAGACACCTCGGCAAGCATCTTCCCGTCGGCATAGGCTGTGGTCATACGATGCCCCTCTGCTGCATGTCGGCAAGCTCGGCATCGCTGTAGCCCAGGCCGCGCAGGACCTCCACCGTATGCGCCCCGGCATCGGGGGTGGCGCTGCGGACGTCCTTCGGATGGCCGACGAGGTTGATGGGCGAAGCCACCACCTCCTTGATGCCCAGCCGCGGATGCTGCATCGGCAGCGCCATGCGCAGGTGCTTCACCTGCGGATCGGCGAACACGCGGTCGATGGTGTTGATCGGACCGCAGGGAATGCCAGCCTCCTCGAACAGCTCGATCCAGTGCTCGGCCGGCTTTGTGCGCGTGATCTCGGCGATCGCCGCGTTGATGTTCTTGCGGTCGGCGCTGCGGCCCTTCTGGGTCGCCCACTCCGGCTTGGCCTTCCACTCCGGATGGCCGATCGCCTCGGCGAAGCGGTCCCACAGGCGGCCGGAGCTGGCCGCAATGTTGATGTAGCCGTCGGCGGCCGGGAACGCGCCAGTCGGAATCCCGGTCGGATGGTCGTTGCCTGCCTGGCCCGCCACTTCGCCGTCGAACAGCCAGCGCGTCGCCTGGAAATCCAGCAGAAACACCTGCGTCTCGAGCAGGGAGGTGGTCACCCACCGCCCAACGCCGGTCTGCTCGCGCTCGAACAGCCCGATCATGATGCCCATTGCCAGCAGCGTGCCGGCGCACAAATCGTCGATCGGAATGCCCACCCGCATCGGCCCTCGGCCGGGCTCGCCGGTGATCGACATCAGCCCGCCCATGCCCTGGGCGATCTGGTCCACGCCGGCGCGCTTGCCATAGGGCCCGTCCTGCCCGAAGCCGCTGATGCTGCCATAGACGATGCGCGGGTTGACCGCCTTCACGTCGTCGTAGCTGACTTTCAGCCGGTGCTTCACGGCGGCGCGCATGTTCTCCACCACTACGTCGGCGGTGGCGGCAAGCTTCATGAACGCCGCATGCCCCTCCGGCGACTTCAGGTCGAGGCGGATCGCCTTTTTGTTCCGGTGCAGGTTCTGGAAGTCTGGCCCGTCGCGGTTGCCGGCGATGTCCTCGCCGGTCCCGGGCGGCTCGATGCGGATCACGTTGGCCCCCCAGTCCGCCAGGTGGCGCACGCAGGTGGGCCCCGCGCGCGCCAGTGTCAGGTCCAGCACGGTGATGCGCGACAGCGGCAGCGTGGTGGCGCTGGCCGGCCGCGGTAAGACGTCGTCGGGCATGGTGATCCTCCCGGATTGCTGAGCGGGATGATCCGCCGGAAGCCCGTTCCGCTCAAGGGCCACGGTGGTAGGATGGTCCGATGGACGACGCCGACCTCGCACTCATCATCGCTCTCGACTGCTCGGCCAGCGTTTCGCTCGAGAGCTTCGGCCTGATGGCCAGCGGCTGTGCCGCCGGGCTGCGCGACGAGGCGGTGACGGCCGGGCTGCTCGGCGGCCCGATCGGCGCAAGCCTATGCGCCCTGCTGATCTGGTCGGGCCCTGGCGCGCAGGAGGTGATGGTGGAGTGGACCCGGCTCGACACCCCCGCCGCGCTGCACATCTTCGCCGAGGAGGTGGAGAACGTGCCGCGCACCATCCGGGCGGGCGCCACCGCGATCGGCGAGGCCCTGCGCGCCTGCGAGGCCCTGCTGCTCGCCGCCCCGGCCGGCGCCACCCGCGTGGTGATCGACATGGTCGGCGACGGCAAGTCCAACCAGGGCATCCTGCCGCACGTGACGCGCGACCGCCTGGTGGCCGGTGGCGTCACCATCAACGGACTCTGTGTGCTGCACGACGAGCCCGACCTCCTCGCCCATTACCAGGCGGAAGTGATCGGCGGCCCCGGCGCCTTCGCCATGACCTGCCGCGATTTCACCGAATTCGAGGCGGCTATGCGCCAGAAGCTGCGCCGCGAGATCATCGCGGCGCGCGGGCGGGAGGGAGTAGTTTAACCGCCGGTCACGCTCATGTGCCGCGCCACGGCTGGTCGATCATGGTGGCGGTCGATGATGAAATCGTGCCCCTTCGGCTTGCGCGCGATCGCCGCCACGATCGCCGCGTCCAGCTCCTCGTCGGTCGCCCCGTTGCGCAGCACACGGCGAAAATCGGCCGAATCATCCTGGCCCAGGCACATGTACAGCGTGCCGGTGCATGTCAGCCGCACCCGGTTGCAGCTTTCGCAGAAATTATGCGTCATCGGCGTGATGAACCCCACACGCCGGCCGGTTTCCGCCACAGTGTAATACCGCGCCGGCCCGCCAGTCTGGTAATCCGTCTCCTCCAGCGTCCAGGTCTTGCGCAGCTTGGCGCGCACCATCGAAAGCGGCAAGTACTGGTCGGTGCGGTCCCCGTCGATGTCGCCCATCGGCATGGTCTCGATCAGGCACAGGTCAAAGCCATGTTCACCACACCAGGCGACCAAGGCATCGAACTCGTCCTCGTTCACGCCTTTCAGCGCAACGGCGTTGATCTTGATGGCGAGGCCGGCCGCCTTGGCCGCAAAGATGCCGTCCAGCGTCTTCTCGATTTTGCCCCACCGCGTGATGCCGGCGAATTTCTCTGGGTTCAGTGTGTCGAGGCTGACATTGATGCGGCGCACCCCGGCCTGCACCAGCGTTTCGGCGTGGCGGGTGAGCTGGCTGCCATTGGTGGTGACGGTCAGCTCCTCCAACCCGCCATGGCCCTTCGGCCCCAGCCGTGCACCCAAGCTCTGGAACAGCGTCATCACGTCGCGCCGAACCAGCGGCTCGCCGCCTGTGATACGAATTTTGTTGGTGCCCAGCCGGATGAAGGCGCCGCACACCCGGTCGAGCTCCTCCAGCGACAGGATCTCCGCCTTGGGCAGGAAGGTCATATCCTCGGCCATGCAATATACGCAACGAAGGTCACAGCGGTCGGTCACCGACACGCGCAGATAGGTGATGGGCCTGCCGAAGGGATCGATCATGGCGGTAATCCTGGCTGGAGGCGGCTGGCTATACACGACTGGATACAACGCAATGTCGTCCCACACCAGCGCCGGCGCAAGGGGCTCACCGCAGGAGCGGTTCGAGGGCGACATGCGCGATGTTAATCAAGACTTCACCTGCATATCCGAAGGTGATCGTCACCCGCGGCCCGGCGACGGACCGGACCTGTCCTGTGCCCCAATCTGGCTGCTGCGGATGGGTCACCCAATTGCCCGGGCGCAAATGCCCGGCACGGCGGTCCGCTACCGTCTTGCTGCGGACGCCCTGTTGATCGCGCTCCTGCATCAGGGCGAATTTTCGTTGACGATGAGTATAGACATCCGGCGCATCTCCGCGTAATAAAATCGTGATTTTCACGGCCAATCCATGCGGGCGTCACGCCGGGCCCAAAGCGACCAGGAGCAGGTTACGATGAGGAGGCAGCAGGACGCCGTGGATGCCCTTGTGCTCGCTGAAATCCTTGCAACACGCCTGTGCCACGACCTCAGCGGGCAGGTGAACGCACTTGTCGGTGCCATCGAGGAGCTCCAGGGTGGTGTGGACCCGGACCTTGAGGCCCTGGACCTCGCGAGCGAGGCTGGCTTGGCCCTGATGCACCGCCTGCGCCTCACCCGCGCCGCCTGGGGGCGGGGCGGCGGCCCGATGAGCGTCGCCGAATGCCGCAGTCTCGTCGGCAACATATCGCGGCGCAGCATACGAATGGATCTCGACGGCCTCGATGGCACCGGCAGCTTCGCGCCGTCCGCGGCGCGGCTCACCCTCAACGTCCTGATGCTCGCCGCGGAATCCCTGCCCGGCGGCGGCGTCGTCGAGGTGCATGGCCAGCCGGGGCTGGACCTCGTGGTGCGCATCACCGGCCCACGAGCCGCCTGGCCCACCGGTCTTGCCGGTATGCTTGCCAACCCCGCCGCCGCGATGGACGTACTGCGGCTGGGCGACCCGGTCGCAGCCGCGCGCTCCATGCAGGCGCCGTTGACAGCATTGATCGCCCACGCGACGGGCCAGCGGATCAGCATGCTTCTGGGCCCGAACCCTGAGCCGGCCCCTCCGCTGCTGGTCGGCCTCGCCCCGCTTCACTGACCGCCACGCCTCATCTTCGACCTCATCCCATTCTTTACCTTTTCTTTGCTCCATCGGTTCAAGAGTGATCTCCAGCCCGCGCAGTCCCCGTTATGCCATCCGGCATCGGCGCGCACATTGGCCACGGAGCGAAGCATGGACGATCTGCTTGCCGATTTCCTGACCGAAACGAACGAGAGTCTTGCGGAACTCGACACAGCCTTGGTGAAGCTCGAGCGCACGCCCGACGATGCCGAGACGCTGGCCCTGATCTTCCGCCTCGTCCACACCATCAAAGGCACCTGCGGCTTCCTTGGCCTGCCTCGGCTTGAGCGCGTGGCGCACGCCGCGGAGAACGTCCTCGGTCGCGTTCGCGACGGCCAGCTGACCGTGACGCCAGGAATCATCACGACTGTCCTGGCCGCCCTTGATCGCATCAAGGAGATCGTAGAGGCCCTGGCCGCCACCGCCGCCGAGCCCACCGGCGACGATGCCGATCTTGTCGTCGCCCTCGACGCAGCCGCAGAAGGTCGCCAGACCGAACCTGTGCCGCCGGCTGCTGCGGCACCTGTCAGCGCCAGGCCTGCCACCACGGACAAGGTGACAGCACCGCCCTCTGCCGCCCCGGTGCCGATGCCGACACCCGCGCCGACCGAGCGCGCCGTCGTCTCAGCCTCGACGGAGCCATCGGCAGCCATGGCTACGCCTGGCGATGCCCACGCCGAGGTCCAGTCGGAAGGCAATCCGGTCGGCCCCCAAACCATCCGAGTTGGGGTGGACGTGCTGGAGGATTTGATGACCCTCGTCAGCGAACTCGTGCTCACCCGCAACCAGCTGCTGCAGCTGGCCCGTGTCCACGAGGCGCAGAACAATGATGCCAGCGGCTTCACCGTCCCGCTGCAGCGCCTGTCGCACATCACCTCCGACCTACAGGAAGGCGTGATGAAGACCCGCATGCAGCCGATCGGCAACGCTTGGCAAAAACTGCCCCGTCTGGTCCGCGACCTTGCCCGCGATGTCGGCAAGAAGATCGAGCTGGTGATGCGCGGTGCCGAAACCGAGCTCGACCGCCAGGTGCTGGAGCTGATCAAGGACCCGCTGACCCACATGGTGCGCAACTCCGGCGACCACGGGCTGGAAAAGGCTGAGGTCCGCCGCGCCGCCGGCAAGCCGGAGACGGGCCGGATCATGCTGAACGCGTATCACGAGGGCGGGCATATCATCATCGAGGTGGCCGACGACGGCACCGGCCTGCATGTCGACCGCATTCGCGCCAAGGTGCTGGCCAAGGGCCTGGCCACCGAGGCGGAACTGTCCGCCATGAACGATGCCGAGATCCAGCGCTTCATCTTCCGTCCCGGCTTCTCCACCGCCGCGCAGGTGACGGCCGTTTCCGGCCGTGGCGTCGGCATGGACGTGGTGAAGACCAACATCGAAAAGATCGGCGGCACCATCGACCTGAAGTCGGAGCCTGGCCGCGGCACCACCTTCACCATCAAGATCCCGCTGACGCTGGCCATCGTCTCGGCCCTCATCGTGGAAGCCGGTGGCGAGCGCTTCGCCATCCCGCAGATCAGCGTCGTCGAACTGGTGCGCGCGCGGCTTGACGCCGACCCCCAGGCCACGACCACCCCGGTGGTGGAGCGCATCCACGGAACGCCGGTGCTGCGCCTGCGTGACCGCCTGCTCCCGCTGGTCAATCTCACCGACCTGCTCGCATTGCGGGCGACAGAGGGCAACCAGGCGGAACGCAGCGTGCATGTGGTGGTGGTCCAGGTCGGCACCGCCTCCCTCGGTATCATCGTCGACCGCGTCTTCGACACCGAAGAAATCGTGGTGAAGCCCGTGGCCCCGATCCTGCGCCATATCACCATGTTCAGCGGCAACACCATCCTCGGCGACGGCTCGGTGATCATGATCCTGGATCCGAACGGCATCGCCCGCGCCACCGGCGTCGCCGGCATCGCCGGTGCGGATCGTCGCGCGGATCGCAGCCACAACGAGGCCATCCCGGCCGCGCAAACCCAGCCCCGGACGGCGATGCTGCTGTTCCGCGCCGGCGGCGCCGAGCCGAAGGCGGTGCCGCTCAGCCTCGTCGCCCGGTTGGAGGACCTGCCGCGCGAGAAAATCGAGTTCTCCGCCGGCCAGCCTGTCACTCAGTATCGCGGCCGTCTGATGCCACTGGTGCCGCTCACTGGCGCGATCGACCCTGCGGCCGAGCGCTTCGCCGTGCTCGTGTTCACCGACGGTGACGGCCGGCAGGAGCGCTGCATGGGCCTGCTGGTGGACGAAATCATCGACGTGGTCGAAGACACCCTGCAGATCGAGCTGTCCGGCGACCGGCCCGGCCTGCTCGGGTCGGCGGTGATCGCCGGGCGCGCCACCGACGTGATCGACATTGGCCACTGGCTCACCCAGGCATCTCAGGACTGGTTCCGCCGTCCGGAACCCGGGACGGCGGGTGGCGACAGCCGGCCACACCTGCTGGTGGTGGAGGACAGTGATTTCTTCCGCCATCTTCTGGTGCCGACCCTGGGAGCCGCCGGCTACCGGGTCACCGCCGCGGGCAGCGGAGCCGAAGCGCTGCGCCTGCGCGATGCCGGGGCAATGTTCGATGCGGTGATTTCCGACATCGAGATGCCGCAGATCGACGGCCATGCCCTGGTGCGCCAGATCCGCGCCAGCGGCCCGTGGGCGCACTTGCCGGTCATCGCGCTGACCAGCCACGCCAGCCCGGACCACATCGACGCCGGCCGCGAGGCGGGCTTCACGGACTACGTCGCCAAGTTCGAGCGCGAAGCACTGCTCGCCAGCCTGCGGCAATGCCTCGTCGCCGCCGGACGGGCGGCCACGGCAACGTCGCGCCGCCGCCTCGAAGCCGCTTCCTGACGGCAAGGAGCCATTCATGAACACGAACCTTCTCGAACATCCTGCCTCGTCGCGGCAGGGCGCCGACGATCAAAGAGCCGACGATGCGACCTTCGTCACCCTGACGGTGGCCGACCAGCTCTGCGGCATTCCCGTGCTAGGCGTGCGAGATGTCCTAGGCGAGCAGACAATCACCCGCATCCCACTGGCCTCGCGGGAGATCGCCGGCAGCCTGAACCTGCGCGGCCGCATCGTCACAGCGATCGACCTGCGCCGCCGCCTCGGCCTGCCGGATGCACCCCCGGGCATGCCGCCGATGTCCGTCGTGGCCGAGCAAGGGGGCGAGCTCTACGCCCTCCTGGTCGACCAGGTCAGCGAGGTCATGACCCTGCCGCCGTCGTCCTTCGAAGCCAATCCCCCGACCTTGCCGCCGCATTGGTCGGAGTTCAGCGCCGGCATCTATCGCCTGCAGGATCGGTTGCTCGTGGTGCTGGATGTCACACGCCTATTGTCTCTTGGTCCCACGTCACGCGGCCCCGCGTCGCATGGGAGGTCGTAGTGCCGACATGTCTGGTGGTGGATGACAGCCGAGTCGTGCGCAAGGTTGCGCGACGCATCCTCGAGGGCCATGGCTTCAGGGTGCAGGAGGCCGAGGACGGTCAGCAGGCGCTGGATGCCTGCCGACAAGACATGCCGGATAGCGTTCTGCTCGACTGGAACATGCCTGTCATGAATGGCATCGAGTTCCTCAAGGCGCTGCGGAAGGAGTTCGGGCCGGGCAATCCACCGGTGTTGTTCTGCACCACCGAGAACGACATTTCGTTCATCGAGCAGGCAATCGCGCATGGCGCGCAGGAGTTCATCATGAAGCCCTTCGATGCGGACATCCTGATGGGCAAGTTCGCACAGGTGGGCCTCGCGTGACCTCTGCGGCACTCGCACCGCCGCCGCGTCGCACACAGGCGGTTGCGCGGGTGATGCTGTGCGACGATTCCGTGGTGATTCGCGGCGCGATCGCCCGCATGCTCGACGGCGACGCGCAGATCCAGGTTGTCGCCCGCGTTGGCAATGGCCGCCAGGCAATTGACGAGGTCGCCCGCCAGTCCAAGGCCGGAACGCCGATCGATGTGGTGGTGCTCGACATCGAGATGCCGGTCATGGACGGGATGACGGCGTTGCCGCAGATTCTGGCCGCCGAACCCGGCATCCGCGTGCTCATGGCAAGCACGCTGACCACGCGTGGCGCTGACATCGCACTCAGGGCCCTGCGTCTGGGGGCAGCCGACTATGTCGCCAAGCCCGGCACCCAGCAGATCGCCGATGACAGTTTCCGCGTTGACCTGCTGGCCAAGATCAAGGGGCTCGCCCGCGTGCGCCTGCGGCGCGGGGCACCACCCCCGCCTGGTACGCCGGTCGTGCTGCGGCCGCCGCCCACCCGGACCCCGCAGGTGCTCGCAATCGGCAGCTCCACCGGCGGGCCCCAGGCCCTGTTCACGCTGATGCAGGGGCTCGGCCGTCAGATCCCGGTGCCGGTGGTTCTGACCCAACACATGCCGCCCGCCTTTACCCCGATCCTCGCCGACCATCTCAACCGGATCGAGGGAATCCCCTGCGCCGAGGCCAAGGACGGACAAATCCTGGAACCGGGCCGCGCCTATCTTGC
>Ga0163144_10019266_pt1 | contig 13735 bp, 24 predicted proteins | sample OliLak19BULKMAT1_FD_123175 | JGI IMG/M metagenome (GOLD analysis project Ga0163144, IMG submission 123175) | Freshwater microbial mat bacterial communities from Lake Vanda, McMurdo Dry Valleys, Antarctica - Oligotrophic Lake LV.19.BULKMAT1 | ecosystem: Environmental > Aquatic > Freshwater >... | reverse complement strand
CGCGTTGGGTCGATCACGGCGGCTTCGCCCGTCCGTTCATCGCCTACCAGATAGGACGCAATCGCAAGCCCCGGAATGAATCGTTGATGCAATAGCATGACCTTGTTTCCCGTAGTAATGTGGTTGTGGTTCCGTGGTGATTGCTTCCGTTCAGCCACAACACGAATTCTTGGACTGCGGCGGGCACTGTTTTGAATCCGAAGGGTTCGAGTCTGAAGCCACGCTGCCTTCCGAAGGCGAGGCCACCTGATTCCACGGCATGCGCGCCAGCACCATCCCCATTCCACAGGTATCAGTGATTCCCGCAAAGGTCAGACCTGCACCGACGAAGGTCGCGAGTCCGATCCAATACTCATGCACGAAGAGGCCGAGCCCCGCGCTGATGACGACCAACAGCCCGGCCGCTATTCGCACCTGCCGCTCCAGCGAGATACTCTTCTCGCCGCGAATGACCGGCAACGCCGCTTGGTCCCACGCCTGCGTACCGCCTTCGACATTGATCACATTCGTGTAGCCGGCCGCGAGGAATTTCTCGCACGCCTGCTTCCCGCGACTTCCGGATCGGCAGATGACGTACAACGGTTGACTCGCCCCGTTCCGACCGGCGGCGACCTTCGCTGCATCCAACTGATCGAGCGGCACGTTGCGGGCGAAGTCCACATGAACCTCGCGGAACTCCACAGGAGTCCGAACATCGATCAGTTCAACTTCTTGGCCTGTCCGCACGATGTCATGCAATTGTTTCGGGGAAATGGTCGTGATGCTCATGGCTTGCTCCTGAATTAAACAACAAAAGCCGACATCGCGGAGCACCCGATGGTTTTCCGCAACGCCGGCTTACTGAATATCTCGTCTCCCGAAAGCGGCTCGGGCTACGCTCTATCTAGTCATCCGAAAAAGGTGAGGAACCACGACTAATTCATGGGGTTTCCAGCACATTCTTATCTTATCTTCCGCAGCCTGTAAAACAAGTAACGTTGACCGGAGGCACCGGGGGCGGCGCCATAGTCGATCCATTGCTGCGGCGGCCTATTTGGCTGCCTTTTCAAATCCCGCCTTGATCAACTCGGCGTGATGGTGAAATGCCGTTCGGGTACCGCCTTCGCATTGCCAGTTAATGTCGCCTGGTGACAGACCGCGACGTAACGTCCAATTTTCGCCTTCATGGTGGCGTCATGATCTGACAACAGACGTCGCTCGGCGCCGCAATCGTGAAATTGATGGCGGTCGCTAGGCCGAAAGCTGGCACAGATTTTGGCACCGAAGCCGTAGAAAAATGGCACAATTCGTTGTAAAATGAAGACATTCGGGATGTCCACGAAACGTGATCGCCAGATTGTAAGCCGATAATTTGTAAAGACTTACCAGTTGTCACCCCGCGAAGAAATTGCGGCCTCCGAAGAAAACATCCTTCCGGGCGCATTGGCCGAAGCACCGTGTGTCTATTGGGCCGCTCACGCTGGGTTGGCCTGGAATTGATTCAATTCTCGCGCGTTCGCCGTCGCTCGCTAGAGTCCACTCCGCTTCAAGTTGAAAGTCGTGGACTCGCCAAAGAAGGTCGATGCCAAGCGCAAGAAGGAACCGGCCCCCCCCCCGAGAAGTCCGTCGTGAAGGCCAAGCCGAAGGATGATACTAAGCCGGCAGGACCAAAGGAAGAACCGAAAAAGGAACCCGCGAGGCCCACGCCGGCCCCCAAGGTCATCACCAGCTCCATCGACATGAAGCTGGTCTGGATCGAGCCGGGCCGTTTTCAGATGGGCTCACCGGTGTGGGAGAAAGGGCGTTTCGATGACGAATTTCAGCACGAAGTGGAGATCAGCCAGGGCTTCTACATGGGGGCTTACGAGGTGACGCAAGAGCAGTATCGCCAAGTGATGGGCAACAACCCCAGTTACTTCAATTCCGCCAAGGTGGGCATGAACACCGACAATTTTCCGGTTGAGCAGGTTTCCTGGAACGATGCCGTTGCCTTCTGCCGCAAGCTGACGGAGATGGAGAAGGACACCGGCCGTGTGTACGATTTGCCGACCGAGGCGGAATGGGAATACGTCTGCCGGGCGGGAACGAAAAGCGTGTTCGCGTTCGGCGATTCGCTGAGTTCCACGCAGGCTAATTTCTATGGCGATTATCCATACGGCGGGGCGGCGAAGGGGCCATATCTCAGGCGAACCGCCAAAGTTGGCAGCTACAAGCCGAACGCCTGGGATCTATACGATAGGCACGGCAACGCCTGGGAATTGTGCAAGGATTGGTATGGCAAGGAATATTACCGAGAAAGCGTCGCGAAGGATCCGTTGGGACCCACCACGGGCATTGGCCGTGTGTTGCGCGGCTGGTCTTGGCTCGGCGGCGCCTGGCTCTGCCGCTCGGCCCTGCGTGACAGCGGCACGCCGGGCGTTCGCGACTACGGCATCGGCTTTCGAGTTGTGGTGCGGTTGTCTCCCAGGACTCCGTAATTTTTTGGCTCTTCCGCTTTAAAGTGCAAACCCCAGCCAATTCGCGCTTTTCCTCTCCCGGCAGCGGTTCTATGCTGAGATGGCACGGCCGTCCGGCGGAGCGGGCGGCGGCAACGGACGCCTAGGTCAGGGATTGGCCATGCCAAGAATCACTGTCGACATCGATGTGCCCGACGTGGCCTCGGGCAGCGTCGATGTTCGCCGCACAAAAAACGCGGTCCGCCTGATCGGCCAGACCTTGCGCTATCGTTGAGGGCAAGACCGCGTGATTGCGGAGGAGCTAGGTACGCTGGTTGGCGATCTTGGCATGCAGCAAGGCGCGGGCCAACTCCAGCGCCGCTTCCGGGGTTTCGAAACGCTGGACTTGCGCCCGGCGGACGAAGGCGTTGACTTGATCGTGAACCTCGACAATGGCGACGAGACGCCCTGTTCGGCGACACCGACATGGGCAAGGCGTACATCCGGGCGGTGCGCGACAATCTGCCGGGCGTCGTCCACGTCTTCGATCACTTCCATGTCATCAAGCTGTTCAACGACAAGCTCAGCGCCCTGCGCCGGGAGCTTTACAACCAAGCCAGCTCGGACCGCCACCGCAAGCTCCTCAAGGGCACGCGTTGGCTGTTGCTGAAGAACCCCGAGAACCTGGACCAAGACCGCAATGAACGTCAGCGGCTCCAGCAGGCCTTGGCGCTCAATCTGCCGTTGACCATCGCGTATTACCTCAAGGAGGATCTGCGGCAGATTTGCTCCCAGCCCAACAAGCGGACGGCACGTCGAGTCTTGCGGGACTGGCAGGCGCGCGCCCGGGCTACCGATATCCGCATCCTGCTCCAGTTCGCCGATACCCTTGCGCAACACGAGGAGGGCATCCTCGCCTATTACGACTACCCAATCTCCACAGGCCCTCTGGAAGGAACCAATACCAAGATTCAAGCCATGAAACGTCAAGCATTTGGCTTCCGAGACCGGGAATTCTACAAGTTGAAAATCCTGGGGATCCACGAAACTAAACACGCATTAGTCGGATGAGCCTGAAAAGATCGTGAATCCAAAGGCACAGATTCATTGGTCAGGAGGCTGTCACCTTTGTCAGGGCCTACGCATCACGCCTTGCCTGATTTATCGGCGCCGCAGACGGCTTGTTCGAGAAAGTCGGTATCCAACACGGCGGCGAGGCGTTTGCACGCGATGCTCTCCTTGAGCGAATAGCGGGTTCCTGTATCGTTGTTCGCGGGACTTGACGGCCCCGTCTGTTTCTATTCCATGAGGGCGATGATCCGGGTACGCGCGACGGTTGAACCCGTGTAGGTGACGTTGATGTTGCCATTTCCAGCGAGATAGAGTTCCCGACAGATCCATTGCGATCCGATGCCGGAAGCCGAGCCGTTTCCGGTTGCGGAAATGCGTGCCGCGGGGGCATAGATGGTTCCCGACAAGTTGAAGGAGCCATTCCCCACGATGGTCACGTCCTCAGAAAGTGTGCGCGACTGAAATAGGACAAGGCCGGCATAGGGGCCGTCGGTCCGGGGGCTGAGGGTGACACTACTGTCTTTGTTGCCGGTGATGTTGATCGCGTTGCCGCTGCCGGTGCCGGCGTTGTAAAGCATGAGGCCGCCTGTCTCACCCGCGGCCATGACCACTTGTGCGCTCGAGCAATTGAGTCCGCCGGCCGCCAGATAGAAGATTCCGCCGTTGCCGTTGCTGCTCGCCTGATGAAAGATCACCTTGTCGCCATTTCCGAAGGGAGGAAGATTGTTATAGGCGCCGGGATAGAGGTCATATTGGTAACTGTTGTCGCCCATGGAGGTCTTGATGACGGATCCCGCCGAAGGTACGTGTGGGGCTCCCAACTCGCCGGGGGCTGGGAGATAATCCAGCGGGTCGGGCGTCGGGTGAACTCCGGTGGTGATTTTTCCCGTGGTCCCGTTGCCTCTATAGTTGCCCGTGATGTACGCCGAAGTGACGGCAAACGTTCCACCGCCGCTGACGTCCAAGGCCGAGGAGCTGTTGGAGTTGATATAGACCGGGGCGCCAGCGCTGGTCAACGAACCACTCCCCTTGACGCTGATGGCTCCCTTTTCGCCCGTGTCGAGCGAGAGGATGGTGGCATGAAACGGCACCCAGGCGCCGCGGGCGACGGAGCGAGCGCGGACGTGGACGGAGTCCGATGACCAGATGTTGCTGAAGCAGCGGTCTTGCCTGGAAGTGATGAGGACCTCGACGTAGCCTGCCCTGCCGGCGTATTGCCCGGATGTCGGTGGGATATTCACCTCGACCGTGGAATTGGCGCCGTCGTTCGCATAGCCATTGTCGGCGGCGATTGCCAAGGCCGCTTTTACCGCGCTGCCATCGGTGTCTATGCCATTGGCGGTCGAGTAGCTTTGATAAAGCTTGCAGGCGCCGGCCAAAGCAGCCGCATCGGCAACAGCCCGGACTCGGACCTGTTCGGCTCGGAGCAAACCGCCGTCGATCACCATGGCCAATAACCCCATGATGGCGATCAGGCACACCGTGAACATGACGAGCACCGTGCCGGAGCGGCGGGGATCACCTAGCAATAGTTCGTGTCGAGAAGTTCGCATTCCAGAATCCTTTGACCATGCTTGGCGGCCGCGGAGCGCCGGCGGCTAAGCGTACGAGCGAGCTAATTGGAGATTGCCATGCACGACGTGCTGCTCAGGTAGTTAAGGCCCAACAAGGTAAAGTTCAGGAACCCACTGGTAGGTGATCGTTATCGTGACAGTGCTCTTGGGCCAGTTATCCGGTTTGCCCGGTTGGTTGATCACATCGGGCCAGCTGGCTTGCACCGTCAACAGCTTGGGGTCGAGAAGGACCAGTGCGGGCTGGACGGCGTTCGCTTGAATGTCCGCCAACCAGTCCGTCGCAGTGCCATTCGCAAGGTCGGCATCCTTGCGGTACTTGGCTCCGTGGGTCGACGCATAACGGCCAGCCGCGCGGGCGAGGGATGCAACCTCCTGGTAACGGAAGACCCCCAGAACACCGACGACCAGGCCGATGATCAGGAAAAAAGTCACTGGGAGAACAATTGACATTTCCACCAATGTCGCGCCGCGCCGGCATCTTGCGGACGGAGTGAAACGCAAGGTGTCTCTGTCACGGTAAGCCATTTCGGTCTCCTGAATGAAAGCCGTGTACGGGCTCAATTTAATAGGGGAAGTCGTGGCCCCACAGGCATTCGAATCCGACTGACAACATTCAGATTTGTGGAAATCAAGTAATTCGTTATCATCTTGAAAGGGTAGGTGACCGTGACATCGATACACGGGTTTCCCGCCGAGTCGTTCCCGGCGGCGGAGGTAATCTGCAAGAGCTTTGGGTCAAGATCCTTTGCTTCGGCCTGAACCCTCTGTTGGATTCCTGCCGTGTCCAGAGCGAAAGTCGAATTCGTGCTTCCGTACACGGCGCCGCAGCGGGCGGCGTTGACGACGATATATTCGACATAGAAACATCAAGCCGAGAAGTCGTGGCTGATCGGGCTGGAGTTCAAAGCCTTCATAAACACGATGGTGGCGATCCCATGTCAGATCGTCCGTCAGGCCCACAAGATCTTATACCGCGTCTTAGACTACAGCCCGCACCGCGAGATATTCTTTCGCCTGGTTGACGCGTTGCGTTGCTGATATCTCATCCAACGAAGTCGGAGTCCGGATGCTCCGATCCGCCGCGGCCCCCAGAGCGAAAATCGCAGAAACGAGACCAAATGCATAACGCCAACCCGACCCAAACCGCTGTCCGCAAGGCCAGCCCGAGGACGGTGTGCGCTTGTCAACCTGCCAAAATCTGTGATGATAAAGGGTGTGACATCTGGTGGAACCTGAGTGATCCTCGACTTCGTGATGAATTGCTTGCTTGCATTCAGCGAGATGGCCTGCCATTCCTCGAAGGCGTGAGGCAACCCTGTGACGTTGCGACGGCCATCCATCGACTCGGTGCTGACTCCGATCCGTACAGGCTGGAAGCGATAGCGTATTCATTGGCGATGGGCGACGACGTAGCAGCAGCACAACAGGCTCTTGAGCGTCTGACGAAGGCATCGGACAAGAGCATTTCTTGGCAGGGCGAGATGACAGAGCGGGCTACGCAGTTGGCTCGAAAGCTGGGTGTCGATCCTCAAGAAGCAAGACTCCAACTTGCTGAGTGGGAACAGGCAACCGTGAAGAATCTTGGCCTTGGATGACCACCATGCTCCAGCCCGGCGCCCGGCCCGCAACCGTCGCCGGGCTTTTGCATTTCTGGCGTCCCACGCCAGCGTCGGAGTCCCACGTCCACACAAAAAGAAAGACCAACGAAGCCTTCAAGCAGGCCCGGCCCTACCACCCTTTCCCCAGGTTTTCTCAAAAGAGTTGTTTGATTGAAAACTCTGCAACACCGACCGCTCGACGCCGATCACCACGCTGACGCCGAACCTTATCGCACCAATCCCGACGCCCTTGCTGGCGAAAAGCAGACAGCATTTTGACGCCGACGACGTGCCACTGAGCCGATAACGAGAGTTACCGCCCGCATCCTGTTCGGCGACAATGGCTCTTGCGGGCCAAACTTGGGATGGTCATATCCCTTTATCATCTGGTCGCGGACCGCACGGAGAGCTAGGGGTCCGAAATTCACGGCGAGGGTCGCCCCGTAGAGGTAGTTGAGGGGCCGCAAGGAATAGAGGAAGCCGCTCACTTCCTTCGTTTCGGTTCCATCGGCGCGGCGATAGTAGCTTTTGACCCAAGGCCAGTAACGGCCGATCAGTTCCGCGATGGTCAAGTCTTGGGCTGGGTCGGCAATCAGCGTGCAACGGCCGCCGGCCTCCCATTCGGCGATGACGCGGGCATACTCCTTGCGACTCGCGGCCGTGCCGTATTTGCCCAAAACAATGTCGCGACGTCCTCTCATGCCATCGGGCAGGGTGACGACGGCGTAGGCGCCGGTTTTTGTCTTCTTTTTGCGATAGGCGGGAACGCGGTCAGACATGGCGGCTTAACCTCGTGCGCGGAACAGTTCCGCGCAGATCGAGGTTTAGGGGCCGCTCTGTCCACCGTGGACAGGTACGCTAACATGCGTTCGGCAAATGGCTTCGCGTCAATACACCCGACTGGACTCGAACCAGTAACCTTCGGTTCCGTAGACCGATGCTCTATCCAATTGAGCTACGGGTGCGTCTTTGTTGACACTTGCAATATAGGCGTGGCGTGCGCGAGTGTCAACTGTCCGCACTTCTTCGACATTTTCCGGGCGAAACTTGAGGGATTCGGTTGCGTTTTTCTCTTTGCCGTCGCCGCGTGGGGCGGATGCGCGGATGCGTTCGGCTTTGGCGGAATGCCGGATGGCAGCGATTGCCCGCGTCACGAGGAAGGACACGGTTCTACGGGGCGAAGGTTCGCGGGAAAGGCGTAAAACCGGCTTGACAGCTTGGGATGCGTCGGGGCGACTGTCGAATTTGGTTCTAGGCAAAAGAGAAACTCTCGGCAGGAGGATCATGCTGTGAGAAACAATAGGATTGTCGCCGGCGCGCTGGGAGCGGTGCTCGGCTTGACGGGAGCGAGTCAGGCGCAGGACGCGCCCCGGCCGTTCCCCGGCGAGGCTCCAGCACAGGCGGCCGCCCAACCCATGTCGCCCAACCAACGGATGGCCAACGCCGTCGCTGGCTATCTTCAGGCGAGCGGCCGCTTCAAGAACGAGCAAATCGAAGTCGCGTACTTTAACGGGGTGGCCGACCTGTCGGGCCAGGTGAGCCATCCGTACTTGCGGGCTGAAGCGATCCGCATCGCGCGGAGCATCCCGGGCGTCGTCGGGGTGCGCGATCGCATGTTGACGCCGGGGATGATGCCCTTCGCCGCGATGCCCATGCCCATGCAGACCGGCGTGGTGCCGGCACAAGGGTTGATTCCCGGGCCGGAGGTTCCGTCCACGGGATTGCCGGAACCGTTGTCGATCATGCCGGTGCCGACGATGCCGAACCCGGCCATGCAGCCGCCGCCGATGCCGCCGTATGCTTGGCCGACCTACGCGCCGTACAACAACGTCTCGCGCGTCGCCAGCCCGAACTTGTATCCTTACGAAGCTTTTCCCTATATCGGCCCCATGTATCCATTCCCCAAGGTGCCGCCGGGCTGGCGCAGCGTTAGCCTGACCTGGCAGGACGGCTACTGGTGGTATGGCCGCAATGCGACGGGACACGACTGGTGGCGTGTGCGCTACCGTTAAACGAAGCAAGGCTCCCCACCGAGCCCCTCTCCGATGGCGTCCGCAAGGCGCCATCACCCCGTTCGAAAGCCGGCCTTCGTGAGGCCGGCTTTTTTCGTTGCTTGGTTGTGGTGCCGGTATCCTACCGGCACGAGTCCAGGCGAGCCGCGCGGCTAAGGCTAAAACTCCCTTGCAAATCAGCCGTTACTCTTGTGCATGGGATAGTCGAGATCCCAATGAGGAATTGACAAATCGAGCCGACGGATGAAGAATGCATGCATGAAGACCATCGAAACGAATTCACAAGCCCTTTCGGACCTGGACGCCGTCCTTCAGCACCTCACGGCCAAGACGCCGGTGGAACCGGAACTGCGGCGGCGCGTGGAAGCGCGCTCGGACCGCGCCATTGATGAACTAAGGCGGAATCAATTCCACTGCGACATCGAGCAGCTTCTCCGCGATGCCCGTGACGAGTCATGACGACGGTGCCGTAGCTTCGCAAGACGCTCAGTTTATCAGCCAATTCGCGAACTTCCTCACCCCTTCCTTTTCTGCTCGCGTTTTTAGGTGGAACGAGGGGACGCTGCTCGTTGTTTTTCCCAATCGAAACCGGCCAACAGACGTGAAAAACGCCTTCGTTGGATATTGACAATGTATATCGGGCAGGTATACTGTTACTGGAGACTCGGCCTAGGGGAGAGCCGCAGGGCTGGCCCCGAAAGCGTTGTCTCTTTTTTTATGCGCGGCCCGTTCCACACGGATTGGGCACATAGCAGATTCCCCATGTTTCGAAGACATTCCCTTCCCGATATCCCTGTCCGTGATATTGCAACTGTCGCAGCCAATCCAGAAACTCGGCCCGAATCTCTTCCCTTACGGGTTCGTTCATCCCTTGAGTCGGCAACCGAAAGCCCCAGTTGACGCAATAAATGCAAAGGTCCGCGACCTGGACCGGATAGGCCATGTCGGAGGCTACAAAGAACGGCGTCGGCACGATCCACTGCGTCCGAAAGCGCCCGGTGTTTGTCTTCGCCATGTCCTGGGGCAAAGTGGAAACTTTGCACATCGGCGACATGGCCTATGATATCACGCAAAGGCAAACGAGCGGCGCGGCGTTCGCCCGCCGTGGACAGGAAGCCGCGCTTGCCTTGCGTCAACCTGGCGGGCATTGGCAACTTGCCGGAAAGAGAATAACCTGCACGAAGTTTGGAGCGGTCATTGTGGTGTGCCGTTGGTGGATAATGGCAACGGGAAAGGATACGACAAGTGGCTCAAGAATATCGCAAACAAGCGGAAAGACATCACCGATGTTCGCATTCTTTTGAAAGCGTTAAATGAAGTCCGGGCGGGAGTGGAGGACGTCGCGCGTTGACCTTCTGGAACCAAAAACTGTCATGTCCAAGAAACCACGTAAGAAGCGAATTCGTCGCATCCCAGGCGATGTTCTTGTCATCGACCTAGGAGATGGGACATTCGGCTACGGCCGGGTTCTGGATGAGCCCTTGATTGCTTTTTACAACTTGCGAACCGAGGTTCCATTTCCGGTCGAGGAAGTTGTGGTTGCGTCCATCGCGTTCGTTGTCTATGTAATGAACTACGCCGTCACGGAAGGGATTTGGCCTATCATCGGACGCGAGCCGATTCCTGGGGAACTGCTGACGGAACCTTTGTTCTTCAAGAAAGATCCAATTAGCGGTAAGTTGACAATTTACAAGGACAGCACCGGAGAATCGACTCCAGCGACCCGCGAGCAGTGCGAAGGTCTTGAATGCGCGGTAGTATGGGAATCGGAACATATCGAGGATCGACTCCGGGACTACTTTTCCGGCAAACCTAACAAATGGGTGACGAGCCTTCAACCATAGTGAACGTCAGGTAGTGGGAAAGGGGCTGTCCGGAATGGACCACCTATTCAAAAACGAAAACAATGCCAACGAGTCCTTGGCTTCGACGAATTGGAGCATGGTGCTCGCGGCTCGGGAAGCAGGTTCCACGCAGGGGCGAGAGGCTTCGCCTGGCGCAAGCTAGATCGCCGTTTCGGTCCTCGAATGAGGGTTCGTTACTCAGTCCAACCGGAACCAGAGAATCGCAAGGTCGTCAAGATGTTCTCGCAAAGGCGAAAAGGTCGCAAAGAAAAAACGGCAAACGATTCAGTTCATCAGCCCGACGAGGGACCATACTTTCCTGCCACGCTGCGGGCAGGAAATCGCAGGATTCGACATCAGCAAGACAAGGCAGAGCAACCATGCGAATGTCACGACGCCTTTTTTTCGCTTTTCTTGGTCTGGGGCTGCTGGTATGCCGCACACCTTCGGCACTGCCTGGCGAACGGGAGGGACAGGCGCTTCGGGTGATTGCCTACAACGTCTATGGCTGTAGCGGTTGGCCGAAAGATCGCGTCTTGGCGAAGAAGGCGGTCGCACAAGGGCAGATGGCCAAGCGGTTGGCGCTGGAATTGGCGCTGTACGAACCGGACATCATCAACTTTTCGGAGTCGCCTGGCGAGGCGATCACCAAAGAAGTCGCCAAGCTCCTGGGGATGCGCCACATCCGCTTTCCGAGCGCCGGCAACTGGCCCGGCACGCTCCTCAGCAAATACGAGATTATTGACTCGAAGAATGTGCCGCTCGGATACGACCGCCCCAAAGAGTTGTTCACCCGGCATTGGGGGCGGGCGACGATCAAGTTGCCGGACGGGAAATCGCTAATTGTGCATTCCGCTCATTTGCATCCGGCGGCCGACCCATCCATCCGCTTGGAAGAGATCAAGGCGATGTTGGCCGCCATGAAGGGAGACGTTGAAGCGGGTCATTCGATGCTCCTGATCGGCGACCTCAACCACGTTCCCGATACCGAGGAATACAAGCTTTGGGTGAACGCCGGTTGGACCGACACCTTTGCCAAGGTCGGCAAGGATAAAGGACTGACGTTCACGGCGGACACTCCGGAATATCGCATCGACTACATCATGGCGGCCGGCCCGATCACGAAGCGACTCAAGGAGTCGAGGCCGCTCTTCGAAGGGGCATTTCGACTGAACATCGCGGACAAGCAGTCGTTCGCCCTGAGCGACCATTTGCCGCAGTTCGCGGTGTATGGTGGGAAGAAGTAAACGGCCCTCGCGCCCGGGAGTACCGGGGAAGGGGGCTAGTTCCCCCTTCAAATTCGGCGATGATCCAAGTTATAATGATTGCGTTGAGACGATCTGTTACGCATTACCAAGGGACCATGCCCATGTCGCAAGTTTTCGCGGTGGCGAAGGAGCTTGTGAGGTTATCGCTCTCGGGCGATGAACCCGATCCGCTCACGCATCTTCGGCTGCAAAAATTGCTTTACTACGCACAGGCGTGGTCTTTGGTCCTTCGCGAGTCGGAGTTGTTTCCGGAAGTAATGGAGGCCTGGCGCCACGGCCCTGTCGTACCGGTGCTGTATCGCTCGTTTTCGCAACAGCAGGCCGGGGCACTTCTTCACGAATCGCATATCATTGCAACCGCGCCGGATCTGTCTTCAGAGGATGCGGAGTTCTTGAAGTCCCTTTGGAAATCGTACAACCCCTACTCCGCACTCCGGCTCTCGCAAATGACGCACGCGGAAGCTCCTTGGCAAAAGGCCTGGGGAGATCGGTCCCGCGACGGCAATGGAAACACCCCGATTGCGATGGAAGACCTGGAAGACTTTTTCTCCAAAGAATCCATTCCGGCACCCCTTGCGGCGTTTTCCCACGAGCTTCAGAAAAGGGAACAATTGGCGGAGCGAAATTTGGCCGAGATTCCAGCCCTGGACGCGACCAACCTAAAAACCGCGGCCAACGCGTTCAGCCCCGGCGCCAAAACTCTCGCCAGTAGGGTTTGAACGTGGGCGTCATTTATTCACGCGGCGAGATCGTCTTTGTCGCCCAGGTTACGGACAACAACGGCGTAAATCCAAAGGATCGCCCCGTTGTGTTGGTCCGCGATCTTGAGGATGGCGACGACGTTGCCTTTGGGGTCGCAGTCACAAGTTCTTTTGCCTTTCCGCTTCCGCCTTCTTCCATTCCGCTTCCCTTTCACCGCAACGGCGCCTGCCGGTCGGGACTCACTTTACCGTCTATTGCCGACTGCACCTGGATTGTCCTGGCGTCCCCCGCTGACATTATTCGCCGATGCGGAACGACACCCGCCGCCAAGTTCGTGGCCATTCTTCAGCAGGTGCAAGCATTCCTTCCGCCACCTCCGCAGCCGCCCTCGGGGAGCGTTTCGTAGGTGCTGTGGGGAAGGTCCAGGACAAGCGTGAGCGGACCGAACACCGCCTGGATTTCCTCATGGATCCCGGCGCGGTTAGCCGCCGCCCAGCCAACGACCCGGTCGAACTCCTTGTCAAAGTCCGTAGGTTGGTCGATGAAAGCATCGACGTGCCCGGATTCGTTGCGCGAGCCGGTGTGGACCAGGAAGTAAAGGTTGTCCCCTTCATACGGCGCCAGGGCATCGAGGAAGTGGTTGCCGCCGCCCAGGTCGCCGAGTCCGCCTTTGTTCGCCCGCAGCCGATTCGCCGGGGCGTCCCAACGGTTCTGATCGAAATCCGTCGTCGGCAACCGAGAACGCAGGAGCCGCATGCCGCAGCCAAAATCCGAGACGGCGAAGCGGCACCAAAGCATCGTCGCCGGATCCTCCGTCTACCGTTCGGTAATCTTAAGAACGGCGGGCGCGTTATTTGAGCCAAAGGTGCCCACAAATATACTGCATCTTCTGGACTCGGGTCTGGCGAGACGGATAAGGGGGTTGAGGCCTTTGCCGCCGTCGTCGTTGGCAATCCGCCGGCAGTGAGTTGCTTGGTCATGTTTCATGGGTGACTCCTCTTTAAGTGGACTCGTCGGCGTTTGGGCATTAAATTGGCGCCTGGGAGGCATGCCTACGAAGCCAGCGCTTGCGCAGGCTCAACGATGCGCACGCTCGGCTAACCCTTATTCACCGGAATGTCGGAAAAGGTAACAAGCCCTGCACCACTCGCGAGAGGGGAACCAGGCAAGGCTACGTCCTGGATGCGTAGCCGTTATATGAACGGATCCGCCTTGCCTGGTCCCCCTCTCACATGGTGCAGCGACTTTTGGT
>Ga0163144_10019265_pt1 | contig 13735 bp, 9 predicted proteins | sample OliLak19BULKMAT1_FD_123175 | JGI IMG/M metagenome (GOLD analysis project Ga0163144, IMG submission 123175) | Freshwater microbial mat bacterial communities from Lake Vanda, McMurdo Dry Valleys, Antarctica - Oligotrophic Lake LV.19.BULKMAT1 | ecosystem: Environmental > Aquatic > Freshwater > Lake... | reverse complement strand
CCTGAGTCGAGAGCCTGAGCCAGTCCATCGGGAGACCACGGACTGGAAAGCCGGATGCGGGAGAACTGCCTGTCCGGTTTGGGTGGGAGGGGACGGGGTAACTCCTGTCTCCTACCCACATCCACCTTGGTTGCATTGGGCTTTTCTATTTTGATGCGTCTGCCCTGCCGGCTTATTGAGGGCGGAAAATAGCGGCGGGAAAGCTGATCTCGATGGCAGACTGGAGCTGGATTGGATCCCCAACCCCGAAATTGCGGAGCCTTCACGATCATCCCCGGCTTTTTCCGCGTGACAATTCAGCCATCATGCAGATCAATCCACGCTCATGACCACCTGAGACCTTCGCGACGAGCGCACTGTCACTCGTCGCTGGAGGCGGCTGTTCTCCGATGGTCCTGCCCATGACTGATTTGAAATCCGCCCCTGGTCCCGCCCAGTCGCTTGATGTCCTCATGATCGAGGACAGCGCGGCTGACGCCGAGTTGTGCAGCCGCGAGCTGCGCAAGGGCGGCTTCGAGCCGCGAGTGGAGCGCGTGCAGACCGCCGGGGATTTTTGCGCGCGCCTGGCCGCGCAGCCTTATCACGTCATCCTCGCCGACTACACGCTGCCGGCGTGGAACGGCATGGAAGCGCTGGACCTGCTTCGCCAGACGGGCAAGGACATCCCCTTCATCCTCATCACCGGCACCCTGCGCCCGGAGGAGGCGGAGAATCTTTTGGCCAAGGGCGTCGCCGACTTCGTGCATAAGGACAGTCTCCCGCGCATCGCGTCGGCCGTGCGGCTGGCGCTGGAGCGACGGGCGGCGCGGCATCCGGGCCAACCCCAGCCGGTCGAGGACGCCGCACTGTCCCTCGCCGCGTTTCCGCAGCTCAACCCCAACCCGGTGCTTGGATTCTCCGGCGATGCGAAGCTGACCTATTTCAACGAAGCCGCGGTGCAGATGGCCAAATCCATCGGTCACAATCATCCGTCGGAAGTGCTGCCAGCCGAAGTCACCTCGCTCATCCGAACCTGCCTTGGATCGGGACAAAAGCTCGCGGGCATCGAAACGTCCGCGGGCGGGCGGACCTTCTCGTGGTCCTTCTTTCCCATCCGCCAGAGCAAGGTCGTCCACTGCTACGTCACCGACGTCACCGATAGGCAAAAGCTCGAAGCGCAGTTGCGCCACGCGCAGAAACTCGAGTCCATCGGACGGCTGGCGGCGGGCGTCGCGCACGATTTCAACAACATCCTCACGGTGATCCTAGGGCATGGAGGATTGCTGCGCTCCGATGAGTCGCTCAGCCCGCCCGCCCGCGACAGCGTGCAGCAAATCGCCCGCGCCGCCGAGCGCGCCGGCAAGCTCACCAGCCAGTTGCTGGCCTTCAGCCGCCGCAGCGTGATGGCGCCGCGCCTCCTCGACCTCAACGAAATCATCACCAGCCTGAGCAGCCTGCTGGCGCGCACGCTCGGCGACGACATCATCTACGATTACCAGTATGGCGCGAACCTCCCGGCCATCTTCGCCGATCGCGGGATGATCGAGCAGGTCATTCTCAACATCGCGGTCAACGCGCGCGACGCCATGCCTCGCGGCGGGCAGATCGTGATCAACACCGGCGTCGCGGAGGTCGAGCCCGCTTACGTCGAGCGGCACGCGGCCGAGGCGCGCCCCGGACGATTCGTCACGCTCAGCATCACCGACAGCGGCCTCGGCATGGACAACGTGACGCTGGGCCGCATCTTCGAGCCGTTCTTCACCACCAAGGAATTTGGCAAGGGCACCGGTCTGGGACTCTCCACCGTTTACGGCATCGTCAAACAGCATCAGGGCTGGATCGAAGTGCAGAGCCAGCTCGGGCAAGGCTCGACCTTCAAAATCTACCTGCCCCCCGCAAGCGGCCCCGCCATAGCCGGCGACCCGCGCTCCAATGAGGGCGCCGTGCCTCGTGGGACGGAAACCATTCTCCTCGTCGAGGATGAGCCAGCCGTGCGCGCCATCATGAAGGGCAGCCTCGAAAAATACGGCTATGAAGTCCTCGAAGCGGGCAACGGACTCGAAGCCCTTGCCGTCTGGCACCCGCACCACGAACGCGTCGCGCTGCTGCTCACCGACATGGTCATGCCCGTCGGCGTGAGCGGCCAGGAACTCGCCGAGAAACTCACCGCCCAAAAGCCCGCGCTCAAGGTCATCTACATCAGCGGCTACAGCCTGCAGGTCGCGGGCCGCGGCTTCGCGGTGATGGAAGGCGTGAACTTTTTACAAAAGCCCTTCGACGGCGTGCGGCTCGCCTTCGCGGTCCGCCATTGCCTCGACCGTTGAAGCCGATAACCGAAACAGGATTTCGCGCCAAGACGCCAAGCCGCAAAGCAGAAGTCATTGAGCCGCGTCTCCGGCCAACTGGAACCGTGAGGGCAAGCAGCACCTCAAATCATTCTCCCTTCGCGCCTTGGCGGCTTGGCGCGAGTTCAACTCCGGAGTTCAGATTGAACCGCCCTGCTTTGGTCACACGCGGAAGTTGGAGGGGCGTGCCGGGCGAAACGCGGATGAAACAGGAACGCGCCCGAAGAGCGGTGGAGGACCACCGCACTCCAGGACGCTGTCGCGTGCTCCGACCCCCACATGCTCGCGCAGCGTCCTGGAGTGCGCCTGTCCTCCGGCGCTTTTTCCAGACGCGGAAAACCTTGGAGCTTCGAGCATCGCTTTGAACTTTGAGCTTTGAGCTTCCGCGCTCTTGCACCAAAACTAACCCCAATGACACTGACTGCGCGGCCCCTGCTCAAGCTGGAGAATGTATCCAAGACTTACGCCGCCGCTGGCGATGGCGCGGCGGTCCCCGTGCTTCGCGACGTGACGCTGCAGATCGAAGCCGGCGAATCCGTCGCCATCATGGGGCCATCCGGCTGCGGCAAGAGCACGCTGCTGAACATCCTCGGCACGCTCGACCGTCCTTCATCCGGCCGCGTCTGGCTTGATGGTCGCGACCTCAGCGGGCTGGATGAACTGGAACTCGCCGCCGTGCGCAACCGCCAGATCGGCTTCATCTTCCAGGCGCACCATCTCCTGCCGCAATGTTCGGTGATGGAGAACGTGCTGGTGCCAACGCTGGCGGACATGAAGTCAACCGTGCGGGACGGCGCGGAAGCCCGCGCGAAGAAGCTGCTCGACCGCGTCGGCCTGGGGGCGCGCTTGAATCACCGGCCCGGCCAGCTCTCCGGCGGCGAACGCCAGCGCGTGGCCGTGGTGCGCGCGCTCATCAATGGACCCAAGCTCCTGCTCGCCGACGAACCGACCGGCGCGCTGGATCGCGCCTCCGCTGGTTCACTCGCGGATCTGCTGGTGGAATTGAACCGCGAGGAAGGCGTGACCTTGATCACCGTCACCCACGCCGCGGACCTCGCTCATCGGATGCGCCGGGCGCTGGAGTTGCGCGACGGCGCTTTGATTGACGGTTAAGAATCCACTCCACGCAGGCTGGCAAATCGTCCAGCACTGCCGCGCCTACAAGGCGGGTCGCCTCCTTCTTCTCCACCTCCGCGCCGTAGCCGGTGCGGACGAGGATGCTCTCCTTCACCCCGGCGTTCCGGCCGCATTCCACGTCGATGAGCTTGTCGCCAATCATGAAACTCCGCGCCAGATCGATGCCGAATTCATCGCGGGCATCGAACAGGAATTGCGGGCTGGGCTTGCGTCCGCGGCTGGGCTGCTCGGGCGCCTCGGGCGCGAAGTAAATTCTCTCGAAGCGGATGCCCTCCTTCGCCAGATCCGTTTGCAGACGTTCATTGACCCGGTGCATGTCCTCCAGCGTGTAGTAGCCGCGCCCGATGCCGGACTGGTTGGTGACGATGAACAGGAGGAAGCCCGCGTCCATCAGGCGGCGCAGCGCGGCGGCGGTGCCGGGGAACAGCTCCAGTTGCGCCGGGTCGCTCAGGTAGCTGCGTTCGACGTTGAGGGTCCCGTCGCGGTCGAGGAATACGGCTTTGCGGTTCATGTGAACTGGCGAGCGTAAACAGGAGCGCGGACGTTGCCAAAAACAAAAAGCCCGCGACCGGAGGGTCGCGGGCTGGTGAGATCGAAGGCCGCTCAGGGCTTGCGCAACTCGAAGAAGCGGTTGTCGGTGACGCCGTTCAAGGTCACGACCAACTGGTCGCCCTGCGGATTGCCCTGGTCGAAGAAGTCAGCCCAGGCCGCGGGGAAGCTGTCCGTGAAGCGCAGCACGTAACCCGCCGCCGCTGCCGAAGCCGGCCAGGAGAGCGTCACGTTGTTGCCGGTGGCGTTGATGGTGAGGACGGGTTTGATTTCAACCACATCCGAGAAGGCGGTGCTGCACTTGAAATCGTCGATGAGCATGTCGCCGATGTTGAAGTCCTCACGGAAGGCGTAGGTGAATACTTCAAACGGGAACGCGGAGTCGGTGGCGGCAATGGACGCCGAAGCTTCCGATGCGGGACTGACCCACAGACGGCTGGCACCCGTGCCCACGTTCATGCGGGTGACGACGGTGTAGGTGACGTTGGTATCGAGGTCGGTCGGCCAGACGACCGAGGGAGCGGCGCTGCTGTTGGCGAGGCCCAAACGATACTTGCCGGGCGCGGCTCCATTGGTGACCGAGAATACTCGCGCCCCGAAGCTGCCACCAACATTGCGGAAGTGTGCGAAGTAGTTTCCGGAGTTCGAGGGCCGGCGCTTGAAGTCGACGGTGAATGACGCGTAAAGAATCCAGCCTTGATGAGGGGGATAGGAACTGACTCCGAGGAAAGCGGCGACGTCCTCCGTATTGGTTCCGCTCAAGAGCACCTTGCCGGACAGCACCTGCATCTGCCCGTTGCTGCCGCTGGTGGTATTCCACACGAAGGAGGATTGACTGTTCAGCGAACCATCGGGGTAGGTGAAGGTGTCGCTAAAGATTGGACCGGGCGTCGGAAACACGGTGATGACGAAGCTGTTGCTGGCGGTGTTGAAGCCATCGCTGACGCTGATGGTGATGCGGCTCAAGCCGTTCAGTCCCGCAGCGGGCGTCACCGTGACGGTGCGATTGGCTCCGCTGCCGCCGAAGGTGACATTGCCGACCGGGACGAGGGTTCCGTTCGTTGATGTTGCGCTCAAGGTGAGCGTGTCGGACTCGGCATCGCCGATGGTGAACGGAATGGCGGTGGTGGCGGTGTCATGGGCAATCTCGACGTTGGTAAAGGCGGAGATGGTCGGCGCGCCGACGATCACGAGGAAGTCGCGCGCGGCGGTGTTGTTGTCGCCGTCGGTAACGGTGACGGTGATTTTGGAGAAACCCTGTGCTCCAGCGACGGGACTCACGGTAACCGTGCGGTTGGAACCGCCATCCGTCGTGAAAGCAATGTTCCCGACCGGAACCAGCGCGGTATCCGTCGAGGCGGCCGAGAGGGTCAGGGCGCCGAAAGCCGTCTCACCGTCCGTGACGTAGAACGGGACGGCCGGGGTGACGCTGCTGCGCGGGATGCTCTGGCTGGGGATGCTGCTCATGAAGGGCGGATTCAAGGCGGGGTTTCCACCCGCCACGACATCGGTGAACGCCGTGCCGACTTTGAGGTCGTCGAGGGTTGTGGTGCCCGATGTGCCTGCGGTCGTGCCCTGACGCAGACCAAAGGAGGTAATGGGCGTGGCAGTCCACGCGTCGGTTCCGTCCGCGAAATCAGAAACAGCGCCCTCGGACTGCGGGTTGATCCAGAGGCGACTGGCTCCGGTGGCCGCGTCGTAGCGCATCACCAGCGTGTAGTCCGTGTTCGGCAGGAGATCCGTGGGAATGATCACTGCCGCGCCCCCGGAGCGGGCGATGCCCACGCGGTAGTTTCCAGCAGCAGCGCCAGTGGAGACCGCATAGGCCCGGCAGCGGAAGCCGCTTGTGGTCGCGTCCTTGAAGTGCGCGAAATACGAGCCGCCACCCGTCGGAACGGTGGAGAAATTGATGATGAAGATGGCGTAGAGATTTCCGCTGGAATACGGCGCGCCGATGAGTTGGGCGTTGTTATCCTGGTTGTTGGTCTGGGAGATGACGGCCTTCTGGTTCACCACGTTGATGGGAGTTGTGCCGCTATGGATGGACCATTTCCCGCCCGATACATTGGTCAACGCACCATCCAAATAGGCGAACGGCTCATCAAGAACGATTGCGGCTTTACTCACGGTCGCGACAGACATCGCGACCAACAACAGGGCAAGGTACTTCTTCATAAACGGTTACTCAGGTGTTCAGTGTTTTTGGTTGGTTAAAAATTATCGGGAGATTCACGGCCATCGCTCAAGCGGCGAGCATTTCAGTTGGGTGTCGTTGAAGTTGGATACCAATAATACTGCTTCCCTGCCGCCCACTCTGTTGCGGCGGAATTGGACTCTGCGGCCGTCCGGGTGAAGTCCTTGAAGGGGAGGAAGCGCGCGCCACCATCGCAGAAGGCGAAGATGCCACGCCCCTCATGGCGCGCGACCGCGTACTGTCCGGTGGCGTTCGATTGAGCGATGCCCGCCGTCGGGGAATTGCCGTCCGTCTCGGCCACGAAAATGGTCTCGGACGGCTTGTCGATGGTGGTCAGCCTTGTTTGATTTGGGGGCGGAAGACCTCCAGGCAGGTTATTCACGCACAGCCGGCCATTCATGCCGTACATGAAGAACGCTTTGCCTATGGATGGGGTGAAGTTGGGCCTCGGTGCGCTCGGACAGGAAAAGATGGTCTTGCTCCCCGGCACCGGGGCATCGCCTGAAGCGTAGCGCTGAACCATGGTTTGTTGATCGAGTTGCTGGGCGATGGTGTTGTACCAGGCGTAGACATTTACCGTATTGTTGATGGGGACGACGGTGTTGCCTTCTTGCGGCACTTTGTCCTCATTGTCCTGCGCATACATGGTGAAGCCCAAGCCCCATTGCTTGAGGTTGTTTACGCACGAAATGGCGCGCGCCTTCTCCTTCGCCTTGGCCAGCGCAGGCAACAACAATCCCGCCAGAATCGCGATGATGGCGATGACCACCAGCAGTTCAATGAGGGTGAAACCGGCCGGCTGTGCAGTGCGTCGGGGGGGCGGTGTGTAATTCATGCAGTCTCGGACGAATGAGCGGGAAAATCGGTTCACTACTTCAATACCCAAATTCTCCTCTCAATACAAACAGATAGTTCGCCCAAAGCAAGGCGGTGTGGGCGACAAGTTGTTCACAGTTGCGTGAAGGATGTGTGAATACTTTTCACGTGGCGGGCCAGCGGGCTGTCCAGCAAGACCTTGCCCAGCCGGCTGCGCCCCGAAGCGCGAGGGCGGATGATTGACTTTGGAGGTTCGGTCGTCAGATTACCGCCTGCTTTTGTCAAAGACATGAAACAACTGCCTGTTTTCCTCGTCGTATTGGGCCTCGGGTCCGGTGCCTTGCCTTCCGTGCATTCAGCGGAAAAGATCGACTTCGCCCGCGACGTCAAACCCATCCTCGAATCCACCTGCCTGAGCTGTCATGGCCAGGAGAAGCCCAAGGGCAGCCTGCAATTGACCACCCGCGCGAAGGCCGAGCAAGGCGGCGAAAATGGCACGTCCCTCGTGCCCGGTAATCCCGCCAAAAGCCCGCTCTACACCAGCACCATCCTGCCCGCCGACCACGACAATATCATGCCGCCCAAGGGCGATACGCTGGCCAAGTCTCAGACGGAGACGCTGCGCCAATGGATCGAGCAGGGCGCCGACTGGCCCACCACCGTCACGCTGGAAAAAAAGGTCCGCGTCAATTTCGTGAAGGACATCCAGCCGCTGCTGGAATTGAACTGCGTCGCCTGCCATCGCGAGGGTTACGCCAAAGGCGGCCTGCGGATGGACACGCGGGAGCACACGTTCAAGGGCGGCGACAGCGGCGCGGGCATCGTTCCGCATCAGCTCAAGGAGAGCCGGGTTTACACCTCGACCACGTTGCCCGAGGACGACGAGGACTTGATGCCGCCAAAGAAAAAGAATGGTCCGCTGCCGAAGGACAAGATTGAGCTGCTCGCCGGCTGGATCGAACAAGGCGCCGTGTGGCCGGATGGCATCATACTCACGGCGAAGAAGGCCGAGGAGGCCGGCGGCGATGAACTGGCGGTGGTGACGGCTGCTCACCAGAAGATTCTGGCCAATCTCAAGGTGCAGCAGGAGGCAGAGATGAAGGCTTACTCGAATGCCATCCCCGGCTCGACCATCGGCTATTTCATGGTGCCGATTCCTTCGGGCGAATTCACCATGGGCAGCGCTGATGCGGAGCAGGGCCACGACGCGCATGAGTCGCCGCAGCACAAGATCAAGGTCGCGCCGTTCTGGATGGGCAAATGCGAGGTCACATGGAACGAGTACGAGATGTTCATGTACACCGATCAGGAGAAGGCGCAGACGGTGGAGACGAACAATCCTTACCTCGATACTGTTTCCGATGCGGTGAGCCGCCCGACGAAGCCGTATGTGGAGATGAGTTTCGGCATGGGCAAGCAGGGCTATCCCGCCATCAGCATGACGCATCATGCGGCGAACAAGTATTGCCAGTGGCTCAGCGCGAAGACGGGGAATTTCTACCGTCTCCCGACGGAGGCCGAATGGGAATACGCGTGTCGCGCGGGCACGACGACGCCCTGGTACTTTGGCGATGACCCGGCGTTGCTCAAGCAGCACGCGTGGTATGGCAAGAACAGCGACCTCAAGTATCAGAAGATTGGTCGCAAGCTTCCCAATCCCTGGGGCCTGCACGACATGTATGGCAACGTCGCCGAGTGGTGCCTCGATCAATACGCGCCCGAAGGCTACAAACAATTCCCCTCCGACGCCACCGGCACCTGGTGGCTTCCCTCGAAGACGGCCTACCCGCACGTCGTGCGCGGCGGCCATTGGGATGAAGAAAATCCCGCGAAGATTCGCAGCGCGGTGCGCATGTTCTCCGACAAATCGTGGAAGCAGCAGGACCCGCAGCTCCCCAAGAGCATCTGGTACCTCACCGACGCGCAATTCCTCGGCTTCCGCATTGTGCGCCCGCTGAAAGTTCCGCCGCCGGAGGAACTGATCAAAGTCTGGAACAACGGCGTCGAGTGGGAGTAGCGCGACGTCACTCCGCGAACTCCAGAACGCCGAACTTCTCCGGCGCGTGGAACGTCCCCGTCAAGGTCGGACTCCATGCAAGGAACGCGTTGTTCGCGTAGTCGCAGCGATAGAGGTTCAAGCGCCACTTTGCCCCTGGTTCCGGTCGCGCCGCGCCGAGCACCTCGAAGGGCATCCGCATCTCCACCGTGAAGACCTTGCGCTTCTTGTCCACCTTCACCGCGGATTGCCCGCGTCCGTCCCACGCGAAATTCTTCTTGGGCAATTCGCAGAGCACGTCGAGGCGCTCGTTCGTGGGGGCGACCTCGTACTCGCCGTAACGATTGATGTTTGCGGCGTCATTGCCGAGGAACACCTCCACCACGTCGCGATCCCATAATCCGATGCGCTCGCGCTCCAGCGTCGGCGTGTCGAACACCGTCAGCTTCGTGAAGGGACACTCCCACGCGAAGTAGAGAAACTCCTTCGTGTAGGCCACGCGCACCGTCGTGGCGAGATCGGGACGTGCGTTGTTCTTCGCCGAGCCGTACTCCACGCGCGCGGGTTTCGCCTTTAACCACACCGGGTCATCGAGCACGCCATCCAGCTCAAAATCCTTCTCCGCCCGCGCCGCCGTGACCACGGGCGGTGGCAAGGACCGCGCCAGCACCCGCCGCGCGTTGTCGAAATAAATCTTCCGCAGCACGGAAGTCGGCAGCCCAATGGAACTGATGTTCCAGTCGCCCTGGATCGGCGTCATGTGCGGCCAGTCCTTGTCCCACGTCTCCAGCCAGCGCCACTCCTTCTCATAGAAAATCTGCGCGTCGTCATCCGTCGGACGCTCCGCGTCACCGCTCGAACCAAGGATGAGCTTTTGATACACCATGAAGTCCGTCGCAAACACGATCCGGTCCTGATGCTTCAAGAAGAGCTTGTGGACCTTCTTCGGGTCGTGCCGGCCCACCTCCGGGATGCGCGCCGCGAGATCCGCCATCATATTCGGATGCTTGGAGAGAGCGCGGTCCACCCAGTCGATGTCCTCGGGGTTGTTCGCGAAATGGACGCAGACAAAGGTCGTGTTGGTGTGCTTCCCAATCACCCGGTCCAATGCCTCCACGATCTCCATGCGCGGCGGATAGACATTCGTGTCGCCGAACCACCACGGGCGATGATCCTTCAATTCCTTCCAGCGCTCGTTCTTCACGTTGAATGGTTCCCAGAACGCCTTTGGGTCGCCGACGTGAATGGATACGGGCATCTGCAACTCCCCGCACCGCCGCCACACCGCGTCGAGCTTCGCGTCATCCACCTTGATGAGTTTCGCCTGACCATCCCGCAACCCGAGGCCGAGGCGCTTGTATTCCTTCATCCCCGCCGCGCCCAGATTCTGCGCCATCTCGACTTGCTTCGCCGCGCGCTCGGACCAATCCGCCGCGTCCCATCCCTTGTAGTCCAGATTGAAGTAGAGCAGGAACCGCCCCGGCGCGATGCGGTCGGCGAGCGCCTTGTTCCGCTCGAACTCGCTCGGTCCGCCGTTCGTGCCGGGCGTCACCGTGCCGCCGCTGAGATTCACCGCCAGACCGAGACCCGCCTTATCCATGATTTTAAGCGCACGCTGATACCGCTCCTCCTTCGCCTCGATGTGCATGTGCATGTCGATGATGCGATGCTCCGCGCGCCATTGCCGCGCCTGCCCGCGTGCATACGCGGCGTCATCCGCCTGAAGCGTGAGGGGAAAAGGAATTGCGAGTAAGAGCAGGAGCAAGGAAATGCGCGCCATTGGGTTCACGAGCGGAGACGATAGGAAAACCAGGCGCAGTCGTCCAGTGCGCGCACGCCGCCGCCGGGCGGGTGCTGCACGCTTTCCGCGTCGTGCGCGGCGATGATGCGAAGGTGCGGTCCGCCAAGGACGAAGACCCCGGCAAGCCGGGCGTGAACCTCCGCGGAGAAAAGTCCCGTTACGACAAGCGACTGAACGACAAGCCACTTCAGAATGGCTGGCAGGTTTCCCTTCCCGAGGTGTGAGTCAGCCCCGGGGAATGATCCTGCCTACACGTTGAACTTGAAGAGGAGCACGTCGCCGTCTTTGACGATGTATTCCTTGCCTTCCATCCGGTAGAGGCCCTTCTCGCGCGCGGCGGCGACGCTGCCGCATTTCACGAGGTCGTCGTAGGCGACGGTCTCAGCCTTGATGAATCCGCGCTCGAAGTCGCTGTGGATGACGCCCGCCGCCTTGGGCGCGGTGTCGCCAACGTGGATGGTCCACGCGCGGACTTCCTTTTCACCAGCGGTGAAGTAGGTGCGGAGTCCAAGGAGATGGTAGGTGCCGCGGATGAGCGCGCCGACGCCGCTTTCCTCGACGCCGAGTTCCTTGAGGAAGGCTTGCGCCTCTTCGGGCGTTAGGTCGATGAGGTCGCTCTCGATCTGCGCGCTGATGACGACGGCTTCGCAGGCGAGATGGGTCTTCACATACTCGCGCACCTTCTCGACGAAGGGATTCTTGTCAGCGGTGGCGAGGTCGCTCTCCTTGACGTTGCAAGCGAAGAGGGTCGGCTTGTCGGTCATGAGATAGAACTGGCGGGCAATGACCCTCTCCTCGGGCGTGAAGGTGATGGTGAGGGCGGGCTTGCCGCTGTCGAGGACGGGCTCGATCTTGGCCAGGATGGCGTCGTGGGCGATGGCTTCCTTGTCGCCGCGCTTGGCGTCTTTCGCGATGCTGGCGCGGCGTTTCTTGACGGCTTCGAGGTCGGCGAGGACGAGCTCGGTGTTGATGGTTTCGATGTCGCGGACAGGGTCGATGTTCCCGGCGACGTGGTGGATGTCCGCATCTTCAAAACAGCGCACGACCTGGACGATGGCGTCTACTTCGCGGATGTGGCTGAGGAATTTATTACCAAGTCCCTCGCCCGCGGCGGCGCCCTTGACGAGCCCGGCGATGTCCACGAACTCGACAGCGGCAGGAATGATGACGGAGGTCTTGGCGATGTCCTTGAGCACGGCGAGGCGGGCGTCGGGCACGGTGACAATGCCGACGTTGGGGTCGATGGTGCAGAAGGGATAGTTGGCGGCCTCGGCCTTGCGGGTGCGCGTGACGGCGTTGAAGAGGGTGGACTTGCCGACGTTGGGCAGACCGACGATTCCAGCTTTCAGCATAGGGTGTGAATTATCCCGAAGAGGCTCGGGGAAGGTAAGGGAAATCTACTTGGCTTCGGTCTCGGCGACGGCTTCGCGGATCATCTGCTTGAACTGCTCGATGCCCTGATCGAAGGCGGCGGAGATGGGCAGCACGGGAATCTTGCGGACCTTGCGCTTGAAGATCTTGAGGTTCGCCTCGGCTTGCGGCTCGTCCATTTTGTTCGCGACGATGAAGCGGGGCTTGTCGAGCAGACCGGTGTCATAAAGTTCGAGTTCCTTGAGGAGTTGCCGGTAATCTTCCCAAGGCTCGCGGTTGTCGGTGCCGGCTATGTCGATCAGCAGGATGATGATCTTGCAGCGCTCGATGTGGCGCAGGAAGGCGTGGCCAAGGCCGACGTTCTTGTGCGCGCCCTCGATGAGCCCCGGCACGTCGCACACGGTGAGGCGCTTGTAGTCGGGGAATTCAACGATGCCAATCTGCGGCGTGAGCGTGGTGAAAGGGTAGGGGGCCACCTTGGGACGCGCCTTGGAGATGGCGGTCAGGAGGGTGGATTTGCCGGCGTTCGGATAGCCGACGAGACCGACTTCGGCGAGGATGCGAAGTTCGAGGAGGTAATCGCCTTCGCCGCCCGGTTCGCCGGGTTGCGCGAAGCGCGGCGCCTGCCGCGCGGCGGTGGCAAAGTTGCGGTTGCCGAGTCCGCCGCGACCGCCCTTGCACAGGACGAATTGCTGCCCGTGCTGCGTAAGATCGGTGATGAGTTCACCCTTCTCCGCATTGCGCTGGGATTCCTTGTCGTCGTCGTCCTTCGAGAGGTCGTATTCCATCGCCATCACCGTGCCGGCGCTGCGAAGCACCGGACGGCTGCCAGTCGAGGAGCGCAGCATCTTCACCATGCTCTTGGCGGGAGGTTTTTCATCGTCCTCGTCGTCGTCGTCCTCGTCGGATTCGACTTCAGCGGGGGCAGTGGAGGCGAGTTTCCAGACCAGAGTGCCGCAGGGGACTTTGACAATGAGATCCTTGCCCGCATGCCCGTCCATGCCCTTGCCCAAGCCGTGCTGGCCTTTCTCCGCGATGAGCTTGGGCTGGTAAAACTGGTGGAGCAGATTGTTCAGGTCGTGGTCGGCCTCGAGGATCACGCTGCCGCCGCGCCCGCCGTTGCCGCCGCTGGGGCCGCCCTTCGGCCGGTAGGCCTCACGATGAAACGCCACGCTGCCACGCCCGCCGTGGCCGGCGGACGCAAACACTTTAATCTCATCGATAAACATGGCGGTGGAATCTGGCGTTGCTAACGAAAGAAAAAACGGCGAGGCCGCGTGGACCTCGCCGTCACACAGAAGTTCGACGCGGACTAGTTCTTCGCGGCGTCGGCGTCCGAACGGACGACGTTGACGCGGCGGCTTTCCTTGTCGAACAAAACCTTGCCATCGACGAGCGCGAAGAGCGTCCAGTCGCGACCGGTGCCGACGTTGCGGCCGGCGATGAACTTGGAGCCGCGCTGGCGGATGATGATGCTGCCGGCGCTGACGACTTCGCCGCCATAGCGCTTCACACCTAGACGCTTGCTGACGCTGTCGCGGCCGTTG
>Ga0163144_10019263_pt1 | contig 13735 bp, 14 predicted proteins | sample OliLak19BULKMAT1_FD_123175 | JGI IMG/M metagenome (GOLD analysis project Ga0163144, IMG submission 123175) | Freshwater microbial mat bacterial communities from Lake Vanda, McMurdo Dry Valleys, Antarctica - Oligotrophic Lake LV.19.BULKMAT1 | ecosystem: Environmental > Aquatic > Freshwater >... | reverse complement strand
ATACATCAAAATGCTGTGCAATCTTGTGTGCATCCCCTAGCTCATTCGAGGAGGGGCGACGAGGTCATGCGGCGGATCTCGGCGCCGTTTCGCAGGCGTCGAGAATATCGCGCAGCTGGCTGCGCAGCGCGCCTTTCGATGGCGAGACGGAGCCGTCGAAGGCGGCCGAGCCGATCGTGAACGCATCCGCGCCGGCCGCCGCGAGAGCATGGCTCCGTGTCGTGCGGCGCCGTCATCGCGCCAAGGTGCGAAGGATCGTTTTGTGAAGCTTGCGGTCGCCGCTCGCGCAGACCCGCCCATCCGAGTCGAGTCCCAAGGCGCGGCCATGCCAATCCGTGATGATGCCGCCCGCGCCGGCGATGATCGTCGCTTGGGCGAGATAGTCATGCGGCTTCAATCCGGCCTCGACGACGATGTCGACATGGCCGCTGGCCAATAGACCGTAGGCGTAGCAATCCGTGCCGTAGCGCGGCAGTTTGACCGCCCGGCGCAATCGCTCGAAGCCACGTGCATCGGCGCCATGGAACATGTGCGGCGATGTCGTGAAGAAGGTGGCATCCGCCAGGCGCCGGCATGACCGCGTTGATGCGCGCTTGCCGCAGAACATCGTCTTGCGCCCTGCGGCGCCGAGCCAGCGCTCGCGCAGGATCGGCTGGTCGATGATGCCCAGGATCGGTTGGCCGCGATGGAGCAGCGCGATCAGCGTGCCGAACATCGGCACGCCCGAGATGAAGGATTTCGTGCCGTCGATCGGATCGAGCACCCAGACATACTCGGCATCCACGCGGTCGGCGCCGTGTTCCTCGCCGAGGATGCCGTGATCGGGAAGCGCGCGCGCGATGATCTCGCGCATCCGGGTCTCGGCCTTGCGATCGGCAATGGTCACCGGCGAGGCATCGGCCTTGCCCAGCACGGCGACGCCGGTGCGGAAATAGCGGCGCGCCACGATGCCGGCCGCATCGGCCAGGCGCTCAGCGAGCGCGATGAGCGTCGCTGGGCATTTCGTCATGGCGCCGGCGCGTCGACTCTTCATGTCACTGACCTCGGGAAGCTGCAGGGCTGTTGTGGTCGATCAGCGCGCATCGACCGTCACCTTCGCGTCGGATCGGCCCGAGAGGCGGCCGAAGCCCAGCGCGGGAAGCGCGATGCGTCGCTGGCGCAGGATCGCCCGCGACCGGCCGCTCCATCGCTCAGTGCCGTCTTCCAGGATGCGAACGCGGCCGCGCGGAATATCGTACAGCGCACGCAGGCCGATCGGCAGCGCAAGCATCCCGATATCGTCGCGCGCCCAGCGTTGCGGGACGACATGGGCGATCGTTTCGCCCAGGCCGATCGTGGCCTGGTCATCCACCCAATCCGACTGGTCACGCAGATAGGCGGCCGCATTCGCGCCGACGCGCGCGCCTTCGATCGCGGCGAGACCGCTGCTTTCCACCGCACGCAGCAGATTGCCGGCGGCAAAGACGCCGCGCGCGCTGGTTCGTCCGTATTGATCGATCGCGGGACCATGCGTGCGGCGATCGACGGTGATTTCGCTGCCATGCAAGAGCGCGGCGTCGGGAATGAAATCACCGGAGAAGATGAGCGTATCGCAGGCGATGCGGTGCGATTGCGTCGGGCCGCGCACGCTCACCGAATCGACGCGGGCGCTGCCGCCGATGTCCTCGATCTCGCTCGAGAGATGGATCGGCACGCCGAGCATGCGGGCGAACCAGGCCGCGCCGGCATAGGACATGACGCGATCCTCGGCGCCGACCATCGCCACGATCTCGAGTCCGGCGCGACGTGCGGTCATCAGAACAGAGAAGGCGACATGCTCGGTACCGACGACGACCGCGCGTCTGCCTGCCACCGGCACGCCGCGCGCGACCATCTGCTGCAGCATCCCGGTCGTCAGGATTCCGCGCTCCGGTCGCCGCCCCGGCGCCAACCTCGCACTGCGCGGTCGCTCCCGAATGCCGGTCGCCAGGATCACGGCGCGGGGACGCAGCCGCAGATGACCGCAATCGACGCCGACGATGTCGAGCTCGGGCCCGGGGCGCAGCGCCAACGCCGACACGCGCGTGGCGATCGTGACCGCCGTCGGATCGAGCGCTGTGATCAGGCGCCGCGCGAAGCCCGGGCCGGTCTCGAGGCGATGCGAGTATTCCCAACCGAAGCCGGGATGGTGGCAGAAACGCGGCAGCCCGCCGGCCGCATCGTCGCGATCGAGCACGAGGATGCGCCGCTCACCGCTGCGGGCCAGGGCCTGGGCTGCCGACAGCCCGGCCGGCCCGGCGCCAATCACGACCACCGAGGCATCGAGCGGCGTCATTTCGTGTTCGCCGCCGAGAGTTGCTCGAACAGGGCCTGCACGCGCGCACCACAGAAGAAGCCCTGGCAGCGGCCGAACATCACGCGGGTGCGGCGCTTCAACGCCTTCAACGATCGCGGCGCCAGCGGCGACGCCATGGCGTCGCGAACCTCGCCGAGCGTCGTTCCCTCGCAATGGCAGAGGATCTCCCGATAGGCGCTGTCCGCGATGGCGTCATCGCGCCAAGGCCGCTTGTCGCCGGCGCAGAGGCTCGGCACGCGAATCGCCGTCATCTCGGTCTTGCGTGCCGCGCTGGTCATCTCGCCGAGCACGATGCCGGCGATGTGCTCGGCGATGCCGAGCGAAGCGGAGAGCCCGGTCGAACGGATGCCGGCGACTGTCAGCCAGTTCTCGGATTTGCGCGGGATGATGCGGTATTCGGGCCGTTCCGTGCCCGGACGAACGCCGCAATAGGTCGCCGTGATCTCGTGCTCCAGCAGTTTCGGCAGCAGACGGCGCGAAGCGGCGAGCAGCATGTCCAGCCCTTCGCGCGTGACGCGCCAATCCTCGGGATCGTCGATCTCCTCGCTGGTCGGTCCGACCAGGACATTGCCGAAGACAGTCGGCGTCATCAGGATGCCGCGATAGGTCGGTGTCGGGACCGGCTTCACGATGACGTCGAGAAGCGCGTGCGCGCTCTTGTCGAACACGATGAACTGCCCGCGGCGCGGACGCATCACGAAATCCGCATACCCGGCCAGCGCCTCGACGCGCGCGGCGCCGAGGCCGCCGCAATTGATCACGATGTCGGCGGTGAGATCGCCGTGCGGCGTTTGCAGATGCCAGAGTCCGTCGCGGCGCTCGGCGCGCGTCACTGGCGAGTCGCTGCGAAACGCGACGCCGTTGCTGACCGCATCCAATGCGTAGGCATAGGGCGTCGAGAACGGATCGACGATTCCCTCATCGGGTTCCCAGATCGCCGCGACCGCACCAGGCGCGAGATGCGGTGCGCGGCGATAGATCTCATCGGCGCCGACCAGCGCGCTGCCATGGAAGCCGGCGGCGAGAATCTCGTTCTGCATGGTCTGCAGAATTGCGCGCTCCGACCCGTTCCAGGCCACGGTCAAGCTGCCGAGCGGCAGGAAGGGCAGCCCCATCTCGGGCGCCTCGGCCAGGTAACGCTGATGGCCGCGCGTGACGAGCTGGCATTCGAGCGTGCCGAACGGCGTGTCGGCGCCCGTCGAGAGCACGGCGGAGTTCCCCTTGCTGACGCCATCGCCGAGATCGCTGCGCGCTTCGATCAGCATCGTGCGCAGCTGGTAGCGCGACAGCTCGCGCGCGATGGCGCAGCCGACCACGCCGGCGCCGATGATGGCGATATCGCAGCGCTCGGTCACGTCGCCACGCGGTCCAGCCGCTGCCAGCACATCTCGGTATACGCGGCCAGGTCGCCGCGCAGACCGGTCACGCGGCGTTGCACCTCGCACCACAGCGCTTCGCGCAGCGCCAGGATCGGCTGCAGCGCCTGCACGGTGGCGGGCGCGACATCGCCGCGCTGGGCGATGAAGAACGCGGCCTGGCGCGGCGCGAGTCCGAAATGCAGCACGACCGAGGCGACATCGACGGCGGGATCGCCGCGGCCGGCATATTCCCAATCGACCAGCATCACGCGCGCGTCCGAGACGATCACGTTCTCGGGGATCAGATCGGCATGGATCAAATTATGCGCGGCGAGGACGGGAGCCGACGCGAGAAGACTCGTGGCGCGCGTACGGCGCGGCGCGGACAGCGCATCGGCCGGCAGCGCCTCGAGATCGCGCCGGCACACGGCTGCCGGATCGAATAGCGGCAGCGCCGCGGGGGGCGCCATGGCGGCAAGCTCGCGTAGCGTGCGCGCTAGGCCGGCGAGGACCGCGTCGTCGAGCGTTTCACCCTGGACCAAGGTCTTGCCCGCGATGAACTCGGTGACCATGACGCCGTCTGCGGCGTGAATCAGCGCCGGCGCGATGCCGGCGGCCGCCGCGAGTCGATGGCTCCGCACCTCGTTGGCGCGGAGGATGCCGTGATGCGGCAGGTCGATTCCGAGCCGCGCGAAGTAGCTGCGCGCACCGGCGGTCACACGGAAATTCTCGTTGGTGCGTCCGCCTTCGACCGGCTCGATCCTCGGCGTCGCCGGCCAGATCGGCAGCGCGGCGAGTCGCGCGGCGGTAGCTCGAAGGCGGATGGACGAATCAGTCATCGCCGCCATGATGAGCAGGACGAGTGGGAAATCAAACAGCGATGATCAGACCCAGGATTGCTGTCCGACGATACGGGTGACTACGCTTCGCGATATTCTGCGTGTCTCGCGAGGAATGACGACGAAGGAAGGGTGAGCTTCGGCATCTGATGTTCATAGGCATCGACATCGGCACGCAGAGCCTCAAGGTCTTGGTGACCGACCCGCATTTGGCCCCGAAGGGCACGGCGCGGCATTCCTACCAGGCGAGCTTTCCGCAGCTTGGCTGGGCCGAGCAGAATCCGGCGCTGTGGGAGGAAGCCCTGGCACCGACCATCGCCGCGGCGCTCACCGGCAATTCCGCCGCGCTCGTGCGGCGCAAGACGGCATCACGATCGATGCTGGACACATAGCGGCCAGTTCAGACGCCCACGCGCTGGTCGCCGTCGGCGCCGGCATGATCAACGATCTGTACAAATACGCTTCGGCGCGGACGGGGAAACCCCACGTCGTCTTCGGCACCGCGCCGTCGATGAACGGCTATGTGTCGACCACGGCCGCGATCACGGTTCAGGGCCACAAGAAATCGCTCCCGGCCCAGGCGCCGCTCGGCATCTTCCTCGATCTCGGCGTGCTTGCCGCCGCTCCGCCGCGCATGATCCGGTCGGTTCTAGGCGACAGCCTCTGCCTTCGGGGCCGAGCTTGGCCGCAATTTTCTGGACTTCGCCGCGAATGTCGAAACTCCCCCTCAGTCGTCCCTCCTCGAATGAGTTTGGGGGATGCACACATAATTGCACCGCAAGTTGACGCGGGTGCGATAGGGCCGGCATCACGTCGATCAAGACTCAAAACCCTGGGCGCAGCCTGCACTTCATCCCCTCCTGTCGCGGCACGAGATAGAGGGGTGGCGGGCGCGAAGAGCGTGACGGGGGGGGGCCTTGAATTCGAAGAGGTCTGTGTGCGTGCGGAAGTCCCGCGAGACCTCCCCGTCAGCGCGCTGACGCGCGCTGCCACCCCTCCTGGCGCGTGCCGCGCCAGGAGGGGATGTGGGCATTCGGCGATCGACTCCGGGCGCCGGGACATCTTCTCGGCGATGTGTGAATCTCCAAACTCGCGTCGAGGCGGGGCGACAGACGAGGCATGTGTTTGTCGAGCATCGACGGCCCGATCGGTTGGGTGCAGAATGCCCTTCGTTTCGACATGCTGGAGGCTGCGATGCTGCGTCCTTTCACCGATTCCACCTCGATCGCCCAGGACGGCCCGGCCCTTGCGGCGCGGATCGCGCGCGACGGGTATCTTTTCATCCGTGGCCTCTTGCCGCGCGCCGAGGTGCTGGAGGTTCGGCGGCAATTCCTGGATCTCGCGGCACGCGGCAATTGGCTCGACGCCAAGCGCCCGATCGAGGATGCGATCGCAAACAAGGCGATGGCCTGCAAGGATCCGGAACCGCGGTATCTCGAGACATTCCGTCCGATGTGGAAGCTCGAGGCGCTGCATCGCCTGAAGCATCACGCCAATGTCGTCGGCGTGTTCGAGCGCATGTTCGGCGCGCCCGCTCTGGTGCATCCGCTGCTGGTCGCGCGCAACATCTTTCCGCAGAGTCCGAGTTTCGATTTCACGACAGGCCCGCATCAGGACCGCATCCATATCGGCGGCGGCACGAGCTACGCCGCCTGGACGCCCCTGGGTGATTGCCCGCGCGGCAAGGGCAGCCTGATCATGGCCGAGGGCTCGCACACGCGCGGCATTCTGGAATTCACGCTTGCGCGCGGCGCCGGCGGCATCGAAGTCTCGGATCCGTTGGAGGGGCGCTGGGTCGGCTCCGATTTCGCGGTTGGCGATGTCGTGATCTTCATCGACACGATCGCCCACAAGGCGCTGCCCAACCACACCGACGAACTTCGGCAATCCTTCGACGCGCGCTATCAGCGCCTGTCCGATCCCATCGCGGAGGTCAGCGTGCGCACCTATGGCGACATGTTCACCTGGGACGAGGTCTACGCGGATTGGAAGCGCGACGACCTCAAATACTATTGGCTCCGCCAGGGCGCGACGATCGTCCCTTATGACCGCCAATACTACGACACGCGCGATCGCCTCGCCTTCGACCTCGCCGAGCGCGGCGATTCACGCGCACGCGACACCCTGCTCCGCATCTCCCAGCGCGATCCGGACGCGACCAAGCGCACCCGCGCGAACACCCTGCTCGCCAAGCTCGGCGCGTAGAGAACCGGTTCCGGGATCCGAATTCGAAACCCGGAACCACTTGTTTCTCAGCCTCGGCCGACTTTGCGCAGCAGGTTCAGGCCCGCCGGTGTTGCCGCGACCATGGGGACGCCGCGCTGCACCAGCTGGCGCGTCACGAGGCCACGTTCGACGGCCTCTTCCCAGACGGGAAGCCGCGGGCATGAGGTGCGCCAGGCGTCGAGGACTTCGGTGTAGGGCCGCGGCTCCGTCGCAACCCATTCGACGAGGTCGAGGATCAGCGGTTCGAGCGTGCTGGACATGCCGGGGCTCCCGAGTGTTTGGCGTGACGCCGAGTATGGACGCGAAGTCACCGTTTCGCCGGGCGATAGACGAGGATGCCCGTGAGCACGCAGACGATGCCGAGCCATTGCCAGGGGCTCAGCTGCTCGCCGAGCACGAACACGCCGAGCAGCACGACGGTCACCAATTCGAGGCTCGACAATACGCCATATCCCGTCGCGCCAAGCCGCGGCAGGCAGTAGGCCAGCGCGAGGATGTGGAAGGCCGAGCCGAGGATCCCGGCTGCCGCAACCCGCGCCCAGTTCGCGGTGCTGTCGGGAATGCGCAAGCCGAAGACAACGACCAGGACGGTGAAACCGAGCAGTGATCCGAGCTGCAGGAAAGCGGCATTGGCGAGCGCGGGGATCGCGCCGCCGAACCGCGCCAGCAGCACGGCGTAGAGCCCGTAGGTGAGCGGCGGCATCACGGCGAAAAAGAAATCGATCGCACGCGCCTCGCCGATGCCGAGCGTGTTCGAGCCGGTCAAGGCGGCGCCGATGAGAATCATCAGGCATGCCACGACGCCGAGCGCCGAGCCCGTCACACCGAACAGCACGCGTTGCAGCGCCATCGCGATCAGGGGATAGACGAAGAAGAACAGGACGACGACGCTGGTCGGCAGCGCTTCGATGGCGCGGAAGTAGCAGTAGGTCTGGAAAACCCCGATCGTCAGCGCGAGTGCGAAGGTGCGATTGCCGCCATTGCGCCACGCGGCGACGAGCGGCGTGCGAAACATCAGCGCCGCCGGCCCGACGATCATGAAGGCGAAGGCGGCACGCCAGAACGTCGCGGAGGCCGCATCGAAGCCGTTGTGATAGAGCGCGACGGTGATGAACGGCACGCAGCCGATCGCGACCGCGCTCGCCGGCGCGAGCAGAAGCGCGGCTGGATCGATGCGTGGCGGCGCTGTGCTCATCCGCGCCGCCGAGCGAGCGGCGCGGCGAGCGAGACGAGCGCCGCACCAATGGCGAGGGCCAGCAATGCCAGGGTCAGGCTCGTCGCGCTGGCGAGAAACCCGATCAGCGGCGGTCCGGCGAGGAAGCCGGTATAGCCCAGCGTCGTCACGGCGGCGATGCCGTGGCCCGGCGCCTCCGGCTCGGCCTCCGCGCCCTTGGCGAACAGCACCGGCGCGATGTTGCCGATCCCGAGTCCCATCAGCAGGTAGCCCAGCAGCGCGAGCACGAAGGATGGCGCGAGGGTCGCCAGCGCGAGTCCCGCCGCGGTCACCGCCGCGCTCCAGCGAATCATGCGCACCGCACCGACGCTCGCACGCAGCCAGTCGCCCGTGAATCGCGCGAGCGCCATGGCGCCGGAGAACAGCGCGAAGCCGAACCCGGCGAGATGCGCGTCGATCGCGTGCGCCTCGATCAGATGGATCGCGCTCCAATCGAGCATCGCGCCTTCGATCATCAGCGCGACGAAGCACAGCGCGCCGAGGCCGAGCGTGGCCAGCCGCGGCAGCGCGAAATGCCCGTCGGCGCGGCCGCGATCGCTGTCGCTCGGCAGCAAATGCGGGCTCGCCAGGGCGATCAAGCCGAGCCCGATCACCGCGACGCTGACGGCGTGCGCGATTTCGCCCAGAGCGCCGAGCGCCCAGATGCCGAGCCCGGCGCCGGCCATGCCGCCGACGCTGAAGCAGCCGTGGAAGAAGGACATCGTCGGTCGACCAAATGTCTTCTCGACCGTCACGCCATGCGTGTTCATCGCCACGTCCATCGCGCCCGCGCCGGCGCCGAAGGCGATCAGCGCAGCGGTCACGCTGGCGATCGAGGATCCGAGGATCGGCGGCACGATCGACAGGCAATAGAACACGCTGGTCGCACGCAGAATCACGGCGCTGCCGAAACGCTGCGCGAGCATGCCGGCGATCGGCATGGCGATCACGGCGCCCGCGGCGAGGCCGAGCAGGATCAGGCCGAGCACATCCTTGCTGACCGCGAGTTCACGCGCGACGAACGGGATGTGCGGCGCCCAGCTGCCGATGATCATCCCATGGCAAAAGAAATTGGCGGCCACGGCACGGCGCGGCCGTACGGGATCGATCGTCACGATGCGCCGAGGCCGCGCTGCGTCGGAGGCGACCCGAGACGCGCGCGCACCGATCAGGGCGTCGGTGCGACGACGGGCATGTCGCTCGTGTAGGGCTCGATGCGGATCACGCCGGCGGCGAACACCACGATGCGCTGGATCGGCATCATTCTGCCTGCGCCTTGCGCGTCGCGGCGCGGCGCGTAGGACCACACCGGGAGCTGTCCGGCACGCGCGATCTCCTTCGCGACGGCTTCGACCGGCACGGTGCCGCCCAGCGCATCGACCTGCGCCTTGGGCAGGCCGAAGATCAGCTCGTCCTTCGCCGAGACCAGCCTGAAGAGCAGGACGTTGCCCGGCGCGGTCTGGGCGACGGCGGGCAGCGCCGCCAACGACAGCGCGAGTGCGGAGGTGGCGGTCAGGAAGTCTCGTCTGTTCATCATCGCTTGGATCTCCTCGGGAGTTGCCCATCGCTGCTGGACCGCAGCTCTTCTCCTGCGCAAGCTATCCGTCGGCGCGGGTGAGCGCCATTGCGCGTATCGACTGGCAATCACGGGAGTGGAGCGTGCGCGAAATTTGCGGTGTCTTGCGGCGGCTGGCGGCCGGCTCGGCGCTGGCGCTGGCGATCTCGCTGCCAGTCCATGCGGCGCCGTGTCCGCGCGATGATCCGGCGACCCGGGTGACCGGGCAGGCGGAGTGCATCGGATTTCGGATCTATCGCGCCGCGGATGCCGGCGCGGCACCCGTGCTCGTCATCGTCATCCATGGCGACATCGTCGGCGGCGGCGTTGCGACGAGCCATTATCCGGTCGCCGAGGCGATCGCGCGGACGCACGCCGATGTCGTCGTCGCCGCGCTGCTCAGGCCGGGCTATTCGGACGGGGCCGGGCGGGCGTCGACCGGCGCGAGCCATGGGCATATCGACAATTACTCGGCGATCAATGTGGACGAGCTCGCCGGCGCGATCGCCAAGCTGAAGGCGCATCACAAGGCGCGACGCGGCATCGTCGTGGGGTTCTCGGGCGGTGGCGCTTTCGCCGCGTTGCTTATCGGCCGGCATCCCGGTCTGCTCGACGATGCCGTCGTGATCGCCTGTCCCTGCGACATCAAGGCGTGGCGCGCCACGCGCCCCGGCCGGCCCTGGACGCGCAGCGAATCGCCGATCGATTATGTCGACCGCGTGCCGGTCACGACCCGCGTCGCCGTGATCACGGGCAGCGCCGACTGGCTCACGCCGCCGTGGCTGGCGGAGAATTATGCGGCGCGGCTCGCCGCACGCGGTGTCGCCGCGCGCGCCGAGATCGTGCCCGGCGCCACGCATACCAGCGTCTTTCGCCATCAGACGATCCTGCAAGCGGTCGGGGCGCTGCTGGCCCCGCCGTGATCGCCGACGCTATTTGACGGAGGAGAAGCTCGTCGGCTGCAGGATCATGTTCTCGAAATGGGTGATGATCGGACCGTCGCGTTCGGTTTCCGCGCGCTTGGCGATCCACTCCGGGTCGCTCGCGAAGGCCGCCCATTTCTTCTCGCGCTCGGCGAGCGATTCCCATGCGAGCAGATAGTAGAGATCCTGATTCGACGGCCCGACGGTGACCGTCCAGAACCCGGCCTGCCTGATGCCGTGCTTCTCCCAGATCTTGAGCGTGATGGTCTCGAAGCGCTTCAGCAGCGCCGGCAGGCGGCCAGGCGCGCAGTGATAGATTCGCAATTCATGGATCATCGGTGATTTCCCCTGGGGTGTCTCGACGCGAGTCCGGCAGTTTCGCCAAGCCCGGCGCGCGGAGCAAGCCGCGCGGAGGAATCAGTTTCCGGCAGCGCGAAACGCGCGCTCGATGAACAGCAGCACGGGCTCGAGCGAGATCTCCCACGTGCCCCATTCGTGATCACCCGGGACTTCCGCGATGTCGGCGTGGATCGATCGCTCGGCGAGGGCGGCCGCCAAGGCGCGCGACTCGGGCATGGTCTGGAAGCGATCCTCGCGACCCGCGATCAGGAACAGCGCCGGCGGCGTCGCGCCATCGAGCTTGGCGGCCATGCCGAGCGGCCCGAGCGCCTCGAAGCGGGAGCGCTCGATCGGATCGCCGAATGCGCCCTGGAAGATTCGGCGCGCGACATCCGGCGGCAGCCGCGACTGATCGGAGCGCAACCAGAAGGCGCCGCTCATCGACGCCGCGGCGGCGTAGATCTGCGGATGCGCGAATCCGATGCGCAGGGCGCCGAACCCGCCCATGGAAATGCCGGCGATGGCGCGGCGCGCACGGCGTGGCGCGGTATGCCACTTGCGCTCGATCTCCGCGACCAGATCGCGGCTGATTGCGGTGTCGTAGTCGCCCGGCCCGCCGACGGAATTGCTGTCGACATACCAGCTGTTCTGGGCGTCCGGCATGACGACCACGACGGGTCGCAGGTGTCCGCCGAGGATCAGGCGATCCAGCGTCTCCTGCGCCTTCGCCATCGTGATCCACTCCGCGCCCTTCGAGCGCGTGCCGTGCAGGAGATAGATGCTGGCGAGCGCGGCGCCGGCCGGATCGTAGCCGGGCGGGGTGTAGACGACGTGCGGCAGGCCGCGGCCCAAGGCGGGGCTCGGGGCGGCCTCCTTAAGATGGACCATCGATTGCGTCTGCGCGGCAGAAGGTGTGGCGGCATGAAGCCACGCGGCCATGACGGCAAGGGCAGGGACCAGTCGAGTCATCACCGCTTTACCTCCCATGCCGGCGCCTGATCGCACAACAGCCATCCCGGCGGCGCGCGGCTGGGCCCATGCTTCTGGGCTCGACGATCGACCCGGGAATGCGATGAACTATGCGGGTTCATTGGTGAGGGGGATTTCATGGCGACAGCGGTGAAGAATTCCATCGGCGCGCGCGCGGCTGCGAGCGTCGTGCATGGCTACGGCAACCTCGCGGCGCTGGAAGAGACGCCGCCGCTGGTGATCGCCTCGGGCAAGGGCGTGCGCGTCTTCGACGAGGACGGCAAGAGCTACATCGAGGGCATCGCCGGGATGTGGTGCGCGTCCTTCGGCTTCAGCGAGGAGGCGATCATCGAGGCGGCGATCGCCCAGCTGCGACGCATGCCCTACTACCACACGCTCTTCGACAAGACGACGATGCAGGCCGGCGAACTCGCCGAGAAGCTCAAGGCGATCGCCCCGGTGCCGATGAGCCATGTCTATTTCACCAACTCCGGCAGCGAGGCGAACGACACGATCGTCAAGCTCGTGCGCTACTACAACAACGCGATCGGGCGGCCGAAGAAGAAGAAGTTCATCGGGCGGGAACTCGGCTTCCACGGTCTGACGCTCGCCTCGGCCTCGCTCACCGGCGTGCCGATCATGCACACCGATTTCGATCTGCCGCTGCCGGGCTTCCTGCACACGAGCCTCCCGCATTATTGGCGCGAGGGAAGGCCGGGCGAGAGCGAGGAGCAATTCGCCACGCGCCTCGCCGACGAACTCGAGCAGCTCATCCTCGCCGAGGGGCCGGAGACGGTCGCGGCCTTCATCGCCGAGCCCGTCATGGGGGCTGGCGGCGCGATCACGCCGCCCAAGACCTATTTCGACAAGATCCAGGCCGTGCTGCGCAGGCACGACGTGCTGATGATCGCCGACGAGGTGATCTGCGGCTTCGGGCGCACCGGCAACATGTTCGGCTCGAACACTTACGGCATCCAGCCCGACCTGATGTCGATGGCCAAGGGCCTGGCCTCGGCCTATCAGCCGATCGCCGGCGTGATGATCAGCGAGAAGATCTACAGGGCGATGGTCGAGCAGAGCCGCAAGATCGGCATGTTCGCCCAGGCCTTCACGACCTCGGCGCATCCCGTCGCGGTCGCGGTGGCGAGCAAGGTCGTCGACCTGATGCACGAGCGCGACATCCTCGGCCATGTGCGCAAAGTCTCGCAGATTTTCCTGAGCCGCCTGCACGGCTTCGCGTCGCATCCGCTGGTCGGCACGACGCGCGGCGTCGGCCTGATGGGTGCGGTCGAGCTCGCCGCCGACAAGGCGACCAAGCGCAAGTTCCCGCCGATGGTGAAGGAGGCCGTGCGCACGCTGTGCCAGGAAAAGGGCCTGATCATCCGCGCCACCGGCGCCACGGAGTCGCTGTGCTTCTCCCCGCCGCTGATCATCAACGAGGCCGAGATCAACGAGATGTTCGACATCTTCGGCCAGGCCCTCGACGACATCGCCGCCCGCGTCGAGCGCGACGGCCTGCGCGCGGCGTGATCCGTCGACGCACCACCCCGCGCGGCTGACGCCGCGCTGCCCCTCCTCATTCGAGCGAGGGGATGCACACAAGATTGCACAGCACGTTGACATGGGTACGATAGGGCCGGCATCACGTCGGTCAAGATTCAAAACCCGAAGTGCAGCCTGCAAATCATCCCCTCCCGTCGCGGCACGCGATAGGAGGGGTGGCACGCGCCCGGTCACACCGATGCAATATTCATCACGCGCCAATCCGCTCTCGATGCTGCTTTCCGCAGCCACCCCAACCGCTTCAAAGGCAGAAATCCTCGACCGCAGAAGTTGCCCGAAGCAGTCTGGATAAACCGAAGTTCCTGGGCTTGAAGCGTGGCCGACTTCGGATTTTCGCAAGGGTGGCAGTGGGTTCTGTGATTTCAGCGGTGTCCTGCGCGGCCTTGTTGTAGCCATGTAGTGCGACGTGATGACT
>Ga0163144_10019262_pt1 | contig 13735 bp, 4 predicted proteins | sample OliLak19BULKMAT1_FD_123175 | JGI IMG/M metagenome (GOLD analysis project Ga0163144, IMG submission 123175) | Freshwater microbial mat bacterial communities from Lake Vanda, McMurdo Dry Valleys, Antarctica - Oligotrophic Lake LV.19.BULKMAT1 | ecosystem: Environmental > Aquatic > Freshwater > Lake... | reverse complement strand
GCAGGAACCTTCCTTGGAACATTCGAGGGTGTGTAACTTTTTATTTAATGCGGACCTAGGACTCCCAGGAGGGCTAGTTGGGCGCACGGTATTGGTTTTTTTATGCCCCATTTGGACGGGCCTCTAGACACGTGACTTTGAACCCGTGCACCCGTGCTCCCGTGCACCCGGGTACCCGGGTGCACACTCTCGCAGGCCCCTGCCTCTGGGCACGTGACTTTGACCTAGAAAAATGTAAAAAAGACCCTCGACTGACAGGGTTCGAACCCGAGACCCCTCGACACTCACCCCAGTGTCTTAACCACTCGGTCACCCCGTCATGTGGCGTTTTAAGGTAACTTGTGTAGTAGTGATGCTTTACGCAGTTATAAATTTGGCAATAGTATTAGAGACATCCTCAGTGGGAACTGGTTTTTGTCAAAGGCGGTTTGGGTCTTATAATGTTCAGTGTTGTCCTCCATCGACATGTGTGGTAATAAGGTACGTAAATTCGGCATTAAAAACAGAAAAGCGCCGAATAACCCTAACAAGCTAAAGTATAAAAATAAAACGCCACAATCAGCATAAATCCAGAAATAAAACGCCACAATCAGCATAATCCAGAAATAAAACGCCACAGTGGCATACCTATAAAAAACGCCACAGTGGCATACCTATAAAAATAAAACGCCACAGTGGCATACCTATAAAAATAAAACGCCACAGTGGCATACCTATAAAAATAAAACGTCATCCTTAGTACTAAAACGCCAAAGTCATCCAGGGATTGAGGCCGCTGTAAACCCGGAGTATAATCCGAATAATTCATGTTTTATATGAATACCATGGACAACACCTCTGGCAGCTTGATGACGTCAGTTCACTCTCTTCCTCCAGTGCAACCTGTAGTAAGCAGTGCCACATCACCTGGTCCAGACGGCACATTTCGCGCACAATATCTTGCACCTGATTTGATTGACCAGTATGGTATGGAATCAAACATCTGCAGCCAGCGACTCACGACAAACAGAGTGGTCACGTCCGTGCGTCAAGTCTGTGGTCAAATTTAGTGAATTGAAGTATGTCTATCAACACGCCCGCCCACGAGATCTGTACTAAACTTGCAAGGACTTATGACCCTGTATTTCCAACATGTAGTAACAAGTATGGGGCAATTTTCATAGATGCCATTAAAAAGGGACAGTCTTTGTACTGTAGAGATGAAGAATGTCTGGTGACGCTTTTCATCAGAGAAGACGATATCAGGGCTGTCCTTTGTAAAGATGGACACTCAACTGAGCAGACAAAACTAGATACGCTGATTCGAGTATTGAAACGGGACAACTTAGTATGTGGTTTACTACTGGTCAATTTTAATCTGTTTTCATTCAATATACTCTACTCTGACATTTAAAAAGTACCAATATTTGGGAATGTACGCCGACGCCGACGAGCCTGTTTTGAAGTATTACGGAAAACGGTGGCATGAGGACGTCGATACTCACACCCAGTATTTGATGATTTCGCCTATTAAGCGTATTCCCATCTCCTACACTGTACAACAGCAACAAAAACAACAGCAACAACAACAACGACATCGCCAGCGACTACGACGACAACAGCAACAACAACAGCAACTGCCATCATTTGAAGACTTGCAGCAATCAATGCATCCGAATATCACCATCTCCCCTGCTTTCCGTGATCAACCATCACCATTCCCCCCATCATCGTTGCCATCGTTTTTCTCACCACCACCCCGTCCACCTCAACTCTCCCAATCAATAACCCAAGAATTGGAAGCGTTGCGACACTCAATGCAAAACAGTGTCAGTCACATTAAATACCTAGAATATTATCAAAATGTGTACAAAAAACAGTATTATGACGATCTCCAAAAACTACAAACTCTCATATTGGCACCACCACAAACACTGACATCAACAACAACGACGACGGCAACGACCCCAGCAGCACCAACCCAAACAATAACGCGAGCAATGACCAAAAAAAGACAAAATGATACAAGTCAAGAATTCATTTCAGTACAACAACCAACCAAAAAGCCCAAACTAGCGAATACTATGTTTGGTGAGGAAGGAGGTGAATTGCTTGCTGAAGAACGAGACGAATCGGATGATTGTGAGGAAGGAGGTGAATATCAAAGAGGTGAATACCAGGAGGATGGTGGAGGTTATTTATTTTATTGTGGTGCCTAAATAAAAAGGGTTTGTTGAAACATATGTGGTAAATTTCCCTGCCTATCTTATGTAGCTTTTACACCCACGTTGGGGTTCATATGTCCATCTGTTCTAATCATCATATATTGTTTCAACAACGTCTGTTTCTTCATAATCACACTGGTTCAAAGGTGTCCCACATTTATAACAACTGTTGATTTGTCCGGTGATATACCTGCATGAATCAAAACACCATTTGCTTATTTCTATCCTTGTCACACCTTTATAGTGGTTACATGGTGGTCTCCATAAACTTAGCAAGGGTGGATGGGTGCATTGATTCATTGCACACAGTTGCGGAGGCTGTAGTAACAGTATTTGTGGCTGAAATTGTGGCTGAAATTGTGGCTGAAATTGTGATTGTGGCTGAAATTGTGATTGAAGCTGAAATTGTGGTTGCAGCTGAAGTTGTGGTTGTAGTTGTAGCTGAAGTTGTGGTTGTGGCTGAAATTGTGGTTGTGGCTGAAGTTGTGGTTGTGGCTGAAGTTTGCGTCTTTTGAAGTGGGAAGTGTCCCCATCGGTAACACACTGATCGTGATTGCGACGCATGTTGTGTCTCGATTGTCCGACGAACCCAATATTTTTACAGAACACAAGTGTTTACCGAACACAATTGAGGCTCAATAAACAAAACACCAATTACAGTTATCTACAGATAAAACGCCACCTACCGGCATTACTCGGTGAATATAACGCCAACTGTCGGCGTCTTTTCACCGAATAAAACGCCAACTGTCGGCATTATCCGGTGAATAAAACGCCAACTATAGGCGTTTTATTCGGTGAAAAAACGCCACCTACAGGCGTTTTATTCGGTGAAAAACGCCACCAACAGGCGTTTTATTCGGTGAAAAACGCCACCAACAGGCGTTTTACTCGGTGAAAAGAACGCCTATAGGTGGCGTTTTTTCACCGAATAAAACGACATATCGGCATTATTCCGGTGAATAAAACGCCGTGTCGGCATTATTCGGTGAATAAAACGCCAAAGAGCGCAATCCTTCTGGAAACAAAAGCCATCTCTTGAAATAGCATTTCATGTTATCGTGACGTCCCTTGATAATAGCAATCAACAAAATTATTTTTGTTAATTAACAATTAACAGAAATATTTTTGTTAATTGTTATTCCTAATATGGAGGACACAGCATATGGAGGACGCAACACCTGAGGAACTTTCACGTCAACAAGAGCAAAAGGCGGCGGCAATAGCCAAACTGCAGCGCTACTGTGTCGAGACTGCACCGTTGCCAACACAATCACAAACTGCATATCGGCTGTTGGCCTGTCCCTTTATATATGGTGTAAACCTGTTGCCTCAAGCGACGGGTTTCGGTGACTTGGATGCTTCTGGGAATTTTCGTCCGGCTTCTTCAGACAAAAACATAACAAAGGTCAAAGGTGCTGAATTAACACTGCTGACAATGGCGCAAATCTTCTACGGCATGTGTTCTCAGAAGGCATGTGGCACCCCTTCAATATTGGATTGGGAAAGCTGGCAATCTTCGGACGAAACTCAACAGCGACAGGCCCTAATCCGAATATTCACTGGACAGCTGCAGGCATTAAAGTCTGGCACCTTCAACAAGAATTTTGCAAATGTTTGGAAGCAAATGTTCAAACAGGTGCCAGTTCACGAAGTAGAAGGTGAGATTCCACCACCGAAATTGCTCAATTATCTTGACCTGCAGTATATGTTTGGCACAGCCCCTTGGAAAAGCACATTGGATAACTTTATATCACCTAAGCAAGGGAGGGGTAAAAGCGGGGGTCGCGGTCGCGGTCGCGGTCGAGGCGGGCGCAATAGCGTCTCTGTATTATTGGATGATGATGACGATGACGACGACGACGACGATGTGGCCTCTGGAGGAACGACAAACGCACGCGGTCGCAATTTACAGGACCCGACGATCATGTTTGGGAATTATAATGAGACGGTGTCTGACACAAATCACAGTGTCCAACTTAACAACATCAGACTCGAGTCTGAAGAGAAGATATCCATATTCCTATACCGAGTTTATCGTCAGACGGGAACGCGCGTCGCCGCCGTAATTCCGCCGGCCGCCACAATGAACCATGTCCGCTCCCGGGGTCATATAGATTTAAGCGACATGGATCTTGCATGGGACGATGCTGACCCATTGTCTTCTGAGGACATATCCTCAGAAGACCCACTTCTTGTACTGAACGGATTGGCACACATGAATTTGGCGGACTCCACCATCTCGCTCGAATCGTCTCCCGGTGTGGAAGGGAGCACTACTACCAGTGGGAATACCTCTTCATTCTTGCCATTTTTAAACCATGCAAAGACACAAGCAGAGGACATGCAGAACCCCAGTATTCACATAGACAGGGGGTTGGATTATTATTACGTGCCCGAGGGCCTGGATAATGGTGGTCACGAATTTATCAAAGAATACGGTTGCTTTCCTTTCGGGAGCGTCAAGAACAACTCGGGGGAGTTACCCATTGAAACCGCTGAAGTTGGGTTTATCATGTTGGCCAAAGTGAATGATATTAATTGGGTGCCAAAAACAGTCATGATAGGCATGTGTAACGAAAGCAACGCTCCAGCCCAGGCTAACGGGCGCAGTGGTGGCAGAGGAGGACGAGGTAGAGGTGCCGGCAGGGGCAGGGGTCGCGGTCAAGGAGGAAGTTGGTCAGACAATAACAGTAATCCATTCTACTGCGATTGGACAGCTGACACTACGCATACCCATGTGGGGCGATCCAATTACAATGAGAGAGTTTGGAACAATTGGGCAATCCTATACACTTCCGTTGACATGACTTGTGTGGATAAGGAGCAATGGCACACTTGTGATATGGATGAGACTGGTAATTTGGACGATTATCCAGTTGGGCACTCGCCCTTGAGGGAGCATGGAGATAATGGTGGATTAAGTAGAACCGACATGATTGCGGCCTCGGCGTTGGAAGGATTTCAATCTATCGAAGATCCAGAACACGTGTTTAGTTTGGCCAATGCTATGAGGTGGATGGATTATTACGGAGGTGACACCCGTGAGTTGGTGACAACCATATCATACCCTCAATATATGGGACAGCCCCACGACCTTAGAAATCCAGGAGCAATCCCTGAGGTCACCTGTGCATTTATCACTCCGTCTTTTTACCGCATGCCCTACAGAATCTTCTGTTGGGGCACTGACAGCTTTGCCGGATTGAAGCATAATTACTTTCCTTGGCACGAAGATCCCATGACTGCGTTTATAAAACACAAATTGCTGGGGCTCAAAAAGAACAATCCCTGTTTGCCAGCACAGCTCAAACTGTGCTTAAACTCAACAGCATTGGCTGCTGCAGCCGAACGACGGGAAGAAGAGGCCGCCGCCGCTGCAAGCCACGGGGATGAACATCAGGATTATTCCAACATACCTTTGCGAGTGCGGCCAGTGGAGCAAATGATACAATGTTCGGCCGGCGGGGACAGTGAATGTACCAACTTGTTTCGGGAAATGCGCCGTGACCTGAACGTTTCCCGCGTTGCAGCTCAATGTGGGTTCAATATGCTCCAATTTGACGCGCCTTCGTCAGAATTGATCAAAGCAGTGATTGATTTAACTAAACGAGCTGGACTGTTTACTACACAGTTAATCGCCGAGACTGTCAACGAGGCACTGACTAGTATCTTGGACAAAAAACTGAATGGCACGTCGCTGATAACTCGCAACAATCAGATACTGATTATTCAAGAACTCCTCAATCAATTGTATGAATTGGTGTTACAGGAGAAACCTAACGAGTGTCTCGTGATAAAACAGCTGATGGAAATGGGAGGCGTTGATCACACAACTAAAACTGACATTACCAACCGCGGATCTACTTCCAGTTGGTTTGGGGTGACCGAACATGCTTCCGGTTACGGGCATTCAGACACATGGACCAACACTGCGCTAATGGGGAGACCTGCCTTTTGCAAGCAGTTCCAACGATACGTTGGCCTCAAAGAAAGCTATGAGGCACTTGCATGCGATCATCTCAAAGATGCACTTTCTTCTCACCGTAACATTTTGACGCGAGGCATCAAAGTATTGATACAATACCAACAGCAACACGTACATAATATGGGAATGGACGTTGACATTCTCGACATGGGAGATTGTGCTCTGTTCAGTTACATAGGGAAAAAAGCACTGGAAGTGCGCTTCGTTTTGAACATACCGCATGCAACGCGTCATTTTTTGATAATACAACTGGGTTTGAATGACTACTGCCGGTGGGCTTACCAATTACATTTCAATTATTACAACACTGGTGATGGCGCTGCATCTAAATCACACATTAGCGAAAAGGTAAACGAGATGATGATCGATGGGACAGTCACATCCGTTGATGATTCCACTCCCAGGGCCATGTTTGTGGAGAATGAAGACCTCACCGACCGAAACATTTATGTGGATGAAGTTGGTGCCAACGTGCAAGGCGGAGGCAAAGATTCCGGCGAAAGTGACATGCGTGCCACCCTATTTAAACGCCTGTTAACTGGTGGAAAGGTGACTTTGGAGGCCTTTGAGTGGAGAGACGACGCTAACGGAGTTTCCAGAAGAACCAAGCGCATTTTGGTTGTCAATTGTCAAGGTTGTTTTGGTGGTTGTGGAAACCTGAATAATTTTACACCGGCAACTCTGACTCGAATGTATCGACAAATGTACGGGCGCACTCAAATTAACTTCGGACCTATGGTCCGAAGTTTATCCCGCGATAAGTTTGAAGCCTACGTTCATGAGATTCAAAACCAAATGGCCAGCGGCAGTTCAATGCAAGATTTGTGCAAAATGTCTTTGGAAGATATCGAGGTATTTTTGCAAAAAGCCAAAACGACCAATAGGGCACACGTGAATGTGCCCAATCTGGCCAACCAGTCCTTGAGCAAAACCGCAGACCTGTTGATATCCCAGCATATTCATCAAACCTCGGTTACTGAAGCCATGTTTCTGGATAACTTTCTCGGAGCCGAAGATGACCCTTTCCAACAGAATTCCGATGCCTCGATCAAAAAAAAGATTAGATTGGAGCAATTATTGATAGCATACACTTTCAAACTGATTCAGGTGAGAGCATTGCCTGATGTAAATTTGACCGTGGCCCACATGGTTGTGCAACACTTCTTTGCTTATCTCAGCCATCATGGAAATATCAACGTGAATAATTACCGAGTCTACACGCGCATCATGATCATGTGTAGGATCCTCACCATACAAAACGCGCTGTTGCAGGTGTTTGGTGTTGACGGATGTGATGTTGACCCGAACCAACCCTTTAATGTTGGCTTATTGCGCGCGCTTAAACCTTATCTGTTTAGCACAATGAAGATTGCAGTGTTTGCTGTCACTCTGATGGCTGACGAGTACATTGGGCCCTTCAATTCAATGATATTGAATATTTTGGGGACCGTCCTCTGTAGGTACCCGGACAGAGCCCGATTGAATAGAGAGTTTAGACAGGGGGACAATTTGTTGGCTGCATTGGAACTCTTGGATGGCATCGTGACCACTGTTGATGTTAAAACATCTTTGGAAACCCTATGTAGATATTACTCGGGCGACGCACTCAAACAACAGATGTCGCAAGCTGCCCTGAACACGTTACCCACGCCTAACTCTGTCGGATTGGTTGCAAACGGCAACATGGTGTCGAGAGCAGGGGAGTCTGCTCCAATGTCAGGTGCCCCAAACCAGGCATCGATCCATCTACAGGCTGATAATGTGTGTGTTGAAAGCGATAATGATGATGGGGAGGGTGAGTATTCTGAAGAAAGTATGGACTCTCATAATGACCGCGAACTGAGAAGACGGGGACTTGACCCACAACTGAATAGACAGCCTTTGCATTTAGACGACGACTGTGAGTATCCAGGGAATGACGCTGATATAGAGGCTGATGAGTCAACAGTAACAGTAACAGACTCTGACATGTATGGAAATGCATACACTGATGAAGATGATAGGATCACCAATGTTAATACAAGATTAACAACACGCGACAAAGATACGTTAGAGCTTCCCTTAACAAAACTGATTAAGAGATTCATCGAAGGACAATTATTGCCTCACGAACTCTATATCATCCACAAACATGATGTCAAGAGTCCAATCCTGTGGGACAGTTCTGAATTCGAACCCAATACCCCTGCGAACGTTCAAAGCCATTCTGCAGGTGCCACATTCGCCCCAGGAGTACCAAACATGGCTGGACTACCTGCTTTCAGTAACAATAGTCACGAATACAATAACAGGCCTGTCAAAACGGTGGCTTTCGATTTGAACTATGTTACTTATTCAGCGTTCAACATATGGAGTGCCATGAAGGATATCCGGAGTGCAATGCTCAACATTGGTCCAGGTTTGAGTGACATTAAGGAATTGATTGAAGATCATTTTTGTTCTCAAAAAATTACAGTTCCTTGGGCATACACTGGCACCTTTTCGGACGTGGAAATACGAGACCTGACTGACAAAAGCATAGAAGAGCTGGAGCAATCTGGCGTTATTAAGCGAAATGTCCAATTGGCCATGTGTAAAATACGCAACAGGGACAGTAACGTGACTTATGGCCTTTCCATATGTGTTTACGCCATGGAAGCACACTCCGATCCAAAGGACCTGATTTATAATGCTGTGCGAAGTCTGATACATCAGCACATGCAGCCTTGTCGGTTTACTTTGGGATTGATGGCTGATAGTAACAGAGCCAAGTTTGCTTGGCTGGACGTTACTCCTGAGGACATTGCTTCAGCGAAGCAAAAAAGTTGGACCATAGTCACGGGAGCCTTCATGACCGAGCGGGAACGAACTGTGGTTTATTACAAAGACAACTGGGAAAAACAAGCGGGGTTCACTGGGGCTGATGCTCTCAATCTCCTTTACAACAAATCAAAGAATGCCAGCAGTGTCAACAGTGCAATGGCTTCATCACAACCAGGTGCAGGCGCTAAAAACTCGGCACCGAGTTTAAATAATGCAGATCCAGATCCGGACGACGAATTGGATTCAGAGTACCAGCAGGAGTCCAGCGAGTGGATCAAAGTAGTCAATGAACAAGCCTCTCTGTTTATCAGCCCCACTGCCGTGTCTTCCAACGTGATTAGCATCAAAATGGACTTGGACCTGTGGGCGTGCAAAAGGTTCTTCCTGAGTGCTGGCATACCTCATGGTCCCCACCCATTACGCCCGTCGCAATTATGTTGGTACTACCGCCCACTCAGGATAGATTCTGAATTGCGTCAAACGTGCTCTTATGCGCCGGACTATGTAGAATACAGAGACTTTCCCACTGCCTACAATCAACATGTGCGCAATATATACTATTTGGTCAACCATGTACCCCAGAAATTCGATTCTGTGTGCAAAGTGACTGACGTTACGGGGGTAAGTGACCCGTGGGTTCAAAGAGCCCTGAAACATTTTGAATGGTTACAACCAAAAAAGGCTATAAACAACCGACCCCGGAATCCAAGGACTGGTGGGATACCTGGACAGGTGAGGTCCGCAGTCCACAATCTTGACAATGGGGCTACCTCTTCCTCCAATAGAAATACCATTGCCTTTGACGACCACAGTCCCGTGCGCTCAGATACATCACACCGAATCAATATTGATGTAGAAGAAGAAGAAGAAGAAGATGGTAGTGGACATGTATCACCTTTGAAACGCAAAAGCAAAGATAGTCAAATGTCCGAGCACAATGCAAGCAAACATAAGAAAGCCCGCTTAAACAACACTACTGCGGACCTTGAAACTGATGTATTTTAAGACTATTCACATGTCTAAATAGTTAAACAAAACATTCACAACATACGAGTGATAAGATAAATAATTTATTAGGTAATAGTAGCTGGCTTGTTTTTAAAGTGTTGCAAAAGGGTGTTTGTTTGAGGTGTGCTAGCTGTCCGTTGTTTCTTCCTGGGCTGTGCACTAGCATCTCGGTTGACACGACTTATTTCCAGGCTCCGTTTTTTAATAATATGTTTTAACCGATCGGTTGTCATGTCCAAGTCAATGTTGGGAATGGTTATACCAACCATTGCGGCATATTCCTTGTCATTTGGCGAAAGTAAAGGTGCCTTTTTGGTCAATGGTACCTCGTTCAGAACGGCAGGCAAGTCGTTGCCAGTTTGGGTCTCATTGATACAAAATTCCTTGAGGGCATTGAAATAGCCGTCGAATTCTAACTCGTTACGGTAAGAGGTCGCAGGCAAATAACAATCTTTGTAATGTGTCCCAGACACACCCAGACGTATGGTCAAACGATACGTGGTTAACCCGTTGCTCATGGTATTGAAACCAACTGGTTTAGACCTGCTCGAAGGGGACGCCGGAATACCATTAGAAGCGGCGTGGGCAGTGTTGCATCCGAAGCGGTGAGGTTGTTGAAATATTTTAGATAGATTCTCATTGTTTTCCGTGCGGAATATTAGCCCATTAATGTAAATGACATCACTGTCAGGACTGGTGAGGTAATGCAAGGTGCTAAACTTTGGCAAACGTGACCAATTGAACGCGTCAACTTCGTTCAATTTGTCGCAGTATTTGACGTTTGCCATTTTCTTCTTAAATTCTGTCAAGTGACGATGCGTTTGCGCAGTGTCTATATCAGCATCTGCAGTATCGCCGGTAACAGTAGTGGCAATATGAGAAGTAATTGCGGTGGTGCCGTTATTGCGGGGTATCATCGAGCGATCCTGGGTACGTTGGAGTAAGTCCTCCTCGTGTTGTAGTATCTCCGGGTGACCGTAGCGAAGGTCTTCTGATGGAGAGAGCGTCGGATGACCAGGGTTATTGATGTTACAAAAATAGGCGTCCCAATAGGGGCTGTGCGACAAATCCTCATTAATGACAGCAGTGGCCAGCTCCGTGTGCCAAGCGTGCTGAAGATCAACTGGACAGGAAGAAACGGAGGAGGATGTCTCGTCTACTGCGTCTGAGACTGGGTGATCGGGTAGGACAGTTCCATATCGGCGAATAATGGTAGGATCAGTCAGGACAAATCTGGGATGGTAGATGTTGGAGCTATGTTCTACTGGAACATACAAAACGCTTTTTTCCATTTTATGCACATGCATACCGAAAAACTCAGCTTTGGCCATGTATTGCCAATCGTCATATGACGGCACCGCTGTGCCAGCAAAGGTGATGTATAATATTGCCACCGGAGTGGACACTGTGGGATCTCGATCATAATGGAGTTCTATCTCGGGATGAATGTAATGCAGCCATTTCAAAGATTGCTGTTGCTGTGAACGCTCAAAGACTTGATTAAGGTTGTGGTAAAAGTGTCGCACTTGGGCCAAATATTCGCATGGTCTGGCCAATTGGTTGAGGAGATTATCATCCAACCCATCCAAGGTATCCTGCACCCGTTTGCAATTATCCTCTGTGTATACTGAAGCGAAGGTGCTCCAGGCAGGGTGGGTGCTTATGCTCTCACGAGGTATGGCATCGCCGGGTTTCAAATGGGCAGGATACCAGTCTGGTCGTTTCAACTTGGGCAGCGTGGCTGTTTGAGTAGGGCTACCGGAGCTTATGGTGTCTTCACTGTTGTTATTCATTTGGAGTGGCAGTATGGCAGAGGTGGGCGACCAATGAAAAACGGGCGCAGGTAAAATATGATTTTGGTAATAAACATCAGTATTATTAGGAATGGTAAACAGACAATCTAGCTTGTTGACACCCATTTGCACCAGACGCTGCAAACGATCGCATAAGGGGTCTTTTAGGCGTTTTATGTCTTCAGTAGCCGGGCCATGGCGTTTTATTCCCGCAGGTCCAGAAGTTTGGCGTTTTATTCCCGCAGTGACATTCTGAGAGCTGTTGACTTCTGTGGGCTTAGAGGCTCGTTGTACAGGTTTTGATTGTGAAGCGAGGACAGGACATGCTATACATGTTTTAACTCTCACCTGGTTTAAATGCTTCATCATAATTGATTGCCTACGCTGGACCCCGCAGGACTTTGGGTATTGAGAAAAATTAATGTACATTGGACCTTGATCGCGGGTCTCAGTAGTGGTTAATTGGCCAACTGGAGCCAACAATGTCAAATAATTGTCTACCAGTAGCATGGATTGGCCTCGATTTGAGTAGTTGTGATTGTTCACAGCAAGCGGACATGTGATGGATAAAGCAAGTGTTCTCATTTGTCGCAGGGTGGAGAAGTAAAGCATTGAGGTTTCCTCTGATGTCCCGGTTTCATGAGGACTTTCTGAATCAAACATGTGCATAGAGACTAATTAATCTTCAATTTGTGCCGTTGGTCGTCGTAGACAACATATTTTCCGTTGTGAATAAATTACAATAAACATAGATATTGAGAAATAATGTGCGTTTCCACTTATTATTTATTATTATTTTTTCAAGAAGCCATTGCTTCTCTCTTAAACAGCACCGATACATGAAGAGAACCAGTGAACAATTAACATATGATGACACTGCTGCAACTCAGGAAACTAAAAGAAAGCGTTCCAACGCAGCAGTCAAGAACAAAGCCATTCGCACCGGTGGCAGCAAGGGTAGTAAAAGAAACGAAAGTGCAAGTGTGAACAAGCTCCTGAGAAATCATGGTACCAGTGAAGCAAAGAACAAACGCACACAAAAGGATAAACTAGCCACGGTCAAGCAACACAGCCGCTCGGCTACTCGATTTAGCATTGTTGAACATTCTCGCAAGGTTGAAAAGTTGACCTTATACCAACAACAACTGATGAAGTTTTGCCTTAGTATTCACGAATTGTGCATGAAGGAAGCAATTGATTCCCCGAGCGTTCATGTTGCCAGTGAAGAAACATTGACCCCACACTCAGCTAAACCAGTGGTTGGGTCCGATTCTTTGGGGTTACACCTTGTGGCAGCTTTGACTCACTTGACGGAAGCTACGAGATTACTCGGTGACAAAACAACCATTGGTGAGGAGGCTGGGACTGGGCAACACGAGAACAACGTAACTGGCCAGTATGCAGAAACACCCTCAAGTAATAAAAAGTTTGCTGATATGAACGTTATGTGTGATATTGTGCAAAGGCAACTGACTTTAGTCCATCAAAAATACCAAATCATATCCAAGTCATGCAAGAAGAACGTTAAGCTTGTGGAAAAAATAGAAAACTTTTTGGATGACTGGGAGTCGTGGAAAATACTATTTGCCTCTGACCTACGTATCAATTTCGATCCCATCCTTTGTGGTGGCATCTCGAAACCTACTCTTGATGTATTGGCAGCCCAATCCAGCTCCTCCAAATTGCGTCTCAACGGGCTCAATTTCCTGGCCAATCGAAGAAGTGACATGTTGGAGGAAATGCGCACCATTGAAAAAACGCGCACTGTAGTAAATAATACCTCAAATACAGCAGTTACACCATCATCTGGCACCGATAATACCAATACCAATACCAATACCAATACCAATACCAATACCAATACCAATACCAATACCAATACCAATACCAATACCAATACCAATACCAATACCAATACCAATACCAATACCAATACCAAT
>Ga0163144_10019259_pt1 | contig 13738 bp, 11 predicted proteins | sample OliLak19BULKMAT1_FD_123175 | JGI IMG/M metagenome (GOLD analysis project Ga0163144, IMG submission 123175) | Freshwater microbial mat bacterial communities from Lake Vanda, McMurdo Dry Valleys, Antarctica - Oligotrophic Lake LV.19.BULKMAT1 | ecosystem: Environmental > Aquatic > Freshwater >... | reverse complement strand
GGTGGACCTCGGCCTCAACGAAGCCTACGTCATGCTGCGCGCACCGCTCGGCAACGGCCTCGACTTTCGCCTCGGCCATTTCAACAGCCCGCTCGGCTACGAAGTCTACGACAGCTACCGCAACCCGAACTACAGCCGCTCTTACGGCTACTTCATCGAGCCGAAATCGCACACCGGCGCGACCGTGAGCTACAAGTTTGCGGAATGGATGAGCGCCCTGCTTGGCGTCGGCAACAGCTACTCCTCCTTCATTGACGCCCGCTCCACGCGCGAAACCATCAAAGCCTACCTGGCAACGCTGACCTTCACCGGGGCGGGCTTCTCCATGCCGGATGCGTCGCTCACCTTCGGCTACACGGGCGGAAACACCGCGACTGGCGCACCCACGGATACCGCCCCGCGCATCCACAACTTTTACGCCGGGGCTCGCGTGCCGCTGCCGCTGAAAGGCCTGGCCGTCGGCGTGGCCTACGATTACCAGTGGAATGCGGGGGCCAATGAGCCGGCCGCCTTCTTTGAACCCGAGGGTCCGGAATCCACCTACGCCAACGCCACCGCGTTGTATCTGACCTACGCCATCGCGCGCTGGGATTTGGCCGCACGCGTCGAATACGCCAGTGGCACGGCGGGGAATTCCATCTTCGCCTCGCGCAGCGCCTTCGGCTCTGACAAGCCGATCAACGGGGCGAACAACGAGCAGTTCCTCGGCGTGACTGCCACCGTGGGCTACGAGCTCTGGAAGAACGTCGTCTCGCGCCTGGAATTCCGCTGGGATCGCGACGTCTCCGGGGGCGTTCCCACGCTCGGGACAGCGGCTCATCCGCGCCAGAATTCCTTCACCCTCGCCTTGAACGTCATCTACCGCTTCTGAGCGGTCCGGACATTCCTCTTGTTCGCTCGCGGCTGGCTTGTTGAAATGGCCGGACCATTTCGATGTTCAGCCCAACTCATCCGCGCCACTTCGTCCTTGTCCTCCTTCTCGCCACCGGCGCGCTGGAAAGCTTCGCCGTTGGCCCGGCGGATACCAACGCCCCCAACACCCTCGTTCGCTTTGACGTGCGGCGCGGCACGAATGCCGTCGGCGCGATGGACGTCGAGCTCTTCGATCAGGACCGGCCCGAGACGGTGCGAAATTTCCTCCTCTATCTCCAGAGCGGCGCCTACTCGAATGGCTTCATCCATCGCTGTGTGCCGGGCTTCATCGCGCAGGGCGGCGGCTTCAGCGTGACGAATGTCGCCAGCACCAACGCCTTTTCGTCCTATCGCAGCGCGCCGGACCTCGGGAAACTCCGGAACGAGTTCAATAGCGGCCCGGTGCAGAGCAACCTCTTCGGCACGATCGCCATGGCGAAACTCGGCGGCGACCCGGACTCGGCAACGAGCCAGTGGTTCTTCAACCTGAACGACAACTCGACCAACCTGAACGTACAGAACGGCGGGTTCACCGTCTTCGGCCGCGTGCTCATGAGCACGAATGAGGGAACGAACGTGCTGAAACATTTCAACACGCTGACCCGCACGCGCGACATCGTGGATCTCGGGCGTCTCCTCGGCACGAACTACGCCGCGTTCAGCGACCTGCCCGCGGACACCACCGAGACGAACCGCGTCCCTCGATACGACCAGCTCTATCACGTCTCCATCTCCCTGCTGAATCGCACGAACATCCCGGGCAGCCGCTCCCCCGGCATCCAACTCCTCTCGCCGGCTTCTGGCGCGCGCTACACCAACGGCCCCGTGGCCCTCACCGGCACGGCGTCCGACGACGCGGGCATTGGGAGAATCGTCTATCGCGTTGGAAACGGTCCGTGGCAAATCGCCTCCGGCACCACGAACTGGACCACCAGCATCGTCCCGCCCATCGGCTTCCACACCGTCACGCTCCAGAGCATCGACTGCGACGGCAACTTCTCGACGAATTCCGTGTTGTCCACCTTCCTCTTCGTGGCCCATGTGCCGCTCGATCTGGAAATCCTCGGAAGCGGCAGGGTGAAGGGACTCACCAACGGCCAGCCGCTCCAGCTTGGCCGTTACTACACCGTCAGCGCCGAGCCGCGCCCGGATCACTTCTTCAACGGCTGGAGCGGTTCCGTGACTTCCACCACCCCGTCGTTCACATTCTTCGTGTCGACGAACGCGACCAACTTCACCCTCAGCGCGAAGTTCATCTCCAATCCCTTCAAGACGTTCGTCGGCGAGTATCGCGGGCTCTTTCGCTCCACGAACACACTGGACCTGAGCTCAGCCGGCGCCATGTCGCTGACCCTGACCCGCAGCGGGCTTTACAGCGGCAACATCCGGCATCGGGGCGGACGCTACATTTTCGCGGGACGCTTCAGCTCCGGCGGCGGATCGCTGCTGCAAGGCAGCTTCGGCGGCGTCAATCGCACCGTCACGTTGCGCCTCGAATACACCAACTCCGCCGGGGTCATCACAGGGGGAGTCATCGGCGGATCGAGTTCCTCGGAGCTTCAACTGGAGCGGGTCGGCGCCCCGCGCGTCGTCGGCGGCGCGTACACCTTCGCGCTCCAGATCAATTCGACGAATCCACCCAGCCAGCTTCTTCCCGGAGGACACGGCTACGGCACCGCGAAGCTGTCGCGCAACGCCGCGCTCACCCTTTCCGGCATTCTGCCCGACGGCACAGCCTTCCTGGCCGCATCTCCGATCAGCCGCGCTGGGCGCTGGCCGATTTATCTCTCCAAAGCCGGTGGCAACAGCCTGCTGCTCGGCTGGATTCGGCCTTCCACCAATGCGCCCACGGAGCTTGATGGCGACCTCCAATGGTTCAAGACCTCCGAGGTGAAAGCCCACAACTACCCCGTGGGTTTCACCAACCGCCTCGAATTGCTCGCCTCCGCCTATGCTGCGCCGACGAACGGCGAGCGCGTGCTGAACTGGACCAACGGCGTCGCTGAATTCACCGGTGCTGATCTGCTCCTCGGCATGACCAACCTCGTGCAACTCACCTCGATCAACACACTGATTGTGACGGACGCGAATCTGCCCGCGCTCTCCTTCAATCTCGATCTGCGAAAGGGATTGGCGCGCGGGACCTTCGTGCATCCCTGGCTGGGCACGACGAATGAATTCCGCGGAGCCCTCCTGCGCAGCGTTGGCATCATCCTCGGCCAATTCCTCGACGGGGAACAAACCGGCCTTGTGGAAGTGACTCCAGCACCCTGATTTCCGGGGACTGCGGCCGGCACGAAAGCCCGCATCAGTTCCAGCCTGCACCCTGCCCGTCGCGAAGGTTCGGATGCGCCCTCAGTGGTACTCCTGCACCGTCTTCACGGCGTAGCCACTCTTCTTCAACGCCGCAATGCCCAAGGCCGCGGCACGCGCGCCCGAGATCGTGGTCATGATGGGCGTGCCCGTGTAAACGGCGGTGGTGCGGATTTTCACCTCATCCGCGCGCGGGTTCTGGCCGGCGGGGGTGTTGATGACGAGCTGGATTTCCTTGTTCTTGAGCAGGTCGATGGCGTTGGGCCGACCTTCGTTGAGCTTGAAGATGCGTTGGACTTCGATACCGGCGGAGGCAATTACGTCCGCCGTGCCGCCGGTGGCGACGATCTGGAATCCAAGATTAACGAAGTCGCGCGCGACGGAGGCGACTTCCTTCTTGTGCGCGTTGCTGACGGAGATGAAGACGCGCCCGCTGAGCGGCAGCGGGCTGTTGGCAGCCATCTGCGACTTGGCGTAGGCGATGCCGAGGTCGGCATCGAGTCCCATCACTTCGCCGGTGCTGCGCATCTCGGGGGAGAGGAGGATGTCCTGCCCATGGAAGCGGTTGAACGGGAAAACAGATTCCTTCACCGCCCAATACTTGGGCCAGATTTCTTCGGTGAAACCGAGTTCCTTCAGATTCCTGCCCGCCATCACCTTGGCGGCGATCTTGGCGAGGGGTTGGCCGATGGCCTTGCTGACGAAGGGCACGGTCCGCGAGGCGCGGGGATTCACCTCGAGGACGTAGACGACTTCATCCTTCACCGCGTATTGCACATTCATCAGGCCGATGACGCGCAGCTCGCGCGCCATCGCATGAGTGTGATCGCGGATGGTCGAGATGACTTGCTGCGAAAGCGTGTGCGGGGGGAAGACCATCGCGGCGTCGCCGGAGTGAACTCCCGCGAACTCGATGTGTTCCAACATGCCGCCGATGACGATGGTGCCTTGCTTCGGGTCGTCGAAGTGTCCGACGTCGGCGATGCAATCCACGTCCACCTCGGTGGCATCTTCGAGGAATTTATCCACCAGCACGGGGCGCTCGGGCGAGGCTTCGACGGCGAAGCGCATGTAGTGGGAAAGCTCGGCGTCGGAATAGACGATTTGCATCGCGCGTCCGCCGAGGACGAAGCTGGGGCGGACGAGGACTGGATAGGTGAGCTGCTTGGCGGCGGTGAGCGCCTCGGCTTCGTTCGTGGCGAGGCCGTTGGGGGGTTGCGGGATATCCAACTTGCGCAGCATCGCGGCGAAGAGCTTGCGATCCTCGGCGACTTCGATGCTCTGCGGGCTGGTGCCGAGGATGTTGACGCCGTTCTCCTGGAGACTGAGGGCGAGGTTGAGCGGAGTCTGCCCGCCGAATTGCGCAATGGCGCCCCAGCACTTCTCGCGCTCGTAGATGTGAAGAACGTCTTCAAGCGTGAGCGGCTCGAAGAAGAGTTTGTCCGATGTGTCGTAGTCGGTGGAGACGGTCTCGGGGTTGGAGTTCACCATCAGCGTCTCGTAGCCGTCTTCCTTCAAGGCAAAGGCGGCATGGACGCAGCAGTAGTCGAACTCGATCCCCTGTCCGATGCGGTTGGGTCCACCGCCGAGGATCATGACCTTCTTCGTGTCGGAGGGGCGCACCTCGTCGTCGCCGCGATCGTAGGTGGAGTAGTAGTAGGGCGTGTAGGCCTCGAACTCGGCGGCACAGGTGTCCACGAGACGATAGCTGGGGACAAGGCCGATCTTCTTTCGCTCGGCGCGAATCTTGTCCTCGGTGCTGCCGGTGAGATGGGCGATCTGGCGATCGGAGAATCCGAGAGCCTTGGCTTTGATGAATTGGTCGGCGTTCATTCGGTCGTGATCGAAATTCCACAAAGCAAAACGCAGTGTGCGGGGAGTGTCGAGAGGGAAAACAAAATTGTCAGGACGACGCGCGCCGAAGCGAAGGCGGGCGGAGAATTTTGCGGGTGCATTTGCTGGCGCGTCTCTGCAAAGGTGGCGGGAGCGGCAATCAACTTGAATACGACACACCAAAAGTCAGGGGGCGGAAGCCTGCGAGGCATCGCGGGTCTCGCGTGGCTGGGAATTGCGGTGATCTTCCTGCTCGGTTTGCCCGGCAATTCACAGGCGCACATCGGCAGCCCCAACGCCATCTTCGAAGGATTGGCCGGGGACATCCCGGTGCGCGTCATCGTGCGTCCGCCCGGCGTGGTCCCCGGACTGGCGGACATCGACGTGCGCGTGCTGACCAACGGCGTGCGCAAAGTGACCGTGCTCCCCGTGCATTGGCGCGCCGGGGTCGATGGTTCCCCGCCGCCGGACGAATGCAAACCCGTCGTCGGTGACCCGGAGCTGTACCACGCGCAGTTGTGGCTGATGGCGCGCGGCGCCTACAGCGTGAATGTGCAGGTGGAGACGGAGCGCGGTTCCGGAAAGGTGATTGTACCGGTGAATTCGCTCGCCACTGTGCGCCTGCCGATGCCGCAGGCCTTGGGAACCGTGCTGGGGGTGCTCGGCGTTTTTCTTTTTCTTCTCGCGGTGACGGCAGTGGGCGCCGCCGTGCGCGAAAGCGTGCTGGAACCCGGTGCGGAAGTGACGCGGCGGCGCATCTGGCTGGGCCGACTGGGTGTGGTCGTCGCAATGCTGACCATCGGCCTGGGGATTTGGGGCGGAAGAGTTTGGTGGAATGCCGTGGACAGCGATTACCGCAATAATTTCATGTACCGACCCGTGATCGTGCGCGCCGAGACGCGGTTGGACTCAGGAGCGCAAGTGATGAGCCTCTTCGTGGATTCAACAAACAAAGGCAGCACCTCCTGGTCGCCGCTCGTGCCCGACCACGGGAAGCTCATGCACATGTTCCTCGTGCGCGAGCCAGCGATGGATGTGTTTGCCCATTTGCATCCGGTCCGGCGTGAATCACGGCAATTCGACGTGGTGCTGCCACCTTTGCCCGCCGGAAATTACCGCGCCTATGCCGACGTCACGCACGAAAGCGGATTCTACCAGACGCTCACCACGACCGTGGATATTCCAATCGCAGGTGCCAACGGCAATGGCCCGGCGGATCTGCCAAAAGATCCCGAGGATTCGTGGTCTGCCGGAAACGTCGCGTCGAATGGCGTCGCATCGCTGGGAGAAGGTTTGACCATGAAGCTGGTGGTGGATGAGCCATTACGCGCTGGGCGTGGAGTCACGCTGCGCTTTCAAGTTCGGGATTCCACGGGAGCAGCCGCAAAGCTGGAGCCTTACATCAGCATGCTCGCCCATGCAGCCATCCGGCGCGACGACGGGTCGGTCTTCACCCATCTTCATCCGGCGGGAAGCATCTCGCTGGCGTCGCAGCAGGTGTTTCAAATCCGCTCCGGCCAGGCCGGGACGCGGCGTGTGACTCCGGAATTGCTGGAGCAGCTTTGCGCAGCGCCCGGACCCAACGTGCTGTTGCAACCGGTGGCTTTCCCCTACGAGTTCCCAAAGCCAGGCCGCTATCGCATGTGGGTCCAGGTGAAATCCGGGGGCGCAGTGCGCACGGGCGCGTTCGCTCTGGATGTGGCGGTAAAGTGAGGGCGCGGAGAGCAGAGTTTCCCTGTCCTGAATTGTGACGCCAATCGTCTCGAATTGAGACACCTCTGAGCCGGACCTTCGGGCGAGCGGCCTGGCCATGTTCGTAAAACCAAGCAGTTTCGCCCCAAAGAGCTTCTCCGCGGCCTCCACAGCACTCACCCGGCCTGGTGGTATCAAGGCTGCTAAGGAGAAGTCGTGCGTCTGTGTTTGGTTGTTGTGTGTTGTGTGTTTTAAGCGGACGGAAACTCGGACGGACTGAAGCACGCACCTCAGTCGGTCCGTTCGGTGCCCTTACCGAAAAAGTCTCCGTCCGCTTTTATTTTCTACAAAAGGCAGGCTGATCATCCACCGAACGAAGGCTCCGCCAATGCAACTGGCGGCGGAGTGACCAAGGATTCGGCTGGAGGAATACTGGCCTTTCCCGCGAATAGAATACCAAATCAGCCTGGGTCAGACGCAGCAGCAGCCGTGGAGAATTCGTCGAATCCCATGGAGACCCTTGGGAAAGAAATACCAGCCGGTACGGACATCGGACTAGACAAGCCCATGCCAACTAGAGACACTTGGCCCTCGCAACCAGCACACAACCAAATCGAACGGACAGGAATTGCGATGACAGATACCTTTGGCTCAGAATGGCTCGGTTGGTTTTTTCAGGGCGATTACGGCTCAGCGCCTGCCAACTGGCCCGCAATGTTTCTTGGGCTCCTGATAGCCTTTGCCGGCGGCCAGATCATTGCATGGGTCTACATGCTCACGCACTCGGGGCTCTCGTATTCCCGATCGTTCGTCAACGCCCTCGTCGTCATGCCGGTCATCACCTGCCTGGTGATGATGGTGCTCTCCAACAATCTCGTGACCGCCTTCGGCATGATGGCCGTGTTCGCCATCGTCCGGTTCCGGAACATCCTGCGCGATACGCTGGACACCTCGTACGTGCTCATCGTGATCGTGCTGGGAATGGCCAGCGGAACCCAGAAATACGCCAGCGCGGTGCTCGGAGTCGCACTTACAACTCTGGCGATGCTCTACCTCTGGTATACCGCCTTCGGCAGCCGCCATCGCTACGACTTGATTGTGAACCTGCACTGGGCCCGTTCCGCCAAGGAACTGGAAGACCTGCGCCGCGTGCTTGACCGGCACAGTTGGAAGGCCCACCTGGCCAGCCAGCGTTCGCACGAGGGTTACGAGGGCACCGACCTGTCCTACCGCCTCTTGCTGCGCGATTCCAACCGCGTGGAGGATCTCCTGACTGAACTGCGACAGGTGACCGGCGTTTCACGCGTCACCAGCATGTTGGCCGAAGACGAATCCGAACTGTAAGCCATGGAACACAAAGACAAGCTCCCGCCCATTCCCACCCCGGTTTCACAACGCTGGCGTGAATTCCGCATCCGATTCCTCCCCTTCATCGTCTTTGCCGTGCTCATTGCCGGTATTGTCGTGCTCTGGCGTGGGTTTGTTCAACCCTCTGGCATTATTGGCTTCGCCGAAACGAACGCCGTCAATGTCGTGGCCAGCCAGGATGGCCTTCTCTCCACCCTCACGGTCGAGCGATTCCAGATGGTCACGAAAGGCCAGGAGATCGGCATCGTCATCAACACCGATCCCGAGCTGCTCAAAGCCCAAATCGCTACGGCGCAGGCCGACATCGAAGTGCTTCGCAGCCGCAACCAGGTGGATCAGGATCGCACCGAGCAGAGCTACCAGCAATTCCGACAGGATTTGTTGAACCACCGCGTCGCCCAGGCGACTGATCGTGTCAATTGGATAGTCGCTTCCAACAGCTTCCGGCGCACCGCTGAACTGTTCAAAGCCGGCCAGGAATCGCCTGCCAAATATGATGCGGATAAAGGCAGCATGGACGCCCTCGCCGCAACTATTGAAGAAAGAGATCGCCAGATTGATGACCTCACCAGGAGCCTGGCGGAGATCCAAACCAGGAGAAAAGCCAACCCGACCGACGCTTTCGACAAGGCCATTCAAGCCAAACAACACGAGCTCGAACTGCTCCTCAAGCCCAACTCCGTGAAAGCGCCCATCTCCGGCATGGTCAGCATGGTTCACCATTCGGGCGGGGAACGTGTTCTTCGTGGCATGCCCATCGTCACCATTAGCGAACCGGAGGCCAATCATGTCATCGGCTACATCCGCCAGCCCATTGTCAACAAGCCGCTCACCAATGCTGTCGTGCAGATTACCACCCGCTCCCAACCTCGCATCATTGCCGTGGGCCATGTCGTCCATGTCGGCGCACAGCTCGAACCTATCAATCCTGCTCTCCTTTCCGTCGATACGAAACGCATGGAGGCCGGGCTCCCCATCCTCATCAGCGTTCCGCAAGGTGTGAAACTCACTCCCGGTGAGTTCGTCGATATCGCCATCCAGACGCCAAAAAAATAGTCACCCTACATTTCTAGATTCGTCAGGCCGGCCTCAACGCCGGCCTTTTTCTTTGACTGCGATCTCCGCCCCAATTTGCTATAAAGTTTCACCCCGCCAGTGACGATGTTCTCTTCAGAACACTTGTTCTGAAACACGTCACATGAAAAAAAACAATTCCATCTGGTTGCTGGCCCTGGCCGTGGTTGCAAGCTGGACCAGCGTTGAAACATTCCGCCTCTGGCAGGCGACGCAGCAAGTCGAAGCCAGCCAGCAGCTCCAGCTCCGCACCAGCACGCACCTCGAAGCCGCCCGCTCCAGGAGCTTCCGGGTCGCCAACAACGAGCCGGTGGTGCCTGCCGATCCCCAGAAATAGTTCGCGCCTCCGTTGCGCCTCAACTTAACCGTCTGTCATCGTGATTTCGCCGCCATGACCGGCGGATTCTTTTTTTAATTTGGAGGCTGCTCTTCCGTGTCCTACGCTTGCGAAACATGGATCCGCAAGTACTGACCCAGGGTATCGCGCAGTGGCTCTGCATCGTGGTTATCATCACGCTGCACGAGTTCGGCCACGCGTGGATGGCCACACGCTGCGGCGATGACACCGCCCGGATGCTGGGGCGTGTCACCCTCAATCCCCTGGCGCACATCGATCCCATCGGCACCGTGGCGCTGCCATTGCTGGCGTTGTTCCTCACCGTCGGTGGCGCGGGCGCGGCGGCCGGCTTCATCATCGGCTGGGGCAAACCCGTGCCGTTCAATCCGCAGAATCTCAAGCGGCGCGGTCTGGACGACGTGTTCATCGCCATGGCTGGTCCCGCCATGAACGTGGTGCTCACCGTCATCGCGATGGGCATCTGGCGCGTCTCCATGCTGGCGGCAGGCGGGCATGCGGAAGGCGGAGCGGCCGGATCAATCATGCAAGCAGCCGCCATGATGGCTCTCCTCAGCATGTATCTGTTCTTCTTCAACCTCATCCCAGTCCCGCCGCTGGATGGCTCGCATCTGCTTCGCTACTTTAGCGGCATGACCTATGAAACTTACTCGAACATCGCCCGCTACGGCTTCTTCATCATCATCATTCTCGTACAAATCCAGCCGGTCCGGGCCGCCCTGTCCACCGCCACGTTCTTCACTCTAAGCATGTTCATGAAACTGTTCGGCATCACCTGAACTCGCGAGAAAGAGCGTGCGCCTGCATGCGTACAAATTATCATCCACACCGTGTCCGACAGCTACCAGCAACTCCTCGACGCCACCATCGAGCACCTCCGCAACCTGCGTGGACAAGGCGTGCGCTTTGTAAACGTGTCGCCACAATCACTAGCCACCTTGCGCAAGCCCACCGTGGTCGCCCCCCCTGCCCTCGCGGCCAGGTCCACAACGCGCCTTCCAAGCTCGAACCCACTTCAGGTTGAACCTGCGCAAAGCAAAACATTCCCCGTCAACCCCATCGCCGTAACTCCTGCGGACAGCTCACCCGCAGTGCTTTCAGCAACTCCGCTGGACCCCGAGGCCAAAGCTGCAGCCATGATGGAACTTCGCGAGCGAGCGCTGGCCTGCGTGAAATGTCCGAGCCTGGCGGGTTCCCGCACCGGCGTCGTGTTCGGCGTGGGCAGCATCGACGCCGGGTTGATGTTCGTCGGCGAAGCGCCAGGCGCGGAGGAAGACAAGCAGGGCGAACCGTTCGTGGGCGCGGCTGGACAATTGTTGACCCGCATCATCCAGACCATGGGACTGAGCCGGGAAACCGTTTACATCGCCAACATTCTCAAGTGCCGTCCCGACACGCCGGGACAAACCTCTGGCAATCGCAAGCCCACCGCCGCCGAGATGCAGACGTGCATTCCCTACCTGCACTCTCAAATCGACCTCATCCGGCCCAAGGCGCTCGTGGCACTTGGCGCCACCGCCATCGAAGGACTGCTCGGCGCAGCGGGTGGCATCTCCCGATTGCGCGGTCACTGGCAGACCTATCGTGGCATCCCGCTGATGCCGACGTTTCATCCTGCCTACCTGTTAAGAAACCAGGCTCTCTCCGAGAAGCGCAAAGTATGGGAAGACATGCTGAAGGTTATGGAGAAACTCGGCCTGCCCATCAGCGAAAAGCAACGCGCGTTCTTCCTGCCAAAATAGCTCACAGCCCATGCCAAAAAGCCAGAAAGGCCGGCATCGCTGCCGGCCTTCTTGTTTTCCAAACAGTTCGCTCTATTTCTTCGGCAGCTTGGCCACCGCTTCCTTCATCTCGGATAAGTGCGTAGCCGCGGACGGCGTGTCCGTGACGTGGGCGATTTTACCATCCAACCCAATCAAGAAACTCGCCCGGCGCGCCATGTTCTTGCCAGCCTCACGACGCACGCCGTAGGCATCCGTGATCTTGCCATCCGTATCCGCAAGCAACGTGAAGTTCAGGTTGTGCTTCGCGATGAACTTCTGGTGGCTCTCCGAACTGTCGAAGCTCACACCCACCACTGCCACATTGTCCTTCTTCAGGTCGCCCATGCGGTCGCGCAGCCCGCACGCCTGTGTGGTGCAGCCCGGGGTGTCGTCCTTGGGATAAAAATAGAACAACACGACGTGCTTGCCGATGTGGTCGGCCGACTTCCAGATCTTGCCGTCCTGATCCTTGCCTTCCACGGCGGGCGCCGCGTCGCCGACCTTGGGCGTCGCAGCGCTGAGGGTAAACGCGGCCAGCACCGCTGCCAGCGTGGAGACCAATGTTAGGGTCTTCATAAGTTTGGTGTGAGTGGTGTATGATTTGTGTTCAGGCTAACGAGACTTTCTGACGTTCGCGCACCGACCTTTCTTCAGCTTCGCAAAGTTCGACCGAGGCCAGCCCGTCTTCAGCCGTGACCACCGTGGGTCGCTGTCCCGAACGAATGGCTTCGGCAAAATGTCGCAGCTCTCCAACATAGCCATCCGCTCCATCGCAAGTGACGACCCGCGCCGCCTGCCCTTCTTCACAGAGGCGCAACGCCTCCTTGCCCCGGGCGCTATCGTAGTCCGCCGTCGCACGCTCGAAGTTGACCGTGTAACTCATGTTGAAACCGAATCCCGGCGACATCGCCCAGCCACCCTCGGCGTGAACAATCGCTCCAGAAGCCACCTCGTATTGCGTGACGACGTGATCCACCGCACCGGTGAACTTGCTGTAGCCGGTCGCGAAAACACTCTTCGGCCGACCGAAGCAGAATTGCACAAAGTCCGCGTCATGAATGTGGAGATCAAACAAGCCGCCGCCGGATTCCGCACCATTGTGGAAGGTGTTCCTGCCCCAGCCCGGCGGCTCCGCGACGCGACGAAAACGCGCGGCCAACACTTGGCCGTGGCGCCCGTCGGCAATCGCCTCCTTCACCCAGGCCCATTCCGGCCAAAAGCGCAGACACATGGCCGGCATGAAGCAGCCCTTCGCCTGACGGGCCGCTTCGACGATTTCGCGAGCCACGACCGACGTGCGGGCCAAAGGCTTCTCGCAGAGCACATGCTTCCCGGCACGCAACGCGGCGATGCTTAACTCGGCATGCGCCTTCGTCGGAGCACAGATGTCGATGATGTGGAGATCAGGATCCGCCAGCAGTTCGGCAAAGTTTCGTGTCGCCTTGATCCCGGTCATGTCGAGCTTGAGCGGATCACTATTTCCGACGTTCCCCGAGACGTTGGTGAAATCGCCATCCAGATGACGGCCGCTGGGATTGCACAGCGCGGCGATGCGCGTGCCGTCCACCTGCCGCCACGCCTTGATGTGCGTGGCGGCCATGAACCCGAGTCCGACGAGCGCGATGTTGAGCATGGGGAAGGATGGGCAATACGGCAGCAGTTCACCAAACCAGCGCGGAATCCCTACGAGCTGCGCAGCTTCACGCCCTTCATACGCTCGACGAACGAGATGAATCCCTCAGCCTGCTGCTGAAGCCGCTTCAAACTATCGGCCTCCTTCAGTCGACCGCTGTCGTCGAGCAGATCGTTGACGCGGGACAGGAAGACACGTTCTGGAAAAAGATACGCGTTACGATAACCGAAAATCATCTGCAACTGCTCGATGGGTCGCAGCGCGCCCCAGATGCCCGCCGCCACGCCCACGAAGCACACAGGACGCGCCTCGAAACTCTCCGGAAACTTGAGCATGTCGATGAAATACTTCAGCACACCGGGCATGCCGCCATTGTATTCAGGCGACACCACGATGAGTCCGGACGATTCAAGCACGGCGCTGTTGAAAGGCTCGAAGCTTTTCGGTTTCTCCGCGTAGGAAGCGGGGTTGAAAATCTCCGCTGGCAGATTCGCGAGGTCCAGCACGCGCAGCGGAACGCCGAGCTTGGAATAAATCTCCTCAATGTGGCGGGCAACCTTGCTTGAATTCGCGCCCGGCCGGTTGGTTCCAACGATCATCGTAATCATTGGGCGGAGAATGTGACGGGCAGAACATTTCAGGCAAGCATGGAAGCCACCTCACGCGGAGCGCCCACGGCGTATTCACGAAGCGGCCCAAACTTGTAATTCCGGCACCCCTGGCTGCTGATGTCCCTGTGAATTGCGGATTCGTCACACGGAAGAAAAGTTTTCGGGGAGCGATTTTTCCGGAGGC
>Ga0163144_10019258_pt1 | contig 13738 bp, 14 predicted proteins | sample OliLak19BULKMAT1_FD_123175 | JGI IMG/M metagenome (GOLD analysis project Ga0163144, IMG submission 123175) | Freshwater microbial mat bacterial communities from Lake Vanda, McMurdo Dry Valleys, Antarctica - Oligotrophic Lake LV.19.BULKMAT1 | ecosystem: Environmental > Aquatic > Freshwater >... | reverse complement strand
TGGGGCGCAGCGTGCTGTGCCCGTACGTGTTCCTTGGTTCCACAGTTCTCGGTTCTGCCACAACTGTGATCGAGATGTGTTCGTAACTGCTTCCTGCTAGCGCCTGAAAGCTGATGGCTGAGAGCTGAAAGCTAATTCTGACTCCTGAATTCTGAATACTTGGTTCTCGCTTCAGCGATATATGCTATTCTAATCAGCATACATCTTTTATGGAGAAAGGGTTATTTTTATGGTCAGTACTTCACTCGATCCACAGTCACAGGCAACCCTCGATTCGATTCTCCAGTTTCATAATACATTTAACACCCATAATGTTGATGCGATTATGACACTCATGACCGACGATTGCATCTTTGAGAATACCTTCCCAGCACCAGACGGGCAACGTTTAGTTGGGCAAGCCGCAGTCCGTGAGGCCTGGGAGACGCTTTTTCAGGGTTCGCCACAGGCCTATTTTGCAGTTGAAGACGTGTTTGCGAGTGCTGATCGTGGCGTGCTGCGCTGGACATACACCTGGGGCACGCCCGAAACAGATCCCGGCCATATTCGCGGAGTCGATGTTATGCAAATTCGGGATGGGAAAGTGGCCGAGAAATTATCGTATGTCAAGGGCTAATGCGAACTGGAAGTCAGCTGGTGAATACCTTTATTATAATGTTGGTCATCGATTGTGGCTAACGAACAACATCGAAGGTGGAGCCTGTGCTATGAAGATTGCCAAAATCGAACAATTCTTTCCACGCATTCGTTGCCGATTAATTAAGATTACGACGGATGATGGCACTATTGGCTGGGGCGAAACAACCCTGGAAGGCAAACCGCGCAGCACCGTTGCAGCTGTTGAAGAACTGGCCGAGTATCTGCTTGGCACGGATCCGCTACTGATTGAACACCACTGGCAGCAGATCTACCGATCTGCGTTCTTTCGCGGTGGCCCAGTGCTGATGAGCGCCCTCTCTGGGATCGACCAAGCATTATGGGATATTGCTGGCAAATATTATAACGTTCCTGTCTACCGGTTGCTTGGTGGCCCGGTCCGCGAGCGCATTCGCGTCTATGCTCATTGGGGCATTCACGATCTGAGCGATAGTGGACTCGATACGGCTCGCCAGCGCCTCAATTGGCTACAGAAGAGCGGCTATACCGCCTTCAAAAGTGGGCCGGGCGGAGCCTGGCGCGGCCATGAGCCACCAGCGGTGATCGACGCATTTATTCGGCGGGCCTACCTCATGCGTGAGTGGGTTGGGCCAGAAGTCGAGCTGGCCTTTGATTTTCATGGCAAAATGACACCAGCGCTGGCGATTGAGATCTGCCACGAGATCAAGGGCATGCGCCCAATGTTTGTTGAGGAACCAATCCCGCAGGAGAATGTGCCAGCACTACGGCGAGTGGCTGAAAGTGTGCCAGTGCCAATTGCAACTGGGGAGCGGCTGCTGACCCGCTGGGGATTTCGTGAGGTGTGTGAGCTTCAGGCAGCTGCCTATCTGCAACCCGATCCCTCGCATGTTGGTGGGATCACAGAGCTGAAGAAAGTGGCGAATCTGGCTGAAATCTACTATCTCCATATCGCGCCCCACTGTGCGATTGGCCCGGTTGCACTGGCTGCTGCCCTGCATGTGGATGCGGTAATACCCAACTTCCTCATTCAGGAACATATCGATGCCAGCCTTGGCGAGGGGCTATTACGCGAACCTTGGCAGGTACACGATGGGTATATTAATCTGCCAACTCAGCCTGGCTTGGGCTTCGAGATCGATGAACATCTGGCCGAGCAAACCCTGCAAACCTATGAAGAGGAACTTGGCGGCCAGTTCTACTATCCAGATGATGGCAGTGTTGCCGATTGGTAATGGCAGAATGGCACCCATAAAGAAGGGACCGATAATCATCGGTCCCTTGGTGCACAAAGCAGGCCAATCGTCAGGCAGTGCGCCCCTTGATCATGCGGGCGATCACCACCACCAGTACTGCTCCAACAACCGAAACAATCAGGGTTGTTAGATTAATCCCAGTGACCATATCGACGCCGAAGATCAGGCTAGCAATCCAGCCGCCAACGACCGAGCCAATAATACCTAGGCCAAGGTCGCCCCACAAGCCATAGCCCGAGCCCTTCATCAATTTACCAGTAATCCATCCAGCGGCGATTCCAATAATAATCGTTGCGATCAGACCCACAGTGTGCCTCTTTCTTGGTTACAGTTCATGGTAACCATCATTGCGTACAGTACTTATCCCTGGGCAAGGCGCTTGATCTTCTCAATCGTCTGTTTGACATCCCGTGCGTCCATTGGGTTCCCACCAGCGACAAATTCGCCAATAATGCCGCCCTGTGCATGATATTCGCGCTTATACAGCAGCTTTGTATCATTGGCTCCAATCCCGAAAAACCCGCCAGCCTTATCCAAATCAAAGGTATGGGTCGTCTGCTGGCTATCCTTGGTGGTGACAACCTTGATCAGGCCGCGATCAGTATCAACTTCGGTGATTGATGCTGTTCCACTCTCGGTTCCTTCCTGCCACTGAAACGTAGCACCCTGTGTGATCGACTCCAGGCCAGTGATCTGGTCCGCATCGGGGAACCATTGCCCCCACGATTGCGGATTGATCATCAACGCCCAGACCTGCTCAATGGATGCGTCGATCGTCACATGTTGCTCGAATGTTGCCATGTGTGCTCTCCCTCTGCGCGTTCTGCGCTACTATATACCCAGCAGCTTGCCCAACATGCCCATCAATCCGCCGTCTTCACTCTTCCCAGAGGCCCCAAGTACCTGGCCAACAATATCCATCACGCCACTATCCGATTGTTGAAGGGTATCCTGTTCCTTTTGCAGCGTTGTCGCCAGCCCATTTGGATCAAGACCCTGCTGATGTGTCTGCTGACCAAGCACACCTAGCACAATTGGTGCCAACGTTTGCAATAATTGGCCGCCATCAAGGCCAGTTTGCTGTGTCAGGTTCTGTTCAACTTGCTGGGTCTGATCGCCAAGCACATGTTTCATGATCTTAGCGCCATCGCTAACTTGCGGGTTGGCTAGCACCTGACCCAGATTATTCAGCACGCTGCCATTATGGTCTTGTGTCAGCGCATCGTGCAATGAATTCGCGCCCTGCTGCGATGAAGCATTGCGTGCCAGCGCCGCCAGCAGCAATGGGATCGCAATAATCAGCGCCCGCTCAACCGTCGCCGGATCCACATTCAGGCGCTGGGCAAGCTGCTTTACCAGCGCTGGGCCAAACATGCCCATAATCATCTGCACAATCGGGCCACCGCCAACACCACCAGCCAGGCCACCACCAGGATTCTGTTGTACGCCACCGGTTGAGCCACCCAATGCACCACCAAGGATCTGGGTCACAACATCAAATATGCCACCGCCCTGGCCACTCTGGCCGCCCTGCATCGCCTGTTGCTGCGATTGTAGTGTACTTGCAATCGCGTTTGGATCCAGGCCCTGTTGGCGCTGCTGCTGGCCAAGGGCGCCCAACACAATCGGTGCCAGGATCTGCAATAATGCGCCACCATCCAGGCCAGCCTGCTGCGAAATGCCCTGCTCCACCTGCGCCCGCTGGTCGCCAAGCACATGGCGCAAAATGCCATCGCCCGAGCCTTGCTGGTAGCCGTTAATCGTCGTCGGCAGATTCTGAAGCGCACCACCATCGTGATCACGAGCCAGTGCCCCGGCCAACGACTGAGCGCCATCGGCTGTTTGCGTATTGCGGGCCAGCGCTGAAAGCAGCACCGGTAGACCAATCTGGATACCCTGCTGGGTTGTCTGTGGATCAACTCCCAGCTTCTGGCTGATCAGATTGATCGCATCGGGATCAAGCTGCCTGAGCACGGTACTGAGTGTATCACTCATCGAATTGTTCTCCTTTATCAACCAGCGCGATCAAGATATTATGAGTGTCTATCATACAGGCAATATGATTCTATGATGCAAGCAATACAAACAATATAAAATCGTACGGGCGTATAGCATACGCCCAATAACGGCCATACTCATATGACGAGCTCATCTCTGAATAGTCACACCTCATAGAAGTTGCTTTTTTGTTCACAAAATGAATATGGAAAACATTTCAACTCCTTGCATGGCAGGTGTACACTCAATGCGTTATTTAACAATTACAAGCCAATCGAGGAGAGCATGCATGAGCTGGAATGATCAAGAAGACAACACAATCTATAAAGTTGTTGTCAACCACGAGGAGCAGTACTCAATCTGGCCTGCCGAAAGGGAGAATCCATTGGGCTGGCGTGATGTTGGCAAATCCGGCCCGAAGCAGGAGTGCCTCGCCTATATCAAAGAGGTCTGGACCGACATGCGCCCGCTGAGTCTGCGTAAAAAGATGGAAGAGATGGGCCAGTAGTGCGAGCGTAAGTATGGAATGTCGTATCGGATGCGGGGCCTGCTGTATTGCCCCATCGATCTCATCGCCGATCCCCGGAATGCCACATGGCAAACCAGCAGGAGTGAGTTGTGTTCAACTCACTGAAGCAAACCATTGCAAACTCTTTGGCAAACCAGAACGCCCAACAGTCTGCATCAGCCTGCGCCCGCACCAGGATATGTGTGGAAACTCAGCATTCGATGCGTTACTACGGCTTACCCTGCTTGAGCATGCCACCACACCCGATCACGACAGTCTGATACAATAGGGTTGAATAGCTGTCGATGAAAGGAGCGCACCCGCGTGAGCGATTCAATTCTATTGAGCGAGATTGCCGAACAACCTGCCGCGTTGGAGCAGCTGCTACACGCTGAGACGCTGCCGGTTCGATCAATCGCTCAGGCGCTCAACCAGCGGAACATAACCTATGTGCTGATTGTCGCTCGTGGCACCTCCGATAACGCGGCTCGTTACGCCCAGTATTTATTTGGAACCACCCTTGGCCTGCCAGTTGCACTCGCCACGCCATCGCTACACACTCGTTATGGAGCCAAACTGCGCTTCGATGGTGCCCTGGCAATTGGTATCTCCCAATCCGGGCAATCACCGGATATCTGTGCAGTATTGGAAGATGCCCGCCGTGCTGGTGCGCCAACCGTGGCGATCACCAACGATCCATCATCGCCCCTGGCCGCCACCGCCGATCATGTCATCCCATTGCATGTCGGAACCGAACGAAGTGTCGCAGCAACCAAGAGTTATACCGGCCAACTGACGGCTTTGGCGCTACTGATTCTGAGCATGGCTGGCGATGAAACAGGGCTACAGATGCTAGCACAGGCTCCCCAGGCACTTGCAGCAACGCTCACACTTGCCCCGCGGATCGATGAAATCGCTCAGGTATTGCGCAATGCCACAACAATGGTTGCAATTGGGCGTGGCTACAACTATGCAACAGCCTGGGAGATTGCCCAGAAGGTCAAGGAATTGACCTATGTGCCAATCGAACCCTATTCCGCTGCCGATTTCCAACACGGCCCGATTGCGATTGTCGAGAATGGCTTCCCAGTACTGTTGATCGCAACGCAGGGCGCAGTTGCATCGGATCTGGTTAGCATAGCAGGCAAATTGCGTGAACGGGGGGCTTTGCTGGTGGCAATCAGTGATGTACCCGAAATCCTGAGCCTCGCATCCGAACCAATTGTGCTGCCAGTAACAGTGGACGAACGCTTCTCGGTGCTGACAAGCATTGTCCCAGGGCAGTTTCTTTCCGTTGCACTGGCGCGTGCCCGTGGTATCGATCCCGATCAGCCACGCGGATTGAATAAAGTGACGGCAACGCGCTAAGTCAGGAGTCAGAATACCTCACCCCAAACCCCTCTCCCATTCCAGGGAGAGGGGCTCCATCGCGCAGCACTATGCCCAAACCACTTCGCCCCAACGTGGGAGAAGGGGCAGGGGATGAGGGGAGAGCGCGCTCATGTCCTGCACAATTCGTTATTTGAAAAGTATTGGGTTTAGGGGTGAGGTCTGAACGCGGGGGCAGGCGATTCGCCCTGATAACCAACTCAATTCGCTGAGCGGCGCAATGGAATATCGGCCTTGATATGATCATTGGACTCACCGCGCATCAGCGTGACATCGATCTCATCCGGGTTTGCACCAGGAATATAACGCGCCACAACTTCAGCCAGTTCGGCCTTCATCTTCGCCATAATCTCTGGGGTCAGCTTGACCCGATCATGAACCAGCACTGTTAGGAGACGTTCGCGAGCCACATCCGAGCTGCGCTCCTGCCGTCCGCGGAATAGTTTATCGAACAGGCTCACACTCGCCTCCTCACAAACGAATCTACTATCGAGTGGATCGGCGGCCAAATATGCCGAAGAAGCGATCCATCAAGCCCTGCGGCTCATCAAGCGACATAAAGGGTACTTCTTCGCCACCGATCCGCCGCGCAATATCGACAAACGCCCGCCCCGCTCGTGAGGCCCGATCCAGCACCGCAACCTCGCCTCGGTTTGTTGCCGTCACGATCTGCTCATCATCTGGCACAACCCCAATCAGATCGATTGCCAGAATCTGAAGCACATCATCAACACTCATCATATCGCCACGATTGACCATTCTGGGCTTGATACGGTTGATCACCAGCCGCGGATGGCCCTTTTCAAAGGCCTCAACCAGCCCGACGATCCGATCCGCATCACGAACCGCCGAAACCTCGGGAGTCGTGATAATCACCACTTCATCAGCACCGGCAATCGCATTCCGAAAGCCAGCTTCAATTCCAGCCGGGCTATCGATCAGCACATAATCAAACTCTGTTCGCAATTGATGTGCCAATGCGATCATGTCATCAACGCTAACCGCATCTTTATCACGCGTCTGCGCTGCTGGAAGCAAACACAAATCCGGGAAATGCTTATCCTTGATCAGTGCCTGACGCAACCGGCAACGACCCTCGATCACATCGACGAGATCGTACACAATCCGGTTTTCCAGGCCCATCACAACATCAAGGTTACGTAAGCCAATATCGGCATCGACGACCGCCACTTTGGCACCCTGCATCGCCAGGGCCGTCCCGAGGTTTGCGGTTGAGGTCGTCTTCCCGACACCGCCCTTCCCAGATGTAATCGTAATGACACGCGACATGCTTATTCCCCTAGAGCCGCCGAGGAGCGCCTGCCTTAGCGTTTGGCGTCCCAGCTCCCAACACTGATCTGGTCACCAATAATGCGAGCAATCAACGGCCCACGTTCAGCAGGACCGTCGGGTGAGCGGGCAATCAGATCAGCAATCCGAATCTGGGTTGGCAACAGATCAATGGCACAGATGACTGCCTCACGATTGCCAAGGGCACCGGCATGAACTGTTCCACGCACGCGCCCCCACACAACAATGCTGCCACCGGCAATAATCTCTGCACCAGGATTAACATCGCCCAAGATCGTTATGTGCCCCTGATGACGCACCACCTGCCCAGATCGAATGGTACGCTGGATGAAGGACGCCTCCTGACGCTCTTCGACCTCTGAGAATGCTCTGGCAACCGGGCGGGCTGCTAATCCCGCCGAACGGGCTGCCGTCCGGCTTTCCCGTGAACTCGAAACGAGTGCATCGGCCTGTAATCCATGGTGGCGCATGAGATCAAGCACTGCTGCCAGATCCTCGCCCATCAACGTGCGCTCGCCAACATCAACAACAACCTTTGCCCCATTGAAGAATTGCGACCCACCTTCAAGCTGAGACTTCAGCGCTTCGAGGATCTCACCCAAAGCAACCGTCTCATCGAGCTGGAGGCGAAGGCCCTCCCGGCTACCTTTGATGTTGATTAAACTCGACATACTCGCACGGATGTTGTGGATAAGTGTTTCTTATCATACCATATATTGTCAAGTGTTTTTGGCTGATACTATGCGGCCTGGTTCGTTTTGAAGACAACAAGCCTTCAAAAACCCATGCAGCCTGGCGTCATCGCCCGGTTCGATCCAATCGATCCAGCGTGTTTGTTTGTGCGTCCTGCCCTGGTTCAATCCGTTGCGGCAGTGGTGGCATGTTCTTCTGGCAACCAGTTGGCAGCTTGCCTGGCGGGTTCACCCGAAAGTAGGCTTGCATGATCTGTGTGACTGCTGGGACGGTAATCGTTGCCGAGCCATCGCTAAGATCGCCGGTTCCCTCACTGAGAACCAGAACTTCGATCTGCGGGTTATCGTATGGGGCAAACCCAAGAAACCAGGAATGGCTCTGGCGCACGGTTCGAACGCCCTTACCATCAGCAGTTAGGATGGGAATGTTCGGGCCAAACTCAGCCGTACCGGTTTTGCCAGCGATCTGCAATCCAGAACACTCATCGCGGGCTGCCACATTGATCCCTTCCACAACCGAGCGGCGCATGCCCTCGTGAACCGTCTGGAAGTAGCGTGGGTCGATTGCGATCTGGCGCACCAATTCCGGCGGGATCTCACGAACAAGCTCGCCATCCTGATCCATAATTGCTCGTGCGACCTGTGGCCGAAATAACAGGCCCTTGTTGGCAATTGCTGCACCGGCAGTCACAAGTTGCAGTGGCGTTACTTCAAGGTTGCCCTGGCCAATCGCAACGTTATATGTATCACCAGTTGTCCATGCCGCACGCTGGACGCGTTGTTTCCATGCTGGAGTCGGCACCCTGCCAGGGGCTTCTCCCGCCAGATGAACGCCTGTCGGTGTTCCAAGACCAAATAGTTCCAACCCTTCGGCCAGGCGCGTGATATCAACTCCCTTCGGAATCGTCTGCTCCTCTGGTTTTAGGTTGATCACACCTTCTTTATTCCCACCAACAATCGACATAAAGAACACATTCGATGACACTTTGAGGGCATCGGAGACAGTAATCTGCCCATTATCGCGCGGGGTCGAATTCGGATAGGTATAGGTTATTCCAGCAACAAATTGATCCTGCACCACCAGGCGGCCAGGGTCACGAACCTTCGTATCCGGCGTGATCACGCCATCCTGCATAGCAACAACTGCATCAAACTGCTTGAGGGTCGATCCCGGCGGGTACTGGCCAGCAACGGCCCGATTCAGCAGTGGCGTCAGGCGGCGAGCTTCGGCTGCTTTATCGGGTGGCGGGTTGAGCAGCGCTTGTAGTTCAGGGGCACGGCTTGGATCGATCCAGATATTATTATCATAGGCCGGCCAACTGGACATCGCCAGCACACGGCCAGTACGAACATCCATCACAATTGCCACGCCAGCAATAATCGGCTTATAGCTACGCTTATAGGCAAATTGATCGGGTACATTCTCACGGCGGCGCTCACCCTCGGCGATCCAGTTGCGCAATATCTGCTCAACCTGCCGCTGCAACGCCACATCGATCGTCAGCACCACACTCTGCCCATTACTGGCCTGATGCACAACCTGTGGTGCGCGAACCGGGCGGCCAAGCACATCAACGATCAGCGCTTCAATACCCATCTCGCCACGTAGCTCTGCTTCATAACTGGCCTCAATCCCATCCTTACCAATTCGATCATTATCGAGATAGCGCGGAATACCCAATTGGAAGGGATTGATTTGCTTCTCGATAATGCCACACTCAACTGCATGGCCAACAGAATCGAGCAGCCCGCCAACCCACGAGCGCGCCGAATTCTGGCGAACTAATTCACATTCACTGACCCGACCGATATAGCCGAGCGTGTGCGAAAGGCTTGGAATTGCACCACTGAGTGGATAGCGCCGCCGATAATCCTGGTTCACAACCACACCAGGCAGGCCAGATGCATTCTCACGCAGAACAAGCACAACCTCGCGTGGAACATCACTCTGGATCGTCAGCGTCTGGTAGCCTGGAATATTGGCCTGGGCCACACGCTGCGCCGTTGGGCTCTCCAGAGTCAAACTCGTGCTGTATGTCTCACTCAGTGTCAGTGCTTCCATACTCCGAGCTGGTGCAACACTGAAACGCAGGCTTGGCGCTGCTGGAGCGGCTGCGCGTTCGCCCGCAATAACCACATCCGCCCCCAGGCCCTGCGTCAGATCCGCCCGTAGGGTTGCATCCTGGTCAAGCAACAGGCTTGGCGAAAGGGTCAGGGTACTGGTAATCCCCAGCAGATGATCCAGTTGCGCGAACAGCCGCCCACGCTCAGGGCTGCCATCCGGCGGCAGATCGGCTGGACGAACCGCGACGGTATAGATCGGAACCGTTTCCGCCAGCACCGTCTTGCCATCGCCAGCATAGATCTCGCCGCGAATTGGCGATACTGTGACATAGCGAGTTGCCCGTGCAACCGGTGCAAACCGAAATCGATCCGCAGCGGCATCGCCGAGTTGAAGCTGGTACAATCGCCCAGTCAACACGATAAAGACTACAAGGATAGCAATACGCGGAAAGAGTAAACGGTTCATAGAATTAGTATACATCAATCGAAACTCTGCCACGGCGTCGTTCGGCAAGCCAGCGCATCATCAAGAAGATTGGCAGTGCCGGAATAACGGTTGCTAGCGTTTCTGGTAGTGCAGCAATCAGTACATAGGATCGCAGATCTACTGCGGCAACCATGATACTGATCAGAATAACTTGGACGGCATGGTAGGCGAGTGCGCCAAGCAACGTACCGACAATCGGTACCAGCCAGCTCGTCCGGTTGAAGGGCGAAAACGCAACCAGCGCAGCCAGTGCTGCGGCTAGGAGCGCAACGGCATGGCTACCAAGCACTGAGCCACTACACAGATCGATGGCCAGCCCACCATAGAATGCCCATCGTGCAGCACTACTTGCGCCAGCCAAGAGTGCCCGGCATACCACCAGAAGCAGCAATACATTCGGCAGGAACGCAAATAGGCGCGGTGGTAGCGCGACCTGGACAATTGCCACGCCCAGCAGTGCAATAATCAGCACTAACTCGCTGGCAATGCGTTCTTCTAACCGTTGACGCTGAGTATCACCCATGCATAGCGCACTCGATCCGGATCGACAAATGGTTGCAGTTCGGCCTGCTGGGTATGCCCACTCGGCTGAACCTGGTTCACAATACCAATCGGGATGTTTGGTGGAATAGCCGCCCTTGGCAAACCAGCCTGAAAGACAGCACTCAGGCCTGCGGTAACGACAACATCGCCTGCTGCAATTGGTTCATCGCGGGCGATCTCTTCCAGCCGCAGCCGTGAGCCACGCTGCCATTGGCCCTGTGCAACACCATCAACAACACGATCATTCCGATAGATACGCGCACTAATCGCACTATTGAAATCGGTGATCAGCAACACCGAAGCGCTATGCGGGCCAACATCCTCAACCACGCCAATCAGCGCAGCAGGATTACTACCCTCGCGGGCAATCACAGCCATCCCAGGCTTGACGCCCTGCTCGCTGCCGACAGCCAGCAGAATCTGATGGCGGCCAGCATCGGGCGTGAACGAACTAATGCTCGATCCAAGCAGATTCCAGGGCTTCTCGCCCTCAATCCGCAACTGCTGGCGCAATCGTGTAATCTCAAGCTGGAGTTCCTGAATACGCAGGTTTTCGGCCTTGATCCTGCTGTTTTCCTCACGCAGCGCAGTTAGTTCCGCTTCGGCCTGTGAGGGTGAGCGTATCTGCCCGAGTGCATCGCTCACGGTTGTGCCAATGCTATGGGTAAATGTCAGGGCCGGTGCGATCAACGATGTCGCTCGTACGCGTAGATCGCCAAGCATGCCAGCTTGATCGAGTGCCACAAGCAGGATCGCCGCAAGCAGCAGGGTGGTCACAACCACCGGTGAGCGACGTTGCGACGAACCACTTCTGAACGAGCGATCACGTAACATTGGGAAACCAGTTAGTAGCGAACGCGGCGAGTACGCTGGGTGCTGGTGAGGATATCGCGATAGATTGGGTTCTGGAACTCCTCAACCATCTTGCCAGCACCGCGGGCCACGCACGAGAGCGGATCCTCGGCAATATGCACCGGCATTTTTGTCTCAGCAGCAATCCGCCGAGCCAGGCCATGCAACAAGGCACCGCCACCAGCCAGCATGATCCCGTGCTCCATGACATCGGCAACCAGCTCTGGTGGGGTTTCTTCGAGTGCAGCCCGCACCTCTGCGACGATTGTGTTGACTGGGCCGGCGATTCCTTCGCGCAATTCAACGCTGGAAATCTCAACCGCTTTGGGCAGGCCAGTCAGCAGATCACGGCCACGAATCACCACCCGGATCTCTTCATCTAATGGGTAGGCGCTACCAGCAGCAATCTTGACTTTCTCGGCCATGCGCTCGCCAATCAGCATGTTATATTCACGGCGGGCAAATTGCATGATCGCTTCATCGATCTCATCGCCAGCCGTACGGATGGAACGGTTGATCACTAACCCGCCAAGCGAGATCACCGCAACTTCCGTCGTGCCACCACCAATATCGACGACCATCGAGCCGATTGGTTCATCAACCGGCAATCCAGCACCAATCGCCGCCGCCATTGGTTCCTCAACCACAAATGCCTCGCGGGCATTCGCATTCAGGGCAGCATCACGAGCGGCGCGCATCTCAACCTGAGTGACACCAGATGGCACGCCAATCACAACGCGTGGGCGCGGCGAGATAATTCCAAATGAGCCACCATGGGCTTTATTGATGAAATGCTTGATCATCTTCTCGACAACATCAAAATCGGCGATCACGCCATCCTTCAATGGCCGAACAGCAATAATATTTGCAGGCGTCTTGCCGACCATCGCCTTGGCTTCGGCACCAACCGCCTTGACTTCTTTGGTCTTCTTGTCGATTGCAACCACCGATGGCTCGCTAATCACAATCCCCTTGCCGCGCACATGAACAAGCGTATTCGCTGTCCCTAGGTCGATCCCCAGATCGCGGCTGAACGCTCCAAAGAGCGCGTCGAGTGGATTAAAGGCCAAGATGATATCCTTCGGTGGCTGGCGCAGTGCGCAGCAACGCCACGATTACGTCAACATACATTGTGCCCATTATAGCACAAGCGGCTGCTTAAAGATGGCACTGCTACACATGCTCGAATTGTCACTGTTACTTGGCAGAATCTTATGGTACGGTAGCGGGATCAGGCGTCAGGCGTCAGCATATGCTTGATCAGCCGTTGCCTCGACACTAGCCGCAGTGGCTCATTCGGAGCATTCTGAATTCTGACTCCTGAATACTCGGTTCTCACTTTAGAAGGAGCACCCTTGACAACAACAACACCAATCAAGCCAATCACCCAATCATCCCCAATGGCCCATTTCCGCGCTGGCTTTACGGCCACCCTACCATTATGGATCGGCGTTGCCCCATTTGGCGCGATCTATGCCGTCAGCGCGTTAGCAGCCCAGCTCGACCCCTGGCAGACTCTGGCGATGTCGCTGTTTGTGTTTGCTGGTGCAGCACAATTCACTGCGGCTGGCCTATTTGCCGCTGGGGCCACGCCACTGACGATCATCATCACGACTCTGGTGGTGAATGCACGCCACCTTCTATTATCGGCCTCACTGGCTCCCTATATCCGCAAAACGCCATCCTGGATGCAGGGATTGATCGCCTTCCAACTAACCGATGAATCCTATGCTGTGGGAATGCCACGCTTTCTGGCTGGCCAGGGCTCCCCAGCCTACCAGATCGGCACGAATGTCAGCCTGTATGTGATCTGGCAGCTCAGTACGATTGCAGGCATTCTGCTTGGTTCACGTATTCCCGATCCGGCGACCTATGGGCTGGATCTCGTCTTCCCGCTGACGTTTATCGGGCTGCTTGTGCCGCTGCTCAAAACCAGAGTAAGCGGCGTTGTGGCGGCGATTGCTGCTGGCATTGCACTGGCTGGAGCGCTGTTTCTGCCTGGAAAATGGTACATTCTGCTGGC
>Ga0163144_10019257_pt1 | contig 13738 bp, 13 predicted proteins | sample OliLak19BULKMAT1_FD_123175 | JGI IMG/M metagenome (GOLD analysis project Ga0163144, IMG submission 123175) | Freshwater microbial mat bacterial communities from Lake Vanda, McMurdo Dry Valleys, Antarctica - Oligotrophic Lake LV.19.BULKMAT1 | ecosystem: Environmental > Aquatic > Freshwater >... | reverse complement strand
TTTTGAGATCAGGGTTAAAATCACCAAGCGCAATATTCTCCATAATGGTACCGGTAAACAAGTTGATTTGTTGTGGTACAATAGAAATGGTCCTCCTGAGGCTGTTTATGGAAATATATTGCAAATCGTATGAGCCGATATATATTTTTCCTTCTTTTAAGGGATAGAGGTTTTGTAATAAAGCAGACAAGGTTGATTTTCCACTACCACTTTCTCCTGCGATGCCAATTGAACTGCCTTTTTTAATTAGCAGATTCATTCCTTTAAAAACTTCTACTCGTGTTCCATATCGAAATGTTATCTGAGCAAACCGTATATCCCCCATTATTTCAGGGCATAGATCAATTTTGGGTACAGCACTGAGCTCCGTGTCCAGATCGATGATTTCAAATAACCTGTCCGCAGCGACCAGTGCATCCTGGATGGACCTGTTGGCTCCAATCAGAGCAGCTGCGGGTCCGGTAAAATAAGCGATCAAAGCATAAAATGATAGCAATTCTCCTGGAGACAGTTCGCGTTTAATTACAAAAAAAGAACCGGCCCATAATATGATAATAGTAAGCAGCCGGGTCGTCCCTTCAGTAATACTGGCAATACCGAGCCCCAGGGTGCCGGACTTGAAAATGGAATCAAGCAGGTTAGTAAACCGGGCTTCTGTTTTTTCCTGAGTTGGTATTTCGATCCCGAATTGTTTGATCGTTCCGGCAGCGTGCAGACTTTCCACCAACTGGGCTTCCAGCTCAGCACCTTGCTCCATCAATCGCCTGACCCAACTTTTGTTAATCCAGTTGCTAAACCAATAAATTAAAATATAAAACGGAAGGACAGCCAGGATGATCAGCGCCAGCTTCCAATAATAGATAAACATTACCGCCAGCGAAAACCCAATGATTAAAACATTGACAATAATGCTTTGTGCTATTTCATTGATAAAAGACCGGATTTTTACGGCATCATTGACCCGGCTCATGATTTCTCCGACCCGCATCGTATCAAAAAAAATTTGTGGCAGATAAAGCAGGTGTTTATAATATCCCAGGATCAGCCGTTTATCAATGTATTGACCGGCCTGAAGGGAAAACCAGGATTTTAAATAACCAAAACCAAGCTGAAAGCCCAGGAGGAGGATCATACCAAGACTGAGGAGATGGAGCAGTTTGACGTTACCATCGACGAGGACGAAATCGATAATTTTCTGAAGATAAATAGAGGTAGATAGTCCCAGGATAGTATAAAAAAGGGCTGCCATCAGAGCCATAAACACCAAGCTGCGTTGGGGATGAATTAGTTCCCAAAATCTTAAACCATGTGAGCGGTTTAATCTACCTTTTATAAAATGAGGTGCCGGTGAAATCAAAATGACCACCCCGGTCCAGATTGTTTTAAACTCCTTAAAGTTCATTTTAATCAACCTTCCAGGTCCTGGATCCATCAACGTGACGGTTTGTTTATTAATTTTAAACAACACACAATAATGGTGCAGGGAATTTTTAATCAGAACGTGTACAATAACCGGTAATGGCACAGTACTTAGGGCTTCAAAAGGCCCCTTAACGCCACGGGCATTCATGCCTAAGAAGGCTGCTGCTTCAATCATTCCCAGCACATTTGTTCCTTGTTTATCGGTGCCCGCTTTTTGACGGATGCGGGCAATTGGTATTTCCAACTGATAATATGCAGCTACCGAAGCAAGGCAGGCGGCACCACAATCGGTGATATCCCTTTGTTTTATTTTTACTTTTGATGAAATCATAAAACACCCATGAATTCAAAAGGAGTTATTCAAAGGGCTGATTGTTTATCGGATTAAGCCAGTCATCAACGGTATCCCATAATAACTGCCAAATCGCTCGCTCGGTAATAATAAATCGAGCATTAAGTGTCATTCCCTTTTTTAACTGGACACTATATCCGTTTTTTAGTTGTAGCCGGGAATTGGAAATGGAGCAACGTATTTTGTATACTGGTTTATGATTCATAAGGGTAAAATCATTATCGATAGAAGTGATTTTGCCGGTAAGTAAACCAAAATATTTATAGTCAAAAGCTTCAATCTGAAACCGGACCTCCTGGCCGGGCAATAATAATCCAACGTTTCCAGGGCTGGCTAAACACTCTGCAATCAACTCAACTTCCGGTGAAATATTCCCCAAAAGCTGGCCGGCCTGGATGGCGCATCCCGGGTAAAGGGCATGAACTTCCTGGACAATGCCGCTAACGGGTGCTTTTATCACATATCGATACTCGTTTTCCAGCAATTGTAAACGCTGGGTTTCAAACTTTTTTAACTCTTGTTGTTTAAGATCCAGTTCCTGTTCCCAAAATAGAGGTTGTTCGACCAAAAAAGCCTCACGGGCAGCCGTAAGCCGGTTAAATTCAGTTTCTTTATCAAAAAGTTCTTTGGGTGCTATGACTTTCTCTGAAGCGAGATGAGTAGCAATATCGAATTCTTTTTTCGCCTTATAAAGTGAAAAAGTCAGTTCCTGAGCAGTATGATTAAAACGATAATATTGCTGACGCAATACGGGATGTTTTACCTGATTAAGGGCAGGGAGATTAGTTTTTTTATTCAATAAGCATTTAAGGTCAGCAATGTATTCGGCTCTCCATGATATTTCATAATTCAACAGGGCTATTTGATTGTCTCTTTCGTGATTTTTAAGCCTGAACAACAGCTCGGAAGACGATACGGCTTGTCCTTCCTGCACATAAATGCTATCAATGATACCACTCGTCAGGCTGATGATTCCTGTCCTTTCTTGTTCGGGCCTGATCATTCCAGGTAAGGCGATGGACACCGGTACAGAGGTCATTCCAGAAAAAAGAAATATCAGGACAAAAAAGGAAGCGGTAATAATATAGAATATACTTTTCAAGAATCAGGGTTTTAAACTTGGATCCCGGAAACCGGGACAGGGTTGATCTAAACGGTGTAGAACCGGGTGATTTATTAAAAAAATAGGAGAATAGCTAGTGGTTTGTATCGATCCTGAATTTCAAAGCAGCGGAATTTGAATGCAAGTGATGTGAAAGAGAAGATAAGTGGATGGGATATCAACCCAAAACGAAGGAGGGCTGTTTTCCTTGTTAAGTAGTGAAATTTAATCACGTTTCAGATTGATGGTGGGGTATTCCGAAAAACGAATAAATTTAAAAAACTTAGACCATCCCGAAACCGGGATGATCTAAGCGCGTCCCATTGTTAATACCGATTACAAAATATAAACCAAAATAAAATGAAAGAAATGCCAGGATATTTAAAATTTGCTAAAAAGAAGTTAGCCTTATTAAAGTTAAACCCTATCCTTCCGTCTAAAAGAAGAATTTGTATTTAACCTTCCATTTGATCTGCGAGATATTTGTCGGATAAAAAAGCCCACTTAAAAAATTTAATCAGCAAAGAAACCAGACAAACAATCCCAACAAATCCCCAAATTCCCCAGGTGTTTAACTCATCATTTATTTTTTTCCAATTCATGGGGACATTTTTTCATGATATTTCATTATTATTAATAAACCGTTTAATGATGGTTTAAGGCAATCAGGTTTGCCATTAAGAGCCAGGGTGAAGAGCGCTGCCGTGAATAAGGTGTTTATTGACATACGCTCCTTCGTCAATGCCCCAGAGGATAAATCGGGTCAAAACATATACTACATCGTACACAAAAGAAGTTTCTTTAGTGGGAGCACCACCATCAATATGAATTATTTCATTATATGATAATTCTAACATAGTGTTTAGTTTTATTTGTTAAAAAATGAAGGAATGATCTCACAAAAAATAATCTTAGCAAAATAATACACTCCGGCCATAAAACAGATAAAAACAAAGGTGTTTAAGTTCCCAATGTATTCAATTGCTTTGATTATTTTTTGTTTCATAGTTATACGATTTTTAAATTAATGTTTGACGTGGTCTTGTACCGCGTCCGAAACGGCTTGCTTAACGTCGCTCCAATTGTCAGCGATATAAAGAAAGATAGCGCCTGCGACTGATTTTTTTAATGCTGCTCTAAAAAACTCAGGTCCGAGCCCACTTCCACCCTGAGTATTTAAAATTTCAATTTTATTCAATTCTACGAAATTCATGGAATATAAATTAATAATTATAAAAATAGTTTCCTTCTTTTTTTACTCCAAGAGCCGGGCATACAAGGTATCACTCCCGCCATTAGGGTTATTGGCCCCAACAGGTGCCGTGATCAGTGGCTGCATTAATGCGGTTGGCCACCCGACTCAAAAAGTCTATGATAAGATATAACCTGTAAGCCACTTTGTATTGTCTTTTGTTTATCCAATCCCCCTGTCGATCTTTATCCATCCGGACAGGATTGGGACTGAACACTCAAAAGACAAGTACAAAGCGACCTAATCTTAGTGCCTCATAGTGTTTTTTGATTGCTCAAAAAAGTGCAATTTGAATGCGGGTGTTTATAAGTAAAAAGGATGCATCCTCCAGGTTATTAAAAGAGCAACCCTGTTTACCTATTTAAAGGGTGATCTGAAGAAATGGATAAGTATATTTTTTTCTATCCGGATAGTTATTTCCCCTGATCATCCATATTCATTTTAAAATCTGAAAAGAACTTATGTTTTTATTAATTCGTGTTGTGATATTAAACAACCTCTCAATTAATTAGTGATACTAAATTAGAACCTCTTTTATAGTTTTCCAAATGCCTGACCTATATTGTCGTGAATTGACTTCTGAAAATTTTAATTATCCTTAAAAGGCAAGCAATATTTTTATTCTGCCAGAGGGTCTGTCCTGAAGGAAGCTAATATCATCCGGATTTCCCCATAGTTGAATTCTTCCCCAAGAACATCTTTAAGCGCCTTAAGGGTATAATCTGGATGCTCCTGGATCAAGGCACTCAATTTTTTAATTTTTGTTTCTTCCACTACAGCATGGATGTTTAAGTGACCTGCGGCGACAGCATCTGCAAGATGGCTTTCTATCGTTGAGACGGCCATGGCCCGTTCCCTGGCGATTTCAACAATCGATTTGCCGGATTTGAATAATTCATAAGTAAGCTGACGGGTTTCCCCTTTTATTTTTTTAATAACTTCGCGATGGGGACTTTCGACAGCCAACTGGGTTGGTAAATGGTTTTGAGAACAAAAATCCTCAATCATTTCAATTAATTGGATTCCGTATTGTTCAATTTTCTTTTTTCCCAGACCTTTAATCCCGGCTAAGGCGGGCAGGTTGCCGGGTAATTCATGGCAGATTTGTTTGATCGCTTGTTGGGACAATATCATATATATGGGCAGGTCACGTTCCAAGGCCAGTCGATCCCTCCATTGTTTAATGGTGGCATACAGGTTTTTGTGAACCATAGGTATTTCATCTTTGGGCAAAACTCTTTTAGCCAGCTTTTTAATGAGCGGATCAATAGATGCATTGGCTTTGTTTTGCAGATATCGGGTGGTCTCAAATTTTTTCTCGCTGGCTTTCAGTACCTGGGTTTTTTCGTGGCATTCCCTGAATAAATGATCCAGTGCCTGGCGCAGGGTTTTTTGAATTTCTTTATTGTCGGTATCCAGGTCCAGGGAGAGCAAAGTATCTATAAAATATCCCTGCAGCCTGGATAATAAATAGGTACTTCCCTTTGGTACCCTTTCCTGTAAAACCTCGTGATCTTCTGGCAGTCCGGGTTGAATTAAATACGTTTCCACCTGGATTAAAAACTTATCAGCGATGTCGAGAATTTCTTTTTGATAATACAAAGAAAGCTGACGAATGATATCCGCGGTCCCCGGCGCAAGGGAAGAGTCAAGAGTATCAATGAGTTTATTCAGGTAAGCCAGCCTCTGTTTTATACCTTTAAAATCGAACAACTCTCTGATCAGTTCACTTTGAGTGGCTTTGCGGGCCTCTATAAGACTGGTTTCATCCGGATTTTGCAATTGAGATTCGCTGTTAAAAGCAGAGATGGTTTGATCCATGCGGATACTTTGCGAATTGATGGGTGTCAAGAGGACGAGGCCTTCAAAGGTTTTGCACCGGCTCAGGGCTACATATACCTGTCCATGGGCAAAAGAAGACCGGGCATCGATAATAGCCCTTTCAAATGTCAATCCCTGACTTTTATGAATCGTGATTGCCCAGGCCAGTTTAATCGGAAACTGGGTAAATGTGCCAATTACGTTCTCCTGCAGTTGTTTGTTTTCATCTATAACATATTTGATGTTTTGCCAGGCTACCCGATTGACCCGGATATCCGATTGATCCCCCTGGCAACTGATGGATATCAGCTCGTCTTTAATTTCTGTAATGATCCCCAGTTTGCCATTATAATATATTTTGTCTTTGCTGTTGTCATTTTTAACAAACATGATTTGAGCGCCCACCTTTAGTTCAAGCCGGTAATCGTTTGGATAGTTCGGTTCGGGGAATTCATTTTCAATTGTGGCGGTGTAGGTATGGGTTTTCCCACTTAATGCCACCAATTTATGTTGATTGATAGACTGGGCCGTGTGGTTATGCGTGGTCAGGGTGATATATTCTTTGTCCTCCGGGGCCTCAAAATCCGGTTTATAACGGGTATTCAACCAATCTATATCGTTTTGACTTAACCGTTTTTCCCTGATCTTGTTAAGCAAGTCGATGAATACCTGGTCAGCCTGGCGGTAGATATGAGTAAGTTCTATGACTACCGGCAGGCTTTTTTTCAAGGCCAGACTGTCAAAAAAGAATATACTGGAATAATAAGGTTTGAGCAAAGTCCATTCTTCTTCTTTTATAATAGGAGCCAATTGATGCAAGTCCCCGATCATCAGCACCTGAACGCCGCCAAAAGGTTTGTAACGGTTGCGGTATCTCCGGAGCACGGCATCTATTCCGTCCAGCATATCGGCCCGGACCATACTGATTTCATCAATGACGAGCAGATCCATCGCGCGCAAAGTTTTTAGTTTTTCAGCGCTGTATTTGTGTTCTCTGTCTAAAGGCCGGGCATTCTCCGGGTCGGGTATAAATGGCCCGAAGGGAAGTTGAAAAAAGGAGTGAATGGTCACTCCGCCGGCATTGATAGCAGCGACACCCGTAGGAGCAACCACTACAATTCTTTTGGGGGTGGAATTTTTTAAGTTTTTAAGAAAGGTTGTTTTACCCGTACCGGCTTTACCGGTGAGAAATACGTTTTTATTGGTAAAGCGGACATACTGGTCGACCAGGTGTAATTGAGGATTAAGGGTCTTCATTTCGGGGTATAAATATAGAGTATGCATAAGGAATAAATTAGATGATGAGATGGCAAAATAATGACCTGTTCAGTCGTTATTCGTCTGATAAGCGGTTCTTTTCGATTGTAGCCGATTATAGCTGGATAAAAACGGCTAATGCTTTCCATTCGGCCTGCTAAGACTCCCTGGGATCTATGGAGTTTTAAATCAGAAATATTCTATTGGTAATTTTATACCTGCTTGAAATTTATCTGCATCCGGGAAATGAATTATCTTTTCACCATTAAGCCGATGGCCTTTGTCAATTCTTTTTTGTCCGTTTATCACCTAAGCCCGCTTCAATGGTTTCTGGTGCTGTTCGCTGCAATGATCATCGGTATGTCCAAAGCCGGAATAGGATCTGTTTCCATTATCTCCGTTTCCATCTGGGCCTGGATATTTGGCGGCAGGATGTCCACCGGAATGATACTGCCTATGTTGATATTCGCGGATATTCTGGCTGTCCGGTATTATAAAAGACATGCCTTATGGGATCACCTCAAAAAGTTATTACCCTGGATAGCGGCAGGAGTATTGCTGGCTGTGGTCTGCGGCCAGTATATCAATGATCAGCTCTTTAAACGCCTGATGGCTTTTATCATATTGATCTCTTTATTTGCATTGTTCTGGTGGGAAAAAAGGCCAATGGCTAAGGTGCCCTATCATTGGTTGTTTGCAGGAAGTATGGGGCTGGCCACGGGGTTTACTTCTATGATCGGCAATTTGGCGGGCGGATTTTCTACGGTATATTTTATCAGCATGCAGGTATTAAAAGACAATTTTATCGGGACCGCGGCCTGGATGTTTTTTATACTTAATAGTTTTAAACTTCCTTTTCATATTTTGGTGTGGAAGACGGTGTCAGTATCTTCCGTTACTTTAAATGTAATGATGATCCCTGCGATAGCCGTTGGATTTTATACCGGAGTTTTTTTGGTTAAAAAACTCAATGAACAACGGTTCCGGAAGGTAATACTCTGGCTGACGACGATCAGCTCGTTATTGATTTTGTTGGATCTTTAAGGAACAAATCATTAAATAAAGTTAGAAGATTCATTTACAATTCAGCCATTTGGTCACCTTACCACCAAAGATTAGATCGGCACAACAAGAAGAATGGGATCAAAAACCACTGAGGCTGTTTAACTTATCTTTCATTCTTTAATCGTTTCGATTACAAATCAGGTATCTTCATATCATTTGCAGACATCATTGAATTCATCGCCACTTTTTCAATGAATAAATCAGGTAAATTGTGATCGGAAAAATAAAGGAACTGCTAACCAATAAAAGCAACCAGGTCGTTTTGGACCAGATGGTTTTCAGTGGCTCCGGTTTTTTGACCACGGTGGTGCTGGCGCGCATATTAGGGCCCGCTGAATTTGGCATATATGCTTCCGTGGTGCTGATCTCATACCTGATCATAAGTATAATGAATGCCCTGGTCATTCAGCCTTTCCAGGTGGCTCCGGCAGAAATCAGTGACCAAACATCCTATCATTCATTCACGTTTTGGGTGCAACTGAATTTATTACTTATACTATCCGTTTTTATATTTATTATTCTTCGTTTTAATATAAAAGCGTTGGATTCCTTCAATCAATTAAACGAAGGTCAGATCATTTATTATATCTGTTTTATATTCCAGGATTATTTCAGGAAGTTTTTTTTAGCCAAAGCCTGGGTATTTTCCATCCTGATGATCGATATCCTAACGTCTGTTTTACAAATCATTTTATTAGGCCTTGCGTTTTGGGATACCACCTGGACCTTGAATAATATTATCTTATGGATGGGGTTGACTTATCTGCCGGGAATAATAATGTGTATAATCATACTAAAACCCTGGTTTAATCATTTAAGTGATTGGCCGTCTTATATCAAACTACATTATGAGACCGGAGGCTGGATGATGTTGACTTCTATTACTCAATGGTGGTCGGGCAATTTGTTTTTTGCGGTCACCGGTGTTTTTCTGGGAGCCCAGGCATTAGGCGCTTTTCGATTGGTCCAATCGGTTCTTGGAATTCTGAATGTATTACTTCAAACGTTTGAAAACTATGTAATTCCAACCGCCACAAGGCTTTATAAACAGTCAGCGCAAAAAGCGGTTAAGTATTTGCAAAAGATCACTTTAAATGCCGCTCCTTTGTTCGGGATATTACTTGGAATAATATTTATTTTTGCCAAACAGATCATACAATTAGCCGGGGGAAAGGAATTTGCCGATTATGATTATGTAGTCCGGGGCATGGCGGTGCTTTATGCACTCATTTTTTTAGGATACCCGATAAGAATAGCGATCAGAATGTTGTTGTTGAACAAAAGTTATTTTTTGGGTTACTTGTTTTCATTATTATTTTGCATAGCCTCTTTCAGGTTTCTTCTCAACGCATGGAACCTCCGTGGCGCGATTGCAGGGTTGATTATTTCCCAACTGATTGTGATGGGTTACTGGCAATTTATCCTTGTGAAAAACAAATTGTTCTTATTAAAAAAATCGGATGGGTGAACCATCACAAAATGGAAAGGGGAGGTAATTATTACTTAGGGTGTGCAGAATAATTAAAATCATAAACCGGATCCGGGCCAACTAATTATTCATTCTATCAGTTGGATAAATTTCCATAACACAAATTATAATGGTATCTAATCACTGACCCTGATTTATTAATCTATTCTTGTATTTTTAGGAAAAAAATACCATCTCATGAAAATCAAACACTATAATCGCAGAACATTTTTAAACAATACCATTGGACTATCTACCAGTACGGCAGGTATGTTGATTCTGCCCAGATATTTAAATATCAATGCCCTCATGGCGAAGGATGTCAATCTCAATCATATTGGCCCATTGGAAGGGTACACCCCTCAGGTTGGCACCTTGATTTCAATGTTGGATTGGTTATCAGACTCTGTGATTGGAGTAGCAAAAAACTTAACGGTAGACGAATTGGATTATCTGCACGATTCGGATTCCAATTCTATTGGGGCGCTTATGCTGCATATAGCAGCCACGGAGGTAATATACCAGGACATTACTTTTCATTAATTAGATGATTTCAGTGGTGTCAATAAATTGAAATGGAATGTAGCTATGGAGTTGGGCCCTGATGCCCAGGTAAAAATCAAGGGAAATCCTTTAGCGTATTATGTAGAAGCCATGGACGAAGCAAGAGCCACCACAAAAAAGGAAATGAAAAAACGGAACGATAGCTGGCTGTTATCCGGCGAAACAAAAGAGTGGGACTGGAATAATTATTGCAAATGGTTTCATGTCGCTGAACATTTTGCCAACCATCGTGGCCAAATGACCTGGTATAAAAAAAGGTTGCCTAAAAAATAGGCAAACCAACACGTTACCTCAAACTTACTTTTTTACCGGATTTAACAGCGGCGACTATGGCGTCCAAGATGATCATATCTTTTAACCCTTCCTCCCCGTTTACCGGTACAACAGGCACCTTACCGGCCAGTATGATGTCGGACATTTCATCCATCTGGACCGTTTGATGGGTGACGTGGGCATGGGTGAGTTCCCCCTTATTGGTCCTGGCTTTGATGGGGCCATAACCAGTGGAAGGTTGCATTTCAGCAAACCCTTTTTCTGCATTAAGATAAAAACGATCGAGGCCATTCATACTATAGGTGGACAAACACGAGGCGACCGCTCCGCTGGGGAAGCCCAATTGAAAAGTAATGGTCTCATCGACTCCTTCTTTGAATTTGACCTTATCGATCTTCGTTTCCTGGGCCGTCACCCAGATCGGTTCTTCACCCACCATATACCGCGAGCCATTGACTGCGTATAGTCCGATATCCATCAAAGACCCTCCCCCGGCCAGCTCTTTTTTTAACCGCCATTGATTGGGGTCTCCGATTCGGAATCCACACAGTGCCTGAAAAAACATAATCTTACCCAGTTCGCCATCTTTTCTCATACGGACAATCTCCAGGGTCTTGGGTTCAAAATGCATGCGGTATCCTACCAACAATTTGACTTTGGCGGTTTTACAGACCTGGATCATTTGCCGGGCCTGGGCGGCATTCATAGACATCGGCTTTTCGCAAATCACATGTTTGCCGGCTTTAGCTACCCGGATGGAATAAGGGGCATGCAGGGAATTCGGAGTGATGACATACACCGCATCGATGTCCGGATTGTTTTTTATTTCATCAAAATTGGTATAGTTATAACAGTTTTTCTCGGGGATACCGTATTTGGCCTGCCAGGCAGTGATCTTAGAAGGTGTGCCACTGATCACACCGACGAGCTTGGCCCGGGTACAGGTCTGCATGGCATCCGCCACCCTCGTACCATAACTACCGAGACCCAGGATGGCCACTTTTAATACAGGTCCTTCGTATGGGACTTCGTCATTGCTGTGAACCGTTTTCAATTCCAGATCAGATAAAGCAGGCAAGGCTATTAAAGAAGCGCTTAATTTTTGAAGAAAGTTTCGTCGGGATTTCATGGATTAAATGATTTTATCTTTTATTTGAATAAAAATTGCTCTATTGGGCGTTTGATTAGCCTTGTTCAAAGATGGTGAATGTTCAGGAAAAGTGGAGTATCTGGTTAATATACATCGAAAATAATGAAGTGTAAATAGGATAAGAAAGGACACCAAATATTAACAACTAATATTATCAGGGGGTTATTATCTGATCGGTCCGAAACTTCCTGCTTCAACTCATCACTGCCACATTTTTTGCTTGCCTAAGCAGCTTACCAGTTTTAAATCACATTAATGGAATTCGCAGCAACAGTCGTTATTGGGAATGACCTTTCTGCATAGAATAAATTGAGTATCATGCCGGGTACGAACCATTTTGGCGTTATAACAAAGACAAAATGGTTAAAAACCATTCAATAAATGACCTGGTTGGAAGGGAAGCTAAAATTACCGGAAGTCTCGATGTATTCGCCTTTTAAACTCATATCAACTCCAAGAGGGCGGACCTTGACCGAAGCGTCATGGCTGACGATAAATGTTTTAAATTCCATTTCCCCGACCCAATCATCATAGGAATGATACATACTCCACCAGCATAAATACAACGCTCTACTGCAATTTTCTACTGCGGTATACTTCAACAAAAGAATAAAACTGAGGCATCATTTCGGTGATGCAGATGGTTATTTCCTGACCTGTTCGTCAGGAGCGACTGAATAAAACCCGTAAATTGACCATATGAAACAGAAAAAGGAGCTAACTGCAATTATCGAAAAAGAAGGCAGCGGATATGTATCTCTTTGTCCGGAACTTGATATAACAAGTCAGGGAGATACGATCGAATAAGCACGGACAAATCTGATTGAGGCTCTTGAACTTTTCTTCGAAACGGCTTCATCCACTGAGATTATCGACAGATTACATGATGAAATACTGATAACTCGGGTTCAGATTGCAGTGTAATGTGGACGCTTTCAGGCAAAGAAGTTTGTCAAATTCTTACCAAACATGGGTTTGTGCAGGTACGGAAGCGAGGAAGTCACGTTGTTATGCAGAAAAAAGTAGAAGGCACAACGGTAACCGTTCCAGTTCCTATTCACAAAGAACTTAAAACAGGTACGCTTTTCTCGATCATTTGACAAAGCGGAATATCCAAAGGAATATTCGGATAAAAAAACATACGCTTCCAATAACCTGGCGGCTTCATCTACTCCTTTTACGACATTACACCAGCCCAGCTTCCTAAATTTTCTGACATTTCTTTAGACTAAAAGAAACCGGTTTTTAAAAATCGATAAAGCCTGTTGCATTAAAAAACAAACCCGAAGTTTGCACCAGATTGAAATATCAGGTTTACGTCATTGAACTCTCCAAACGGGTATTTACCGAAAATACACGGTTCCGGACAGCCAATCCTCAATTTAACGGGGTGCTGGAATGTCTCTATGTCGGTATGACCAGCAAAACTCCGGCGGAGCGATTCAAACAACATAAGACCGGATACATCAATAAAAAAGGCCATAAATTATCAGCCAATATTGTAGAGAAGTATGGCACTTATTTACGCCCAAGTCTTTATAGTCATTTAAATTTGAAAACGATGACGAAACAAGAAGCACTTAAATTGGAAGAAAAACTGGCACTGGATTTAAGAAGACAAGGGTATGCGGTTTGGTTTAATTGAATTTTTACCTCATTTTGAGAAGCTCTAAAGATGCGGCTCGTGATTTAGTGGATCGTCTCGATATTGTCAGAACCGTGATTTTCACGATTTAGAGGATTTACCGCGATTTTGAAATGTCAGAACCGTGATTCTCGCGATTTAGAGGATTTACCATGATTTTGAAATGTCAGAACCGTGATTTTCACGATTTAGAGGATTTACCGCGATTTTGAAATGTCAGAACCGTGATTTTCACGATTTAGAGGATTTACCGCGATTTTGAAATGTCAGAACCAGGATTTTCACGATTTAGAGGATTTACCGCGATTTTGAAATGTCAGAACCGTGATTCTCGCGATTTAGAGGATTTACCGCGATTTTGAAATGT
>Ga0163144_10019254_pt1 | contig 13739 bp, 22 predicted proteins | sample OliLak19BULKMAT1_FD_123175 | JGI IMG/M metagenome (GOLD analysis project Ga0163144, IMG submission 123175) | Freshwater microbial mat bacterial communities from Lake Vanda, McMurdo Dry Valleys, Antarctica - Oligotrophic Lake LV.19.BULKMAT1 | ecosystem: Environmental > Aquatic > Freshwater >... | reverse complement strand
GGGGGGGGGGGGGGGGGGGGGGGGGGGGGGGGGGGGGGGGGGGGGGGGCGGGGGGGGGGGGGGGGGGGGGGGGGGGTGGCGGCGGCGAGGGGGTTCATGGTAACAATGGCAGATCCAATCAATAGATGGGTAACCCGCGCTAGCTCTCTGCTCGGCTCACTTGGTTGTTGGAATACTGTGTGCTGATAGCAAAAGATATGCCAGAAACCTGCTGAATATTGTGTTTTGGTATAGAGCAAACTGTGCTTTTGGAATACTTATTGCTTCATTGCAAGCTTTATTCCAAGTCATAGCTACTTTATAGTGCCATAAACTGCATTGCGGGTTTAGAAAGTGTGTTTTCGCCCTAGAGAAACTGTGATTTTGATCTAAAAGAGTAATGGTAATTAGAAAAGATATAGATCTATTGAGAAGGAATAGAATAACCCGACAATATATCGAACAGTTTATCAGATAAGTTAGTTGGTAAAAAGGCTAGGGACAATGGTTATGGCTATTGATACTGGTATACTAGATGCAGTATTGCAAGGGGCGGGCCGTGCTGTGGGCTCCCAAATAGGGGTAAACCGACAGTTAAGCGGTCAATAAAATAGGGGTAAACCGACAGTTAAGCGGTCAATAAAATAGGGGTAAACCGATAGTCAAAATGACAAGTCAATAGATACTTAATGGGTTAAATACTACTACCGTATAAATAGCCTAACAGTAAATCAGCTATATATTCTCTCCTACATGATTAAACATAGATTAATCTCCCTTTACGTAGGAGATATGTAACTAGATATAGATTTTATATCTCGTACGTATATGAGTATAATCTATATCTGATATGATCATATAGGATAAGTAATCTCTCTCTAGATAGTAATAGGTATAGGATATTTATATTCTTCTATATATTGGGGGGCGAGATATAATCTGCTTTGAATTATCGATTTCGAAATCGATTATTACGCCAAAACTAAAACATTCATATTAAAATAATTTCAATCTAGCATCTTATTGCATTATTTTTGGGAATCTATGTATAATGAGAGTGTGTAGAGTAATAGCTCACGGTGGCATGAAAGCGGAGCTAGAAAGTCACAGGAAGAGAAAGACCTACAGGAGCTAGTGTGGATATAGAGAGGTTTTTAGGGGAGAATGTGAGGATAAGAGTAACAAAAGTAAAGTGGCATGTTTGGTGAAGAGAGTGGTTGAGTAACGAAGGAGAGAATATGCCATCAGCGAAGTTTGGTACGGAGATTTTTTTGGCGAAGGATGTGAAGGATCATACTGAGAAAGGATGTGAGGGGAAGTTGGAATCTGGTGATAGGGGATCTGACTTTGGGAAATTGCCGAAGACGGAAGCGATGTTGGCTTGGAGTGGAGATAAGATAACGCAAGAGGAGATAGATAGAGATGGAGAGATAGCTGCGTTGTCGGCGTTGCCAGTGGAAACGGGAGAAGAGGACGAAGACGTGGCATATAGATCATCGATTCAAGGGACAGAGGGAGGGAGCGGAGAATGAGGTGAACCCGGATTATACCCCAGCAGATACGGGATATATCGATGAAGAAGGTCGTCATGTGACGGCAGATGGGAAGCCTGATAGGAGATATGAAGAGAACCGAGTGATGTCTGAGCCTGAGGCATTGCGGCTACAGGCTCGGAACCTGGAGACGATAGCGAAGAAGGCGAAGGAAGAAGAAGATATACGGAATAAAGAGAAAGCAGAGCCTTCTGGAACGAAGAAGAAGTTATCCTTTTGGGGAAGTTAGGAGATGAAGTGAGGCAGGGAATCCTTTTTGGGATCTCTGCCTTTTATGGATACTGAAGTATAGTTTAGAGGTAAAATGAAACTATTAGTATTGATATTGGTATTATTAATTGGATGTGGAGGTGATAAGAAGTATACATTGCATGAGAAGATTGATACGAAACGAGTAATGGAGGTAAAAGTAGATAGGATGTTTAGTGAGAGAGAGAAGGTAAGTATAGATAAGGCAATAGGACAATGGAATATGGCAATGAATGGGGCAATTGAAGTAAAAGTGATAGATAAGAGTTTTAATATGGATATTAGGTCAATGGAGGAGACATTTAAGACTGGGGGGTTATTGGTATTACGAATAAGTAGTGGTAGTACATTGATAGCAATTGAGGATAAGAAGACATTAGCATTTACGGATAAGATAGGAGGTAATGTGGTATATGTAGTTAGTGACAGGATAGAGAGTCTTGATATGGAGGGAGTAGTGATGCACGAGATGGGGCATATATTTGGGATAAGGCATAGGGTTCGCGGGTTAATGCAACCATCCTATGTGAGGAAAGAGTATGGATGTATAGATAAGGAAGCAGTGGAGGAGTTGGAGAGGGTAATGGGAGTGAGAGGAATGAACTACTGTTTATGAGAAAGTGAGAATAATTTCTATATAATGGAGATTGGATATACAATGGAAGAGCTTTATCTTGCGAGCTATCTTTGGGAGAGGAATAATGTTAGTATAATTGGAGAAAAGGTTCAATAGCTAAATGGAATAATATGATTACAGAAATAGCAATTCATGAGAAGGTTAATAATATAGGTATTTTGGATATTATATTTTGAGGTGTGATATTGCCCCAGGGTACAGATAGAACGAACTGTATGTAGGTATTATTATTTGGAATATACTGATATATATATATTATTCTGCCATCAAAACACCAATAAACAAGAAAATTTTTATTTTGTGTTTTGATAACTTTATCGACGCAATTATAACCTTGATAATATTGAATATCGCATAAGTGACAATTAGCGTGTGGAAGAGTATTGAAGAGTAGTTTCGAGTTACAGAAATAGCAATTCATAGAAAAGTCAGGATGGTTTGTAGTTTGTTTGGTAAATTTTGCGGGGTAATGAAGTTTTGCAAATACATTATACCAGATATGGAATTCTGGTCTATGCCAAAGTTCTGTTCTATCTTGGGTTTGGTCTAAAGAAAGCAGATAGAATGAAGTATTGTGTACAAATTTAAAAGAGGTAGCATAAGTTTGCCTTCTTGAAAAGAATGTTGTACCTTGCGGGGATTACAATACTTAAGGTAATCATGGCTTAAATAGAGGTATATTACAATAGATACAGTTCATAAGAAAGTCAATATAGTTGGTAGAAATTTTTTAAAACGTTCTGGAGTCATTTTATGATCCAATTTAGTATTAAGTTCTAATCTATCCCAGCCAGTTTTACCATCATACATGATATAAACGTTTATATTATAAAGGTCATCATAATCAATACAATAACTATAAAATTTACCATTATAGATAAATTCTAGAGTTATACCTAGTAATTTTTCTTCTGGGAAGTAGAACCAAGCATGACAATCATCACAAGTAAAATTACCTTTTAATTTAAGAGCATAGAGATCTTTTGAACAGAATTTACAAATCATGAGAATACTAAAGGGTAGTTTGAAGTAAATTTGGAGTTATGGTTCGATCCCAATCGAAATCTACAATTAGATTTCTAATCAGAGTTATGAAGCCAAAATAGAGAACATGTATTAGCAAGAGGAGTAATAACCATTATATAAATTCTTTTGTTAAGAAATTTATAGAAAGTAAGAGAAAGTACTTGATCATCATAGAAAAAGTAGTATAGGTGAGATGATGAGCAGTGAGCATCACTTTGCGCTACGAAGTATAGGAGTTTGTTACAAAAAGTACAGTAGTCGCTTTTAAAGTTCCCATTATAGAAATGTGAGTACTGTTGGTAAGAGTTTCTTAAAGAATTCTGGAGTAATTTTATCTATAACTTGCCCAACGAAGACGCAATTAGATAGAGTATCCCTGATAATGAATTCATTTACATTTTTATCAAAGTTTATTTCTAAAGAATAGAAATTAGAATTATAATATGTATGGAGACATATAATAGATATTTTCTGTTTACTATCAAACGTATAGTACTTAACATTGCAAACGTAACAATGATAACTATACCTATGAGGTGTTGCAATTTCGCCACAGTATAAACATATAACTATAAAGGTTTCTCTCATAGGAAAGTCCCTATGGTTTTAATTTTAGATTCCAAGTTTGATAAATTGATATGATCCATAGTAAATTCACTATTCTTATCTTTTGAGAGGTAAGATAATTTGATTAAATAGCTTGTTAGCTTGAATGTAACGTGATCTTAGAGATCTAAATCGATAGATATAATAAATATAGATATGCTTATCAGGTACAAGGTGGTGAAAATAACTATGATCCCCTGAGCAAATATGAGAATTACGATTTGTTTGTGATTCTAATATAACTTTATAGAAATGACAAAACATAGGAAGGTTAATATGGTTGATAATTTTTTTATCGGCGTTAGTAGGATTAATCTTAATAAGCCAAGAAAAAGATATAATTGGTATTGATCTACTTGAGTAATAAATTGCTTATTATCATGTTTGGCATAAACCATAATATACTTATTACTCCCTCTACTGAGGTAGAGTAATTTACCATACATATATGTCACCTGGACTTTTCTATATGAATTTCAAGTATTCATTTTGGGCAAAAGATACACACATCATTGGTTTTTATGTTAATGTTTTCATTAGTCATAGGAATGTTAATAGTGCTGCTAGTATTTTAGTAAAATCAACATATCATGAGAATAACAATAATGTTTTGATTTTGTCAATCAATTTATCTGAATCAGAAATACTTATTAGTTCGTTTAGCTGTAAAATTATTTCAAAGTGATGAGTTCTAGAATTATTCTTTTCCGTTTCTTCTGCGGAATACATATTACGAAATTCTTCTATTGTGGTTGTATTATAATGTGCCTTTAAAGTAATGAGGTAAGGCATAACTATAATTTTCTGAGTAATTTCGTTAAAGGAATTAGATTCTAGGAGATGACTTCTTTTTCTATTCTTCATATAAGAGATACCCTCAGGCAATGTAACCGCAGTGGGACAAAGAAATAACTGGTCTATTTCGGTATTTCTAGCACAAGGAATCATATCTCTTTTACATAATTGACAAGTTTTCATGAAAATAATACAATTGTTTCAATTTTATTTAACATTTTACGTTGTGGCAAAATATCTAATTTGTTAGTGATGTTAAGAATTAAGATGCCTCTATTGTCTTTTGTGTAGGAATATATAGATGTATGGTCTTCATAAATTATTAATCTATATGGATAGATATAAATGTTTTGCTCATCTTTTTGAGGAAAAGAGAGAGTCATATAGACAAAGTAATGATTCATTTCATACTTACGATGATCCATATCATCTGCAAGAATGGTCTCTTTGGCTGGGCACATTTTGAATGCCAGCCCATTATTGGTTGGAGCTTTGTATAGTAATGGCAAAGAACATAATGGGCAAGTCATATAAGAGATGTTACGAAAACACCAATAGAGTTTGTATTTTTCTTCTGATTACATCTACTGAGCCAATTTCAATAAGTTGCCTGTATCCTTTTATGTATTTAATGTATTTAAGTCCGCCAGATATATTTTCACTGTATAGGTGCATGACTTCATTACCTAATCTTTCTGCTTCAAACTTTAGAATGTAATTATCTATTTTTATAAACCTTGTAAATACGCCATATATAGGTTCTTTTGAAATTGAAAAGGCATGTTCATCTTTACTTGGGCATTGAAGAAATGATGGACCTTCTGTTAACTCTAAGTTACAGATAGGGCAATTCATGAGAACACCAACATTGTTTTCATTTTACGAAGAGTCATATCAATTGAACCTATTTTTATTCTAGGAATTTCAAGTAAATCATAATAGATTAATCTATAATTAATGGAAATGGCGGATCATATCCAGATTCCATGGTTGCCCCGCACAATTGACAAATATCCATAACAAATACTCTGAGAGTATATCCTTTATATTCAAAGGATTGATATCTTGATCAATATAGAACTCGTTGATGAGAGAAAAATTCTGCTTGGTTGGATCTGAGCAATCAGCATCCAAGATTTCAAATATCCTGCTCTTCCTAGAAGAGCAGGTAACCGCCCACTTGTACTTTTTATCTCTAAAAAAGTACAAAGAATACATAACGAGCTTACCGTTATCTTGGTACAGGTACTCTGCTGAGCAGCCGTGACAAGCATAAACATTCAAACCGAGATTCTCCAAGCGTCCATTATTGAAATATTTCGCGTTATTTTTGCAAAACAAACACTCCTTCGGCTGGAATTTCAGTTGGAGAGCAATCGGAGCAAACAGGTTATCAATAGTATCAAACATATTTATGAGAATAAAACGTACGTTTCTAGTTTAGCATACAAGATTCTGCATCGTGCAAGGGTAATTTTATATATGGTAAAATTATGGATGATTTCCTTTTCCAATTAGTCAATTCAAATTCTCCGGTATTATGATCAATCACTACCTTATAGTTTTCAAAATAAATGTGCTCAACCTCTCGCAAATCTATTGGGTACCATATTAACTCGTAGTGCGCGTATGTCAACCCCTTAGTTAGACCATGGATTCGTATCTAATAAAAAACTCACGGTCATATACCACTAGAGGTGAGGCGCACATCGGACGATTTTTTTAAATCGCTCATGAGAATAGTAGAATTAGGTTGATTTTCTTGTTAAGTTCGTCAAGATTGTTCAGATCAGCTTTTAATATACCTGCAATACTAACAGTATCCAAAATAATAGATGAGTCAAGTTTTGATATCTTAGTCAATTCATTTTCATAATTGATGTTAATATATAGATTATTCAATATGAATATCTTAGCTATAATATAAGTGTGGTAGTTATTGTATATGCATTTATACCTTGTCATATCATGGAAGGCACATGCGGCGTTGTAACAACAATATTGTGTAACTTCACTTGATCTGTTAATAACTAATTTAATCTTACAAAATGGACAGTTCATAGAAATTATGAGAAGGTGATATACATATCAACTTTCTCCCTAACTTTATCAAGTAATGGAAAATCTAGATCAATCATCTTAGGGATGTCAATATATTTGAGTTCATTAGCTTTGCTAAGAATTATTGAGCAGCTATTTTGCACAAAATTAACTTCAAGATATTTAGTATATCTTACATCTAAAGACATTTTAATAAGATGAATTTTACCAGTTGCAACTAATGCAGTTAGTTGTAAGGAATGATTCATGCCTTTAGTGCAAATACGCTCATAGTATGCTAAGTAAGGTCCAGGTGTTATTACCTTTTTAAAAGTCTTGATATTTCGCAACGGATTCGAACATATCGGGCATGTGGTTGTGTCATCCATGTAACAGTATATAACAATACGAGCTTAGGAGAATGTAATGTATGTCTTCACTTTGTGAACTAACTTAGCAAAAGGTCTATTACCTACTTCAAAATAGGGTATATTTACTGTAGCACCTGTTCCTTCCTTGTATATTATCAATAATTGATTATTTGGATACCACGTTGCATTTGATTTTTCTAATAAAGGTATTCTAAAAGAATATACTGAACCATCAGTATTTAATGTATATTGAATGCGATGATCAATTCTTTTATCGCAAGATTTCATTTCAAGTGAAGTATTTTTTGATACACGGTGATATGCTGTAACTAAAATATCATTGCAAAATGGACATCTAGTTGGTGAAATCATGAGAACACTAAGTGTGTACTGAGCTTATTATGAATTTTTTTCAATGTTTGAGAAGTCTCATTCAACAATAGAATGAAGTTTTATACTATATTTATCTTTCAATGAATTATTTGAAGCCCACATTTCAGAATTATCAAGAAGATAATTAACTCTTATATATAAACCATTTTCTCTACTGCGAGTTCTTATCATCATTAAATTACTATATGCAGAAATTCTAATACCAAAGTAATGTTCAGTGTTACTTTTATAGCAATCATAATCATGATATGCATCGGTAACCTTTAAAGTATTCAGTAAGTTAGAGCATATTAGACATTCTGTCTTATCTAGGTTAATGTCTGATATAGATTTATTAAGCATATTTACACATATATTTGGATTAAAATGAGTTTATGTAAGTTACAATACGAGTACCGTACTATTTTAGATTTCAGTGAAAAGAATGTTTCAAGGAACTTAGTTAGAACATCTCTAACTAAAACTGAAGTCCTTGGACTGCATAACATTGAATCTGAATTGATGTACATTGAGAATGAAATAAAGATTGGTATGTATCGCATACGTCTTTTATTATCTAAGCTTGATGCCAAACACTTAAGAGAATATGGTTCATTCAAAATTAAAATCTATCAAGCTGATTCATGCATCAATTTGAATAGAGATAAACGTTTTAATATTCAACCATGGGTTGATAAAAACGAAGAGAACAATCTAAGAGTTAAAGATTTAGTTGATGTTATACTATATTGTAACAGACTAAACAATCTATCATCGTTCTTATGAGAATAGATTATAGATACCAATCTTTTTCTTAACCATCTCTATAGAGTGAAGATTGCGCATATTAATCACATGATCAACATCTAATGAGAAAATATCTGTTGATTTACCATTTAACCTACCAGAATAGATATAGCTCTTTTCATTATGCCTATCTACATTAATATGATAAAAAAAGTCATTATCATGAAACTTTATTGTTTCATACGAAATTTCTGAAACAAAAGAACCATCTTTGTTAAGAGAGAGTTCAATTGAATAAGCGCATAATTTTTTATTTAACGTCTTAATAGAAGAGTCTTTTAAATGAAAAATGATATTATCATTCTTAGAGAATTGACCCGTTGTACATTCAATGCAATTTACGTAAACCGTAAAGAATCTTAGATTAGCCTGCTTATTATGAGTATAGGTACCATCAGGTTTAAATACAAATTGTATCTCTTTGCTTAAGTTTCTTGCTAATGTGGCGCCTCGTATAGTAAGGCATGCATCTGCGATATTTGCAGCAAATGTAAATAAGTTATCATGCATTGATAACTTCATTTGCTTACCACAAATAGCGCAAGTCTCCCTGTATTTGCAAAGTTCAATTATGTTCATGAGAATAGCATATATGTATTGATTTTCTTAATCAAGGCGTCTTTATCTTTTAAGTCACAAATTAGTAATTTAGGTATTTTTAGCTCAAATATAGGAGAATTGAGCTTATTCTTAGTAAATTCTAATAAAGTTATATCTTTTTCATATGTTGACAAATAATAAGTACCTTTATCAGTTTTAATAATAACGAACTCTTTTTCAATATCAAGTGGTAGAATTAACTTCTTACTCCAAAGAATAGTGAATGCATTGGAACATATATATGTTCCACATATTTTACAGTCAGAAGTAACATATAAACCATATTGTGATAACAATTGATGCAACATAGTTGCATTATTAGATACCCAACTATTATGCTTAGGATCTATCGTGATCGATAATGAAGATTTATATGTTACTTTAACAATAACTTCTATATGAGAGCCTAAAATATTTGTTTTTAGTGCAACATTTAAGGGTGTTGGACCACCACGATCTATTAAGAAAAACTCTAACTGAGTATTGTTACCACAGCTAAAACATGGGCTGTTGTATAGTATAAAATCCTTAAGAGTTAACTTCACATTACACCGACTTGTTGCTCTGTAGATAAGCAAAAATGAAAGGATCAAGGTTACCATCAAGAACATTATCCGAGTTATGATTCTCGTGATCCGTCCTATGATCCTTTACAAGCTGGTAAGGCGTAATAGTATACGTCCTAATCTGGTGACCGAAGGCTGCTTTTTGAATAGCAGCGAGCTGCTTCTCTTTTTCAGTCATCCTTTTCTCTACCTCAAGCTCATAGAGCTTAGCCTTAAGAACCTTGAGGGCATAACGACGGTTGGTATGCTGGTCGCGCTCACCACGAGAGTTGATAACAATACCCGTTGCATGATGCTTTAGTCTAACAGCAGATTCAACTTTGTTTACGTTCTGACCACCAGCGCCAGAACCACGCATAGTTGTAATCTCATAGTCATTAGGGCTAATCTGGATATCAATCGTATCTTCGATGTCTGGTGTAACCGCGATAGCTGCGAAAGATGTATGACGAGTATCGCTGCTGCTGAAAGGCGAATTCCTAATCAGACGATGAACACCAGCTTCGCTTTTTAGGAATCCATAAGCATATGGTCCATCAATACGAAGAGATACTGAGTCTGTACAGATAGCGCCATGCTCATCTGAAGGCTTTTCATCAATCATTTCAATCTTGAATCCATGGTCAGCCGCCCAACGGACATACATGCGATGAAGCATCGTAACCCAATTGGCTGACTCAAGACCACCAGATCCAGCGTTAATCGTGATGATAGCAGCAGTATCATCAACTGGATCTTTAAGCATCTGTTTGAATTCAAAATCAGTTACCTGAGCATAAAACTGCTTAAGATTTTCTGGTTCTTCATCAGAGATTTCAAGATATTCTTTGAAGAATGAAAGCTCATCCTCAAAAGCCTTCATCTTAGTAAGAATGGAATCAAGCCTCTGTCTCTCTTTCATAAGAGCAGATGCTTTCTGAGGATCGTTCCAGATGGTAGGTGAGCTTGTAATATGATCAAGCTCATTGATTCGAGCTTGATGTTGTTTAACAGGAACCATTTCCTTGATGGAAGAAATTTTATCGGAACAAAGAGCGATAATCTGATGCGAAGTTTTCATATGGAACACCGTATAGTTAGAAAGTAATCAATTTTGAGACGATTAGGCAAAAGGTATTCGACCGGAATTGGTCAAATACCAATACCGTCATAGTTCAAACAATTGAGTCTTAAAATTATACATTGCGTTTCTTATAAATTAGTGGCGGTCTCGCCGTCTGCACAATCTAACTACCCTACCGTGATGGGCAAGGCTTGTCAATTTTATACGTTCAGCGTACAATTATGACATTAAAATCCATGATTCAAACTTATTTAATAGGACCGTTCTATTGTTAGAATCAAATTTTGGTCTACTAGTTAGTAGTGGCAACTGCTTTTCAAAAATGTTTGGAATAAATGATTTATCTTCACTATTTGATTTTGTGACAGTATAGTAATGTAGCATGGTAATATTCTCATCATACTTCAAGCTTAGAAAATAAACGTTCTCCTTTTCTTCTTGAGGATCTTTAATTGAAAAATGCTCTTCCACATTAGTTAAAGCCTTTTCTGCTTCAACGGAATACTCTAGTGCCCAAACTTTCTTTTTACCCAACTCTTGCTTCTTAAATTCCATAACAGGTGATGATCTATAATAGCAAGCATCATATAGAGGAAGCTCATAACAACTACCACCCAATTCAACAAATGACTCGCTGTTGCATAAATAGAAAAAGTTCAATGGTGCTTTTTTAGCTTCCGCACTTAGTCTTGAAGTTGTAAATTCCATCTCAATCGTATTATCCACTTCGTAAACTAAAACAATATCTTCATTTGGCTCTAGTTCATTATAGAATTTGAAAGGCTTGAATGAGTAGTCACCTAAATTTTTCTCACTTTTGAATACAACTGAATCAGAGAATTGCATAAATAAAGTCAATGGTTTACTGCATATTGGGCAACTATCATTGAAATGTAGGAAATCTTTAATCATAATAATCTTTCTTTACTCGTAAAATTCTTCGTATACCTTCTTCGTAAGACCTGAATCTATAAGAATAGGATTACCATCTTTTGTTCCCCATGATGATATTCTTCCTATATCGCCAGGCATTAGTTTGAACTTATTACCCAGGCGTTCAATTTCTCTATAAATACTGGACTTCTTAACCTTATCAAAATTGTCTGGTTTCTTTCTAGAAGAACTACTAACATCTTTTAAACCATAAGAAACTGCTTCACAAAAATCATCGAAAGATATGTTAGTCATGTTTTCGAACTCTTTGGTGGTTATTTTCTCAAGGTGGTTAGTTTCTAACCAAGAAAAATCTTTTGCCTTACCTAAAATTTTGTTTAGATATCTTGATTTCATTTTCGGATTGGCTTCCGCTTCGTTCTGCGCCAAACCTTTATCGTTCTTAGCCACTTTAACGACTGTCTTATCTTTTGTCAAGTAGACGATGCGCGACGAGCCGGAAGATAAATGTTTTAAGTTTTTCTCAGCATATTTCTTTTTAGCTGCAAATGTCTCTAATGATTCTATATTCTTTAGAACAGTAGATAAGTCATCTGAATCTTTTGGTAGTCTTTCAGCAGTAGCTAAAGAATAAAAAGTATCTATCATTCTAGCGATTTTATTAATGTTCATGGCAAATATGCAATATTATTAACAATTTAGATATATTCATATTATGGACAAAGAAGAATATATGAAGTTAATAGAGAAGTATTTGGCGGAGCAATACGAATGTGAAGATGAAGATATTGAAATAAATCATGAGGCAGAACATTGGATTCCAAGTGAGCCTGAAAAGAAAGTTCTTGACTACAATTTAGCTGGTTGTACTGATCTTACTTTTTTGAAAGGTGCTGCATTTAAAAAGAAAATGGAAAAACTAACCAATTTTAAGATAGGTACATTTATCATTAAAATATTATCTGTATCTAAGGACGGTAAAACTACTGATATTTGTATTTATGAAGAGAAGAAAACATCAAAAATTTTAAATAAGGTGCAAGTCGGATTAGATTCTAGATTTAGCGGCAAAGAATGGTGTAGTTATTTTGATAATCATAACCACACATATTCTGGTAAAATGGTTCCTATTGAAATTTTACCAGATATAGCCAGATGGTTACAGGCTATTCACAGAGTAGCCGCTTTCACATAAACACGATCCGTAGGCAGGGGCTATTTGAAAGATTGTGATGGGCGGCAGCACGGGCACCACTATAGACTAACGATAGCAAACGCCATGCCACTACCTCCACACATCCTAGCCCTAGCTATAACCAAGGTCAATAACACGAGTATTATATATCTTATAGCGGTTGGTACCAGTGTATAATAACGCCTTCCCCCTATATGATCCCCCTAGTTTTTGTCGAGATCAGCCTCGAAAAAGGACAAAAATAAAAGGCGATAATTTTTAGGTTATCGCCTTAAGAAGTATTGGTTATACTATGGTTTGATTATCTATTCTGTTGATCTTTTCTGTTGATCTTTTTTAACACTACCTATGTCAGGATAATCTGTTCTAGTTGTACCTACTCCAGAGCTTGGGGTGGGAGGAGTTCCTGGCATTGGTTTTGGAACATCAATAGTACTTGGTCTTATTGCAGGTGCTTTGAATGAAGGTTTGCTCTTATTGAACTCAGCGCTCATTTTAGCATACATACTTTCAACTTTTGCTAGCATAGATTTAACTTCTGCTGGATATTTCAAAGATGGTGATTGAACTGATGCTTTTAAAAATACTACCATTTCTCTAAGTCTTTTTACAAGGCTCTCAAAAATTTCTCCATTAACTCCATTTTTTAATGCATTATAACATTCAACCAATAATGAATTTGCTTTAACTATTTCTGGTGATTTTGATCCTGAAGGTGGTTTGCTTGATACTGGTGGTGGTTTGCTTGATACTGGTGGTGACCATGACCATACTGGGCTATTTAGCATATTCTCTGGTTCTATTGTTGGTTCTGGTCCAGTTTCAATTCTGCCACCAAGGTTTGGATAAAATGGCTCTGGATCCCAAGTTGATCTTGTATCCTGTGCCATGGATTCTAGAAATGACTTTCTATCACCATATTGTGCTAGTTTTTCGAATAGTGCGACTTTGTTAAGTAGTGAGTTTAGCTTTTTCATGAAACCTTT
>Ga0163144_10019253_pt1 | contig 13741 bp, 9 predicted proteins | sample OliLak19BULKMAT1_FD_123175 | JGI IMG/M metagenome (GOLD analysis project Ga0163144, IMG submission 123175) | Freshwater microbial mat bacterial communities from Lake Vanda, McMurdo Dry Valleys, Antarctica - Oligotrophic Lake LV.19.BULKMAT1 | ecosystem: Environmental > Aquatic > Freshwater > Lake... | reverse complement strand
GCTCAGCCTGCGCGCCATCCACCTCAACGGCGACTGGGATGCCCTCATCAAACATCATATGGAAACTGAACAAACCACGTTATATGGACAACTTGCGGCATAGCGGAACGCGAGTTACGCCCGTATGAATCATGCCTATCGACCGGACAGGCGACGTTTCATGGTGGGCTGTACGGCAGGCCTTTCCACGGCAGCGCTGGGTCTAAACGACCGACTGTCATTGGCCGCTAAACTTTTCGACGGACATCCCCTCGCGCCCCGGCCCACGCACTTTCCGCCGACAGCACAGCGGCTGCTGTTTATATTTCTCACCGGCGGCGTTTCGCACGTCGACACCTTCGACCACAAACCACAACTGACCAAGGATGGCGGGCGCGAGCTGTCGACAAATCAACTTCGCGCGGCGGCCAACGCCAAGCTGATGCCGTCCCCTTTCAAGTTCACGCCCCGGGGGCAGTCGGGCCTGTTCGTTAGCGAATTGTTTCCGAAGCTTGGCGACTTGGTGGACGATTTGTGCGTGATTCGCGGCATGCGCACCGACATCATCGAACACTTTCAAGCCACACTGGCGATGCACACCGGCTCGTCAACGGTGCCCATGCCCAGCATCGGGGCGTGGCTCAGCTATGCATTGGGCACGTTCAACCCCAACCTACCTTCGTATGTCGTTCTGGCCGAGCATCTGCCCTATGCCGGCGCACAGGTCTACGACAGCAACTTCCTTCCCCCGCAGCACCAAGGGCTGCGCATCGTGCCTGGCACGGAGCCGATTCCCGATCTGAAATCTCCGGTCCGATCGATCGCCGTGGCGGAATTAGAGCGGATGATGCTCCGCGACGTCGACGAATTGCACGCCGCGCGTCGCGGCGACGACCTCAATCTTCCGGCCCGCACGGCCAGTTTCGAAACGGCGCGGGGCATGATGCATGCCGCGCCCGAGGCTTTGGACCTTAGCCGCGAGTCGGCCGCGACGCTCGATCTCTACGGAGCGTCGGCGGGCGACAATCAGTCGTTTGCGGCGCAGTGTCTCATGGCTCGGCGGCTGCTCGAGCGGGGTGTGCGCGTGGTGGAGCTGATCGACACAGGATCGCAGAGCAATTGGGACGCGCACGGAGACATGCAGGACCATCGCCCGAAGGCCCGCCGCGTCGATCGAGCGCTCGCGGGATTGATCCAGGACCTGAAGCAGCGTGGGCTGCTGGCGGACACCCTCGTTGCCATCTGCACCGAGTTCGGCCGCACGCCCACGACCTTCAACGGCAAGGGACGCGAACACTATGTCGATGCCTTCAGTTGTCTGCTCGCAGGCGGCGGAGTGCGCGGCGGCATGGCTTACGGCCGGACCGATGAATACGGCATGCAGGTTGTCGAGGATCCCTGCCACGTTCACGACTACCACGCCACGATCCTGCATCTGCTGGGCCTGAACCACAAGCAGGTCACGTACCGATACGCGGGCCGCGACTTCCGCCTGACCGATGTGGCCGGGCAAGTGCTCACGCCCATTCTGGCGTGAGCGGCCGCACCGCCCGCTCAATCACCTCTTGGCAACTCGGCAGCGGCGTCTGGCAGATCTGCCGTGTGCGCTCGGTCGACAGAAAATCGTCGAGGCCGCGCGGCGTGCGGCCCGGTGTTGGTTCGTGCTGCGGAAAAACGAGCGCCGGATCGAAGCCCAGCGCGGCGGCCAGTCGTTGCGAAAGGTCGAATCGGCTCAACTTATCCGTGCTGCCAATATGGAACCGGCCTGACGCTTGCGGCGCGACCGCCAGTTCCAGCAGCAATTCGCAAAGTGTGGCGATGTCGATCGGGTTGCGAAACTCGAACGTGGGGGCGAGCGTCGAATGCCCCGCGGCCAGCGTGCTTGCGAACTTGTCGAGGAACGAATTGGTGCCCGGCGTGACGCTTCGCCCCAGCACCAGTGACAGCCGCACGACCGCCGCGGAGGGCAGTGTGTCGAGCACACTCGCCTCGGCCCGGGCCTTGGTTTCGCCATAGAAGTTGAGCGGCGTCGGCGGCGCGTCCTCGCGATAGAAACCTTTGGTTCCATCGAACACCGCGTCGGTCGAAGTGAACAGCAGCCGTGCGCCGTGCCGGCGGCAAGCGTGAGCGACGTGCAGCGGACCGGTATGATTGATGATCTCGGCAAGCTGCTGCTCGCGCTGGCAGCGCTCGATGTCGGCCAAGGCCGCGGTCAGCACGACGATCTCGGGGCGAGCCGCGTCGAATGCGGCCGTTATGCTTTCCGCCTGTGTAATGTCGATTGCCACTCGTTCGTCAGCGGCTGCATGGGCTTCGACATTTGGAGCAACACTCGAAAGGGCATCGAGGCGCCGCCGCGCACCACGAATAACCTGAAACCGCCCAAGCGCCCGCGCTGCCAGCCAAGAGCCGACAAAGCCGCCGGCGCCGATGATAAGCAGCCTCGGTCGTGTACTGTTCAAGCGAGTTGCCCACGGCAGGAACGAACATTTGGAAAAACGGGCATCACCGGTCGATCGTATTGGGCGGCGTGCGAACGGCCGTAATGCCCAAGATACTCAAATGCAGATCGATCAGAGACAATGTCAGAGTGTCGCCCCCGGTGATGCTTTCGTAGTGTTTGGATTTAGTGCTTGCTCGCGGCAGTTGGTCATCGCCCCAAAAGGTCTGCACGGCCGCGTCGGCCAACTTGCGAGCCTGGTCCAAATAGACCTGATTTGAAGTGGCTCGCCACGCCGCCAACTGTAGGCTGATCGCGTGCCCGTATGTCATGGGCCAGGCATCGACGTCGTCGGGCGGCAGCTTATCGCGGTAGGCGTCGGCGGCGGCTTGCATGAGCTTACGATAGTTGACGCTGCCGGTATTCTCGGTGCGCGAGACGCACATCATGCCCACCTGGGCGGTCGTCAGACCTCCAACATTCGCTTGCCAAAGCGGTGTCACTTGTACGTCCGATTTTTCTCCCGAGGATTTCACGGCGAATCCTCCCTTGCCTGGCAGGTCGTGTGGCAACGCGCAAAATCCCTGGTCGACGCTGGCCGCGAACGCCTTGAGACGCGTCGCCAACTCCGTGGGCAATCGCGAGGCAACACCATCGCAATCGATGGCGGCGGAGAGCCATGCGGCTTCGGACGCGGGATCGCTCTTTCCGGCCGCCCTTTCCTTTTCAAGCCGACCGAGGGCGGCTTCGATCGCCTTGAGCAGCGACTGATCGCCCGTGTGCTGATAGGCGACGGCCAGCGCCCGGATCGTAGCGCCAGTTCGCCGCGGAGTCGCCGTGTCGGCGGCGGACGCCGCGATCAGGCCCTGCACCAGCCGCTTGCTCTCGTTCGGAGCGATCTCGAAGCAACGGTCCCAGAGCATCCAAGGCCGCGTTGCGTCCGGTGATACTTGCTTGTCGGCGGAAATCAACTTGTCCGTTGCAACGTCCCACGCCGAGCCATTGTCCCACGCGGCGACTGGTGCATCGGGCGACGCATTCTGCAAGAACCACTTCAATTCGGCGTCGGCCGCTTCGGCGTAAAGCGGTTTGTTCGAGAGTTCTCGCAGTGCGTAGAGGACGCGGAGCAGGTTCTGATCGTGCTGAGGATTTGCGCCGACTAAGGGGCCCGTTGCGCTGTCGGCACGCGAGGCTTCGTCAACTCCGGCAGGCGCGGCGGGTCGGTCTGCCAGTGGTCCGGGCTTCGCACGATCCAATGCGCTCAGAAGGAGGCCGGTTTTCTGCTCGCCTTGGGTATCTCGCCCCTGCTTCAGCATTGCGTCGACATAGCGATAGGCAATCGGTAGATACGGCGACGGCGGTACGGGCTTGGGGGCAGCGCGGCAAACACTGCCCGCGAGAAACATGATCGTCAAGGCGGTCACGACGGACCGTCGGCGGTTCGAGAATGTCAACATGGATGCTCCATTGCAAGTAACGGTTCACGACGCATCGTGTGCGATGTTTGGTGATTCCTAGACGACACGGTTCAACTTACATATCTTCGACTGAAAATCGTTGGGTCGACTCAACGGTCAATTGTATTCGAGGGCAACACGATCGGCAGCTTGTTGGTGAGCGCATGCACCTCCAACAGCGACAGGGCGAGGGAATCGCCGCCCGTCATGGCCTCATAATGGCCGGACTTAAGGCTCGCTCGCGGCAGGGGATTGTCCTGCCAGAAAAACTCGACCGCCATCCGGGCCAAGCGTTGAGCCTGGGCCTTATAGACGGGCTTCTCCGTCAGTCGATACGCGGCGACCTGCGTGCTGATCGCGTGGGCGAACGCCAGCGGCCATGCATCCAAGTCTTCTTCAGGCAGCGAATTCGCGTACTTATCGGCGATAGAAACGATCATATCCTTGTAAGCCGGCTTGTGGACCTGCTCGTAACGCGCCAGGCAGAACATGGCGTTCGACGCTTGCGTTCCTGCGCTGTAGCCGTTCCTCCAGAGTGGTGGTTCGGCAGGCTCCGCAGCGTCGCCGGCTGCCGGCTTTTGGCCCGCGGGGGCCGACTTAGCCGGTGAAGCCGCATTGAAGACCAACGATGGTTTCGCGGCGCCCGACTGTTTGGCCATGTCGGCCAAGATCAACTCGTCTTCTTTTTCGCAGAACGCGCGTAGCCGGCCGGCGAGCGGCTCGGGCACCATGGCAGCCGTGACCTCGCAATCGAGCGGCCCCATCGTGCCGACCATACTGCCGTCCTTCTGGACCCGTTTGCGCTCGAATCGCGCTAACAGCGCTTCGATCGCCTCCAGGAACACCGGCTTCTGCGTGTGCTTGTAGGCGTGGCCCCATGTCAGAACATAGAAGGCCGCGTGCCGAGGAAAATCCTTGCCGTCGATGGGGCCATGCTTGAAGTACAACGCGTGGCGGTCGAATCCGCCCGTCTTATGGTTGGCAATTTGATGCTCCCATAGACCCAAAGCGAATTTTTCGCATTGCTCGGGCGCGAGTGCGTACGAACGTTCCCACAAAACCCAGGGGCGAGCAAATTCGTGGATGCCGTCGGGCATTCCCGAAATGGCCCGGTCTTCCATCACACCCCACGACATGTGCTCTCCCCACGCGAGCAAGTTCGTCGTGGGCGACATGGCGTTCTTCAGGAACCAGGATATTTCCTCGTCGGCGACTTGCGCGTATTTGCTATCGCCCGTTATCTCGCTCAGTGCATATAAGATGCGGAGCAGGTTCTCGTCGAGATGAAGGTTCGCGCCGGTCAGGGCGCTCCAGGGTTCTCCCGGGCGATCCTCACGCCGGATCCCGCCGGGCGCCACCGGTCGCGACGTAAGCGGCGCCAGTGTCGTGCGGTCCATCGCGCTGAGTAGGAGACCACTTTTCTGCGGGCCATAAGTGTCGCGCCCGCGCTCGATCATGGTGTCGGCATATTTTTGCACGACGTCGAGCAACGAGGGCTGTGGCGATTCGGCGCTGGCGTTATCCACCCAAACCGCCATAGCCATGTTCAACAACGAGGGAATGACGATACTCCACCGAGTTTTCGACATAGGAAACTCCTTTCAACCAGTGCGGTGTGTGCGGGCAGGCAGCAGGTGTGACGAGGCTTGCGGATGCGAACGTTTTGCTCAGAGGGTTGATTCACTTTGGCGCGGTTGCTGCCGCCTGGTTCGATTCGACGACCCCCAGCTTGGCGCGGGGATGCGTGCCGTGCAGCTCGTCTTCGATCCAATCTCGCTCATAGAATCTCAATCCACTTCCACCGTGCCCCTGGCCGGTGAGGATGTCGATGTCTCCGTCTCCATTGAAATCGATGGCGTCGGCGCCCGAGACCAGTTGCGGCGACGACGATTTGACGATGATAGCGCCATCGCGCGATTTGAAGCGAGGCTCTTCGCCACGGGCGTTCGATCCCAGATTCTTGTAGAAGCGAATGTTGTTCTCGAAATTGCAACCGATGAAATCGCGCGTACCGTCGCCATCCCAATCGACGACCGAGCCGAGATTCGGCCTGACGTACTTGCGCAGTGGCTGGCTTCCGAAATCGACCGGCTTGACGGCAGCCAGCACCGGAGCCGCATCGGTACCCACGTTCGTGTAGAACCAGAAGCCGTCGGAATCGGCGAAAAGCAAGTCCTTCTTGCCGTCGTTGTTCCAGTCAGCAACGCTTGCACTAGCGCGGGCCTGGCCCTGGATCGGCTTGCCGTCGGCCAGGACCGGCACGCCCGCGGCCAGCACGGGAGTCGATCCGCCCTCGGACCCAAGGAATAGCGTGACCGAACCGCCGCCATCGGCAGTGACAAGATCCGGCTTGCCGTCGTTGTTCCAGTCGCAGATGTCCATGCGCGCGTGGCCGCCGGTGGCCGTGGTGCTCAGCGGCTTGCCGCCGGCCAGTAGCTTTTCGCCCGGCGCGAACACAGAGAAATGATTGGTAGACTCGTTGCGGAAGTACCAAATGAATCCGTCGGTATCTCCGGCCAGCAGGTCCTTTTTGCCATCGCGGTCCCAATCGACAGTACGCACGCAGTTCTGTCGCACGGCGTCGCAGATTTGGAACTGGTCGGTATAGGGCGAGCCGCCGGCGAGCGAGGTCGGCTCGAAGCGCGGTTCGGCGAGCGTGCCGACATTCGCGTAGAGCCCGCCGAAATCTCGCGGTCGCTCGATGTGGTCCAAGTCCGTCCGCTCCCAATATCGGCCACAAACCAGGTCGGGCAGCTTGTCGCCGTTGAAGTCGGCGACTTTCACGCCGCTGTGGGCATCGGCGATCAGGTACTTGCCCTTGTAGGCCACGATCGTCCCCTTGGCAAAGATCGGCTTAGCGCGCGTGCCGACGTTGCGGAACCAGTGGATGGCGCCCGGTTGCATGCCCGCGAAGAGATCGAAGTCGCCATCGCCGTCAATGTCGGCGTAATCGAACCGCGGATTGGAAAGTGTGATCTCCTGCCCAGCGGCCTCGATCGCGACGGCGTCGGTCAGTTTCGGCAGTCCGGTCTCGTCCACGCCCTCGCTTCGGTACAAGTAGCAGTGACCGTTGCTGCCCACGACAACGTCGACGCGTCCGTCGCCATCCCAATCGGTCACGAGCGCCGAGGGGAACCATCCGCCGGCTTGCTTGCCGCCGGCCAGCCGAGCGCCCGAAGTGGTCAGTAGCGGGCCAACACGGGTGAATGTTAGTTGGCCTTTGTGTTCGCGTGTCGTATTGCGGTACAGCACGATCGTGCCAGCGTCGGGGCCGTCGTTGCAGCTTGGCAAAAAATCCTGGTCACCGTCGCCATCCATATCGCCGAATGCCACGGAAACCCAGCTTCGGTTGTCGGAACTGCAGGGCAGCTTTAGTAATTCTCCGCCGGAACTAAGCCGGCCCCGATCGACCATGTGATTGCCGCCCACGTTCTCGTAGCAATACACGAACGGCTCCACCCCCCCCTTGAACAAATCCAGATCGCCGTCGCCATCGAGATCGACAAACTGATCGAAATGGCAAGCGCCGATTTCCCGCTTGTGGCGACGTTCGTTGAAGCGGTCTCCATCGCCGACCAGGCCCGGATACCGTTCTGGTTTACCCAGGCCAGACTCCAGCGTGTCAAAATAGACGACATATCGCGTCGTCTTCTCGTCGGGCATGACAAAACTAAGCGTCGCCTTCGTGCCGCCGTACAGTCGGTCGAGTCGATGCGGCAAGCGCAAACGCTCGGCCGCGGGCCGCGAGGCGTCGAAAACCTTGGGCTTGCCCTCGGCATCAAGGGCAACCACTTCGACAGTGTTTTCGTCAAAGGTTTTTCCGCCGCCGAGCAGCGACTGAAAATCAACGTCGATCGCGATAGGCGAATGCGAGCGAGGCCGACCGTTCGGTTTGGCCATTGGGTCGACCGTCAACGGAAGGCGAAAATGATTGGCGCTCGTCCAGTCGGCCGCTTTCGCTGGTGCTTCTGCCCATGCCGCGCGCACCGCTAGCGCAATCGCGACCGTCCCGGCGACAGCCGTCACATTTCGGAAGGACAAATGCATGCGAAACACTCCATTGACGTAAGGGCTCAAGTACTTGTTGGTGGACGACGACGGAAATCCCACGAGCGATTCTGGTTGGTTACAATGACACTTACGATATTCTCCAAGATCCGGTCGAGTACCTATGCGAGACGATTCGATGGCAACCGACTCTTATCATCGTGCATTTCAACTCACACGCAAGCAACTGGCTGCCGTTGCAGCAATCCTCGTACTCTTCCTGTTTCGAGTTGGTCCTACGTATGCGGTCGAGACGCCACGGAAACCGAATATCGTTGTTATCCTGGCCGACGATTTGGGCTATGGCGACTTATCGTGCTACGGCCATGCGAAGTTCAAGACGCCCTGGCTCGACCGCATGGCGGCCGAAGGCGTGCGGCTGACGCAGTTCAATACGCCGATGCCGTTTTGCGCCCCCACACGCGCCGCGCTGCTGACCGGACGCTATCCGTTTCGCTGTGGTATGCCCGGCAATCCAGCGCCCGACGGCGGGCCAAATGCCGATGCCACACGACTGCCGGCCGGCGAGGTGCTGCTGCCGCAGTTGCTCACAGCGGCGGGCTACGCCACGGCCATGGTCGGCAAATGGCATCTGGGACACCAGCAGCCCGACATGCTGCCGACGCACCGCGGCTTCGGCGAGTATCTTGGCATTCTCTACAGCAACGACATGCGTCCGGTGCGACTGATTGAGGGCGACCAACCGATCGAGTACCCCCTCGTGCAAGCGACGCTGACCAGGCGGTATACCGACCGAGCGATGGACTTCATGGAACGAAACCGCGACCGGCCGTTTTTCTTGTATCTTGCCCACGCCATGCCGCACAAGCCCTTAGCCGTCTCCGAGGAATTCTACAAGAAGAGCGGCGCGGGACTGTATGGCGACGTGATAATGGAACTCGATTCCGCCGTCGGCCAGGTACTCGACAAGATCAAAACGCTTGGACTCGACGAGCACACTTTGATTCTCTTTACCAGCGACAATGGCCCGTGGTACGGGGGCAGCACGGGCGGCCTGCGAGGAATGAAAAGCACGAGCTGGGAAGGGGGCTACCGCGTGCCAATGATCGCACGTTGGCCGGGCAAACTGCCCGCCGGCCGCACCTGCGACGACTTAGCCGTCACGATGGATGTCTTCGCCACCGTGCTCTCCGCGGCCGGCGTTGCCGCGCCGAGTGACCGCACGATCGACGGCGCTGACCTGCTTCCCGTTTTCAAGGGCGCGAGCAAATCCCCGCATGAAGTCGTTTTCGGCCAGGCGGGCGAACGGCTTGCCGCGGTCCGCGACGCCCGGTGGAAGCTCCACCTCAGGGCGCCCCGCGGGCCGGCTTCACTGCCCAAGGGCGTCAAATGGGTCGACCCACGCGGGCCCGAAGGCGTGACGATTCTCGCCCCCTACGAGCAAGCCCACCCCAGCGAGCACCCCGGCCTCGAATCGGGCGACCCGGCGAAGGCGACGATGCTCTTCGACCTCGTCAACGACCCCGGCGAGCAGCATGACGTCGCCCGCGAGCATCCGGAAGTCGTCGAGCGCTTGAAGAAGCGGTGCGATGAGCTCGCGCAGTCGAACAAGAGCCTCCGCGGCGAGTGACGAGAGTTGCCGAAGGCGACGATTCATTCAAACTAGCCCGCACAGCGGCGACAGCAAAGCCCCTTAACCCTGTCGGGGCAATCCGCCACGGTTTCTTGAACGTCTGATCAAATTGTCAAAGAACTTCGCCGTAGGCGACACGCGGTGGGTCGAACGTCGTCAGCCAATGCGTTCAACGGCTGGCGTCTTGCTTGTCGGTGGGATTGGTCTGCACCGTGATCACCGCCCGGCGGTAGGCAAAGAGACTGGGCGTCCCTTCGTCTTCGAGTTGCAGGATCACATGGATGGTTTGCGGTTGCGTGACGGCTGGCGCCACGAGGCGGGTGGTCTCAGTGCTGATGGATTGGTCGCTTGCGGACTTGTCATTGACAGAGATTAACTTCACGTCACCTCGGTAAGAGCCCACTTCTGGGTAGACGAACCAGCTTCGCTTCATTCGGTTGCGGTCGGGATCGCTCGAGCCGGCCGCCGAAAGTTCGATCGTTTCACCCGGCCTGGCGGCGACTTCCACGATTTGCTTCGTGCGGTCGCCGTTGAGCACGGCCACGGGACCGTGATTTGCTTTTTCGTACTCGGTCGCCACGCACCAATCGGCCCGCGCGGCAAAGTCGTGTTGCAATGCCACGGCCCAACGTGCGAGCGTGTTGTCGCGGTTGGTCGTGCCATTCCAGGCATCCTTGACGTCGGCATAGTAGTAGTTCCGTCCTGGATAATCGTCGCGCAGTCCATATCGACCCGCCCAACTGCCCCATGTTGGTTGCAACGGGTCGTTCATTCCGGTGGGCACGAGGTACAGGAAGGTCATGGTGTCGCCTTCCTTCTGTGGGTGTGTCGTGTTCAGCGGATAGAGAGGTCCTAGCGGTCCGTGGCCGGTGCGCAGGTCGCGCTCGATGTCGAACCCGCCCGCGGTGGCCGTGAGCGCCGAGAACCGGTGATACCAGCGTTTGCCCTCGCGATCGGGTCGGAACGTGTTTACCCACAAATCAAAGGGCGGCGCGACTTCGGCCGTGTGCTTGTCGAACGCGTCGAAGGAAACGAGCCGCAAGCGGTTCTTGAACCTGGCGTAACCTTCGGTCCCCCGTTCGCGCTGCACGCGGTCGAGCGCTCGCTGCAAGTTGTTCTTTGAGCTGCCGCGATCCGTTCCCCAGTCAGAGTACCAAAGGGGGCGCGGATCGGGCGAGTCGACGGCCGCGATGATCAGGTCTTCCGCGTCGGTCATCTCGTCGTAGCCGGCCACCGTGCGCCGCAAGAGCTGGTCGAGCGGCGGGTAGCGCGGATCGTGTTTCACCAAATTGGGCCAACACTCGCCGTAGGCCTTAAGCTGTCTGCGTACGATGGCCAGTCCCGTCCGTTCCTCGTTCTTGTTCTCTCCTTCCCTGGCGCTACGTCGATTGGCGATGATGCCCTCGACGTCCCATTCGTTGACGTACAGCAGGAACCGCACCAAGGATTGTTCATCGTCCGGATCGCCACCGGCGTCGGTCTCGACGATCAGTCGCAATCGGGACGCGGGCGACGACGGCGGCGTCGGCGCTGCCGCCGGAACCGCGGTCACGGCCACTGCCCACAACAAACCGGCAACTATCGCTCGTGCGCAGGTCATTGCTGCCTGCGCACGGCGATATTGCCGATGGTTATGATCCGAGTCGTCCTGCAAAAAAAGGGATAAGTCCAATATTCGCATGAAGACCCGCCGCGTAACTCTGCCAAACCGTTTGAGTATCGGACCGGACGCTTCGTCGCTAGGTCAGGTTCGCGAACGACGACGACGCACGAGCAACAGCGACGCCAGCCCCAACCCAGCCAGTACGAACGTGGACGGCTCGGGCACCCCATAGAACTCATTCCCTGTCCTGATGTTGTCGAACCGCATCGACCCCACCCAGTTTTCGTCCCCCCCGCGTCCGAGTCGAGTAAGGACCAACCGTTGTGGCACATTCGCGGCCGTTTCATTGCCAAACTGTCCCGTGCCTAGGTTGACCAGGAACGAGGCCACCGGCGCACCATTGAGGTACACGATGGTGTTCGGATCGGTGCCCCCGGTGAGATTGCTGTAGACCGCCACCGTATTCCAGCCCTCGATGAGACTGAATGTCGAGGTGGGGGCGGCTTGGTTTGCTGGGGTGGTTGTGGTAGCGCCGATGGACCTAACGCGGAACGTGCCCAGGCCCCCTTGCAAGAGCAAGAGCTCCTGATCGTTACTCTTGGCGAACTGCAGGCTCCAGATATTGTTACTTAGGGACGTGTCCCCCTGAGCGGTTCCCTTTTCGACATCGAAGGAAAACCAGAGCTTATGATCGGCACGTTGGGGTCCGCCCCAGTTAATGGTTTTCGCCGGGAGGTTTGGGAAGGCAGCTCCGCCAGCGGGCTGGTTGAGGGTCAGCTTGACCACTTTGCCGTGGGCGCCGCCAACGTCCTCAATATCGAGTACGCCGGCCGTGCTGACCGCGGGCGTTGGTTGCCCTGGACTCTGATCCCATTCAAAAGCGCTAAGGGCGTTACCGGCCACATAGCCAACGTCTTCGAAATTCTCGGTGATGATTTCCGCTTGCACCGGCGCAGAAATCGCCAACGCCAGCAAAACCAACGCGCCCCTCACAAGATGTCTGATCATTAGCGTTCTCCCTAAAAAAAGGACTTCAATCTGACTTTTCGTTTGACGAAAACCCGCGTTGTCCGCGTCAATACTGACCGGACTCAGTCATGGATGTCAGCGGTAGTATAACTGCCGCGCAATTCTTAGCCCCGGGTCGAGATTCTCTTACGTCCTACCGCGAGCAGGCCGATCAGGCCCATGCCCAATAGCAACCAGGTCGACGGCTCGGGCACCGCGGTCGAACCGCCCGGCTGCGGCGGAGACCAGTTGGACGAAATCAAGTTAATGTCGAAGATATTCACCGTGCCGTCGGCGTTCACGTCGCCATCGGGCCCCACCGTGTTCCAGTTCGACGACACCAGGTTGATGTCGAAGATATTCACGATGCGATCGTGGTTCGCATCGCCCGGCATGCCATCGGCCGTCGTGAGGTTGTCGAACATCATGCTGCCCACCATGTGCTCGCCCGTTCCTCCGCGAGGAAGCCGGCTTAGCCGCACGGCTTGAGGCATATTCGCGGGGTCTTCGAAGCCGAGGGGTCCGGCATCGTTGAGAGTATGCGAGGACACCAGGACGCGATTGAAGTACACGAAGAGGTTCGGTTCTCCGGGCGTCACGCTGAGGTCACTGAGGACAGAAAACGTATTCCATCCATCTAGCAGGTTATAAGCCTGATTGACGAAGGGGTCGGGAACCGCGAAGCCCGTGTTCCTGAGTTTGACGGTGCCCAGGGACCCTTGGAACAGAACGAGTTGGCCGCCATTGGTGTCGAGGAACTCCATTTCCCACATATTGTTAAAATAGTTGCCGGCGCTCACAGTGGTCGCGTCGGCGATCCCCTTTGTGATATCGAAAGAAAACCAGACCTGATGATTGGCGCGCTCGGGGCCGGTCCAGTCCGTCGCACGCGTGTTGATGCGCGCCGCCGAGGGTCCGGGATCGGGGGCATCAATGGTCATTTTCGCGACGAGCCCGTGGGCACCGCCGACGTCCTCCATGTCGATTACGCCCGTGCTGTCGTTCTGCGCTGTGAATCGGTACTGGCTCAACGGAGTTCCGGCAATATACCCGTTCTGGGGTTCTTCGGGGGGCGCGGTATTGGGGGCGAACGGTTCCGTAACGATAACAGCCAGCGCCGGGGTCGCTACCGTCAACGCGAACAACAACATTCCACTAATCAAAAGTTGCTTCATCATCACACTCTCCTTTTGCGTAAAACCTTGAACGTGAGTTTGCCTCGTGGAGTTGCCGGCGTATCGCACCGACAAACCTCCCCTGTTCTCTCGTCCGAAATACTCTCGCGCACGACCTCCAGAAACTGCGCGCCCCACTTTTAGCGATTGAACTTTCTGCGTCTGATGCCGAACAGGCCTGCCAGGCCCAAGCTCAGCAACACCCAAGTCGCGGGCTCCGGCACCGCCGTCGAGGTCGGCGTCCAGTTCGCCGAGATCATGTTAATGTCGAATATATTGACGGTGCCGTCCAGATTTGCGTCGCCCAGCATTCCAGGGGCGCCGATCAGGTTCCAATTCGACGAAACCTCATTGATGTCGAAGATATTCACGACGGCATCGTAGTTGACGTCGGGCCGTTGAATGAGGTTCTCATTGGCGGTAATGATGTTGTCGAAT
>Ga0163144_10019252_pt1 | contig 13741 bp, 13 predicted proteins | sample OliLak19BULKMAT1_FD_123175 | JGI IMG/M metagenome (GOLD analysis project Ga0163144, IMG submission 123175) | Freshwater microbial mat bacterial communities from Lake Vanda, McMurdo Dry Valleys, Antarctica - Oligotrophic Lake LV.19.BULKMAT1 | ecosystem: Environmental > Aquatic > Freshwater >... | reverse complement strand
TCTTGCCCGGGTCATGGCGGAGGGGGCGCAGGGCCTGGTCACCGACGACCGTAACCCGCTGGAGTTCGGCTTCGCGCGGAGTCTCGGCCGGACCGATCTGTTTCGGCTCGCGGACATCCGGTTGCTCGGCCAGCAGCTTGGCGAGTCCCTTCCGCCGGGCTTCGACAGCGCCACGGTCAGTCTGGACGCGCTCGTCGAAAACTCTGCCGAGGTTTACGCCAACGCTCCGGGCCTGCTCGTTCTCTCGCCCGAAGCCCAGGCGCGCTACGACACCGGAGTCCTGGTCGGGCGGGGGCGACTGCGGGAGGGGTACGAGCGCTGGCGATCTCAATCCGGATCTCCCGTCACTTTGCGGCAGAACATGTTCGCGGCCGAGGCGGAAGCGGAAATGAAAGATGCGCTGGTGCTTAAGCGCGTGGCCCTGTTTCCCAAGGGACATGAAGGCGAGGTCGGGGCCGTGTTGGCCCGCTATTTCCTGCGCGCCGGGGACGGAGCGCGCGCGGTGGACCTCGCGGTTGCCGCCCTCGTCTCCATGGCTCGAACTCCCTGGGGAGAGACGGGGGTCATGGGTCGGCTCCTGGATCTTCTGCCCGAGATCGCGGCCTTCAGTCCTTCAGCGGTCGAGACGCTGGGGCGACACCTTCAAGCCCCATTCGCGGGCGGAGCCCTCTATGAAGAGCGGATCGGGGCGTGGCTGAACCTGTCTTTGACCCCGGGGTCGGGCCTCGATTGCCGTGAGCCTCTGCGGTACTTCGAGAGGGGAGCGCCAACGACCCTTCCTTTTCTCCAGGCGCGCGTCGCGTGCTTTACCCAGTCCGGCGACCCTCGCCTGGCCCAGGCGCAGGCGGACCTCGCCGAAGTCCAAGCGGCCTTTCGAGAAACCCGGGTTCTTAGGTAGTGGACCGCGTTTGATGGACTCAGCCACCGTTGCGGTTGTCTTATTGGCCGCGGATGATCGCCACCACTTCGTCGCGCCGGCGCTCCATATCCGCTTGTGAGAAGGCCTCCAGGTTGAGTCGAAGCAAAGGTTCGGTGTTGGAGCCGCGCACGTTGAAGTGCCAGTCGTCGAAGTCAACCGAGAGGCCGTCGAGGCGGCTCACCCGACCTTCCTTAAAGCGGTCCGCGAGTCGGGCGAGAGCGGCCGGCACGTCGGCCACCTTGGAGTTGATCTCGCCGGAGATGAAGTACTTGGCACGATAAGGGGCGAGCAGTTCGGAGAGCTTCCTGCCCGAGGCGCACACGAGTTCGAGAAGGAGGAGTGCGGGGATCATCCCGTTGTCCGCGAACCAGTTGTCGCGGAAGTAGTAGTGCGCCGACACCTCGCCGCCATAGACCGCGTTCAGCTCACGCATTTTCACTTTCATGAAGGCATGGCCGACCCGGTGCATCACGGGGTTTCCGCCTGCGGCCCGCACGCTGTCGGCCACCGCGCGGGAGGCCCGAACGTCGTAGACAATGGTGGCCCCGGGCTCGCGGTTCGAGAACATGGTTCCGAGCAGGGCGGTTACGAAATCCCCGGGGATGAACTCTCCCGTGTCATCGATGAAAAAACATCGGTCGGCGTCGCCGTCCCACGCGATGCCGAGATCGGCGCCCTGCTCCTTGACCGCGGCGATGATGTCCCGCCGGTTCTCCTCCACCAGAGGATCCGCGGGGTGGTTCGGAAAGTTGCCGTCAGGAGTGAAGAAGAGGTCGGTGCGGTTAAACGGCAGTTTCGCGAACACTTTCTCTGCCGCGGGCCCGCCCATGCCATTGCCGGCATCGAGCACAAGTTTGAGCGGACGGAGCCGGGTCACGTCGATGAAGCTCAGGCAGTGCTGGACAAAGGCCTCGCTCACGTCTTGGGAAGTGAGCGTGCCCTGAGCACCCGCGAAAGGAGCGGGCTCGGGGCCGAGCGCGCCTTGCCGAACTTCCTGAATGCCAGCGTCGCCGGAGAGAGCCACCGCTCCCTGGCGGACCAGCTTGATGCCGTTGTACTCTTTGGGATTGTGCGAAGCGGTGATCATGGCCCCGCCGTCGAGCGACCCGTTCGCCACCGCGAAGTACAACATGTCGGTCGAGACCATGCCGATGTCGACCACATGGGCGCCCCTCGAGCGGGCGCCTTCGATGAAGGCGTCGCGAAGCTCCGGCGAGGTATCGCGCATATCGCGTCCGATCGCGATGTTTCGAGCATGGAGATAGTCCACGAAAGAAGCACCGATTCTTCGTGCGAGCGACGGGTTCAGTTCAGCAGGACTCAGACCACGGATGTCGTAGGCCTTGAAGATGTGATCGATGGAAGGGGGCATTTGGGTTCTTTCTTCAGCGTGCGCGACTTCCGCGGTGCGGACTGACAAAGGGGGGCCGAGTCTTGGGTTTTGGGGCTATTGCGGCCCCCCGGCCCGGGAGAAAGCACTCACGACCGTGCCTTCGCCGAGAGCCGCCCCCGAGAGTACGCGGGCCGAGTGGCGGACGTTGACCCGGTTCGCGAGGAGGGCGCCTTCCACCAGGGCTCCTTCGCCGATTTCGGTGTCGCCCCAAATCACGCTTCGTCTCACCGTTCCGCCGCGCACGCGCACATTCGAGATCAGGCACGCGCCGTCTTCGATACGCGACCCCGCGCTGATCTGGCAACCTGGCCCGACGAAGAACTGCCCCTCCAATACCGCCGTCTCGTCGATCACCGCGGTTGGGTCCACGAAACCGGAGCCGTGACGGGCGCCCGGCAGAGCGTAGGGAAATCGGCCTGAAAGCAGGTCGAGGTGAACCTGGAGGTATTTCTGGTGGGTCCCGATGTCTATCCAGTATCCCTCGTGAGTGTAGGCCTGCACGCGTTCACCGCTCGCGATCAGGGAAGGGAAGTAGCCCCTTTCGATCGAATAGGGGACGCCCTGGGGCATGATCGACAGGGTGCGGGTCTCGATCACGTACAAGCCTGCGTTGATCTTGTTCGTCGTGATCTCTTCGGGTTTCGGTTTCTCGATGAACCGCTCGACTCTGTCGCTGTGATCGGTTTCGACCAGGCCGTAAGCGGAGGGGTTCTCCACTGGATGAAGCACGATAGTCGCGGCCGCGTGGGATTCGTCGTGAACCCGCAGAATCGACGCGAGGTCCATATCGGCCAGAACGTCTCCGTTCATCACCACCACGCGCTCGCCCAGAGCTCCCTCGGCGTTCTTGACCGCGCCTCCCGTTCCCAGGGGAGTTTCTTCAAGGACATAGGAGAGGTGCACGCCGTCCCCAGCCCCGTCGCCAAGAACCGCGCGAATGCGCTCGGGTCGGAAGGCGACACACAAGACGATCTCCTCGATTCCGGCGTGGCGCAAAAGATCCAGTTGAAACTTTAAGAAAGGCCGGTTCAGGACCGGAACCACAGGTTTGGGCAGTTCCAGAGTGAGCGGGCGAAGCCTTGTGCCCTCGCCGCCCACCAGAATAATCGCGCTCGTCTTCATAGGGGGACGGGAAACTTATCACCGCAACCGCCCCGCCTCTGATACAATTCGGTTGTCGACTCGTCGCGGGGTAGAGCAGTCCGGTAGCTCGTTGGGCTCATAACCCAAAGGTCGCAGGTTCAAATCCTGCCCCCGCTACCAAGTCGGACCTTTGGGATCTGGGCTCGCCTTCATCGCGGGCTTTCTAGGTTCCTGAATCAGGGGAGCGCAGCTGCGTGGGGTTCGACGGGTTCGACAGTCTCGTGTTCGCCGATACCGCCGTGGAAGCCGCCCTATCGTGCTTTGGGCGGCTGAAGGCCGAAAAGGCCGCCGGCCGCAGAAGCCTCATTGTCACCTTGGTGGATGGGGATGGTGCGGAAAGCATCGCTCGCCGCGGCTTGGGAACGGTCGCGAGGTTTGAAGAGATCGCCCCCGCGGCAGGGCCCGGAAATCCCCAGGCCCTGCGCGAGCGGCTTTCGATGGTGATTCGGCAGATTGGCCCGCGCCACGTCTTGGCTCCTATTGGACTGCTCGGCACCTCCCGATCCATCGATTATTTCGGCTTGCTGCGCGCGGCGATGAGTGTTCACAAAGGCCGAGATCTGCTCTTCTTCGAAGAGAGGCCTCACTGCCTGGTTGCCGAGGCAATCATGTTGCGGTTGTCCTTTCTGGGGGCCAGGCTCCCTCCCGCGAGCGAGCTGCGCTCCCCAAGGCGGCATCTTGCGTTCACGCTGCGCCTGCTTGTGGGCTTCACTCCACCCCTCTTCGGAGGGGCGCGCGAGCGTTTTCGCGTGGCCCGCGCGCAGCGGACGGCCTTTCGCGAGGCCGCCGACTGGGATCCCCACAAGGCGCTGGGGCCGAGACTTCAGCCGGTCATGGAGCCGTTTCCCAACGAGGACGCAGACGACATCTTTGCATTCGCCGGGGAACTAGGTTGCGCCACGGCTATGGGCCCACCCAACTCGTTCAAGCGGCGCATGCTGCGGCATGCGGCGAGCGGGGGAAGTCGAACCCCGATCGAGCGGTACTGGCTCTCGTTGCCGGGTGGCGACGAGGCGGACCCGGTGGGCGAACTTTTCTAGGGCACCCCGCCTGAGGCAGGGCCCGCAGATCAGCCGAGCGGAACGTCCTTCGCGTGGCCCCAGCGGTCGGAGTCCTGGAGCCATAGGGTATTCAGGTAGATCCGAATGGCCGACGCCGGCTCGGAAGAGAGGGCGTCGCAGGCCTTCTGGAGCGCATCGAGAGGAACAGGCTCGGTGGACTCGTCCTTCAAGACGCCGTCCTCGTGGGGCAAGCCGAGCGCGTCGAGAAAGGCGACGAGCATGGGCTTTCGCGGCCCGAGGTGCAGGGCCACCAACAGGGACGAAGCGAGGATCTCGCCCGGGTCCCGGACCGTGGCCACGATGCGGGCCTGGACTTCCGGGGCCAGCTTGCGCGCCGCGATGGGCCGCATCTTTCGGGCCTCGGCGACAACTGCGATCACACTGGCGCGGATCAAAGGAGTCGGGTCCTTTACCAGTTCGGCGGCGGCGAGGCTCTTCTCGTCGGGCGATAACGTCTTCCACAAGCGGTTTGAAGTGGTTTGCCAAAGGTCGTTTGCAGGCGCCGAAGTCGTCATGTCCCGCAAGCATATAGTCGGCGGCCATGCCCGGCTCGACTCCGCTCGACAACTTTGTGCGCCGGGCACCCCGACTGTTTGTGCTTACGGGGGCAGGGTGCAGCACCGCTTCGGGAATCCCGGACTATCGGGACGAAAGCGGAGCGTGGAAGCACAAGCCCCCGGTGCAGTTTCAGGATTTCATCGGATCGTATGCGACCCGGCAGCGATACTGGGCACGGAGTCTGGTGGGGTGGGCCCGAATCGCCGCCGCGAAGCCCGCACCCGCTCACCACGCGCTGGCCGCCCTGGAGAAGAGCGGAACCGTCTCCTGTCTGGTCACCCAGAACGTCGACGGTCTCCATCAGAAGGCAGGCAGCGAAGCCGTCATCGACCTGCATGGGCGGCTCGATACGGTGCGTTGCCTCGAATGCGGCGAGACGATTTCGCGCGCGGCCGTCCAAAGCGAGCTTGTGGCCCGAAACCCCCGTTTCGCTTCCATGAGCGCCGTGGATGCGCCTGACGGCGATGCGCGGCTCGACGGCCCTTTCGACGACGTCGAGATTCCGACTTGTGCTGCTTGTGGAGGGATGCTCAAACCCGATGTGGTCTTCTTCGGGGAGAACGTGCCGAAGACGCGGGTGGCCGATTGCTACGCGGCGCTCGCGGAGGCGGATGCGGTGCTGGTGGCCGGCTCTTCGCTCATGGTGTTTTCCGGCTACCGCTTCTGTCTGGCCGCCGCGGAAATGGGCAAGCCCGTGGCCCTCGTCAATCGCGGGAAGACGCGCGCCGACGAACTCGCCCACGTCAAGGTCGAAGGGGACTGCGGTGATGTTCTACAGGGTCTTCTGGAGAGCCTGACGCGGGACTCGTAAACCTGGGACTCAAGGCCAGAGCGCGAAGCCCGCGAGAATCACCAGGGCCGAGAGGATGCGGCGGATTCCGAACGGCTCCTTGAGCACGACGGCGCCCAGAATGGCGGCGAAGAGGACTGAGGTTTCCCGCAGCACGGCAACCCGCCCGATCGAACCATGCGAAAGGGCCCATATGGCGATGCCGTAGCTGATGGAGGCCACGAGGGCCGCCCCGAATCGCGCACCAAACGCCGCCGGTTCCATCTTGAGCGCCGCGCCCCTTCGGGTCCAGAGGATATAGAGGGGAAGGAAGGGTGCGGTGCAGAGGTTCATCCAGATCAGATAGTCAAAAGCGTTGCCAAGAGCCCGGGCACCCATCGCGTCCACGATCGAATAGGCCGCGGTGAAGACTCCGCTCAGGAGCGGATAGCCGATCGAATGCCGCAGGGTGCTCCCGGCGTTGGCTGCGGCGAAGGCGAGGCTGGCGATTCCGATCGATGAGATCACGATGCCGAGCCACTCCCGTGCGACCAGGGAGTCGAAGCCAAGGGCGGAGGAGGCTACCGCGGCAAGCAGGGCCGCCGTGCCCCGCGCGATGGGATAGGCCTGCGAGAGGTCTCCATGGCGGTAAGAGAGGATCACGAGGCCGAAGTAGACGTTCTGCACGATCGTGGTGGCGAGCAGGTACGCCCACACCTCCGGTTCGGGGAAGGAGATGAAGGGCAGGGCCGGGAGGCTCGCGACTCCGCTGAGTCCCATGATCCAGGCCATCGACAGAGTGCGGTCGTCATCGTTCTTCACGAAAGCGTTCCACGAGGCATGGAGCAGAGCGGAGAGAAGAATGAGGGCCGTGATCATCGCCAAACCACGTATTCTGACCCTGTCGAGTTGATTTATCGGAGGACGAAGCGAATGGAGAACAGGCGCGATTTTCTAGGGGCCCTTGCCGCGGTGCCCTTGCTGCATGGGGTTCTTGGTCAGGCGACACCGGCCCAGGCGGCGCAGACCGCGGTTCCTTCGGATGCCGAGGTCTTCGCCCGGCTTCGTGGGGAGTTGCTTTTTCCTCGCGAGGTGACCTACTGCAACACCGGCACGCTCGGTGCGATTCCGCGCTCGGTCATGGATGCGATGGTGAATGGCCTTCGGAATACCGAATCGGCCTTGCCCGACTGGCCGTACTTTCAGGCGGATGGTGAGCCGCTCACCGGGTATCAGCCGTTGCTCGCGGCCCGAACCGCGGCCGGCCGCTTTCTGGGCGCCGACCCCGACGAGATCGCCATCACCCAGAACGCCACCGTCTCCATGAATGCCTTGGGTAACGGGATCGACTGGCGCGCGGGCGACGAGGTTCTCACCACCGATCAGGAGCATGGCGGGGCGGTCTCAATCTTCCGGCTGATGGCAAAACGCCGCGGGATCGTGGTGAAGGAACTGCCGCTTGCGAGTGCGGTGGGGGAAGGGCCCGAGGGCGTGCTCGCGATGTTTCGCGCCGCGTCGTCTTCGAAGACCCGGGCCGTCATGGTTTCCCACATCACTTCGCAGTTCGGAATTCTGATGCCGGTTCAAGGCCTCATAGCCCTCGCCCGTGAACGCGGCGCGCTGTCCCTGATCGATGGCGCCCAGGCGGTGGGGCAGGTCCGGGTGAACGTTCGTGAGCTTGGGTGCGACGCGTACGTGGCCAGTCCGCACAAGTGGCTGATGGCGCCCAAGGGCACCGGCCTGCTCTACATTCGACGGGCGGTTCAGCCCCAGTTCTGGACCACCCTCGCGAGCTACCAATGGGATAACCAGGAGCAGGGAGCGTTTCGGTTCATGCAGTACGGGACCGGCAGCACGGCCCTCATTGACGGACTTCTGGCCGCACTTGCCCTCGCCGAGGGTCACACGATGGAGAGAGTGGAGCGGTGGGATCTCATGTTGTCCCGGCGTTTGCGCGAGGGTCTCGCTCGGATTCCGGGGGCGGTGCTCTCATCGCCGTTAGACGCCCGGCTCGGCTCGGCGATCACCACCTTTCGGGTCGAGGGCGTGACCGCGCGCGACCTGCAGAATGCGTTGTGGGAGAAGAAGATCCGGGTTCGCGCCCAGGGCGACGACAAGGGAGTGCGCCTTTCCGCCCACGTCTGCGTGGCCCCGGCGGACATCGATCGCGCCCTCGAAGTCGTGACCGCCCTTGCCGCGAAGAAGGCCTGACGCGAAGAGGGACTAGTAGGTTTTCTTCGTCTCGAGGTTGGCCCAGGACTTCAGGAGATCGGTGCATTCGCGTTTCGAGCATTGATCGAGCACCACTCGGCTGCGGCCGAGGCGTTTGAGCGTGGTGTTCGAGATCGAGAGTTCGTTGAAGCCGAGGCGCTTCACGTCGGCGATCCCGGTGCCGAAAACGATGCGGTCGATCTGGGCCCAGTGAATGGCCGAGAAACACATTGGACACGGCTCGGTGGTCGAGTAGATCGTGCATCCTTCGAGGACGTGGATGCCGAGATGTTTGGCGGCTCGGCCGATCGCCACCACTTCCGCGTGCTGAGTCGGGTTGCCGGAGACGAGGACGCGGTTATGGGCTATCGCCACAATGAGGCCGTCGCGGACGATGCACGCCCCGAAGGGCCCCCCCTGGCCGCCTTTCATACCGCGGGACGCCTCGCGGAGCGCCAGGTGCATGAAGGCCTCGTCCTTGGCCTTCGAGGTAGGGGAGGTGCTGATTCGCGCCATAGTCCCTTGAGCTTAACGTGAGGGTGCCGATTGCCACCGATCGCCGAGACCTGGTCGCGGGCTTCTAAACTCGGGTTCATGAGCTCACATGAATTCGCGCTGCGCAGTTCGCGTGTGGTCACGCCGGACGGCGAACGTCCGGCGGTGGTCCATGTTCGGACCGGCCGCATTGTCGATGTGAGCGTTGAGGCGCCGCCCGGCGTCCTGGTGCGCGATGTGGGCGACCGGGTGATCCTGCCCGGGGTTGTGGACGCCCACGTCCACGTCAACGAGCCCGGACGTACCGAATGGGAGGGGTTTCACACCGCCACCCGCGCGGCTGCGAAGGGCGGCATCACCACGATCGTGGATATGCCGCTCAATTCGATCCCGGTGACCACCAGCGTAAAGGCGCTTGAAACCAAGCGCGAGGCGGCGCGGGGTCGCGTCCATGTGGATTGCGCGTTCTGGGGTGGGGTGGTTCCGGGAAATGCGGCGGACCTGACCGCCTTGGTCGAAGCCGGCGCTCGCGGTGCCAAGGCCTTCCTGGTTCCTTCGGGCATCGATGAGTTCCCCGCGTCAGACGAGGCCACGCTGCGCACCGCCATGCACGCCCTCGCGGCTTCGAAAGCGCCCCTCCTGGCTCACGCGGAACTGATGGGCGCTTGCTGCGCCATGCCCAGAGTCGCGCACGACTACGCGGACTATCTGGCCTCCCGTCCGCGCGCCTGGGAGAACGACGCGATCCGGTCGCTGATCGCCTTGTGCCGCGAGACCGGCTGTCGCACCCATATCGTTCACTTGTCTTCGGCCGACGCGATCGCGCTCGTGGCGGCGGCCCAGGCTGAGCGTCTGCCGGTGTCGGCGGAAACCTGTCCGCACTACCTGACCTTTGCCGCCGAGTCCATTCCCGCGCGCAGCCCGGCCTTCAAGTGCGCCCCTCCTATTCGAGAACAGGAGAACCGCGAACGGCTATGGCAGGCCCTGGGCGAAGGCGTGATCGGCATGGTGGTTTCCGACCACTCGCCGAGTCCGCCGGAGATGAAGAGCCCGGGAGTGGGTGACCTGATGGCCGCGTGGGGAGGCATCTCGTCCCTCCAGTTTTCGCTAAGCGCCGTGTGGATGGGGGCTTCGATGCGGGGCTTCGGTCTCTCCCACGTATCGAGATGGATGTCTCTTGGCCCCGCTCGCCTCGCCGGCCTCGAGGCCCGCAAAGGCGCGATCGCTCCCGGGCTCGATGCCGATCTGGTGGTTTTCAATCCAGAGGCTTCCTTCGTGGTCACACCGGATCAGGTTCTTCACCGGCATAAGCTGACCCCGTACCTCGGCATGACGCTGCAAGGAGCGGTTGAAGAAACTTACGTTCGTGGTCACAAGGTGTACGATCGCGGGACCTTTTCCGGTCCGTGTGGAGACCTCCTTTGAGCGAAGACTTCTTGAATCTGGTCGATCTGGCTTCGGCTCGCATGGGCGGCCGCGTGCTCTTCACGAACGACGAGTTCTTCGCCTCGCGGCACAACCTGCTCAAGCGCGAAGATCCGATCTTCATTCCCGGAAAGTTCACGGCCAACGGCAAGTGGATGGATGGATGGGAGAGTCGGCGGAAGCGGGTTCAGGGGCACGACTGGTGCGTGATCCAACTCGGGAGGCGCGGTGTGCCGAGAGGGTTCGACATCGACACCGCGTTCTTTACCGGAAACTTCCCGGAGATGGCGTCGATCGAGTCCTGCGACGTATCGGGCTCAGTCACGGCCAAGAACGCGGCCAAAGTACCTTGGACCTCGATCCTCGATCCGGTGGTCCTGGCCGGCAACACCCACAACCGGTTCGCCGCAGCCTCTCATCTTCCTGCGACCCATCTCCGGTTTCACATCTATCCCGATGGCGGAGTGGCGCGGCTGCGGGTGTTCGGCGACGTGGCGGTGCCTTGGGCGAGGATGAAGGGGCTCGTGGATCTGGCCGCGATGGAGAACGGCGGACGGGCGCTTCTGGCCAGCGATGAACACTTCGGCCAGAAGAACAACCTCCTGCTTCCTGGCCGGGCGCCGAACATGGGCGAAGGGTGGGAATCCCGCCGACGGCGCGGTCCCGGGCACGACTTTGTTGTGATCCAGCTGGGCACCGCCGGTCGCATTTCCAAGGTTGAGATCGACACCAATCACTTCAAAGGCAACTACCCGGACCGTGCTGAACTCGAGTGGGCCTTCGCACCCGGTGCCACCCTCGATGAGATCGAGGGTGGCCGGGTTCCGTTCAGGACCCTCCTTCCCGAGACCAAACTGAAACCCCACCGCCGCCACATCATCGAGAAAGGTCTCGCCAAACCCGAGGCGGTCACCCACGTGCGACTGAAAATCTTCCCAGACGGCGGCGTCTCCAGATTGCGACTTTATGGCCGGCCTCGACTCGATTAACCAGGCATCGCCCTCCGAGGCCGCGGGAGCCTTCTTCCGCTGCTGTGGCTGTGCGGGATGGGCCGCGGCCGTCGCCGCTGAACGGCCTTTCGCGTCGCCCCAGGCGCTCTTCGAAGCGGCCGAACGTGCATGGGCTCGAGCCTCGACCGAGGACATCCTCGAAGCGTTCTCCCACCATCCGCGGATCGGCGACCGCGAGTCGCTGGCCGCCCGTTTCCCGGAAACTCACGCATGGTCTTCGGCCGAGCAGGAGACCGCGTCTCGAGCAGCCTCGGATGTGCTCGAGGATCTGGCCCGGGGCAACCGGGAGTATGAAGAGCGGTTCGGCCACATCTTCGTGGTTTGCGCGTCGGGCAAGACCGCGGCCGAGATGCTGGCTCTGTTGCGCGCGCGCCTCCCCAACGATCCGTCGGCCGAACTCGCGATCGCGGCCGCCGAGCAGATGAAGATCACGAGACTCCGGATCGAGAAACTCCTCGCGGAAAAACCGGGGAGGTCCGCGGAGTGAAGTCTCCAATCACCACTCACGTTCTGGATACCTCCATTGGCCGTCCCGCGGCGGGGGTGCCGGTGGTGCTCTACCGTGTGAGTCCCTCGGGTGATATCCGTCTGGGCGAAGGCGCCACTGATTCTGATGGACGGATCCTGGATCTGTGCGCGGGCCCGCTCGAGCCGGGACGATTCCGGATCACTTTCGTGGTTGGCCCCTACTTCTTTGGGCGGGGGGTGTCGTGTTTTTTCCCCGAGGTCTCCATCCTCTTTGAGATCACCGACGCCTCTCAGCATCACCACGTCCCGCTTCTGCTGAGCCCATTTGGGTACAGCACCTACCGAGGGAGTTAGCTTGATGGAATGGCAGGAATGGGGGACCGCGATCACGCGCTGGGCCCACATATTCGCGGGAATTCTCTGGATCGGCCAGACCTGGTACTTCACCTGGCTCGATCTCCAGTTCGAGGACACCGAGGCGAACCCGGGCGGAAAGGTGTGGATGGTGCACAGTGGGGGCTTTTACCTGGTCGACAAGATCAAGGTTCCGTCTCCCATGCCCAAAACCCTGCACTGGTTCCGCTGGGAGGCCATGATGACCGCGATCACCGGGGTGATTCTTTTGTACCTTGTCTACTTCGCGGGAGGCCTGATGGTGGACGCGGCCGGCAACGAGATGTCGCTCGGGACGTCCGTGGGCCTGTCGCTCGGCGTGATGGTAGTCGGGTGGCTCATCTACGACCTGCTCTGGATATCGCCGCTCGAGAAGAAGCCCGTGGTGGGGGCGGTGGTGTGCTACGTCCTCATGGTCTGGCTCGCCTGGTATCTGACTCAGCGCATCGCGGGCCGGCCCGCGTTCCTCCTTGTGGCCGCGGTGCTGGGGACGCTCATGGTCAACAATGTCTGGTTCCGCATCATTCCTGCCCAACGCGCGATGATCGCGGATCGAATCGCCGGTCGCGAACCCGAACCCGGCCTGGCCACTCGCGCCAAGAACCGCTCGAAGCACAACACCTTCATCATCATGCCAGTGCTGTTCCTGATGATCTCCAACCACTTCCCGACCGTCACCTATGGTGCCGATAACAACTGGCTGGTCTTCGCGGTGGTGACCCTCCTCGCGTGGGCCACCGTGCCCTTCCTGCGACGCCGCTAGTCGCCGTCAGATCTGTGGCAACCTCGGGCATGGACCGGGGCCAGGCCGAGGATGAGTGGTTGTGGGGTTGGGATAAGACTCCCGGCATCGTGTCGGTTTGGGCCGAGGCCGATGGCCGCGCCACGGTATGGCGGCGGATCGCGACCACCGGCGAACTGGTGCGCGAGGACGAGCGGTTTCGCCCCTGGATCCTGATCGATCACCTCGATGACCTCAAGCATCTTGGCGTCCAACTGGCCCCCGACGGAGCCCCTCGCGCCCTGGTGACGTTTCGCGAGCTCAAGGGACCAGGAGAACTGCGATTCCTGGTGAGCGCAGAGCACGGACGGACGCTGGCCGCGGCGGTTTTGACCGGCGCCTCACGCCGACTTGGCCGGAGGGTCTCTCACCTCCGGGAGCTTGGAAAGGAATCGGTGCTCGTGCTTCCGCCGGAGGAGCAGTATCTGGTGTCCACGGGACGAACGTACTTTCGCGACCTGGCCTTCGCTCAACTGCGCCGGCTTCAGTTCGACCTCGAGACCACGGGACTCAACTCGCGCACGGACCGGATCTTCATGGTGGCGGTCCGCGATCCCGAGGGAGTGGTGGAGATCCTCGAGGCAGCAGGCGAGAGCGATTCCGGCGAAGAGGATCTGATCCGACGCCTGGTCGTGAAGATCCAGCGCTGCGACCCCGACGTGATCGAGAACCACAACCTCCATGGTTTCGACCTGCCCTTTCTCGATGCTCGCGCGCGGAGGCTGCGGGTGCCCCTGGGGCTCGGGCGGACCGGTCCACCCGGACTTCGAGAACGCGCGGCCAGGCGAGGTGTCGTGACCGAGGCCGGGGGGCGGCGGCGGGTCCGATTGCTGGCACCCGGGCGGGAAATGATCGACACCATGGACGCCGTTCTGGGTCACGACTTCGCCACCCGCGAACTGCCGGGACATGGGTTGAAGGTGGTGGCTCGGCACTTCGGCCTCTCGGGCGATGATCGAGAGATGATCCGAGGGGATCAGATCTCCGAGGTCTACAAGGCCGATCCGGCACGGGTGCGTCGATACGCCACGGCGGACGTCCTGGAAGTGGCGGGCCTGGCCCGCATGTTCGGCGGCGCCGCCTTCGCCCTCGCCCGCATGGCCCCGCGCCGCTAC
>Ga0163144_10019251_pt1 | contig 13741 bp, 12 predicted proteins | sample OliLak19BULKMAT1_FD_123175 | JGI IMG/M metagenome (GOLD analysis project Ga0163144, IMG submission 123175) | Freshwater microbial mat bacterial communities from Lake Vanda, McMurdo Dry Valleys, Antarctica - Oligotrophic Lake LV.19.BULKMAT1 | ecosystem: Environmental > Aquatic > Freshwater >... | reverse complement strand
TCGGCCTCACAGCTCGTAATCAGAGATGGAAAGGGCGGCAAGGATCGGGTTGCCCTACTGCCTTTGAAGTTACAGCCCGGACTGCACGCAGCCATTGAGGATGACAGGGAAATTCACACCCGTGACTTGGCAGCGGGCTTCGGCGTAGTCTGGCTCCCCATGCACTCGCAAGGAAATACGTATCGGCTTCCAAGGACTTTGGCTGGCAATATGTCTTCCCGGCCAGCCGAAGAAGCGTCGATCGCCGGGACGGTATTGAACGACGCCACCACCTGGTGAGAGCGCGGTGCAATCTGCAGTGAAATCCGCGGTTCGCAAAGCGCACATTGCGAAGCCTGCTTCTTGTCACACGCTACGTCATTCATTCGCAACACATCTGCTTGAAACAGGCTACGATATTCGCACCGTTCAGGAGTTGCTCGGGCATAAGGATGTAACTACCACGCAGATAGACACTCACGTGCTAAATCGGGGACCAATTGGCGTCTTGAGCCCTTTAGATCGCTAACGATTAGTGCGCAATTGCGATAGCGAAGCGACATCCTTTTCGCACTTGCAATGCGCTTCGTTACCTGATCGCAAATCCTTCTGCCCGTAACGCCTCTTTCAAATCAGGTATTTTGATGGCGCCGCTATGAAATACGCTGGCCGCCAGAGCGCCGTCTACGTCGGCGCTCCGAAATACATCAGCAAAATGGGAGGCTGCGCCGGCGCCTCCGGAGGCGATTAAGGGCACGCGGCAGATGGCGCGGACGGCTTGTAATTGCGTAAGATCGAAACCTTGGCGAACGCCATCGACATTCATGCAATTAAGGACAATTTCACCGGCACCTCGTTCTTGTACTTCGACTGCCCAGTCGAGGGTTTGCCTGGCTAATTCGCGTGTTAATGTTGGATCGCCCGTATATTGATTGACGCGGTATTCACCGTCGACTTGCCGGCTATCAATGCCAACGACGATACATTGGGTCCCGAATTCAGTCGATAGAGTATTGATAAGCTGCGGATTTTCTAATGCGGGTGAATTGACTGAAATTTTGTCCGCACCGGCGTACAACACGGCGCGGGCGTCGTCGACGCTGCGAATTCCACCAGCAACGCAAAACGGAATGTCGATGGCGCGCGCCACACGCTGCACCCAATCGCGATCCACGCTGCGGCCTTGGGGGCTGGCGGTGATGTCGTAGAACACCAATTCGTCTGCGCCGTCGTCGCGATAGCGCAAGGCCAAATCAAGGATTTCGCCCATCACCACGTGATCGCGGAACCGCACGCCCTTGACGACTAAGCCGTCGCGCACGTCCAAACAAGGGATGATGCGACGGGCGATCATTGCATTGCCTCCTTCAAGGAGAAGCGACCATCCAACAAGGCTTTGCCAATGACCACACCGGCCACGCCGATGTCTCGCAAGTCGCGTAAATCCTGTAATCCTTGCACACCGCCGGATGCGAGCAAGGCCACACCCGGTGTCTGTGCTTGAAGTCTTTGATATAGATCAACATTTGGACCAGCGAGCATGCCATCGCGGTCTATATCGGTCACCAAAAAATGCCGGAATCCATCCTCTGCAAAGCCCGCTAGCGTGCTTTCGAGTGACACTTTCTCGAGCGTCAACCAGCCGGCGGTTGCCACGCGAAACACGCCCCGCGCGTCTGCCCGCGCATCTAGCGCCAGCGTTAGGCTATCGACGCCATAGCGTTGGCGCAGGTCGCGGACGGTCTCGGGTTCGCGAATCGCCAAGCTTCCGACGACCACTCGCGACACACCGGCTGCAATAAAACGCTGAAAATCAGCCTCGCTGCGCACGCCTCCGCCCGCTTGTACGCGCATCGAGACCTGCGATGCGATGGCTGCAATAGCGGCCAAATTGGCGCTGTCCCCGGAACGGGCGCCGTCCAGATCGACCACGTGCAGCCAACTCGCGCCTGCATCGGCGTAGGATTTGGCGAGTGCCACGGGATCGAGTTCATAGCGTTGTTCGAGTTCATAATCGCCTTTCTGCAAACGAACGACACGACCGGCGCGCAAATCAATAGCGGGGAAAATGATCATGCTGCAATTTGCTCCGCATTGAGGTTTAAGAAGTTATTCAACAACTTGGCGCCTACTGCGGCTGAGCGCTCGGGATGAAACTGAGCGCCCATGAAATTACCGCGAGCGACAATCGCCGAAAAACTAATGCCGTGTGTGCAAGCCATAAGCGTGAAATCACTCTCGGCGGCGGCGAAACTATGCACAAAATAGGCGTAATCGCGTTCGCTCAGTCCGTCCACTAAAGGATGAGAGTGGCGCCGCTTTAATGAATTCCAACCCATATGCGGAATGCGCACGCCGGGCGATTCGGGCAGACGCTGGATGATGCCGGGCAACATGGCTAGACAACGCACAGGCGATGAACCCGCTGGCGGATTAACTTGATCGGCACTGCCCTCTAGCGAGGATTCGAACATCAGTTGCATACCCAAACAGATGCCGAGCACCGGTTGGGTTAGCGTAGGTAATAGCGCAGTCAATTGTAGTTTATCGAGTTCTCGCATTGCCGCAGCTGCGGATCCCACGCCCGGTAATAATACCCGAGGGGCGTGGCGAATCTGCTCCCAATCTCGACTGACCGTGACTTTCGCTTGCAGACGCTCCAATGCTGCAACGACGGATCCGATATTGGCAACGCCCGAATCGATAACGACAACCGAGTTCACAACACCCCCTTGGTACTCGGCAGCGTATTGCCTTCACGGCGTAGTGCTTGTCGCAGCGTGCGTGCCACCACTTTGAAGCAGGCTTCAACCATGTGATGTGCGTTGTCGCCGTGCACCGTTAAATGCAGATTGGCGCCGAGCGTATCGCATAAGGATCGGAAAAAATGCGATACCAACTCCGTCGGTAATTCACCTACGCGCTCCCGCGGAAATTGACCTTCAAACTGGAACCACGCTCGGCCGGATAGATCTAATGCCGCTGTAGCTAAGGTTTCGTCCATGGGTAGCGTGAATCCATACCGCGCGATGCCACGTTTGTCACCCAATGCTTGGCGTAGTGCTTGGCCCAGAGCGAGCGCTGAATCCTCCACGGTATGATGCTCGTCGATATGCAGATCGCCGCCGCAAATGAGTGTGAGTCCAAAACCCCCATGTTTGCCGAGTTGTTCTAGCATATGGTCAAAAAAGCCAATGCCGGTTGAAATAAGCGGTGCGGTCTCGGCATCCAAATCGACGATGACTTCGATATGGGTTTCCTTAGTGATACGTTCAATGCGCGCTACACGCGGAGCATCTAACAGCTGGTGGGTAATTTCTGGCCAACTATGCCCCAAGGGACCGCATAGAATACCGGCAACTCCCAGATTCTGCGCAAATTGCATGTCGGTTTCGCGATCTCCAATGACCGCGCTGCGTGAACGATCCCAGCTTGGATCAGCTAGGTAATCGAGCATCATTCCGACTTTTGGCTTGCGGGTATCGCTGGCCTGATGGGCGAAATGTCGATCAATTTTAATCGCCGAGAAATTAATTCCCTGTGAACTCAATAAGTGTAGCAGTAGATTTTGTGGCGGCCAGAAAGTATCCTCTGGGAAACTTTCTGTGCCTAAACCATCTTGATTGCTGACCATGACTAAATCATAACCCGCATCCACTAGGCGCTTGAGCGGCACGATTAAGTTTGGCAGCAATCGAAACTTTTCGAACGAATCGATCTGCTGGTCTGCAGGTTCTTCAATCAGCGTGCCGTCGCGGTCGATGAAAAGAATTTTTCGCATAATTTGCTCGTCTTCTAAATATTGATCAGTTTACGCGCAGTCGCGAATGGGACGCTATGCGGTTGGTGGTCTCGTCAATGCCGCCAAAAATGCATCATTCTCTTGTGGCGTACCGATACTGACCCGAAGGCAATTCGCCAAACCTAAATAATGACTGACGTCGCGCACTATAACGCCTGCGTTAATTAAACCATTCCAGCTTGCTTTCGCATCATCCACGCGAAACACCAGGAAATTGGCGGCACTGGGCCAAACGTGGCGAACCGCCGGATGGGCGGCTAATGCGGCGCTCAATCGTTGCCGTTCGGTTCGAGTTGTCTGTAAATGCTGCAGGCGTGCGATTGTTGCGTCTGCCCCCAATGCGGAAAGCACGGCGGCCACACAAGGCGTAGCGAGTGGATAAGGCGCCATAATGCGACGGATCAGGCTGATGATCGAATTGGCGGCAATTAATGCACCGATGCGCGCGCCCGCCAATCCGTAGGCCTTCGATAAAGTGCGTAGTACCAGCAAATTCGGATACAAGTCCAACATTTGAGTTAAGGACGGCGTATCAGCAAACTCTGCGTAGGCTTCATCCACCACCACCAAGGCACGGCCAGCGACGCCTGCGAGCAACTCGGTGATTTGCGCGATGGGCACGCTTGCACCGGTGGGATTATTGGGTGTACACACGAAAATCAACTTGATCGGATGCACGGTGAGCGCGGCCAACAACGCTGGCACATCAAGCGCGAAGTCATCAGCTGCACGCAAAGGGACCGATACCACCGCGGCGCCTTGCACAGCGGCGGCGACCGCGTACATGCCAAAGGTCGGCGGTGAAATCAGCACGGCGTCGAGTTCAGCCCGGCAAAATGCACGTACCAGTAAATCGATGGCCTCATCGCTGCCGCGGCCGACAAATAATTGCTCGGGACGCACGCCGTAAATATCGGCCAAACGGTCTAATAATACGGCCGGCTGCGGATCCGGATAGCGGTTTAGGCCGAGCGTATCGTCGCTGAAGGGTGCATACGGCGATTCGTTGGCGTTTAACATCACCGATGCCCTGCCCGCCTCCATGCGCGCTGAGCTGTACGGCTTCAGGTGCCGCAATTCGGGCCGGGCTAAATCGAGTACGTTCATGGCCGACCTTCCAGGGCAATGGCCCGCAAACGGAGTTGCACCGCCAGCGCATGCGCGGTCAGGCCCTCGGCATTGGCGAGCGTGATGGCGGTTGGGCCTATGCCCAGCAAACCTTCGGCGCTAGCTTCTTGCACGGTGACCAGTTTTTGGAAGCTCTGCACTGATAATCCGCTCAAAGTGCGGGCGTGGCCGTAGGTGGGCAGCACGTGATTGGTGCCGCTGGTGTAATCGCCCAAGGATTCTGGCGTGTAGCGACCGAGAAAAATTGAGCCGGCATTTTCTACCGACAGCAGCAAACGACGCGGATCAGCCACATTTAGTATGAGGTGTTCGGGTGCATAGTCATTCGAGACCTGCACCGCGCTGTCCAAACTGTCAACCAAAATAGCGCGGCTATGGGTGAGCGCGGCACTGGCTTGCGCGAGGCGCGGAAGTCCTTGCAACAACTCACGCAAGGCTTCATTGACGGATTCGATCAGCGCGGCACTTGGCGTGACCAACAAGGCCTGCGAATCGGCACCATGTTCGGCCTGCGAGAGCAAGTCGGCGGCGACAAACTGCGCGTCCGCCATCGCGTCGGCAATCACCAAAACCTCGGACGGGCCGGCCGGCATATCGATCGCCACACCATTGGGCTCTTGCGAAACCGCCAACTTGGCCGCGGTCACAAAGGCGTTACCCGGCCCGAATACCTTGTCACAGCGTGGTACACGCCGCGTGCCGTAGGCCATCGCGCCGATCGCTTGGGCGCCGCCCAATTTGAATATTTGGCGAACGCCACAGGCCTTTGCCGCGTACAAAACGGCCGGGTCGGCGCTGCCATCGGCGCGCGGTGGCGTGCATAAGACGATTTCGCGGCAGCCGGCCAAGCGTGCTGGCACGCACAACATCAATGCTGTCGAAGGCAAAGGCGCACTGCCGGCCGGCACATACAGACCGACTTTGACGATGGGCAAGGGCAAGCGTTCACACATCACGCCGGGCGCGGTGGAAAGTGCGATTGGCTGCGGTCGTGTTTCGCGGTGGAAACGTTCGATGCGCCTGCGCGAATCATCGATTGCGGTTTTTAACTCGTCGCTAAGCAAAGCCTCGGCGGCGGTAAACTCGGCGTCTGAGACGGCTAAATCGTCCAACTCGCAGCCATCAAAGCGGCGGGTCAGCAGGCGCAGCGCGTCATCGCCGTCGGCGCGCACCTGATCGAGAATGCGACGTACGCCATTCACCAGTTCGGCGCTGCTGCTGCTGGATGGGCGCGCCAGTGCCTCATTGCGTTCGCTGGCGTTGGCATCGGCCCAGGAAATACAGCGTAGTGTCGAAAATATTGAATTCGTGCTCATGCCAGCATTTTCTCCACCGGTAATACCAACAGGTTAGTGGCGCCTGCCCGTTTGAGGTCTTCTAAGTGTTGCCAAGTAATCCCTTCGTGACATACCGCTTGAATAGCCAAACTGTCTGGCGGCGTATCCAAACGCATCACGGTGGCAGGATCGCCCTTGGGCAGCGTTGCCAGTACCTCGGCCAGGTTCTCGCGAGCGACCTGCAGCAATACCAATTTGGATTCGCGCACGCGAATCACGCCATCGATGCGCCGCAGCAGGGAATCGCGCAATTCTGCGCGCTCATCGGCATATTCCTGACGGGATCCGATTAAGACCGATTGACTATCGAGAATGGATACCGCTTCTCGTAATTGGTTGGCGATGAGTGTTGCGCCTGAAGATACTAAGTCGCAGATCACATCAGCAGTCCCTAAACGCGGCGCGATTTCCACCGAGCCGTTAAGTACGACGATCTGCGCGCTGACTCCATTTGCGGACAGGTATTCACCAAGCAAATGCGGATAGCTGGTCGCAATACGCTGTCCGGCGAGGTCTTGCGGGCCATTGTATTCCTGTTCTTGCGGCACCGCGATGGATAGTCGGCAACGACCAAATCCGAGTTCGCGCAGTTCGACGAAAGCCGCGTCGCCTTTTTTCTCGGCTTCGATGCGATGCTCGCTGGCGACATTGCGACCGACAATACCCAGCTCGCACACACCTTGTGCAATTAAACCGGGAATATCGTCGTCGCGAACCAATAATAGGTCGATTGGGAAAGACTCACCAAAACAAAACAACTTATCACGACTTTGGCGAAACTTTAGGCCACAGCGCGTTAATAGATCCTGCGAAGCCTCGGAGAGTCTGCCGGATTTTTGCACTGCAATTCGTAGCCTGTCTCTGGGCTTGGTCATAGCATGTGATCGGTTAGGAATTTGGAATCGAGATTAAAGAACTTAATGATGCGGTCTGCTTTGCTCACCACATCCCACGATTGAAGTTTTCTACTTTTCAGGGTCGGTCGAAGGCCATGGTCCAGCGCGCTTGAGCCGTTCGGCGGCGAGCGCGTAACCGCCGTGCTCGCCGCTGAGAAAACGCGCGACGCGGCCAATGGTGGTCACACTAACCGCGGTGCGATCGTGGATTTCCCGATAGGCCACCTCGTCTTGCAGATACGGCACCACGCGCCAACGATCGGTTAGGGCTTCCAACTCCGCCGGCGTGGTCAAATCACGCAGAAAGGCGCGCACCTCATCCACACTGCGCAAGGTGAGCAGGCCCTCGCAAAGAAAATCCAGCGGAGTGACCTGACTCACCTCCGGTTGCACTGCGCGTCGTTTCATTGTGTATTAGTGCGTTATTACAATGGCGCGGACCATAGCGGGCCAAAGTAGATTGGTCAATACGCGCAGCGGTGCCCAACGGCTCGTGTGATCGACAGACCGTGCGCCTACTCAACCTACTCCGTGCGCTAGCGCCTTGATTCCGCTGGCTGGCGCCTTCAGCATCAAGCCTATTCAGGATTGGCGGACAGCAAGTTATGAACAGTGACGATATTCGCCTGGTCGAAGTCGGGGCGCGCGATGGCCTGCAGAACGAGCAGGTGGCGGTGTCGACCTTGCAGAAGATCGAACTGATCGAACGTCTGGTCAGGGCTGGTCATCGGACCGTGGAAGCGACCAGTTTTGTCAGCCCCAAGTGGGTGCCGCAAATGGCGGATGCGGCCGAGGTCTATGCTGGAATTGATCGGCAGGCAGGCGTCAGCTATCCCGTTTTAGTGCCCAATTTGCAGGGTTACGAGCGCGCACGCGCGGTGGGCGTGAGCGAGATTGCGGTATTCGCGGCCGCATCGGAGGCGTTTAGCCTGCGCAATATCAACGCCAGCGTGGCGCAATCTCTGCAGCGTTTTGCACCGGTGGCGGAACGTGCGCGTGCCGACGGCGTGCGCGTACGCGGCTATGTATCCACCGTGCTGGGCTGTCCGTACCAGGGCGAAGTGCCCATTGCGGATGTGGTGGTTGTCGCTAAAGCCTTGTTTGACATGGGTTGTTACGAAATTTCTTTGGGTGACACGATTGGCGTTGGCACGGCTGGCAAAGCGCGCGCAATGCTCAATGCGGTGGCCGCCGAGCTGCCGATGTCGGCGTTGGCAGTGCACTTCCACGACACCTATGGCCAAGCGCTCGCCAATACTTTGGCCTGTGTGGAAGCCGGGGTGCGCGTGGTCGATGCGTCGGTCGCCGGGCTGGGTGGCTGTCCCTATGCGCTGGGGGCCAGTGGCAATGTGGCAAGCGAAGATGTGGTCTACCTGTTGCATGGTTTGGGCATGCAAACTGGGATTGATCTCAACGCACTGGTTACCACTGGCCGCTGGATCAGCAGTTTGTTGGATCGCGATGACGGTAGCAAAGTCGGGCGGGCGATTCGGCTTTGAGGGCTGCGCTGCGGCGCTGGCAAGTTTTAGTGGAGAGCCACAGCAGCGGAGCAAGCTCCGCTCTACACAAAGATTAGAGAGCGAAAGGCCATAGCACAGCAGCTACCCCGACCAAGCCGCGTCTGCCGATCTGGTTTTCGTCACCAATGCAGAGGGCCAGGCCATCGCGTTCAAGCCGGCGCGCGGCATGCCGCGCAAGCTTGCCGGCTTTCACCCCCCCGTAACCGCACACTCTACCCCGTCCAACTGAGGCTGCTAGGTTAAACCCTCACAGGTCACCTTCATTTCCGGGTTTCTTGTTTGCTCCAAGCGCTGCTTTGGACCAAAAAAGCTCGACCTCTCAGTTTGACTCGCACCCGCAAAGGTGTTCTGCCGCTGACACCGGACCTCCGCCATCACTTGGCCGGATAGCCGTCCACTCCCAAGCGATCACCTCGTTTCCGCTCAGCGTCCCGGCACCCCGTGCCACCGCCTTGCCCTGCGCCGCAGACCTGTGCGGCGCCTACTGCGAATCTTTGGCAAAGGTGGCTTGCATTTGCTATCCGGGCCAAATGCGGCAGACTTGCCGACTCCAGCAACGCCGCAAATCACCCATGCGTACTGCCCTGCCCGTTGTTGCCCTCATGCTTGCCGCCTGCGCCACCCCGGAGAAACCGCCAATGACGAACACGACCGCCGCACCTTATGGCAGTTGGCCAAGTCCGATCAGTGCCGCAAGCTTGGCGGAGTCGGGCGTGGCGATGAGCGATTTGCGTGTTTATCAGGGTCAGGTGTTCTGGCGCGAGAGCCGGCCGCAAGAGCGCGGGCGTCAGGTGCTGATGCGCCTTCGGGACGGCGTGGTGAGTGAGCTGACGCCAGCCGATTTCAACCTGCGCACGCGGGTGCATGAATACGGCGGCAACTCTTATCTGCTGTTTGATGCGGGCATCGTGTTCGTGAACTTTGCCGACCAACGCCTCTACTTCCAAGCCGCGGGCGCAGCGCCGGTGGCAATCACGCCCGACGGATTTCAGTATGCCGATGGCGTTGTCGATGCGGTCAACAGACGCATGCTGTGGGTACGCGAAGATCATCGGCCGGAGACAAAAGCCGCCAATGGCGAAGAGCGCAATGAAATCGTTACGCTGCCGCTGCCGCCAGCGGCAGAAAACGCCGGCACCGTGCTGGTCACCGGTAGCGATTTTGTGGCCTATCCGCGCTTGTCGGCAAACGGCCGGCAACTCGCCTGGATCGAATGGAACCATCCATCGATGCCGTGGGATCGCACCCGTTTGAAAATCGCCGCACTCGATGATGGGCGCGTCAGCGATGTGCTCACGCTGATCGACGACGCCAAGATCGCGGCGCTGGAACCGAGCTTCGTTGGCAGCGATCTTTTAGCGATTGCCGACGTCGGCGATTGGTGGAATCTGCACCGCTGGCGCGGCGCGCAGCGCGCCAGCGTGGCGCCCATGGAGCGCGAGTGGGGCGGGCCGCTGTGGCAGTTAGGCGGGCAGTCCTACGACGTCAACGCGCGCGGCGAAATCGTCGCCCGCAGCAGCCGGGCGGCGGTCGATGAGATGGGCATCGTGTCCGTTAGCGGCGCGTACCGGCGGCTCAACCTGCCGTTCCAGAGTTTTGGCGAAGTCGCGTGGCGTGACGACGATACGATCGTGGTGTTTGCCAACGCTGCCGACGACACCGGCACGCTGATCGAAATCAACGCGGCCAGCGGCCAGCACCGCGTGCTTCATCAGCCCTCGGCGTTGCCGGTCCCGCGCGCCTATCTTTCGCTGCCTACGGCAATCGAGTTCCCATCGAAGGCCGGTCAGGCGCACGCTTGGTTTTATCCACCGACCCATCCCACCTATCAGGGACCGGCTGGCGCCAAGCCGCCGCTGATCGTGACGATCCACGGCGGCCCAACCGCGGCGTCAAAGGCGACCCTGAATTTGTCGCGCCAGTACTGGACGAGTCGCGGCTTCGCGCTGGTCGACGTCAATTACGGCGGCTCGACCAGCTTCGGTCGATCGTATCGCGAGCGCCTCAACGGCCAGTGGGGCATTGTCGACGTGCAAGACGCGATCGCAGCGGTCGATTATCTGATCGCCCAGGGTCTAGTCGATGCCAACAAACTGGCCATACGCGGCGGCAGCGCCGGCGGCTTTACCACCCTCGCCGCGCTCGCTTTCCATGATCGTTTCAAGGCCGGCACCAATCTGTATGGCGTGTCAGATATCGCCGGATTGGCTGCCACCAGCCACAAGTTCGAGCGTAAGTACGATGTCTCTTTGGTGGGTGAGTCCAACGAAGCCCTGTACCGCGCGCGCTCGCCCATTTTTCATCTCGATGGCTTTAGCGAGCCCTTGCTTACGCTGCAAGGCAGCGAAGATAAAGTCGTGCCGCCAGAACAGTCACGCATGATCGTCGAGGCGCTGAACGCGCGCGGCGTGCCCAATGCGTACATCGAGTTTGCCGGCGAGCAGCACGGCTTTCGCCAAGCGGCGAATATCGTTCGCGCGCAAGAGGCGGAACTCTATTTCTACGCGCAAATTTTCGGTTTCACGCCAGCTGATGCGATCGAACCGATCGAAATACGTCATTGGCCGCGTACTGCTCAATGATCCTAGATGGACTACTAGTAGCCTGTCGGACTTTCCTCGCGAGTGCGCCGGAAGTCCTTTTGGCGATCGTTTCTACGCAATCTCGAATTAATTTTGAAGGCTATAACTCTACTTTCGAGTCTGCGCTATGCCAAAAGGCCGTCCGGCCCTACACGCTACCCCGTCCAACTGAGGTTTCTAGTCTCCAACCAGGTGAGTCTTGACAAATCATGCGAAGACTTTTTGTGTGTTTGGTTCCGGCTCATCCGGCCTAGGATGATGGGCAGGATCACGGCTCCCGGCGCCGCAAGGGCAGCAGCACCGGCGGTTTGTCTCAGGCGTTCGCAGCAAGCTCGCGCGCCGCGCGCAACCCGGTCAGATAGGCGCCATGCGTGGTTGCGAAGTGCTTGCGGTGGCTCGCCTCGCCGGCAAAGTAGATGCGCTTGTCGATGCTGGCAGCCAGATCGTCGCGCATCTTCGGATCAACACCCACGGCGTTAAATGAGTAAGAGCCCAGCGCGAACGGATCACTGGCCCAGCGCGTAATCTGCTGGCCCAGCGGCATCGGGATGGCGTCGCCATAGATGCCACGCAAGGCACGCATGGCGCCGGCCACGATCTGCGTATCGCTCGACGACTCGATCTGCCGCCCAAAGTCGGCGGCATTGAAGCCCAGCAACACCGGCTTGCCAGTAGGCCGCGCGAAACTCACCCATTCGGTCCACTCGCCGCGGCGCTCGGGCACGCGCTCAATCCAATCGACATCGGTGGGCCAAAAGGTGCGCGCAAAGCGCAGAAAACACTTGTTCAGCACACCCATCCCGAGCGCCTCGATAGCACGGCGCTTGGTTGCCGGCAGCTTTGGCGCAAACTCGATCGCGCCGGCCTTGAGCACGCCGAGCGGCACACTGACGATGACGCGATCAGCGCGCAGGATCTGCCCGACATCGACGCGCACGCCCGCATCATCCCAGGCGATGCGCTGCACAACTTGGCCAAGGCGAATCGACAGGCCCTTGGCTAGGTGCTCGGCAATGGCGCCGAAGCCGTCTGGGAAGATCACGTCGCCGCCATCAAAGTCGCCGTCGTCGTCCCACCACCAGGCCGACATCTGCTGCGTGCTGCCGCCATACTCGTGCTCGTAGATGCTGTTGAGCAGCAGTTCGGCGAGGCTGCGATCGCTCATCTTAAGCGAATCCCAGTCGAGGCCGGCTTCGACCGCGGCCTGCAGCGATTGGTCGGTTGCGCCATCTTGGGCCGCGCTAAGCACGCGCTTGATCCGCTTGCGCAATTGTTCAACGCGTTGTTCGTCGCTCGCGCTGAAGGGTTTGCCCGATCGCCCGTAGGCAATGCTGTTGTCGTAGCGGGTCTGTGCGGTGCGTAGCCCAATCGAGCGCGCCAGGTCGCCGAGCGGACTGCCCTCGAAGCCGTTGATCCAGCTGGCGCCCAGATCCATCGGCGCGTCCTGCCACAAGTGGCTGGTGTGGATGCGTCCGCCGATGCGCTCACGCGCCTCCAGCACCTCCACCCCATGCCCAGCACGATGCAACTGCTGCGCCGCCGCCAACCCGGCAATGCCAGCACCGATCACTAGGATCTTCTGCGGTTTGGCTGCCTGTGCCGGCGGCAAGGTGCGGCTGGCCAGCAGCAGGCCCAGCAGTCTAAGCAATACGCGTCTTTGCATGTCGCCGTGCCTTCGCAGAAAGGGAACTCCGGTGGCCCCTATTGTGCACTGGCAGGGGCGGGTGGGAGTCAAAATGCTGTGGTAATCCAGCCGCGGGCTTAAGCTCCGGCAGGGCGGCGAGGCTGTGACTTAAACTTTTGTGGGAGCAAGCTTGCTAGCGATCGGCGCTGATGAAACACAAAAAAGCAAGGGATCGCGAGCAAGCTCGCTGCCACCGGCTGCTCCTCGCTCCTCTCACCAAACATACCGCAAGCAAATGATTTTAATGCATTTTTTTCAGCGTTGATGCGTAGGTCACGTTGGCTGCAGGCCTACGTGACATCGGAGCACCGTCACGTAGCCCTGCGGGCAACGTGACCTACGACCTTAAGTGACCTACGACCTTAAGCTTTGCTGCGCGAGCGCCGGCTTGAACGGCTGGCGGCTGTGCCGCCATAACGGGGCGACCGGGATTCTCACCAAACACGATATAACTAGTTGATTTGTAATACTTCAATTGGTGTAAAAGTTCGTTAATTTACGGGAGACACTCAGTATTGATGCGCGAATAAGCGCACCCCCGTAGCGCACTCACCCAAATGGTGAACCAGTCAATCTGCTGAAATGTCAAAAGAATCATCAAGCTACGCCACTCGAAAGCGGTCAACTGAGGTTTCTAGGTTTATTCCACCTAATGGCGCTGGCGCAGCCGCAATTGCGGCCGATCGTGGCGGCGCGTGCGCGCTGACGCTACTACTGCATTGTGGGGGAAAAGCGTTCGATCACAGATCGAACCGACCAAAGCCCGCGCTCTGGGCCGGCGCTGTGCGCTGACGCTGTTCCGAAACACGCCAC
>Ga0163144_10019249_pt1 | contig 13742 bp, 13 predicted proteins | sample OliLak19BULKMAT1_FD_123175 | JGI IMG/M metagenome (GOLD analysis project Ga0163144, IMG submission 123175) | Freshwater microbial mat bacterial communities from Lake Vanda, McMurdo Dry Valleys, Antarctica - Oligotrophic Lake LV.19.BULKMAT1 | ecosystem: Environmental > Aquatic > Freshwater >... | reverse complement strand
GTGCGCCGACGCAGCGGCTGGAGCGCCGCGCTGGGATTCTTCGCGGCCGTCCCCATCGCCTACCTGGTCATGGTCGCGGCGACCCAGATCATCCGTCCGCTCCTGGGCTGACGGCGCCGGGTGTGGCGCCAGGTGGGGCGTCGGGGCACCACTTCCGGTGCCCCGTGGCGGTAACGCGCTAGCCCTTCCGTACCATTCCGCGGTACCCTCGCGTGGCTATCATCCTCGGTGTGGGAGTCGGGTATCCGACCCCACGTCCAATCCATCCTTCGAGGTCAGCGCGTGTCCATCGACGAGCAGCACGTCGCGCTGCCGAAGCTCTACGGGGCTCCGGCGTACGCACGTCCCGCCGCCCCCGTGTCTACGGCCCAGCGTCCGTTCGACCCCGACGAACTGCCGATCGAGGCATTCCGCACGGACGACGAACACGAGCTCGTGTCCACCCTGCCCGCCCGTGCCTGGGCGCCGGGTGGGGACGGCGGTCGTCACGGCGATGGCCAGCACGGCGGATCGGACGACCAGCGCGGCCTGCGTCCTCGACCGCTCAGCCTTCGCGGTATCGCCGGGAAGCTCCTCGGCGGCGGCTGATCCACCCGGCCGGTGTAGCATCGACCCTGCCATGGGGGAGTAGCTCAATCGGTCAGAGCGGCGGGCTTATATCCCGCTGGTTCCAGGTTCGAGTCCTGGCTCCCCTACCAAGCCCATCGCCCGACAAGCGCAGCGGCGCACTGCAGGCGGCGTGGCCGTGCGCCCGCGCTCCGTGGCGCGACGTCGCGTGTCTCAGCCGGCCGCTTCGCGGACGAGTCCCAGCATCTGCTCTCGGCGCCCGGCAGTCAGGCTGCGCTGCGCCGGCAGGGCGGCGATCCACGGTCCCAGCTGGTCCGGCGTCAGTACCGCGCAGCCGGCGGTCCGGGCGACGGTCGGGTCGGAGCCGACCACAGCGGCATAGACCTTGACCACGAAGTCGACGTCGTCGTGACCGATCCAGCGACGGACGCGCTCGGCGTCGCGGGCGGCACGTTCGAGTGGGTTCTCCAGGGGGATCCAGCGCTTGCTCGTGCGCAACTCCCACTGTCCGTCGCGGATACGGGTCACGGTGGCCGGCGGCAGCTCGCGGACGACGGCTGCGCCGAACGGGCCGATGACGAGCTCGGGCACGCCGCGCCCATCCGGCAGGACCAGGCCGGATGCGACGACGACGTCGCTCGGGACGTCGGCGAGGGCACGCATGGCGGTCGACCGCCGCGGCTCGCGCTCGCGGACGGTAGCGAGGATGCGCGCCAGGCGGGTGGTGCCGATCAGGATGAAGCTGGCGGGCGCGACGAGCGCCGCGGCCCACAGGGCCATGCCCACGACCATCTCGCCGGCGCTGGGTCGACCGGCCGGGATGGCCTGGGCGAGCAGGGGCGTGGCGAACACGAGATAGGCGAGGATCAGGCCGCCGACGACCAGCATGGTCGCGACGATGGTCCGGCCGACGATGGGCAGCAGCGAGGGCCGCGGAGTATCCCGGGCCGCGCTGATGACCTGCATGCGCCCATCGTGGGCGTCGTGCGGGCGCGTGCCAATGACGCCACCGGGGTACGACCGTCCGGCCGGTGGTGCCATCGCCTACTCTGCAGTCCACCGGACCCACCCGCTGACGGCGCCTCGTGGTGTCCAGGCGCACCGACGCCGGTCGGCTGGCCCGGGCGGGACCCCCGTACCATTGCCCACCCCCGTCTGCGTCGCCATCCTCGCTCGTAGAGCCCGGGCCCCCCCAGTGCCGGGACAGAGTTGGGCCGACATTGGTGACCGATCGCTACTCAGGGATCCGTTCCGGACGCGTGGGACGTGCCAGGGTGCCCGTCGCGTGGCGATCCCTGCGCGCCGTCGGTAGCGTCCTGATCGCGGCCATCCTGGTCCTCGGCGCCATCGTGCCGGCCTTCGCCGCCGGCCCCGGGCCCACCCGCTTGAGCGACGCCGCCGTCTCGCCGCGCAGCGCGCTGACGACCCAGACCGTGACCTTCACCGTCGCCTACCGCAATCGCGAGGGCTCCCCGGCCGACTGGGTCCGAGTCGTGGTCGGTGGCACCGACCATGCGATGGACGCCACCGGTCCCGATGACTGGAAGCGTGAGGTCCGCTTCACCTGGAGCGGCAAGCTCCCGGCCGGCACGCACGCTGTGCGCTTCGAGGCGATGAGCCGCGACCGGTTCAGCGACCAGCTCGACGCCGGCAGCGTGACGATCACCAACCCGGCCACGCCGGCGCCGACCGCCACGCCCAAGCCGACGCCGGCGCCCACGGCGGCACCGACTCCCAAGCCGACCCCCAAGCCGACGGCGGCGCCCACGGCGGCACCGACCCTGACCCCGCGACCGACGACTGCGCCGACCGATGCGCCACGCACGACGGACGGCCCGACGGCCACGCCGACCGGTCGACCGGCACCCACCGACCCGACCGACCCGACCACCGGCCCGACCGATCCGACCACCGGCCCGACCGACCCGACCGACCCGACCGCCACGCCGACTGACGCCGCGGGCGGTCCCGGCACGGGGTCGCCCAGCCCGGCGCCCTCCGACGGCTCCATCGGCGGCGTCGTGCCCGGGGCCAGCACGGACCCGGGTGGCGGCACGGCCGGTGGCGGCACGACCGGAGCCCCGAACGGTGGCGCCGGGGGCGGGAGCGGCGGATCCGGCGGATCGGGCGATGGCGGCGGCCTCACGGCGATGATCGGTGCTCTGGGCACCGTCGCCTTCGGGCGGCCGACGTTCGAACCGCTCAGCCTCGCCCTGACCCTGGCCACCACGTCCACGATCGTCGGCGCGACGATGGCCTTCAGCCTGTTCGGCAGGCGTCGCCGGGACGGTGAGCAGCCCGAATCCGACGCGATCATGGCCGCCCATGCGGCGAGCGGGGTCGCCGTGGCCACGGCCGCCATGACCCGCGCCCCGGCTGCGGTCGCGGCCATGCCGGCTCCCCTCGATGCCGAGCTGGCCATGCCGCGCTGGCGCCGGCCGTCGCTCATGGAGGCCCGCAAGGCCGACCCGATCCGCGATGCGGTCGTCGTGCCGCGCCTCACCTTCGACCACGGCCTCGTCGGGCCGCTCGACGGCCGCGAACGGCGGCTCATCCGGTACAGCGTCGTGCGCCTGCTCGATACGCCCGATGAGCTGCGTGGGGCCGAGGTGGGCTTCCTCGACCAGGGCGACGAGGTCCAGCTGCTGGAGAAGCACGGCGTGTACTGGCTCGTGCTGTGCCCGGACGGTCGCCAGGGCTGGATCCACAAGATGACCCTCGGCGACGTCGTCGAGGAGCCCGGCGCCTCGACGATGCCGACGGCCACGATGCCCATCGATGCCGAGACGTGGACGATGGGCGATGACGTCGATAACGACGTGCTGGCCGCCTACCTGGAGAGCCGCCGCCGCTCCTGATCGATCAGCGCGCGCCGGGTGTGCGCCGCCTGCGGGTCGATCGCTCCGCCTCGCGTCGGAACACCAGGATGTGCTGGTGGGTGATGTTCGGGACGAACACCCGCGGATACCCGTATGGCCGCAGGCGCGTACCCGCCTGGTGCCAGATGATATCGCCCTTGGGGACGAGACCCGCGGCATCCGCCCGGGCGGCCAGGTCCGAGCCGACGAACTGGTAGCGGCCGTCCTGATAGGCGTCGCGCACGATGACCACCGCGTAGCGGCCCTCGCGCAGGACCCGCCGAAGCTCGCGCAAGACCCCTTCCATGCGATCAAGGAAGGTCGCGTAGTCGGGCGCGTTGGCGAGGTCGGCCGGGTCCTCGCTGATCATCGCGTAGTCGGTGCGGCGGTTGGCATGGACCTCGGCCAGCGGGCCGCCGGCCATCGTCAGGGGCAGCTGGATATTGTACGGCGGGTCGGTGGCGACGAAGTCGACGGAGCCCCCGGCCATGGTCGCCAGCACGGCCAGGGCATCCCCGTGGCGCAGCTCCAGGCCGCTTGGGTCGAAGGTCCGTGGCGGTCCCGGGTCGGCCGTGCCGAGGTCCGCGATGTTCGGTCCGAGGCCATCGCGCTCGGCGGCGAGGGCGGCCACGACGTCGTGGTAGACGGCGACCCAACGGGCGTCCAGCTCGATGCCGACGGCGCGCCGCGGTCCCCGGGCGATGGCCGCCCCCAGGAGCGTGCCGCCGACTCCCGCGAACGGATCGAGCACGAGCTCACCGGTCTTGCTGAAGAACTCGATGAGGCGGGCCATCAGCCGCGGCGGCTTGTTGGCGCCGTGCACCTTGCGTGCCGCGTGACCGAGTTCCGAGGGGTAGGCCGTGGTCAGCATCGACTTGGTGAAGTACAGCCACTGCTCGCCGGAGAGGTCGTTGAGGTCGTTGGCGGGATGGGGCGGGCGAGGGCCGTCGGTCACGTGGGGGAGCGTAGCGGCTCTGGCGTTGGTCCGACGACGAGCCGCGCGGGCCCCGCCTGACCGACAGCCCGGGCAGCGGCCTAGAATGCCCCATGCCCGTCAGGCTCACGAGTGCGCGGTTCGTGGGGCGCGAGGACGCATTCGGATCGCTTGCGTCCGTGCTCCGGTCAGCGGCTGTCGGCGATGCCGGCACGCTGCTCATCGACGGCACGGCCGGCGCCGGCGCCACGCGCTTCATCGACGAGGCCGTCCGGCGCGTCGCCTCCCTTCAGGAGCCGATGCTCGTCGTGCGCGGTGGCGCGCATGGTCGCGGCACGGATCGACCATACGGGCCGATCGTGCGGGCCCTCGGCCCGGCACTCGCGGACCTGCCCGACGACGACCTCGCGACCGTGCTCGGGACGGCGTCCAACGAGATCGGGCGGCTACTCCCCGATGTCGCGGCACGGATCGATGGCGACCGCGACGCTGGCCCCGGCGCCGGCATGCGGACCGTGCCGGAGCGTCGCCAGGCGCGGCTCCTGGAGGGCATCCTCGGCGTCATCGGTCGCCTGTCCGACCGCCAGCCTGTGCTGCTTGCGGTCGAGGACCTCCACCGGGCCGACGCCGGGACGCGCACGCTGCTGGCCTTTCTGGCCCGCATCGCCCGCGACCAGCGTCTGGCCATCGTCGGTACCTACCAGGCGGACGCGATCCGTCGCGACGATCCGTGGGCGCTCGACCTGCGCACCCTGGAGGCGTCCGTCCGGCCGCCGGCCCGCCTGACGCTCGGCCCGCTCGGGCACGATGAGCTGGCCCGCCTCATCGAATCGATCGAGGGTGAGCGGCCCTCGGCGAGCGTGCTCGTGGTCGTCGTCGAGCGCTCGGGTGGCCGTCCGCTGGTCGCCGAGGAGCTCCTTGCGGCGCGCCGGGAGCTGCCCACGGTCTCGCTCGCGTCCGACTTCGGCGACCTGGTCCTGGCCCGCCTCGCCGTCCGCTCCCCGGAGTGCCGGCGCGTGACCCGCCTGCTGGCGGCCGCCGGTCGACCGCTCGACCGCCGGACCCTGGCGGCCATCGCGACCGCCTTCGAGCGCGACCGGGCCAGCGCGCCGCCCCGCTCGTCGTCCGCCCCACGACGCGGCGACGGCGTCCTGGACGCGGACATGACGGCCGGCCTGGAGGAGGCCATCGAGCACGGTTTCGTCGTCGTCGACGACGACCACCACCTCCAGCTGCGCCACGAGCTCGTCGGCGAGGCCATCGAGGCCGACCTGTTGCCACTCATGCGCGTCCGCCATCACCGAGCCGTGGCCCAGGCCATGACCGACGATCCGTTCGTCGGGATGCATCACCACCGGCTGGCCCTGGATCCACCGGCCGCCGGACGTTCGGCCATCGTCGCCGCCGATGCGGCCGCTGCGGTGGACGCTCCGGGCGACGAGCTGCGCGCCCTGGAGATCGCCATCGGCGTCGGGGCGACCGGTCGCGCCGCCTCTCCCCGTCGTCGCGCCGCGACCGCGGGCTCGGATGGCTCCGATCCCGCACCTGATCCTGCGGACCTCGGTGTGAGGGCCGCCGAGGCGGCGTTCGCCGGCGGCCGGGTCAACCGTGCCGTGGCCTACCTCGAGGCTACGGCCGCTGCCGCCGACCCCTCCGACCGGATCAAGCTGGGCCTCATCCACGACCGCCTCGGCCACTTCCGGCGGCTGGCCGGGGACAACGAGGGTGGGCTCGCGGCGCGGCGTCGGGCCGTCGACCTGGTGCCACCAGAAGCGACCGAGGCGCGCGCCCGGGTCGTGGCCGGCCTCGCCCAGGTGCGCATGCTCGAGGGCATGTTCTCGCACGGCGAGCGCCTGGCCAAGGACGCCATCCGGGTCGCCCGGGCGTGCCACCCACCGGCTGCCGTGTGGGAGCTGCACGCGACCACGACGTACGGCGTCATCCTCGGCTGGCGGGCCGACCCGGATGCCGCGGTAGCGATGCTCCGCGACGCGATGAGCATGGCGACCGCCCTCGGCGACATCGATGAGCTGTTCCGGGTGTACGCCAACCTGACCACGGTGCTGGACCTGGCCGGCCGACACGACGAGGCGGTCGCCGTCGCCTTCGAGGGCATCGAGGCCGCCCGCTCCGCCGGCCTGGAGGCCGTGTACGGCAACTTCCTGCGCGGCAACGCCGCCGACTCGCTGTACCTGCTCGGCCGCTGGAGCGAGGCCAGGTCGTTGACCATGACCGCGCTCGAGTGGCTGCCGGCTGGGGTCAATTTCCTCAACACGCTGGTCTCGCTGGCGACCGTGGAGATCGAGCTGTCGGCGGGCGAGCTGGCGGGCCGGCTGCTGGGCCAGACCCTCCTGGAGCTGGAGGCGGTCCGTGACGCCCAGCAGGCCGTGCCCCTGCACCTCGCCGCCGCATCATTCGCGCTGTGGCGCGGGGACGTCGCCGACGCCCGTCGCGCCACCGACCGGGCGTGGTCGCTCATGGGCGGCACGGAGGACTGGATCCTGGCCGCCCGGGCCGCCGCCGCGGTCGTGGAGGTCGATGCCGCGACGGCCGCCGAGGCACTCAGCCGGCGCGACCTGGCCGGCCTGGCCGCTGCGCGCCAGCGCGCCCAGGACGTGCTGGACGCCGCGGAAGCCATCGTCAAGCGCCACGGCGTCGCCCGGAACCTGGGCTCACGCCAGCTCGCCGATGCCTACCTTGCCACCGCCCGGGCACACCGCCGGCGCCTCGACGGGCGCGATGACCCGGCTGTCTGGGCGGCCGTGGCCGACGGCTGGGCGAGGCTGGACACCCCCTATGAGGTCGCTCGCGCCCGCTGGCGGGAGGCCGGCGCGCACCTGGAGTCGGGCGCCGGTCGAGCCGGCCGCCTGGCGGCCAAGGGTCCGCTCCTGGAATCGGTCGAGATCGGCCTGCGCCTGGGCGCGCTGCCGCTCCTGCGCGAGCTGCGCGAGCTCGCGCGCCGCGCACTGATCACGCTGCCGCCCGCCGTCGACGAGCGGCTGTCCGGCCCGGACGACCGCGGGCGTCCGCTGGTCGGCGTCATCGCCCGGGACACGAACGGGCAGGCCGAGACCGACGAACGTTCGGCGGCGTTGGTCCGGAGCATGGTCGGAACGGCGGATCGGGAGCCCAAGCAGGACACCTTCGGCCTGAGTGCCAGGGAGCGGGAGGTGCTGACCGAGATCGCCCGCGGGCGGACCAACCGCGAGATCGGCGAGCGCCTGTTCATCAGCCAGAAGACGGTCGGGGTGCACGTCGGCAACATCCTGAGCAAGCTCGGGGTGTCCGGCCGGGTGGAGGCTGCGGCTGTGGCCATCCGCCTGACCCTCACCGAGCGCTGACGCCGGCCCGGCCCGGCCGCCGGGCGTGGCTCGCTCAGCCCGCCGAGCGCGGGTCGACGAGTCCGATCCGGATGCGCTTGTTGATGCGGCCCTTGGACTGGTAGCCGGTCACCTTGATCTGTCCGACCTCGCGGGTGTTGGCGACGTGGGTCCCGCCGTCGGCCTGCAGGTCCAGGCCGACGATCTCGATCGTCCGGATGGTGTCGATGCCGGGCGGCAGCAGGTTGACCTTGGTCCGGATGAGATCCGGGATGGCGAACGCCTCGTCGCGCGGCTTGAAGTCGACGCGCACGTCGCGCTCGGCCGCCAGCTCGACATTCACCGACGCCTCGATGGCGTCGACGAGGTCGCCGCTCATGCGCTCGAACTCGAAGTCCATCCGGCCGGAGCCCGGCTCCATGTTGCCGCCGGTCACGAGGGCGCCGTAGTCGCGCCACACGACGCCGCACAGCGCGTGCAGGGCGGTATGGGTGCGCATCAAGGCCAGCCGGCGCGCCCAGTCGAGATCGATGGTCACGTCATCGCCGACGGCTGGCGGTTCGCCATCGTCGGGCTCCAGTTCGTGGACGATCTCGCCATCGGCCTTGCGCGCGCCGCGCACGGTCCAGGCGCGCCCGTCCGAGCCGCGCAGGAGCAGGCCGCGATCCGATAGCTGGCCGCCGCCGCCCGGGTAGGCCACGGTTCGGTCCAGGACGACGAGCGTCGTCTCGCCCGTCTCGACGTGGCGGATCGACGCCCGCACGGAGGCCGCGTAGGCGTCGATGTAGCAGAGCTGCTCGCCGGCGGGCGTCATCGGCGAGACGATCGGATGGTCAGCCGCCGACGGTCAAGATGCCGAGCATCGTCGTCGGGTGGACCGTGCACAGGAACTGGTACTCGCCGGCGGCAAGGGCCGGGACGTCATACACGCGCGTCTCGATGCCGTTGAAGATCTCGCCCAAGAACAGGACGGCGCCGGTCCCGTCCTTGATCTCCACGTTGTGCGGGATGCCCGCGTCGTTGTTGGCGAAGTTGATCTGGAAGGGCTGGTCGGCTGGAGCGGTCAGGGTCGTCTGCGTGAACAGGATGTTGAGCGCCTCGACATCGATGACGACCAGCTCGCCCGAAGGAGCGGCCGAGCCCGACGGCTCGGGGCTCTCGGCGGGCGGTGCGCTGGGCTGGCCCGACGGCGTCAGCGAGGGGGCCCCGGACGGCTCCGTGGACGGCTCGACGCTGGGCGGCGGGGTGATCGGCGGTGCCGGGGCATATGTCCAGCCCGGCGTGCTGCCACCACAGGCGGCGACGACGCCGGCCGCGGTGACAAGGAGGGCGATGGGGAGCAGGCGGGTGGGTCGCATGAGCGGATCGGACCTCGAGGATGTGGGCGCGGCAGCGCGGGTGCCCGCGGACGGTGGTGTCCTGTGGAATCTACCGCGTCCGGCCATGGGATGGCCGCGTCCGGGGTGGGGGGAGTACCAGAGAGCCAGTACCCCACCGGTACCATGGTCCGGATTGTCGGATGGACCATCCTCCGTCTAGGCTCACGGTCCGTTCACGAGCGCCACCTTCAGGCGCTCCCGTCACCGGAGCCCAACGCGCATGACCAAGAACTTGAGCTATCGACTCTGGCGCCTCGCGGTCACGGTCGGCCCGATCATCGCGATCGCCCTGACCCTCGCCGCCGGCCGACGCTGGAACTAGTCCTCCGTTCATCCCTCGTGTTCGTTCGGCGGTCGGAGCCCATCCGATCGACGACCGTCCTCATTCGAGACCCGGAGACCTCCCTCCGGGTCTCGTCATGTCCGGGCCTGTAGCATCCGTCGGATGACGGACGATGGCGAAGGCCCGACGACTCCGGCCATCCTCGCCCTGGAGCGTGCCGGCATCCCGTTCCGTGTCGTCCGAACGCAACGCGCCAGCAGTGCCGAGGAGAGCGCCGCGTTCCAGGGCATCCCAGTCCAGGCCCTGCTGCGGACCCTCGTGGTGCGCCGCGGCGACGACGACTACCTGTTCGTGATCGTGCCCGCCGGTCGGCGCTTCGACTGGCCGCGCCTGCGGGCCCACCTGGGCGTGCGACGCCTGACCCTCCCGGATGCCGAGGAGGCGCGTGCCGCCACCGGCTACGAGCGCTACACGATCACGCCGTTCGGTGCGACCCGGGCCTGGCCGGTCATCGTCGATGCCCCGAACATGGACCAGCCGGTCGTGGCCATCGGCGGCGGCGACTTCGGGGTCAACGTCCACCTGGCTCCGGTCGACCTGGTGGCCGCACTGGCGGCCGAGGTCATCGAGGTCAGCGAGCCGGAGCCGGCTGCCGGCTGACGGACGGCGATCCGGGCTGGCAGCGGCACCAGCGGGTGTGGCACGATCACGAGCGATGGCCCGAGTCCCCAGACCGACCCTGACGCTGCCGATCCTATCCTCGCCGCTGGTCCGCCGCGTCACGTGGCATATCCGCCGCGTCGGGGGTCAGCTCGACCGCCGGTTCTTCCTGTCGCTGGCCCAGGGGATCGTCGCCTTCGTGGCCATCGCGGCCATCCTGATCACCCTGTTCGAGAAGCCGTGGACCCTCGAATCGGTTTTCGATTCGTTCAACTGGGGAATCGCCACCGTCCTCGGCCAGGGCGACTCGGCGTTCGTGACGTCGCCGGCCGGGCGCATCATCGGCTGGTTGCTCATCCTGTTCGGGGTCGCCATGCTCGGCATGATCACCGGCACCCTCGTCGCGATGGTCATCGATTTCCTGCTGAAGGAGGGTCAAGGCTTGGGTGCATCAGGGTATCGCGACCACATCGTGGTCTGCGGCTGGAACACGACCGCGCGCGACCTGATCGCGGAACTGCGCGGCGACGACTACAAGCAGCGCCTCGTCGTGCTCGCCGACCTTGACAAGAACCCGGCCGGCGACGGCGTCTACTTCGTGCGCGGCGATGCGACCAGTGAAGACGATCTGCTCCGAGCCGGCATCCGCGAGGCGTCCGCCGCACTGATCTTCCCGCACGATGCTTCGGACGACGCGGACATGCGGTCCATCCTGACCATCATGGCCATCGAGCACACTGCGCCCGGCGTGCGCACGGTCGCCGAGGTCAACAACCCCAAGCACGAGGCACACTTCCGTCGCGCTGACGTCAACGAGCTGCTGGTGACCTCCAAGATGGCATCACACCTGCTGGCACGGACGGCCCTGTACCCGGGGCTGAGCTCCATCGTGACCGACATCGTGTCGGGCGGCGAGGGCTCGGAGCTGTACCGTATCGGGTTGCCGGACGCGTACGTCGGGCTGTCCATCGATGCCGTCGCAGCTCGCCTTCGGACCGAGCACCAGGCGACCCTGCTGTCGGTCAACCGCGGCGGCCACGCCTTCGTCAATCCGAAGTCGGACTTCGTGCTGGAGCTTGGCGACGACGCGATCGTCGTGGCCGAGTCGCTGGGCACGCTGGCGCCCCTCGAGGTCGGGGATGCACTCGCCGCTCCGCGGACCTCGTCGGTCGTGCCGTCAGCGTAGCCTCGCTGGTGGGATCCAGCGCGGGGCTGCCGGAAAGGCTCTCCCGTCGAAGTGCCGCGGACGCCGAGCGGCTCAGCGACGAGCCGAGCCATGCATGAGCTCGCGGGCTCCGCCGTGATGGGCGATGATCTGGTCCCGCGGACCGCTTCGCGATGCCCTCTGCATACGCGCTCCGTGCGAAAGATCGGTCGGATGGTCTTGGCGTCTTCCCAATCGAACACTCCGTAGGCTTGATAAGGATTCTGAACGCAGGATCGCGGAAGGCGACGCACCTCCAGACTGGGGGACCAACGCGAGGGTCGCCCTAGCTCAGGAGGGACGTCAGAATGCGCCATGGTCTACTGAGGCGCACCTTGTCGAGCGTACTCGTCGCCGCTGTGCTCCTCCCTGCGACGCCCCCTTCTGGCACCATCGTCCGCGGCGGCCGACGAGCTTATCCGCCCATCGGAGCTAGTGTGCTGAGTTGGAGATACGCTCGCAATATCTTGCGAGCGAGTCCAGGATCTGGTCGGCCGTCTTCAGCCATACATAGGGGCGCGGGTTCTCGTTCCAGGTGGCGATCCAGCCCCGGATGTCGCGCTCGAGATTCGGAACGTTCGTGTGGGCCCCGCGCTTGATCTTCTTGGTGGTCAGTCGTCCGTTAACACAGCCCTGATGAGTCAGGTGCGATGAGAGGCGCGTCGAGGGCACCCATGGGTGTCCTTCCCCTCAGCCTGCTCGTCGCCGCTGTATTCGTGGCGGCAGGGTGTGCCATGGCCCCCGCCCCGCCGACGGTCCCCTTTCCCACGATCTCCGTGCCAACTCTTTCGCCAGAGCAGTTCGCGGCCTCCCGAAGGTTCCGCGGAATCTACGGCCTTCGCGCCGACGACCCATGGATTGCCGTCGTCAGTTCGGCGCAGTCGAGCCGGGAGGGCGTCGAGCTGTTCGGCGTACCGCTCATGCCGTGGGAAGTCGAGCGGGTCATGGCCCGCACCACGACGTCGAGGCATGCTGCGACCGTCGTCATGGAATACGGCGCGACGGTACCCGGCGACTGGCACGGCTCGTACGTCGATCAGGACCGGGGTGGGATCATCGTTGTCGAGTTCTATCGGGATGCCGACCGCCATCGGGTGGCGCTGGCCCGTCTCCTGCCAGCTGCTACGCGCTTCGAGGTCCGCGAGGTGGACCGACGGATCCTGGACCAGGTCGCCTTCGTCGAACGAGTGAAGGGCGATCGCGCCTGGTTCAGGACGATCGACGCCGAACTCCTGGACGTCGTCACGAATCCGATGGATGGCGGCATCGTCGAGCTCACCTACCTCGCCGAACGACGAGACCTGGACGCGCACATCAGCGAGCACTTCGGGGCACCCGAGTGGCTGCATGTCGAGCGGGCCGGCGCGCCGCCGTGGACCGGTCCGGTCGGGGACCTCGTGATACTAGCGGTCGACAGGGACGGGCTGCCAGTCCCGGGATTGCTGTGCAGTTTAGGAGCTGGCACCGGCCTCGCCACCGGGCCGGATGGAATTTGCCGGTATCCAGCCGCTGCCGCGACCGAAGGTCACATCGAGCTCCTCGGCGAGAGCGAGGGATCGACCTACATAGCGGGCGCGGCCACATTCACCGTCGTCGCCAACGACGTGACGGTCGTCCGCATCGTGGTCGCAGTCCCGTAGTCAGTCGAGCCAGCCCAGCCAGTCGATGAGTTCGCGGGCGATCGTCGAGACGGGCCGATCGCCGTCCAGCGCCAGATCGACCGGGATGCCTTGAGCACCACTGGCCAGGAAGGCCTCCGTCCGGCCGAGGTCATCGAGACGGCCGCGTGTCGGGTCGCCCGCGAGCCGTGCCTGGACCACGGGGAGTGGCACGGTCAGGCCGATGACCCGGACCGGCATGTCCAGGGCGGCCCGAAGCGCGGCCAACTCGTCGAGCGTCCATAGCGCGTGGGCGAGCAGGAACCGCTCGATGCCGTAGCGGCGGTCGTTGGCCACGACCAACGCGAGGTTCTCCAGGGTGAGGTCGCCGAAGGCCGGATGGGAATCGGGCGCGTCGCCGTCGTCGCCACTCGGCCCGGCCGCCTCCGCCGCATCGGCGGCGGTCATCGCCCAGCCCAGCCAGTCGACATCGATGGCGGCAAACGGAAGGCCGCCGACCTCCAGGAGGTCGGCGGCCTCGGCGAGGACCGTGGACTTGCCCGACCCGAACACGCCCGTGATGAGCGCGGCCTCGGGTCGGGCCATGGTGCGGTCCTTCGCCTAGAGGGCCTTGACCGCGGCGACGAGGGAGGCGAGCCCGTCCTTCGCGTCGGCGAAGAGCATGCCCGTCTTCTCGTTCGTGTACAGCTCGTTGTCGATGCCGGCATAGCCGCGGCCCATGGACCGCTTGATGACGACGATCGACTTGGCCTGGTCGACGTCCAGGATGGGCATGCCGGAGACCGGCGACCCGGGCCGACGTGCGGCCGGGTTAGTGACGTCGTTGGCGCCGATGACCAGGGCCACGTCGCAGCGCGCGAACTCCGGGTTGATGTCCTCCATCTCCTTGAGCTGGGGGTAGGGGACGTTGGCCTCGGC
>Ga0163144_10019244_pt1 | contig 13744 bp, 8 predicted proteins | sample OliLak19BULKMAT1_FD_123175 | JGI IMG/M metagenome (GOLD analysis project Ga0163144, IMG submission 123175) | Freshwater microbial mat bacterial communities from Lake Vanda, McMurdo Dry Valleys, Antarctica - Oligotrophic Lake LV.19.BULKMAT1 | ecosystem: Environmental > Aquatic > Freshwater > Lake... | reverse complement strand
GAATCTGCGGACGAGACGGAAAGACCAAGGCAGGAGGGAACGCTAATCTTCGCTCATGAACGCTAATTTTTCGAAACCCGAAATCTGATCTCAGAGGTTCATTCCGGGCGGGATAGATTAGCGGAGATCAGCGGAGATGAGCGTTCCTCCCGGTCTTTTCCGTCACGATCCCGCAGTTGGAAAACGCGGCGGCTTCATTCCCGGAATCTGCGCACGAGACGGAAAGACCAAGGCAGGAGGGAACGCTAATTTTCGCTCATGAACGCTAATTTTTCGAACCCTGAAATCTGATCTTCGCTGGTTTCAGTGGATAAACGCGAGTCAGGCGCGCATCGGAATTGAACAGAAAGTAATAAAGAAAACGAAGGTGTGCGACAGGAAGGGAATTCACCCGCAAGGTGAAGGGACTGTAATTTATAATGCCTTGGTAATCTGTGTCCACCCGTGGAATCTGTGGCTGCAACTGCGGTTCCAAGTTTATCGACGAGGTAAGCGTTGGACGGGTCGACCGTGGCGGAGGGAACGCACGGAACGTTCCCCATTGCCGGGCACTTTAGCGGGCGACGACCGGCGCGGGCGCGACGTACCATTCCCCGCGGATCCAGTCGGCCACGAGCCCGATTTCTTGTCGCGTGAGCGACTTCTCTTCGCCGAAGGCGGGCATGCGGTCGTTGTCTTCGCCGTAGAAACGCTCGTGCTCCGGATTGGTGATAAACGCGACCAGCCATTCGCGGGAGCCGTAGCCGGTGAGGCCGGGAGCGTTGTCTTCTCCGGAGTCGTTAAACGTGTGACACTCCATACAGCCCAAGCGATCGCCGGTCAGCGCTTCCGTTCCGAGTTTGATCACCGCGGCCTCGTTCTCATCGAGCTCGCGTTGGGATTTCAACTGGGCCTCGGCCGACAGCGCGACGATCGCTTGTTGCAAGAGCGCCTGATCTTCGGCGCCGAAGCTGGCGACGTCTTCCTTCACGTAGTTGACCATTTTGCCATCACTGAAAGCGGTGCCGCCGAAGTAGTGGAGCGACGCGACCTTTTCGGGATCGAGCAAACCTTTGAGCCACTCGCGGCTGGCAAAGCCCTTGAGGTCAGCGGCGGAGATTTTGTCCTTGGGCTGTGCGCCGAGGCCGTCGTGACCATCATAGCGATGACAGCTGGCGCAGTTGCGCGCGAAAATCCTCGGGCCCTGCGTAAGCGGATCATTGCGCAGCAACGAAACGGCTCCGGTCGGCGGAATGCCTTCGGGCGAGCGCGCGAGCTCGACCACGCGTGCGGCGTCGCGTTCGGCGGTAACCACCGCGAGGCGGTAGTTGGGATCGCCGCGATCGGCTTTGATCGCGAGAACCGTGAGCAAGGCGGCGCCGCCGAGCAGTGCCCAGAGATAGGCGAGGTTGAAGCGATGCCCGAGTTTCCAGTTTCCGATAAACGGCATCACGGCCAGGATGAGCAAAAGGATGCCGGGAATCACGATGGCGCCCCACACCTCGGTGCCGCCGGGAAAGTATTTCAGCAGCTCGAAGAGGAAGAGGAAATACCACTCGGGCCGTGCGGCGGAAAACTGCTCCGAGGGATCAGCGGGCGCGCCGAGAGGGGCTCCCTGATAGCGAAAGACGAGAAACAGCACCACGGCGAGAACCGCGAGGCACGCGACGGCATCGCGCAAGACCTGGTCGGGCCAGAATGCGGCATCGGGGCGCCGGCGCGGCAACTTGGGGGTGAGGCCGTGTTTCCGGAAAAGGTAGATATGCCCGACGATGAACAGGATGATCGCTCCGGGGATGATCCCCGCATGCAGGGCGAAGAAGCGCGTGAGCGTATGGTGACCGTATTCGCTGCCGCCGACGATGAGCTGTTGCAGGGACGGCCCGATGAAGGGCGTGATGGCGACGATGTTGGTCGCGACGCGTGTGGCCCAGAATCCTTTTTGATCCCACGGCAGCAGATAACCGGTGAGCGACAAGGCGAGCACGAGCTGCAGCAGGATGATGCCGGACCAGAAGTTGAATTCCCGCGGCGCCTTGTACGCGCCATCGATCACGACCTGCATCAAATGCACGACCAGCAGGACCGTCATGGCGTGCGCCGTATAATGATGCAGCCCGCGCAGGAACCAGCCGCCGGCCATCTCGTACTGAATGAAGTACACGCTCTCCCAAGCGGTCTGCGAGCTCGGGCTGTACGCCAGCCAAAGGAACGTGCCGGTGATCACCTGGATCACGAAGCAGAACGCAAGCGTGCTGCCCCAGACGTAACGCCAGCGGGCGCCGCCCGGGACATTTTCGTACAGGGTTTCGTGGACAAGCCGACGGTAGCCGGTGCGGTTGTCCAACCAATCGAGAGCGGGCTTCATCAAACGGGGATTTTTTCGGGCACGCCGGCGCGAAAGTTTTGAAACGTCACCCAGACCTCGTTGCCGTTGCGAATCTCGACCGGCAATTCGTCAAGACCACGCGGGCTGGGGCTCTTCGGGTCGAGGATGGCTCCGTCGAGGGCAAAGCTGCTGTTGTGACACGGGCAGAAGTAATTGCTGTTGGCGGGGCGGTAATCGACGAAGCAACCGGCATGGGGGCAAACCACGTTCAACGCGCGCACGGTATTCTCTTTGAGGCGCTGCAAGTAGACCGCGCCGACCGGGACATTGGGCGTGCGATTCCACGCATCCACCTTGGTGGCGAGGACGGAAAATTTCCGCGGCTCGCCGTTCTCGGGCAGGGAGGAGAGCGTGGCGACGAGCACCGAAGCGCCGTTCCCGCTCTTACGCCCGAGCGGATCCATGAAAACGAACAAACCCGCGGTGATCGGCGCCACGACCAGGGAGCCGCCGATGGCCACCGCTGCGGCTTTTTTAATGAACTCGCGGCGATCGGGTTGCGGTGAAGATTCGGGTGTATCCATGAGCAGGTAAAAGAAGCGGGAGTGGCGGCGGTTGAGCATGACGGCGGAGCGAAGCAACGGATTCAATCGCAAATCGATGCGGTGACGCGATGCGCACGAAAGAATGGGGTGGCGATGGCGGCGTTGCGACCGGCCGGTTAGCTCGCAGGAGAGTCAGTGGCATGCGGGCCGGAGGACAGCGCATCCCGGACCAGGTCGGCAATGGCCGGCGGCAAATCGAGCTTGAGCGCGGCCTCTTGTGCCGCGGGCGACATTTTCCGCCAGGTTTTCCGCAGGATATCGACGAACTTTTCCCGTGGATACGCCGCATGCTGGGCGGCGAAGGCACTGATCTCATTCTCCAGGAAAACCAGACATGCCGCGTCTTCGAGGGCCTGGGTTCCGGGATTGGTTTTGAGGCCGGTTTTGGACACCCACGTTGCGACCTCCGCTGCTTCGGTGGGCGGGACGCCCGCGGCCTCGAGCAACGTGCGCGCGCGTTCCGCCTGTTTGGTGTAGAGTGACCGGCGCCACGCGAGGTACCCCGGTTTGCCCAAAGGAAAACTTCCGCGCGGAACCAACCAGCGTTCGAGATGCTGCGCCCGGGCGGCTAGGCGAAGGAGCGGTGACGCGTTGGGTGTGAGCTGACCGACCCAAGCCTCCATCCGATTCGCGTAGACCAGTTCGGCGGCGAGACCTTCAGGCGTGCGGGAGGGGTCGGCGGCGTGCGCTGCATCGATCATTTCGCGGGCGCGGGCGTAGGAGTCCATTTCGCGCAATCGAAGCTGCCCGCGCCGCCGTCGCAAGCGGAAGGATTCAACCGTCGCACGAATCTGCTCACGCCTCCCATGGCGGAGTCTTGCCACGCGCGTGCCAGCCGTTCAGATCTCGTTTGACCTCTCGATCGGACCAGCGTTGCGCTGGTTTTATCTCACCTGCCAACCCTTACCCGTTATGCTTACCCTTCGTCCACGCGCGTGTGCGCATGCCTTATTCGTCAGTTTATCGGCCCTCGCGGCTTTCGTGCCCGGCGCGCAGGGTCAGAGCGCGCCGGCCCCGGCGCCGAACGGTCAAGCCGCGGCGCCCGCCGTCGAACTTTCGCCGTTCGAGGTTCGGGCGGAAGATGACGTCGGCTACCAGGCCGGCAATACCACCAGCGGCAGCCGGCTTAATTCGCGGCTCAAGGACACTCCTGCGTCGGTGTCGGCCTTCACCCCCGAATTTCTTTCCGACATCGGCGCCACCAATCTTGAGGAGATGCTCGCGCATGCAACCAATGTCGAAATCGACGTCGAGGATTCCAATGCGGGTTTCAACAACCCGCAGGGTCGCGGCGCCGATGGTAACGACTATTCGTTCCGCATGCGCGGATCGCCGGCGGGAGCTTCCCGCGATTTCGTCGAGTCGAATGTACCGGTTGATCTCTATAACGTGGAGCGCGCCGAGGTTGCGAGCGGTCCCAACTCCATTCTCTTCGGGCTCGGCCAGGCCGGCGGGCTGGTTTCGCTGAGCGGGAAGAAAGCCAATCTCAACCGCGAACGCACTACCGTTAAGACGGTGTTTGGCTCGTGGAACTTCGAGCGCTACGAGGCGGATCACAACCAGATGATCGTTCCCCGAAAGCTGTCGTTGCGCCTGCTCGGCGTCTATCAAAACAACGAGGGTTGGCGGCACTGGATGTTCAATGATCAAGTGCGGTGGACGGCGGCGCTGGGGTATCAGCCATTCAAGCACACCACCGTTCATGTCTCGTTCGAAAAGGGCCATATGGACAACAGCCTTACCCTCGGCTGGAACGGCCAGGATCAGGTGACGGGATGGCAGGACGCGGGCCGTCCGGTCTTCGACGCCACCGCCGTCCGCCCCGGCACGGCGCGATTCAACGCCAACAACAACCGGTTCACGTTCAACCAGCAGGATGGCACCGTCTATAATTACCGGGGCGAGTTCGAATCGATCAATCGCTACGGCGCGGAGACGCTGTTGCCTCCATCGGTTTCACCCTATGGTTATTCGGTGACCGGCCCCGGCGGGGTGCGTCACCAAACGTTCAACACGCGTCAGATCACCGTGCAACAGCGGCTGCCCAGGAGTGTCGTGCTCGAGCTGGCGTACTTCCGCAACACCACCGACGTCGAGGCGAACGGCATGGCGATTCCCGGGGCCAACCTGCGGGCCGATCCGAACCTCACCCTGCCGCGCCCGGATGGCGCCGCCGGCACGGTGCCCAACCCTTATGCGGGGCAGCTCTATTTCGAATCGAACTGGTTCAAGGATTGGATCCTCACGGAGAACGAAACCTATCGGCTCAGCCTGGCTTGGGACGTGGGCAAATCCAATCGCTGGTATGGCCGCCATCGGGTCGCAGGTTTGTTGGAGGATTCCTCTCAGGATCGCCGTCGCCGCTGGCGCAACGAATCGCTTGTCGATGATGCGAACGTGCCGATCACGAACGCGAATGTGGCGGAGAACGCGCAGAATCAGCTGTTTCGCCGGAACTATATCACGCCAGGCGATTTCACGACCTACTACCCCAGTGACCCGAGCATTGCGATCCCGGAGTACACGTGGAATGGACGACGCGTCCACGCCGCCTATATTTCCCGCGCTCGGGCGAACACGCACACGGTCAAGGACATCAGTTCCCTGATGGTCGCGAGTCAGAGTTTTTGGTTCAAGGACCGGCTGGTCACCACGCTTGGCGCCCGCCGGGACGAGATTAAGTTCAAGAATGAACAGGAGGCTCGGATTAGCGATCGGAATGATCCGCGCGTACGGTCCGGGGAAGTGGCGGTCAACGAGTGGTATTTCAACGGCCAGGATGTGAATCACAACTACAAGCCGACGACGTTCACCGCCGGCGCCGTGCTGCATGCGACGAAGCGGCTGTCGGTTTTCTATAATATGTCGAAAAATAACGGCCAGCCGCGCTTCGACCGCACGGTTCTGCCCACCGGTGATGTGGGCGGCCCAACCGAAGGGACAGGTCGCGACTACGGCTTTATGCTCGATGTGCTCGGCGATGACCGACTCTTCATTCGCACGACCTGGTTTCAAACGAAGCAGCTCAATGACACGCCCATCCTTCCAGGCAGCAACGCGCTGGGCGTCGATAACCTCGCCACGATGTTGGACGCGCTGCTCGATGCCGGAAAGATCTCGCAGGCTGACTACGACCGTCAGGCGATCACCTGGACGACCGCAACCATCGACGTCTTCACCGAGGGACTCGAAGTCGAGGTCGTTGCGAATCCGACGAAAAATCTGTCGCTGCGTGCCAGCTATTCCAACTCGAAGCGCCGGCGCGAAAACTTCTTCCGGGAAGTCTTTGCATTCTTCGGCGAGCGTATTCCGCAATGGCGCCCACTGCTCGCGAATAACCCGGCGGAACTCGCGGCCTTCGATCAGGCGGTGGTGGACCTCGACAGCGAATTGTCATTCCAGGTCGATCGCCAGAACGCGCCGTTCGGGACGCGACCCCACAAGATGAACGGCACAATCCGCTATAAATTCGACCAGCAGAGCAAACTGCGGGGCTTGTTCGTGGGCGCGTCGGCCCGCTATAATGGTAAGAATTTCATGAGCCAGGACATTACGACGGGTCAGGTGTATTGGGGCAACGAATCGCTCATGGGCGATGCGTTCACCGGCTACCGTTTCCGGGTACCAAGGTCGAAAATCAGCGCGACCGTGCAGCTGAACGTGAAAAACATCACGAATTCGTACCTGGCTAATGTCGGGCGCTATAATGATAACTATACCGGGGTTCGGCGGGTCTACTTGAATGAGCCCCGCAGCTTCCGCCTGACAACGACCTTGGATTTCTAAAACTGAGGAGCGTTTCACGCGCAGCGATGTCTCTCTCGTCCTGACCTTGATGATTCGCTCCTTCCTCATCCTCACTGACCTGTCCCGGGCAACGCCTTGCCCGGGATGGTTCAATCCTGCGTGAACGCTGACGAGAGCACCACGCCGTCGGGTCCGGCCGAGTGCCGGCGCTGTGGCGTTTGCTGTTTTTCGGAGTCACCGACTTACGTCCGGGTCAGCGGAACCGACTGGACGCGGCTCGGCGCCAAGGCGGAAGCGTGCGCGCAGTTTATCGGCAATCGCGCCTTTATGCGCATGCGCGCCGGCCATTGTGCGGCGCTGAAGGTGGAGCGCGATGCGACCGGGACGGTCGGTTTCTTCTGCACGGTTTACGAGGACCGCCCGCAGGCGTGTCGCGACCTCGATCGCGGATCGCCGGAATGCGGCGGCGAACTCGCGATGAAGACGGTTGCCGTGCGGCGTCTCACCGCCGGCGCGCCCCTGCCTGCCCGATTGGCGGCCGGGTACGTGCTAAATTGCTCCCCCCTGATTACGAGCCGGCCTTGAGGTCGCGAATGAAACGTTCGGCCTCACGGATCGACGTTTCCATTTCGGAGATTAAACGAGAGATATCGGCCTCGAGCGTGCGCTGCGTCGTGCCCAGCGAAGCGATCGCACTGGCATTTAGGTTGTGCTTCAGAAAGAGCATCTGATCGCGGAAGGTTGCGATGATGGGATCCATGCGCTCGGATGCGCGGCGCATCAGTTCGATGAGTGTGTCGTAACGTTGACGCGTCGAATCCAGCTGACGCTGGCTTTCGCTGCGCAGGGTCGGGTTGGTGTATTGGGCGAGCTCTTGTTTCCACTCGCGGAAGAGCGCTTCCGCCACGTTTTCCACCGAGGCGATGCGATCGCGCACTTCTTTTGCCCGGGCCTCGCTGCGTTTGAACTGGGTATTCAGGCTGTCGTACTTGCGCTGCAGATCTCCGCCATCGATCTGAGTGAGAGCGAGAAATTGCTGCAGGGCATCGGCAAACTGCTCTTTGGCTTTCTCCTGTGCCTTGCGCGTGTCGTCGACGCGGTCTGCCAGGATTTCCCGTTTGGCGATGCCAAACTTCTCCATCGTATTGTAGTAGGTGCTGGAGCAACCGGCGAGAAGCAGAACCAGCCCGAGGGGCAGAGAGCGGAAGACCTTTTTCACGTGTTAACCGGACCGTAAACCGGCCCATTTGTGCCGTGCAAGTACAGGCGCGGGAAAGGCGCCGGATTCTTAACCCTATAGCAGGTCAACCCAGAGCGCGTTTCCCTGGTGTCGCTCCGCATGGGAACGACGCCATCCCCAGCAATCGGCTATGAAAAGATCTCCCGCAAGCTATCGAGATCGAGGATGCTCGCGAGGGACTCTTCCTGCACGACCGCGGCGGCCAGAGCCGCTTTGTCGCGTTGGAGGATGCGGATCTTTTCTTCGACGGTGTTCTCGGCGAGCAATCGATACGCCACCACCGGCTGGGTTTGCCCGATGCGATGGGTTCGGTCGATGGCCTGTGCTTCCGCGGCGGGATTCCACCACGGGTCGTAGAGAATGACATAACTCGCCGCCGTCAGGTTAAGTCCGAAGCCCGCGGCTTTGAGCGAGAGGAGGAACACGGTCTTGGTGCGATCGCGTTGAAACTCGTCCACCAATTCGGCACGGTTCTCGGTCTTTCCGGTCAGAATCAGGTGTCCAATATCCGAGGCGAAGAGGCGGTCCCGGATGATTTCGAGCATCTCCACAAACTGGCTGAAAACCAAAACCTGATGGCCTTCGTCGCGCAGTTCCTCGAGTCGCTCCATTAACGCCTCGAGTTTCGCGCTGGGCAGATTGCGGTGCGCCGGATCGACGAGGGCGGGGTGGCAGCAGATTTGCCGCAGCCGGAGCAGGCTCGAGAGCACGTTGAAACGCACGGCGGCGAGCGCCTGGTGGGTGTCGACGCCGAGCAGTTGGGCGCGGGCGCGCTTCAACTCGGCCTCATAGAGGAGGCGTTGCTCGCCTTCGAGTTCCACGACGACGTCGTCCTCGGTGCGCGGCGGCAATTCCGGTGCAGCCTGGGCTTTCGTGCGGCGTAACAGAAAATGGCGTACACGCCGATGCAGCCGCCCGTGCGCGGCCGGATTGTCGTCGGCGTAGTGGCGGCGAAACGCGGTCTGCGTGCCGAGCAATCCGGGCTGCGCGAATGCAAACAAGCTCCACAAATCGCTTAGCCGGTTCTCGATCGGGGTGCCGGTCAGCACCACGCGATGCTTCGTCGGCAGAGCGCGGGCGACCGAAGCCACTTGGCTGCTTGGGTTCTTGATAAACTGGCCTTCGTCAAGGACGACCGCGTCCCAGGTCTGCCCCTTGAACCACGAGGCGTTCAGTCGGAGCTGCGTGTAATTGGCGACGAGCAGCAGCTGCGTCTTCGAATTGGCCCCTTGCGGGATGGGTGCGAGCGGGGAGTACGCGAGCGCGTGCAGACTGGGGGCGAACCGTTCGGTTTCCACGAGCCAGCCGTGCGTCACGCTCTTCGGGCAGACGACAAGGACTCGCATCGGAGCCGCGCCTTCCGGCCGACTTTCGGACAGGTGAAGGAGCCAGGTGAGCGTTTGCACGGTCTTGCCCAAACCCATGTCGTCGGCGAGAATTCCTCCCAGGCCAAGGCCTGCCAGGTGGGCGAGGAAATGATAGCCTTCCTGCTGATACGGCCGCAGGGTGGCGCGAAGTCCGGCGGGCAGCGCAGGTGGCGGAATCGCGGCGAGCGCTTGCGCCCGGGCCCGCACGGCGGCGGCCAAAGCGGGATCGTGGTCGGCGAGCAGATCGGCTTCCGCGGCGAGCTGAAGCGCGTGGATCCGGTGCGTGCGCGGCTTGCCATCGGAGAGCACATCGGCGGCGTCGAGTCCGAGGCGGTCCAGCACGTCGTCCATTTCTTCCGAGGCCTCGTTGCGCTCGAGTTCGAGCCGGCGCCAGCCGTGCTTGGGCAGATGCACCCACTTCCCGCGGGCCTTCATCAACAACGCGACTTCTTCCTGAGTCAGCTTCGTGTCGGAAACCCGGAGGTGCACGTGCAGGTTGAACCAGTCGCGCCCGGCCGCTTCGGCCGGAGCCGCCGAGAACTCCACGTGAGCGCGCAAGGGTGGTCCGAGCAGGTTGGCGAGCCCGGGGGCGGCGTCAACCTGCAGCCCGGGAGGGAGCGTTGCATGCCACGCGAGAAATTCATCAGGGAAGTCGTCGTCCACCCGTTTGCCCCAACTTCCCTGCCAGTCGCGCCACGTGAGACCGAATTCCGCAAGGCGTCCACTCACGGCTTGGGCGTCGGAGAGGTCGAACTCAAGGAGAGGGCCGCCTGCCGGACGGGCAGTTGGGGCGCCGCGCTCGGTCCAGTGCCAGCCGGTGTTGATCCAGTGTTGTTCGACCGGCAGATCGTCAGCCCGCGCGACGAGTTGCGCCTGAAAATCCATGCTCGTGCTGTCGCCCGCGGCGGCGGCGAGCCAGCATTTTAAACGGGGGCGGAGCGGGATGCGCCGGACATTGCTTTCCAATTCCGCCGGCAAGCGCAGGCCGACGGCGCGCAGGCGCGACATGATCCGGGTGTCACTCAAGGCCGCGGTGGGCAAGAGCGCATCCGGCGGCGGGGGCGGTCCCTGCCATACGCGCTGATCGAAGAAATACAAGGGCGACGGACGCAGCGTGATGAGGTTCGCTTTTGATGCGTCGCGGCCGTCCGCAGTGGAGAGCCGCAGGTCGAGGCGGTCGACTGCCGTCGGTGAGACGGTGGCGGCAAAGGTCAGCGGTTCCGGCTCGATCACTAAAGGGCCGCCTTCGGGCATGACGATGGCGTCACGCGCGGCCTTGGTGCGAAAGAGATTGGCCGTGGCCTCGGGCGGCAGCGGTTGCCGCAGCGTGGGGCCTTGCAAGCCGGCCGCGCATTCGGCGGCAAGGGCGGTTCCAAGGGCTGCTTCGGGAGCGGGAAGATGATTGAAGTCGACCGGCCGGGCGGTCGCGAGCGCGGTGAACCATTTTTGCGGCGGAGAGCGCCAGACTTTTCCTGGACCGGGCCGGGTTTCGATGACGAGCCCGCCTTCGGGACGAATGCGCGCGCGCAAACCCGCGACTTCGAGGGTGGCGGGGTGCGTCCGCGCCGGACCGGAGGCGTCATCGCCGACGGCAAGCGCCCGCTGCCAGGCGGAGAGATCGTTGCGTACGCGCTGTTCATCGATTGCGCCGCGAATGGAACGGGTGTTGGTCAGCGGCCGAAACGCTGCCGGAACGGCGCGACCTTCGGACTCGTAATGGTAGGCGATGAACTGCCAGAGCGCCCACGGTTCGGTGGGGGCGTTGGTGCGATCCCACCAGCCGGCGAACGCGGGCGCATAAAGCGGAGCGCCCGGAGTGGGCGTATAGTCAAAGCCGTGGCGCAGGAGGGTGCCGGGATAGAGGACCCCGTGCGCCTGTACGAAATCGGCGAATAACGCGGCGAGGTTCTCGAGTTGATTGGCTTCGGCTCCGGTGAGGGCTCGGCCGATTTTTTTCGCCAGAACCGGCGACCACTGGGTACGAAACGCCGCTTTGGGCGGAGGCGGCAGAAACTCGGCCACGGGCTCCGGGGCGGTCGCTTCCGCCGGCCCCTTGATTACGCCTAAAAGGGGATTGGCCTGGGTTTGAGTTTCGGACTCAGCCAGCCAGGCGAGGGCGGCGGCGTAGGCGTGTTGGCAGTTGCTGCGCTGCTCACAGCTGCAGCGGGAACTCCACTTTCCCAAGGTGAGAAACAGGGTGACGCCGAAGCGCTCCCCGTCTTCGGTCACCTTGGACTCGACATAATGGTCGGCGCCGGCCCAGACCCGCTCGACCTGTTTTTTCTCAAGCAGTACTTCCCCCACCTCGCGGGCACGGGCGGGCAGGGTGGCCAGCCAGGTTCGAAGAGTCGTGAGGGACTCCGGCGTTTGGACGCTGCGTACAAACGGCGGACGGGCGCGCGGAGGCATGGGTTTCAGAGACCGGAACAGGGACGCGTATTCATATCCGTCGGCTCAATACACTTTTTCTTCCAACAGCGCAAAGAGTTCGGTCTCGGTAATGCGCTTCTGGGTCATGGTATCACGTTCACGGAGAGTAAACGTGCCGTCCTTCTCGATCGTTTCGAAGTCGATGGTGACGCACCATGGGGTGCCGATTTCATCCTGCCGCCGATAGCGGCGGCCGATCGCGCCGGCTTCGTCGTAGAAGACCGCGTAGCGACGCTGAAGCTTCTTGTAGAGATCCCTGGCGCGGCCGACGAGGGCTTCCTTATTCTTGAGCAAGGGCAACACGGCCACTTTGACCGGCGCAATGCGGGGTGAGAGCCGGAGCACGGTGCGTTTTTCCACGTTGCCCTTGTCGTCCGTCACATCTTCTTCGGCGTACGCGGCGCACAGGACAGCGAGCAGAATGCGGTCCACGCCCACCGCGGGTTCGATCACGTGCGGCACGAATTTCTTTTTCGCGGCTTCATCGAAGTACTCCATCGACTTGCCGCTCGCATTCGCGTGCTGGGTCAAATCGTAGTTGCCGCGCGCGGCGATGCCCCAGAGTTCCTGCACGCCAAAGGGATACTTGAACATGATGTCCACGGTGCCCTTGGAGTAGAATGCGAGCTTCTCCTGCGGGTGCGCGTACAGAGACAGGTGGGACTCGGGCAGGCCGATCGAAAGCAGCCACTGGCGGCACCACTCGATCCACTCTTCGTGGATCTTCTTCCAGTCGGCGTCCTCGCCGATGAAATATTCCATCTCCATCTGTTCGAACTCACGGGAGCGGAAAATGAAATTGCGCGGCGTGATCTCGTTGCGGAACGACTTGCCGATTTGTGCGATGCCGAACGGAAGCTTCACCCGGCCGGTGTCCACGACGTTCTTGAAATCCACAAACATGCCCTGCGCCGTCTCGGGTCGAAGATAGGCAACCGACGACGCATCCGTCATCGCACCCACATTCGTCTGGAACATCATGTTGAAGGAGCGCGGTGGCGTCAGACTGCCAGGTTCACCGGTCGCGGGAGAGGGGATTTTCTCGTACTCATCCGGCTTCGCCTCGGTAAACTCGACGGCTTGGATCGGTTCGAGTTTGCCTTGGATTGCTTTCCGCCGCTTGAGTGATTCGGCGGCGGTTTGGAGGTTCTCCGCGGTCTTCTCGCTCTCCAACGCGCTCACGTAGCCCACGATCTGTCCGTCGACGATCACGCGGGCGAAAAATAACTGGTCCGCCCGGTAGCGCTGCTTGCTCACTTTGCAGTCCACGAGCGGATCCGTGAAGCCGGCGACGTGACCCGAGGCCTCCCAGACTTTCGGGTGCATGATGATCGAGGTTTCCAGGCCGACGATATCATCGCGGCGGCGGACCATGTCGTCCCACCAGCAATCGCGGATGTTCTTTTTTAGTTCGGCGCCGAGCGGGCCAAAATCGAAGAAGCCATTGAATCCGCCATAAATATCGGACGACTGAAAGATGAAGCCACGGCGCTTCGCAAGAGCGACAATGGCATCCATGGTGACGGCAGAAGCAGGAGAGTCGACGGACATAAGAAGGGAGCCTTAGTCGTCATGAAGGCCGGGGTCAATTCCGCGATTGGCGTTCACCTCGGAGGGCCGATTAAACCTGAATTCGGCAGTTCGGATTAACCGCGGATGCCACCGATGGCACGGATAGAGAGAAGTGCAGTGCAAGGAGCGCCTGACTGCCAATAACCCGCAAGGTGAGATGCCCGAAATGCAGAATGCCTTGGTAATCTGGGTTTATCTGGGAAATCTATGGTTCTAAAATTAGCGTTCATGAGCGAAGATTAGCGTTCCCTCCTGCCTTGGTCTTTCCGTCTCGTGCGCAGATTCCGGGAGTGAAGCCGCCGCGTTTTCCAACTGCGGGATCGTGACGGAAAAGACCGGGAGGAACGCTAATCTCCGCTGATCTCCGCTAATCTATCCCGCCCGGAATGAACCTCTGAGATCAGATTTCGGGTTTCGAAAAATTAGCGTTCATGAGCGAAGATTAGCGTTCCGTCCTGCCTTGGTCTTTCCGTCT
>Ga0163144_10019243_pt1 | contig 13745 bp, 7 predicted proteins | sample OliLak19BULKMAT1_FD_123175 | JGI IMG/M metagenome (GOLD analysis project Ga0163144, IMG submission 123175) | Freshwater microbial mat bacterial communities from Lake Vanda, McMurdo Dry Valleys, Antarctica - Oligotrophic Lake LV.19.BULKMAT1 | ecosystem: Environmental > Aquatic > Freshwater > Lake... | reverse complement strand
TCCTTTCGGGTGAGAGTCTGAAGATTCCTTTCGTTTAATGACTAAAGAATCTCCATAACCCTCAGTTGCATCAAGACTTATTTTTTGCAGCTCCTAAAAAGGGTTAACGGCGTAGGGTGGCACTGGTAGCTTGCTACCAATGTGCTACAAAGTTTTGCGTCGGCAATCTGACGACGACCGCGACAACTGCTACGCGATTAGTATAACATCCCCGCGGGAAAATGCGAAAAATCGCCGCCGGTGCCGTGCCACGCGGATGGCAAGGCGTTTTACGCCGTTGCGGCAGGCGGCAACAGCTACTACTCATGATGCAATACCTTGGGACCGTCGGTTTTGTAGGCTCCCGCCCCGCCTTGCCAGCGTTCCCCATGCCACCAACCCAACGCCACCCGGCGGGAATAAACGCGGCCAAAATAATCCCAGCCCCAAACGCCGTCGGCCGGGTTACATGGTCCCGAGCCGTGAGAAAACGGCGCGCCGCCCCCCACATAATACCCGTCATAAGCCGGGTTCACGCTCGGCCGCGCCCAGGGGGCCACCTTTTGGGGATATCCCGCGCGGGCATGGTGATCCATGGTTTTCTGACAATGCGGACACGGTTCCGCAGAGTCCGCCGTAACGCAAGCGGCACTCACAATCGCCAACCACAGGGCGACGCGAAAGACTTTGCCTTCCATGCTTCGAGTCCTTAATAAGACACTGAAATTATCCGCAGATAAACTGGCGTAATCCGCAGATGACGCAGAGGGAGATATTGCGATACTAGCAAACCTGATTGAAACAATCCGCCTTCATCTGTGCCATCCGTGTCATCTGCGGATACAACTTCTGGATCTGCGGATCAACAGCATTCTCACGCCTGCGGATTCCGGTTGAATTTTTGGTACGGCAAGCGCACGCCGCGGATGAAAAACTGATCGGCGCGGATCGCGGCGGGGGCGGCAAAGCCGTTGATCCCGAACGCCGTCACGACATCGTCTTGATCCACGCCGTCGCCGCTCACGCCAAAGCCCCCTTTCAGTGCTCCGCTAACATACATTGCCGAACTGCCGGGAAAGAACACAATCCCATTCTGATTCGGATTGAGTGTGTAGATGATCTCCGGATCGCGAAAGTTTCGCCCCGGATTAAACGCGTCGAACGCATAGATCGGCGCGCTGAACGTCGAAAAGAGACCGGCCGGCGCGGGCGCGCCGATGTTCTCGGCCGTCAGCGGATTGATTCCCACTGTCGCGGCGAACGACGGAAACAACGTCGAAAACGCCCCCGCCGGCGTCCCCTGGGGCGAACCGGTCGGGTAACGCGGTGCCGCGAAGAACCGGAACGTCCGATTGGTAAACGCCGTCCCGCGCGGCACTGTTTGCGGTTGCCCCAACTGATCGACCACGCGGTCAAACTCCTGCAGCTTGGCCGCGTCGTCGTAATACGCAACATTCCGCGCCTTCGCCACCGCCACATCGATCGAAAAGACCGTGGCATCGGGCATGCGATACAGCCCCAGTACTTCGCCCGTCGAATCGGTCACGGAGAAGACCATTTTGGTGAAGTGCTGATTCGGGAAAATCGGCCGGATCGCGGCCCGCGTGACATTGGCTTGGGCGATCCCCTGATTCACAATCTGGGTCACTTGCGCGGCGGTGATCCCGACGCCGGGGTGCGCATTTACCAGCCAGCCTTCGGGGACCATCGTGCCGGTGCGATACGTTTGATTAAACGCCCCCGCGCCGGTCGGATCGACCAATTGATCCTGCGTCGCCGCATTGGCCAATGTGCCCGTCTCGGTGCCGGAATAAATCAATTGCAGATTGATGATCGAAGCCCCTTGCTGGACCGACCCGGGACCGACCACTTCCAGCGTTACTCCGACCAGATCAATCCGCAATTGATTCAGGTTCCAGGGGATATAATACGCGGGGAACGCGGGGAGATCCGCGAACGCATTGACGCGAATATCCAATGTCCCCCCCGCCGCCGCAAAAGCCATCGCCTCGGCTTGCAACACCAACGGCGCTGCCGCGCGTTGCGCGGGGGTTTGACCGTAACCCGGCGCGAACAGCGCCGTGGGGATGAAGTTCTGCTCATAATCGGCCAACCCAAACTGTCCGGGAAAGAACACGCCGATTCCTCCGACCAGTTCGCCGTTCTTATAAAGCGGGATCCCGCCCGGCAGGGTGGCGATCCCGCGCGATTGCGTGAACGGATTCAAGCCCGACTCATTGCCGTACGATTCCGGCGCGCTGATGGCTTGCCCTGCGCTGACGAACGCCGGGTCAATCCCAAACCGTGCGGTCATGGGAATATTGTCGGCGGGCGTGGCGCGGCTTCCATCGGAACCGGGATGGAGCAAGCCGTCGCGGTTGGTGTGTTCGATGCCAAACAGATCGACCAGCGGCGTGTTAGGCACGTCGGGGGGGAAATGTCCGGCCACGCCGATTGGCGCGACAAAGCCCGGCCCGCGAAACCGCTCGATGTTCGGATCGGTGGAAATCGGAATGTTGGGGTTCGACTGAACTTCGCGCTGCGTGATTGTGGATTGGCTAATAAACCGTACCGTCCGCGAAGTCAGCGCCGATTCGTTCGATGAAAAGAACGCCGCGGTGCGGGCTTTGGCCACCGCGCCGTCGATGGCGAAAATTTTCGTGTTGGGATCGGCGATCGGCACCTGCGCTTCGACTCGCACGCCGAGAATCTCCCCCCCGCGATCGACCACGGCGATAATCGCATCCTCGCGCACGGAAGCGGCCGCCGCGCGGCTGAGCAGCATTTGCACGTCGCTTTGCGTCATCACCTGGCCCGCTAGCATCTGCCGCGACTCCAAGCTCTCAAACCCGAGTTGGCGGCCGCGTGACTGTGCTTGGCGGAAGTGTCGGCGTGAGTTCATCGCATCACCCAAGTCATTGTCGTTTGGCTATCAGCAGATGTGAATCAAGCTTCAATATAGGCAATCTGCGGCGTTTATCGCGCGATTTTTGCCGGTAATCAACGCAAAGAGCCTGATTGCCGGCGTTTTCGCTACGATCCTCTCTCTTGTTTCGACCGTTCTCCTCCTCAGAAACCGATGGATTCTCGCCATCGGAACAACCGATATAACCGATAAGGTTTACCAGGACCGTGCGGCTTATCCGTGCAAGCCCGGGCCGGTTGCTTGCTAGCACCGGTGCAGCCGTTCCCGTATTAGCGGTCACAAGGGAATTGAAGGAGAAGGTTAAACCGCCCGACTATCGGCGCTCCATGACCGGCGAAACATCCGTGAGCCGTTTTTTGCGTCGCTACTCAACATCATTCGAGGATCGCTTTGCATCCAACCGACCGTCAACGACGGCTTGGAATGCCCTGGCGTTGCGCCGCGAGGGTTGGTTGCCGATGCGCGCCGAACTGGTTGAGTGGAAATCTGTCGGGATGGCTGTTCGGAATCGTCTGCGGAGGGTTTTGCGCTTTCGCCTCGGCCCAAGAAGCCGTCGAATTTCGCTTTATCTCCTTCGAGCCGGATGCGAAACTCGCCCGAGTGCTCGACCCGCCGCTACCTAATTTGTCCGCCCCAACGGCAAAATCGCTCGACCCAACGGTTTCGGCGGCGCCGTTTGACATCACGCCTCCGCTCTTACGCGCACCCGGCGAACTACCCACTCCGCCCGAACTCCTCACGCCGCCGGTAGAATCGGTCGCCGATTGGTTCATCTACCACATGGATGCTCCGGCCGGGTTCACCGGGCCAAGCGGCGTGTTGCCCAGTGAAGGCCCCTACGACGCTCACTTCATTCCGATTGAAGACCGCTGGCGGATTGGGTTGCCGCCGTGGGATCGTTACGACCAAGGGCATCCGCCGACGGTCGATTATCCCTATGCCGAAGGGGCATGGTACGATCCCTATCGCCAAAACGTCCTCAAAGGCGATTACCCGATCATCGGCCAGAATACGTTTTTGGTCCTCAGCCTGGAAAGCCAAGCGATCCTCGAAGGGCGGCAGGTTCCCACGCCGACCACACCGTTTGAATCGACCGGCGATCCGTTTGAGGAAGAATTCTTCGGCAATCCCAATCAATTCTTCTATTCGCACTTCTACAAGCTCGGCTTCGAGTTGAATCACGGCGACGCGGCCTTCAAACCGAACGATTGGAAACTGCGCATTACGCCGGTCTTTAACTACAACTATCTGGCCGTCAACGAACTGGGTGTGGTCAATCCCGACGTGACGGCAGGCGAGACGCGGTTTCGCGGTGATTTCTCGCTGAATGAATGGTTTTACGAATCGAAGCTCGCCGACCTTAGTCCCGATTACGACTTTCTCTCCGTCCGCGCCGGCTCGCAATTCTTCACCAGCGATTTCCGCGGCTTCATCTTTAGCGATACTAACCGCGCGATCCGGCTCTTCGGTACGCGCAACGCCAATCGCGATCAGTTCAATGTGATCTGGTTTGACCAGACCGAAAAGGAGACGAACAGCCAACTCAACACCTTCGACGACCGCCACCAAAACACGGTCATCGCCAACTATTATCGCCAGGATTTTATCTGGCCCGGATACACGACTCAGGTGAACGTTCACTACAACCGCGACCAGCCCGACTTCATTTACGACCGGAACAACTTCCTCGCCCGGCCCGACGCGGTCGGCGCATATCAACCGCACGAGGTCGAATCGTATTACCTCGGCTGGACCGGCGACGGACACATCAACCGGATCAACGTCAGCCACGCGTTGTATTACGTCTTTGGCGACGACGATTTCAACAACCTCGCCGGGCAGCCGATCGAGATCAGCGCGTTCATGGCCGCGCTGGAACTCTCGTACGACCGCGATTGGGTCCGCTTTCGCAATTCCTACTTCTACGCCAGCGGTGATCGCGACATCAACGACGACCAAGGAGAGGGCTTTGACAGTATCTTTGATAATCCCAATTTCGCCGGCGGCGAATTCAGTTATTGGCAGCGGCAACAGATTGGGTTATTCGGCGTCAATCTGGTGCAGCGCCAGAGTCTGCTCCCCGATCTGCGCTCCAGCAAAATCCAAGGGCAGCCGAACTATGTTAATCCCGGTTTGAAACTGGTCAACCTGGGAATGGATTTCGATTTGACGCCGAAGGCGCGGCTGATCACCAACGCGAACTTTCTCTGGTTCGACGAGACTAACGTGCTGCAACAATATGTATTTCAGAACAACGTCCGGCGATTCATCGGCACGGACTTGAGCGCGGGCATCGAATACCGCCCGCGCTTGAACAACAACTTGATCTTCACCGGCGGTGTGTCGGGCTTGATCCCGGGGACCGGTTTTCAAGACCTTTACAACCCGCTGCATGGCGAAGTGAACGCATTGTTCGCGAGTTTTTTGGAGATTGTGTTGCAGTACTAACTGGGCGTTGGCCAGCAGGAGAGATTTTTGCCTCAACCACACTAGCCTCCAAGCTCTCTACTTAGCTCATTTCACAGATTCATTTCAATTCATTTTCCAAGATCGTGCCACCATGTCCTTCCTTGCCAAACTCCACCGCAATCGACCGCTCGCCGCGGTGTGCGGCGGCAGCGGTTTATTGTTATTTGGCTACTTCGTGACGTTGCTGCATTGTCAAGAACCCAACCGCACGGCAGTGCAAAGCAAATCCGCCCCGCCGCGCAGCGTCGAGCACGCTCATCAGCCATTAACCAATTTCTTCCGCTCCACCGATCCTCAGAGCCTGCGTATCCCGCCGCAAGAGTTGCCGCCCGAACCCCCCAACGCGGCCCCGCTGACTCCCGCTAACGCACAAACCCATGTACAAGAAGGAAAATTTTGGGGCGCGGCTGCAGCGTCTCAAGCACGACCCAACGCCGTGCCCCCAAAAATCATCGCACCGGCTGCGCCAATCATTTCGACACAATTCACCGCACCTGTTCAACAAGCAAGCCATTCCCACGTCGGCAATTTACACTCCAGCAATCCCCACTCAATCAATTCTCATTCAAGAAATCCCCGCACCACCGATCCCCGTCTCCAAAATCCTCACGGAGCCAACTTTCACGCCAAGCAAGCGAGCAGCGCGCAATTGGGCGGCGAGCAAGTTCTCCCCGCCGAAATGATGCCTCCGCATCACCGCGCGGCGGCCAGTGACTTGCTGAAGCAAACGCAGGAACAAGCCAACGCTAAAAGTTTCGGCTGCGTGCAATGCCATCAAAACGTCGGCGATATGCACGCCAAACCGACGGTCAAACTCGGCTGCGTCGATTGTCACGGCGGCGATCCGACCGCGACCACCCTCGAGTGTGCCCACGTCTTCCCCGCCTTGCCCAAGGCCTGGCCAGGTTCGGCAAATCCCGTCCGCTCTTACACGCTGCTCAATTACGAATCGCCCGAGTTCATCCGCTTCGTCAACCCGGGCGATCTGCGCGTGGCCCATGTCGCGTGTGGCGGCTGTCACGAAAAAGAAGTGCTGCACGTCAAGAAGAGCATGATGACCCACGGGGCGATGCTCTGGAGCGCGGCCCTCTACAACAACGGCGCCGTCCCCGCCAAGCGAGCCCTGTTTGGCGAAAGCTATAGTCCGCTGGGTGCGCCGCAGCGGATTCAAACGATTCCGCCACCAACGACTGAAGAGATGCTCACCAAAGGCGTGCTGCCTTATCTCGATCCGCTGCCGCGATTCGAAGCGTCGCAACCGGGCAACATCTTGCGGATCTTTGAACGAGGGGGGCGCTTCCGTCCCGAAGTTGGCATCCCCGAGCGGATCGAAGAACCCGGCCGTCCCCGCACACGCCTCAGTACGCGCGGATTAGGAACCGAAAATCGCACCGACCCCGTTTTTATCGGCCTCCAAAAGACGCGGCTCTTTGATCCCACGCTCAACTTCCTGGGAACCAACGATCACCCGGGCGATTATCGCTCGAGCGGCTGCACGGCGTGCCATGTGATTTACGCCAACGACCGCTCTCCCGTCCATTCCGGACCTTACGCCGTCCACGGCAACCGCGGCACGGTCTCGAACCTTTCGCCCGGCGATCCGATGATTCCCAAAAACCAGTCGGGCCATCCGATTGAGCATCGCTTTGCCAAGGGGAACAGCATTCCCACCAGCCAGTGCATCGTCTGCCATATCCATCCCGGCACCACGGTGATGAACAGCTACATCGGCTATATGTGGTGGGACGAGGAATCCGACGGCCACCTCATCTATCCGCCGGAGCAGAAAAATCCTACAGCCGAAGAGTTCGCCAATGTGCAATTCCGCAATCCCAACGAATCGGCCGTCCGCAGCCGTCTGGCCGATCCGGAATTCACGGCCAATCTGACCGATCTCAACACGGCGACCAAGCACAATCAGTTCGCCGATTTTCACGGGCATGGCTGGGCGTTTCGCGCGGTCTTCAAAAAGGACCGCCAGGGAAACATGCTCAACCACAAGGGCGAAATATTACACGACGTGAGCAACCCGCAGATGCGCGCGGCGGTCGGGATCGTCGAGCATTTGAAAGAACCGTATGCAAACGCGGCCAACAAAACGCCGTTGCAAATCGAAGAGCAAGAACTCGTCTTGGCCCATCAGCGCGACGGCTTGCCCGTGCATCTGCTAGATATCCACATGGAAAAGGGAATGCACTGCGTCGATTGCCACTTCATTCAAGACATGCACGGCAACGGGCGGCTGCAGCGCGAGGTCCGCGCGGCGATTGAAATCCGCTGCGAAGATTGCCACGGCACGCCGACCGAACGCGGAACGCTCTTCACCGGCGGCCCGGCTTCGTACACCTCCGGCCCAAACGGCCGCGATCTCGAAGCGCTCCGCACGCCGTGGGGCAAGCGGCGGTTTGAACGGGTCGGCGAGCAAGTCTTTCAGAACTCGATGGTCGAACCGAATCTCCGTTGGGAAGTAATCCAAGTTCCCGACACGCTCAATCCCGCCAACGAGCATTACAACGTCCGCTCGCACCTAGCCAAAACGGTTCGCTTCAACAAACCCGAGGAAAACAAAGCCGAACAGCTCACCTGGGGCGGCTCACCTGATGAAAAGTGCGCGCACTCGAACAAGAAGATGAGCTGCATCGCCTGCCATTCGGCCTGGAACCCCAGTTGCTTTGGTTGCCACTTGCCGCAGAAAGCGAACAAGAAGGCCCCCAACTTGCACAACGAGGGGGATGTTTCGCGGAATCTGGTGTCGTACAACTTTCAAACGCTCCGCGACGACGTGTATATGCTCGCCCACGACGGCGATGTGACCGGCAACCGCATCGGTCCCGCGCGGTCAAGTTGTGCGATCCATGTCGGCTCGTACAACAACAACCGCGAATCAATCTATGTGCAGCAGCAGACGATCTCGGGCGACGGGATGAGCGGGATCGCGTTTAGCACCAATGTTCCCCATACAGTCCGCGGCGGCTCGAAATTGGCCGGCCACCCGGCCTTTACGCCCCCCAACGGCGAAGTCAAAACGTGCAGTGACTGCCACGTTTCCGAATTCAATGACAACAACGCGATCATGGCCCAACTCCTCATGCAGGGGACCAACTACGTCAACTTCATCGGGCGGTACTGCTGGGTGGCAGCGGGGGAACACGGCTTTGAAGGGGTTGTCGTCACCGAGCGCGACGAGCCGCAGGCCGTCATCGGCAGCACGCTGCAACGGTTGGCGTTTCCGGATAACTATCGCGAACATCTCGCAGCGGAGCGGGAACTTGAACATGCCCATGAACACCCCGGCAAAGACATCAGTGAAAACATCACCCACCCGCTGCGCAAGCCTGAAATTCTCGGCCTGCAAGCACGCGGCGAATATTTGTATGCCGCGTGCGGCGACGGGGGCTTCCGCGTCTTTGACATTGCCTTTATCGACGACAAAGCCTTTTCTGAACGGATCACCACAGCCCCGGTCTCGCCATTGGGCCAGCAGTTTTACGTTGAAACGTGCTACGCGACCGCCGTTGCCGCGCCCACCACCATCGCTCCCGATCCAACGCGCAAACGCGACCCGGCCAATCGCGAGCAAGATATCCACGCGATGTACGGTTACATCTTTGTCACCGACCGCGAGGAAGGCTTGATCCTGGTCGGCGCGGGCACGCTACTCGACGGCGACCCGACCAACAACTTTCTTAAACGCGAACTCACCTTCAATCCCAACGGCATCCTCAAGGGTGCCCGCGCGATCACGATTGCCGGAACCTATGCTTACATCTGTTGTAACGCGGGCGTGGTGGTGGTGTCGTTGGAAGACCCCAAATGCCCGCGCGTCACTTGCGTGCTGGGTCACAATGTGGTCGAATGCCCCACCGCCGTGCAGATTCAATTCCGTTATGCGTTCGTTTGCGATCATCACGGAATCCAGGTGCTTGACGTGACCGACCTGAGCAAGCCTCGTCCGGTCGCAAGCCTCGAACTGGAGCACGCGCACAACATCTACCTCGCCCGCACATATGCGTATGTGGCGGCGGGAAAGCACGGGCTGGTGATTCTTAACATTACCAATCCGGAAAAGCCAATCGTCGATCAAATCTATACCGCCAACGGCTGCATCAACGATTTGCACGACGTGAAGCTGGGGATCACTTATAGCAGCGAGTTCGCCTACCTGGCCGACGGCAAAAACGGGATGCGCGTGGTGCAGCTCACCTCGCCCGACACGCCGGGAAACATGGGCTTCAGTCCGCGGCCGACGCCGCAATTGATCGCCACGCGCAAGCTCCCCAAGGAAGGTCACGCCTTGGCGATCTCAAAAGGAGTGGACCGCGACCGCGCCGTCGATGAATCGGGCAATCAGATCGCCGTGTTCGGGCGGATCGGCGCGCGGCCGCTCAGCCGCGACGACCAACACCGAATGTACTTGCGGGGGGGAGAAGTGTGGCGCGTGTCGGACAATCCGTTCTCGCCGCTCTATACGCCGTCCGTGCAAATGCAATCAATCCGCGCGCAATTGGATCGACATTACGGGGTTCCCGCGGCGCCGGCTGCCGCGGCCATCCCTCGATCCCAAATGGATCGCAGCAATTAGCCGGTGGTTGAGGCCGCCTTGGCGGACGAAACCATCGGAAACCGAATGTGCGGTATTTTCGACCCGTCAGGGGTCGCAGCCAGTAACCCTGAATGCGTTCCAAACACGCTGGCATCCCTTCAGGATGCCAATTCCTGCGGCCTTGTTTCCAGGGGTTTTGTCCGCAACGGCGGATCTAACCCCAGGCTAATAGCTATGATCCCTCCGGGTTCGGCATGTCAATTTAACTCGACCAACTGTCCATGCAATTATGGTTTTCCTTTATGCAGTATAATTGTGGTATCGAAGGCACCGTTGAAGTGTGAACTCGCTCTCAAATTCGTTCACAATTTGCGATTGTCCCCAGGGTAACTCCGGGGGCATAATTTGATTGCCGCTTGAAAGTCCCATCCATCCGCGTGCGGCCCCCTTACGAAGTAATCGCCCAGGATCGCCCATGACGCCTTCACCGCAGATTTTGCCCCTCCACCGCCGCCCCGCCCGCGCGGTTCCCGAACCGCATGAAGTCGCCGGCTTAAGCATCGGGCAATATCTGATCCGCCGTCTGCAGGATTATGGCATTCGCGATGTGTTCGGCATTCCGGGCGATTACGTCCTGTCGTTTTATTATCTGCTGGACGAAAGCCCGATCAACGTGGTCGGCTGCACGCGCGAAGACTGCGCGGGCTTCGCGGCCGATGCTTATGCCCGCGTGCATGGACTGGGAGCGGTCTGCGTGACGTATTGCGTGGGGGGATTGAGTCTTTGCAACAGCATCGCGGGGGCTTATGCCGAAAAATCGCCCGTGGTCGTGATCACCGGCTCGCCCGGGCTGCGCGAGCGGGTGAACAATCCGCTGCTGCATCACAAGGTGCGCGACTTCCGCACGCAGCTTGAGGTGTTTGAAAAGATCACGGTCGCCGGGGCCGAATTGAGCGACCCGCGGATCGCGTTTCACGAGATCGACCGCGTGCTTGACGCGGCGGTGCGCTTCAAGCGGCCCGTCTATTTGGAAATTCCCCGCGACATGGTCCATGTGGTCCCCGAGGTGCCGTATCAATTCAAACAGGTTTCGGTCGTGAGCGATCCGGCCGTGCTGAGCGAGGCGGTCGCCGACGCGGCCGCTTGGATCAGCCGCGCCCAAAAGCCGTGCATCGTGGCGGGGATCGAAATTCACCGCTTTGGACTGCAAGAGGAGCTGCTCAAATTGGCCGAAGGGTCCAAGATCGGCATCGCGGCGACGATGCTCGGCAAGAGCGTGATCAGCGAATATCACCCGCTCTATGTCGGCCTGTATGAAGGGGCCTTGGGGCGCGACGAGGTGACGCAGTTCGTTGAGGAGAGCGATTGCGTGCTGCTGCTCGGCACGTTTATGACCGACATTAACCTGGGCATCTACACGGCGAATCTCAATCCGGCCAACTGCATTTACGCCACCAGCGAGCAATTGCGGATCCGCCACCACCATTTTCACGACGTTCAATTAGACGACTTTCTCCGTGAGTTGGCCGCGTTAAAACCGGCCGCCGCGCCGCGGTGCTTGCCCAAAAGCCCCGCCGAAGCACTTGAGCCGTATATCCTCCGGCCCGACGCGCCGATGACGATCACGCGGTTGATGGCGCGGCTCAATGAATCGCTCGACGACGAGACGGTTGTGATCGCCGACGTGGGCGACGCGCTCTTCGCCTCGACCGAGTTGGTGATCCGCCAAAAAACCGAATATCTCGCCCCGGCGTATTACACCTCGATGGGTTTCGGCGTTCCCGCCGCGCTGGGCGCCAGCGTCGCCCGGACGCATGACCGCGTGGTGGTCGTCGTGGGGGACGGGGCGTTTCAAATGACCGGCATGGAACTGAGTACGATCGTGCGGCACGATTACCCGGTGATTGTGGTCTTGCTCGACAACAAAGGGTACGGCACCGAGCGGTTTCTGCACCCCGGCAATTTTAACGACATTCATCCGTGGAACTACGCGCAACTGCCGCGGATCCTCAACGGCGGCACGGGCTATGAAGTGCGGACCGAAGGGGAATTCGACGCGGCGCTGCGCGAATCATGGAACCGCACCAGCGGACTAAGCCTGATTCAAGTCCACCTGGGACTCAAAGACGTGAGCCGCGCGCTGGATCGCCTGGCGGAGAAGTTGAGTAAGCGGGTGTGATTGGACGTTGGGGATTGGGCGTTGGGCGTTGGGAAATTCCGTAGTGTGGGACAATCCGCCAAAAGTCTTTCAATTTCCAACAATCGTTGCCGGCGCTGTCCCACCATCTGTAACTTTGGAGAAGCACTCGCTGGCGGACGGGCGACCGTCAAACGGTTTCTGACCCACATAACTGACCGAGCGGCATGACGCTAAAGCTCAGCCGCCGGGTACTGCAAAACCTTTGCAGCGCGTGTAATCTTTAAGCGGCCTCGATAGACAAACGGTTCCTGGCACAGTATCTGATCCGGCACGCACGTCAGCAAGGTGCGGAAGAAGCTGGCCCACAAGAAGAACCGGGTGAAACCCGTGTGGCTCGTCTGGCCGGAAACGAAGGAGGCGATGGCGTTCGGCATCAAGCGTCGTGACCTTCAACGGGAGTGGGATAAGTTCCATGAAAAGTTCGGCCTTCCCGAACACAAGGCTCTGCGGAAGACGACCGCCCAAATCATTCAGGATCAAAAGGAGTTGGGGGAGGAAGAGAGCCTGCTGTTCCGGGGCGAGAGCCGACAGGGTACGCATCACAAGAACTACATCAAGAAGTACACCCCGGAGCAGGTGGAGAAGTTGGACAACGCACTGTTGAAGGCGAGGGAAGTGCTGTTCGGGGTGGGGTAATAACCGGCCCGCTGCCCGGCTATTAGTTGCTGCTTTGGGGCCGAAAGTGCCGACGCAGACGGCTAATAGCCGCTCAGACCGTTCCCAAGTGGTACATGCGGCAAACACCTTGTTTTCAAGGTGTTTTCGTGCTTTTGTTGTACGCCTGCTCGGCGTTGTGGTAGTGCTGTGGGAGTTCTACAGGGGGTGGGATCAAGTCGGTGTTCTATCCAGCGTCAGGAACGCCAACACGACCCCTGTTGCAGAATTAAAATCCCCCGGCGACGAACGGAAAATGGTGAAAAACGTTTCCATGACCCCCGGCCTTGCTCCACCATGACCCGGTGTTCCTTCTTGTTGTTGAAGGCCAACGAGCTAAATACGGGCATGAAGCATACGACGTTCAAGGAGTGGTTGGCCCAACGTGATGAAGGGTTCCTGCTACCCGACCGGCCACCGCTCAAGGGGCTTCCCCGGAGATCAACACTACGTTCGGCACGGACGCCCAGCGGAAGCGGTTTCAGCCCAAGCCCGTGAAGAAGCCGAAGACGTTCGCCCCGACCGTCCAGAAGGTGAAGGAGATCGTGCCGAACAAGTTGATCCAAAAATTGAAGCCCCTCTCATAGCGTGGGCGACATCGCCAGTTGCAATCAAGTCGCCTTCTCCGGGATGATAGCCACAACTGCTCCCGTGGCGTGCGTTTCATCACGCCCATTCTTGCCGTTCTTTCCGACCTGACGGAACTTGGCCGTCAGGCTTTCCCAATCAATGACGAGACTCCCGCTCCGGCTGGAGGAGATGTCGGAGCCGGGTGAACGGGCGAGGCGGGGGATGCCCGTGCCCGACCTCGTGGGCCTCCGGCACATGGCCGTATTCCTCCGTCTGTGTCTCTGCCATGCTACTTCCCGAGCGGCGGTCAGTCTTCGCCCTGAGCTTTGGTATATCCAGGCTGGCCGTCGAACTCTTGCAGCTTTTCCACGTGCATCCAGCGGAAGCTGCCGGTCACTTTGCCG
>Ga0163144_10019241_pt1 | contig 13745 bp, 9 predicted proteins | sample OliLak19BULKMAT1_FD_123175 | JGI IMG/M metagenome (GOLD analysis project Ga0163144, IMG submission 123175) | Freshwater microbial mat bacterial communities from Lake Vanda, McMurdo Dry Valleys, Antarctica - Oligotrophic Lake LV.19.BULKMAT1 | ecosystem: Environmental > Aquatic > Freshwater > Lake... | reverse complement strand
TGCCGACGGCCGTGATGCCCTGGTCCATGATGGGCCGGTCCGGATCGCTCATCACGTGATTGACGGCCAGCACCTGCACCCGGGGCCCGAACAGCACACGGTTGCCAATCGTGATGCCGCCCTGAGCGCGCATCAACGTCTCTTCGCCGAGAAACGTACGGGTGCCGATGCGAATGCCGGCATGCGGGAGGTCCCGGAAGTTGAAGACGTGCAGCCGGCACCCGCTCATCAGCCACGAGTGGTCGCCGATCGTGATGCCACCCGTGCCGCCGTGCAGATAGACGCCGTGATCGAGGTAGACGCTGGCGCCGAGTGTCATGTCCTCGGGTCGCACGAGCCGCACGTGGTCTTCGATCGCCGGCAGCCCCTTGGCGCGAAGGAAGACCTTGTAGGCGACGCCGCGTAGACCAATGCCCACGATGCTCGGGATCCAGGCGAGACAGGCCTGCAGCAGTTCGCCAGCCACGTAGTGGAACGGACTGCGGCTTCGCTGCCGGAGGTAGAAGGCAAGCTCGCGGACCATGAGGACCTCAGCGCGGACGGACGCGGAACACGCCAGCCGTGGGCGCGATGAACACGGGATCGAAGAGCGGCGATCCGACCGGTGAATAGGTGCGCCCCAGTGCTGCCTCCCGGTCGGTCCACACGACCAGCGTGACGTGGTCGGCTGCCAGCACGCGCCGCCGCCACTCTTCGTCGACGCCGTCCGAGAAGAACTGGTTCACGGTGTCACGACGTTCGAGGTAGCGGTTGGTCATCGCCCAGTGCGCCAGATAGGCCCGCGTGCGGCCGTAGTTGGGTATCCAGCGCCCGACCGGCTCGAGTCCCAGCGCGACATCGTCAGGGCCGGAGGCGGCGGCCAGCGCGCCGAGTGCCGCGGCCTCGTCGTTGGTCAGGTAGTAGGGCGCGTCAGGACGGCGCAGGTCGACCAGCCGCCATGTCAGCAGATACACGTTCGTGGGCAGCACGAGCCCGGTCAGCACCAGCGCCGGCGCCCAGGCACCCAACCGTCCGCCCAGTCCACGCGCCGCCCACGCCGAAATGACCGGTCCGAGACGGGTGCACCAGAGGTCAGCGGCCAGAAGCGCCAGCGGCACCTGAAACGCCGCCAGCAACTTCACCTGAAACACCGTGGGCACATAGATCAGCACGGCACCGGTCAACGCCCAGCAGGCGACAAATCGTGTGCCGTCGTGGCGCCAAGGCAGGTCGCGCAGCCGCCAGATGGCGAACACGAGCGGTGCGCCCAGGAGCACCGGAAGCAGCGGTGGGGCGGGCGTCCACACACCGGCGTTCACATACTGGCTGAGCACCGAGCGCCACAGCGGGTCCGCCGACGTGAGGTACTGGTAATAGCCGGCCAGCGGCGCGGAACAGGCCAGCACGAGAACGATCGCCCCCGACAGCCGCCAGGGGATGCCGCGTCGACGCCCGGTCTCCACCAGCCAGAACGACCCGAGGACCGCGTAGACCACGACCAGATCGTAGGCGTGCAACAGCGCCACACCCAGAGCACCAATCGCACAGGCGGCCCACGCGGCGACACTTGGCGAGACGTGCACACGAAAGGCGCCGGTGAGCGCCATCAACATGAAGCCCTGCGCCAGCGGCAGATAGGGATACGCCAGCAGGCCAAACCACGTATTGGGCTCAACGATGTAGATGGCCTCTGGGAATGGTGCTTCGGCAAGGCCAAGCAGGTACTTCGCCGCAATCAGGACCCAGCCGAGTCCTCCGCCGGCCAGCGCCAGCCAGAATGCCATATGGGCCTGGGCTGGGGTCCTGGCAAGGCGGACGGCGGTGACCGCCAGCGCGGGTCCGATCGCGACCGCGGCGGCGACGCGCCACCATTGGAAGAGCGCGGCAAACGACAGCCCGAAGAGCGTCTGCACTTGCGCCAGGAGCCACATCGCGGGGTTCAGGAACGTGGCCGCATTCGGCTCGGGCGTCATCGTATTCGGAATGAACAGACCCGCGCGCGACGCGGTGACCCACGACCAGTACTGCGCATGATCCGGGACGTCGAACATCAGGCCCAGATACGCATGGCCCGCCGGCGTGGCGAAGAAGCCGTACAGGTACGGTATCGACGCCACGAGCAGGCAGATCAGTGCCCCAGCGACGCCTCTGAGCATCGTCGGCCACAGCGATGGGGTGGCGTCGTGCGAAGGCGTCACTGGCGCTCTGTCTGTGGGCCCACGGCCTCGACGAGCTCGAGGAACTCGCGTCCGATCGCGTGCCACGTGTAGGTGCTGCTGACGCGGGCGCGGCCGGCCGACGACAGGCGCGCGGCCAGCGCCTCGTCGCCAAGGACGCGCAGCACTGCGTCGGCAAACGCCTGCGGCGAGTCACCGAGCAGCAGCTCTTCGCCCTCGACGACCGCGAGGCCCTCCGCGCCCTTGCGCGTCGAGACGACGGGCGTGCCGAGTGCGAGCGCCTCGAGCACCTTCAACCGGGTGCCGCCTCCGCTCAACAGCGGAACCACGGCGACGGCCGACCCGCTGATGGCGTCCTTGACATCGGGCAGACGGCCGGTGAGCCGCACGTGATCGCGAGAGGGGAACCGGTCGGGCGTGACGTCGCCCATGTCCCCGGTGACCCAGAGTCCCACATCGGGCCGAACGGCTCGCACGCGTGGCATGACCTCCGCCAGGAACCACGTGACGGCCTCCAGGTTCGGGGCGTAGGTCACCGCACCAGCGTAGATCAAGCGCGGGGGCGAGGCGACGGCGCGCGGTCGTGCCAGATCGGCAGCGTCGGCGCCGTTCGGCACGACATGGATCCGCGAGGCGTCCACGCCAATCCCGGTCAGCGACTCACGTTCCTGCTCCGACACGACAGTCACGGCCGACATCGACGACGCCACGCGCCGGAGATAGCGTGCATGTTTCCACCACGTCAGGCGCAGACGCAGGCGCTGAGGAACTGTCGCCGCACGCGGGGCCAGTGCCTGGATCTGGCGCGGTTCGGCTTCCTCGAAGACGGTGGGGATGCCGAGGCCCGTCAGGTACCTGGCGGCGCTCAACGCGAAGCCGACCGCGACATGTGCCGACGCCGATCGGGCGGCGATGAGCGCCCGCACCTCCGGGTCATCAGTCGAAACGAGCGACCGCGGCGTCATCGACAGCAGGCCGTTCCGGGCGCCTGCCACCGGGGTGAACGGGCTGCGGGGCAGGATCGTGACAGTGCGGCACACACGCCGCAGACCCGCAACGTCGTCGGCGGTCGGCGGGCCTGGCGCGCTGAACGCCACCAGGTCGACGTCGTGACGCGACGCCAGCACCCGCAGCAGGTGGTAGGCGCGCAGCGTGCTGCCGTTCACGAGCGGCAACGGGCACCACGTCGAGAGCGCAAAGACGTTCATACAGCCCGACAGATAGCCCGGTAGAGTTCGAGCAGCGCATCGACTTCGTCGTCGATCGTGCGGGGCCGCGGCGCCGCCGCCTCGAGGAGCGGCAGGAGGTCGGGCTCGTCGAGCAGACGTGTGATCTGGCGGGCGACATCTCCGGGTCGAGCCGGATCGAACAACAGCCCGTCCCGGTCGTCGGCGATGAGCTCCGGCGACCCTCCGAGATTCGAGGCCAGCACCGGCACCCCCGCCATCTGGGCCTCCTGAATCACGATCGCGGCCACTTCGTGCCAGATCGACGGCACGACAACCACATCGGTCGCCGCGAAGATGTCTGGCAGCGACTCGCGGCGGTACGGCCCGTGGAAGGTGATGCGGGCATCGTCGCCCGCCAGCGCCCTCAGTTGCGCGACGTATGCCGGGTACGGCGTCAGCGGACCATGGATGGCCAGCGACACCTTGCGCCCGGCGAGCCCGCGCATCGCCTCGATGAGCAAGTGCACGCCCTTGTGCGGGGCGAGCTGGCCGATGAACGCGAGGCGAAGCGACGCGGCGCGCCCAGGCTGACGTGGGCGCTGCGGCGGCATGCCGTAGCGGCTCAGCCGAATCCGGTCAACTGGGTAGCCCACCGCGGCGACCTGAGCCGCCACGAAACGGGTCGGCGCCAGCACCGCCGCGGCCGAACCCAGTAGATCGCGGAGCAACGCCTGTCGTTCCACGATGGCGGCTTCGGGTCCTCCGATGGCCAGACGCCAGATGGTTGACTGGTCCTTGCCCCGGGTCAACGCGCCGCCGGTGATCCGGTCGAGGAGTCCGTGGCGGCGCTGATCCGCCGTCAGGCACCAGGCGCACTTGGCCGGACGCTCGGCGCCCATGCAGAGACTGCCGTCAGGGTGGCGCAGTGTGACACGCGGGCACGCGAACCAGTAGTCGTGAAGCGTCAGCACGGCGGGCGTGCCCGACCGGCGCGCCGCGGCCAGCGCAGGCGCGCCGAGCAGATACCCGCTCTGCACGTGCACCACGTCGGGCCGCGTGTCGCCCAGCAGCTGCTGAAACCAGGCGTCAGTCGGCACGTGTTCGCTCAGCAGCGGAAACGGACGCGACGCCGGCAGCGTCAAGGTCAAACGATGCGTCGGGTAGCCGTCGATGTCGTCTTCGCGCGCCGCACACGCCTCCACGCTGCCGCTGGCGACCTGCTCGACGGCCACGCCCTGCACCCGATGTCCTCTGGCCGCGAGCGCGCGCAACAGGTACTGCGAGTACACCTCAACGCCACCCACATGATTCGGCGGCAGATGGGGTGACACCACCAGGACGTGCAACGATCGAGACGGGGACGCGAGCATGGGCCTAGCCTGACCTGCTACTGCAAGAGAAATGCCCGTGGCCATTCGTCGATGGCGAGCGAAGGCAACTGTAGCTCAGACTGCCGTCGTCCTTGCGCGTGATTCCTGCGCCATCTCGCCGTCGCTTCCCGCGAGAACGCGACGCGCATGCAGTCGCGTGGCGCCGAGTGCGACGGCGCGCATTCCCGTCCGGCGCTCGATCGCAGCCGCTGAGCCCCGCACGCGCGTTGTACATTGGATAGACCTGTCGTGAAAGCGTCCAGCATCCGTCAATCGATCGTCCGCAACACCGCGTGGAACTACGCCGGCTTCGCCGTGAACCTCGCGGTGAACCTGTTGCTGTTCCCCGCGGCCGTCGCTCGGATGGGTGATGCGGCCACCGGCGTCTGGCTCATCATCGGGTCGGTCAGCGGCTACATGGGGCTGCTGCAGCTGGGCCTGGCGCCGGCGATGGCGCAGTTTGCCGCAGCGCACATCGCCAAGCGCGACGACGCTGAACTCGGACGCACGGTCTCCACCGCACTGGTGCTCGTCGTCGGCCTGGGCAGCGTGGCACTGCTGGCCGTGCCGGCCGTACCGTGGTTGCTGCAGCTGTTCTCGATTCCTGCGGCTCTCTCGGACGACGCCCGCGTGGCGTTCACGCTGGGCATCATCGGCGTGCCGATGCAGATGCCCGGGCATGTCTTCAATGCCGTGCTCGGTGCCAGCCAGCGACAGGACCGGTGCACGCAGGTCTGGATGGTCTCGCTGCTTGGCAAGCTCGTTGGCATCGCCGCGCTGCTGGCGATGGGCTACGGACTCGCCGAAGTGATGTGGCTCGAAACCGCGTTAATCGCTGTGACCGGCGTGCTGCTGGCCGTGTTTGCGTTCCGCGCCGCGCCGCAGCTGCGAATCACGCCGGCGGCGGTGTCCTCCGGAACGGCCCGTCAACTGCTGGGGCTGGGCGGGTGGATGTTCGTGAACGCTCTCAGCACCTCGCTCATCGAGCAGACGGACCGTATCGTGGTCGGCCTGTTCCTCACGGTGCAATCCGTGACCTACTACTCGGCCGCCTGGAAGCTCTACATGCTGGTGTACAGCGTCTCGACCACGCTGGTCCAGGCGATCTGGCCCATTGCCGCTGGACTCCACGCCAGCGGCGACACCCGCGGGCTCCAGCAGCTGTGGCTGCGCATGACGAAGTACACGGCGGCGCTCACTTGGCCCCTCGCGGCCTCGCTCGGCCTGTGCGCCGGACCGATCCTGCACGCCTGGGTGGGTCATGCGTTTGCCGAGCACTACGCAGTGGTGCAGGTGCTGGTGGCCACCTTCGTGATCACGGCGCACAACCACGCGGCCTTCGGCGTGCTGGGCGCCATGCGGCGCGTAGGCCCGATTGCCCAACGCTACTCGGTCCCGCAGGCGGTGCTCAATCTGCTGCTCAGTCTGTGGCTGGTGAGGCCACTTGGCATCCTGGGCGTGGCGTTGGGCACCATGCTGCCCGCCGTGCTGCTCGAATACGTGTTCCTGGCCTTCGTGCTGCGCCAACTCGACCTCCACTGGCGGGACCTGTGGCAGCAGGTGTTGCGGCCGACGCTCACCCCGGCTCTCGTAGCATTCGCGCCGTGCGTGGTTGGATACGCCGCGGTCGGGCCACAGTCGCTGTGGTTGTTCCCGCTGCTCGCCGCTGGCAGCCTGGTCTACGCTGCGCTGTTCTGGCGGGTCCTGCCTGCAGACGAACGAATGGATCTGCTGACGCATCTGCCGGCGCCGGTGCGCGCGGTGCTGGCGGCATGACGGCGGCCACGCGTCCACTGCGCATCGGGATCGACGTGCGGTATCTGTCGCACGGCCTGGTCGGCGGCGTCCACACTTATGTGTCTCGCCTGGTTCCCGCGCTGCTCGAAGCCGCGCCCGATCAGACGTTCCTGCTCTATGCGGATAGCAAAGCGCCGCTGGAGCTGGCCGCCACCACCGGCGCCATCGTGCGGACCATGCCGTGGCGCCATCAGGGCTCGTCGGTGTGGAACGACCGCATGATGGCGCGGTGGATGGCATCAGATGGCGTCGACATCGCGTTCTTCCCCGCCAACTACGGCTTCGGCCCGGCCAGCGCTGCCTCGGTCGTGACGGTGCACGATGCGATCAACCTGCTGCCGTTGCGGCACACGCTCTTCGTCCGCGGTCACGCGGCGACACTTCGCACCCACATGATGACGGTCTACCTGCACCTGGCCACGGTACGGGCCGTGCGCAGGGCCACCCGGCTCATCACGATGTCCGGCTATTCGCGCGACACCATCGTCGCCGCCAGCACGAGACGTGGCGAGGACATCGACGTCGTCCCCCATGGCACGCCGCCGGTGATGCCAGTGACGCCGGACGATGTGCAGCGCGTCCGGCAGGTACACGACATCACTGGTTCGTACGTCCTGGCAGACGGCCTGAAGAACCCCGGGGTGCTGCTGCGGGCGGCGGCGCGGTTGGCACCTGACGTGCGGCGGGCGCACACGCTCGTCTTCTTCGCCAGACACGGACAGGTGCTGCCGGTGCTGGCCGCGGCCGTCGCCTCAGGCGACGCGCGCTTTCTGGTGAACCCGCCCCGGACGGAACTGGCGGCGCTCTACGCTGGCGCGTCGGCGTTCGTGTTTCCATCCTGGATTGAAGGGTTCGGCCTCCCGCTGCTTGAGGCCATGAGTTACGGCGCGCCGATTATCGCGTCGGACCGCGGGGCGATTCCCGAAGTCGCCGGCGACGCAGCGGTGTTGGTCGACGCCGAGGACGACGAGGGGCTGGCGCGGGCCCTTCACGAGGTCTTGATGCACCCAACGGCGGCCACGAGGTTGAGGGCGGCAGGAGCGGCGCGGGGACGCCGGTTCACCTGGCGGCGCTCGGCCGAACGGACTCTGGCGGCACTGCGGCGCGCGCATGCCGACCGGATGGCCGCACGGCGGGGCGCCCGATGAGCCTTGATCCGCCGGTGGATGTATCGGTGGTGATCGCGAGCTGGAACACACGCGGGCTGACCACGGCCTGCCTGGCGTCGCTACCCGGCGCTGCCGAGTCGGTGCGCTGGGACGCTTGGGTCGTCGACAACGCGTCGACGGACGGCTCGGTGGCGGCAATCCGCGACGAACATCCCGACACGCACGTCATCGCCAACGACCTCAACGTGGGCTTTGCCGCGGCCAACAACTTCGGGATCGTGGCGAGCACCGGGCGGTACGTGCTCCTGCTGAACAGCGATACCGTGATGGCGCCTGGATCGCTGAGGGACCTGGTGGCCTTCGCCGACGCGCATCCGGTGGCTGGCATCGTCGGGCCGATGCTCCTGAATCCCGACGGGTCGTTCCAGAGCGGGCCGACGCCCTTTCCCTCGCTGTGGACCGAAGGCATCTCCACGACGGGAGTCGGACGACGCCTCACGCATCGCGGCTATCCCAGCCGGGGCCCACGGGCGAGCGCCAGCACACAGCAGACCGACTACGTCGGCGGCGCCTGCATGCTCGCCCGCCGGCAGGCCATCGATGCCGTGGGCCTGCTCGATGAGGGCTATTTCATGTACTCCGAGGAGCCAGACTGGTGCTGGCGGATGCGGAAGCACGGATGGGAGACCTGGTACACTCCGGTGGCGCGCGTGACGCACTTCGGCGGGCAGAGCACGCGTCAGGTCCGAGACGTCATGAACATCGCGCTGCACCGGAGCAAGGTGCGGTTTTTCCGGCTTCATCGCAGCGCCTGGTCCGCGGGCTGCCTGGTCGGAATTTTCATGGCTGTCAGCGCGGTTCGCCGCCTGGTTCGCGCGACGCTGGGACTGAAACCACCAGGCGATCGACTCACCCGTGCCGACCTCTGGAGCAATGGCAGCCCCCCGTAAGCGCGACCCCCTCAACTGCCTCGCCGGCTCCGCCGCGTGGACAAAAAGCTTGCTCCGCCCCGATATCTGCCCGGGCAAGCACGGCCCCACCGTCGACTATCTCGTTGATACGGCGGTCGGTTACGGGACAGCCCCAGACGATCCGACGGATGGCCCGAACTCTGCAGTGCCGGTCTGCGTGTCACCGCGGTTCTGGCTCGGCGTCGGGATTGCCATATGGCTCCTGTCTACAGGTCAGGCGTCGGCGCAGCCCGCCGAAGGGGCTCCGCAGGGCCGCTATCTGCTCGGATCGTGGTTGAGCGTGACCCCGGCCATTTCCATGGTTGTTGGCCGCGACACCAACGCCATCCGGACGGACACCGGCACCCCGGCCGGCGAGGCGTATGTCGTGCCGCAAGTCGAGGGCTGGCTCGGTCGGGGCCGCGTGCGGCTCAACTTCGCCGACGCGGTCGAGTTCTCGAGACAGCAGACGACCGGACAGCTCGGCGGCAGGGCGATTCTGAACCAGTACCACGCCGCCCGACTGGATGTGGGAGGGCCCAGGGTGGCACTGCAGGGGGTTGGCGACTATCGGGACCACTATGCGCCTCCGACGGACTTCGTTGGGTTCGAGCAGGGCCTGAAGTCGCGCCGTATCGAACGCGAGCTGGGAGCCAGCCTGGTGCTCAAGCCCGGAGGGCGAGTCTCCTACAGGGTCAACATGAACCGGTCGGCGCTGCGCTACGACGCGGACGCCAGGTTCCAGGGCGCCAGTCTCCAGCAGAATCTGAACCGCAACATCACGACGTTTGCCGGGGAAACGCAGCTGGCGGTGACGCCGCTTTCGTCGGCCACGGTCTCGGTGAGCACCTACCGCGACCGCTTTCTCTTTGCCCCCGATCGCGACGGCAACGGCCTTCGCGCCCTCGTCGGCGGCCAGTTCTCGCCGCGGGCGTTGTTGTCGGGCCGGGCCGAGGTGGGCTACCTGCGATACGAGACCGTCCAGAGTCGGGCACGGTTCGGCGGTCCGGCGTACAATCTCGGCTTGTCATTCACGAAAGCGCCGGTATTCCTCGATGTCTCGGGGAGGCGGTCGATCGAGTTCAGCTTCGACCCTGGCCAGGGCTTCTACGTGTCGAACGGTCTTGACGTCTATTCGGTGCTCACCCTCGGCACCGCGTGGGAGGGATTCGGACGGGCGTCAGTGCGGGGGCTCTCGCCTCGGGGCCTGCTGGCCACGAGGGAGCCGTTCCGGACCATCGAAACCTACAAGGCCGGCGTGGTCCGCCGACTCGGCCTGTCGACCAGAATTGGTGCCGACGTGGAGCGCTATGTGACCGGTGGGCCCGGCGGTTTCTCGGGCACCCGCACGACGATGTTCCTGATCTACGGCTCGACTCGCCTACAGCGACTCGATCGTCCGCTGCCGGGAGGTTTCTGATGATTCACACGCCGCGGCACGCACGCGCCGGCATCGGGCTCCTCGTCCTCAGCTTGGTTTTCGCGATGCCCGTCTGGGCGCGCCAGGCCTACCTGGTGGGCCAAGGCGACGTGCTGAAAGTCGCCGTCTGGTCGCAGCCTGAACTAAGTGGCGAGTTCACCGTCGATGTCACCGGCGGCATTCTCCTGCCGCTCATCGGTGCGGTCAAAGCCGCCGGGCTGCCGGTGGAGCAGATCGAGCGTGACATCCGCGATCGTCTGGCCGACGGATACGTGGTCAGCCCGCAGGTGTCCATCAGCGTGGCGCAGTTCAAGAGCCAGCGAGTGTTCGTGATCGGCGAGGTCAAGTTGCCGGGAGTTGTGCCGCTGACTGGCGCGCTCACACTCGTAGAAGCCTTGACCCGCGTCGGGTCGCTCACGGAAATGGCTGGCGGCGATCTGGTGGTCATTCGGCCGGCGGACGGCCAGGCGGTGAACGGCCCGGTGCTCGCCTCGGATTCCGGGGCCCGTGAACTGCTGCGCGTGGACGTCAGGCTGCTGCAATCCAAGGGACCGACCAGCAACATCCTGCTCAAGGACGGCGACACCGTGGTCGTGCCCCGCGCCGAGGTCGTTTACGTGATCGGCCAGGTCAATGCACCGGGGGCCTTTACCTACGAACGTGACATGTCGGTGCTGCAGGTGATCTCGAAAGCGAATGGCGTCAACGACGTCGGCACGACCAAGCGGTTGAAGATCTTGCGGATCGTCGACGGCAAGCGCACGGAGGTGAAGGCGTCGCTTGGCGACAAGCTGCAGCCTGGAGACACTGTCGTCGTCGCGTCCAGGTGGTTCTGATGCGTGCCAACCCGTCAACCGGCCACAAAGCCCGTCTGGCGGCGGTCCAGGACGCCGCCGAACACACGTCGCTCGGATTGTGGGATCACGCCCGCAACGTCGTCAGGCACCGGTGGTGGGCGCTCGGTGGCTTCGTGCTGCTCGCGACGCCCATGGCGGCCATCACGCTGCTGACCACGCCGGTGTTCTTCGCCACGACGCGCCTGCTCTTGCACGAGGAGGTCGAGCAGCGCGTGGGAGTCGCCGCCGGGAACCAACCGGCGCTCAAGAGCGGGCTCGATCCTCTGACGCAGAGCCAACTCGTCACGAGCCGTGCGCTCGTCAAGGACGTGGTCGCGGCGCTGCGCCTGTGGCAGGAGCCCGAGTTTTCCCAGGCCGTGGCCGCGGCCACCGACGACGCGGCGCGGGCCGACCGCCTGATCGATCCGTTCCTTGACCGGCTGTTCGTCACCCTCGTGCCAGACAGCCAGGTCATCGCCATCGGCGTGGAGGCCCGGGACCCCGCGCTTGCCGCCAAGGCGGCCAACGCCGTCGCCCGCCGCTATATCGAACGCGACCGGGAATCGCGGTTCCAGGCGGCCAGCGCCTCGGCCGAATGGCTCTCCAAGCGCCTGGCTGAGCAACGCGAACAGGTGGCTGCGAGCGAGCAGGCCTTGCAGACCTACCGCGCCACGCAGGATGCGATGTCGCTGCTCGACCGGCAGAACATCGTCGGCCAGAAACTCGGCGACCTGAATTCCTCGGTCACCAAGGCGAAGACCGACCGCATTCTGCGCGAGACGCAGTATCAACAGATCCAGGGCATCAAGGACGACCCGGTCGCCCTCGAATCGCATCCCCTGATTGCCGCCAACGCGTTCGTGCAGTCGCTGAAGGCACAGGGGGCCGAACTGACCCGCCAGGATGCACAGCTCAGCGAGCGGCTCGGCCCGAAACACCCGGACCGTATCCAGATTGCGGCCTCGCTCGAGTCCGTGCAGGCACGCTTGAGGGCGGAAGTCGGCAAGATCGTGAGCGGGATCGAGACCGACTACCAGGCCGCGATGACTCAGGAAGCGAGCCTGACCCGGGCGCTCAACTCGCAGAAATTCGAGGCGTCCACGCTCGACCGGAAGGGCGTGGAGTACGCGGCGCTCGAGCGCGAGGCCGTCAGTGCGAGGGGGGTCTACGACGCGCTGCTCCAGCAAACGAGAGAAGCGGCGCTCTCGAGCGGAGTGCAGAAGAGCACCGCGCGTGTGGTGGATGAGGCCGAACCGCCGGCGGCACCGGTGCGGCCTCGGCGCGGTCAGGGCCTCGCGGCCGCCGCGCTGCTGGGGCTCATCGGTGCAGCCAGTGCCGTCATCGCTCGCGAGTACCTGCGCCGCAAGGTCTACTCGGCGATGGATCTCGAGCGCCGGCTTGGCATTTCGGTGCTCACCTTGGTGCCGTCGGCCACACCTCCCGAAGGCAACACCCCTGGCTCGCTGTCCCCGCTCCCTGCGGAGGCGTTCCGTCGCCTGCGCGCCACGCTCATGCTGGAGTTGGGCGCCGCCGACCAGCCCGGCAGCGTGCTGGTCGTGACGAGCGCAGCGCCGGGCGACGGCAAGACGTTCGTGTCGTCGCACCTGGCGGTTGCGCTGGCGGCCGCGCACCAGCGCGTGGTCCTTATCGATGCCGACCTGCGACGCCCGCGTCTCCACACGATGTTCGACCGGAAGCGGACACCCGGGTTATCCGACGTGCTTCTGGCACGCCGCGGTGCGGCAGAAGTGCTTCGGCCCGCCGCCACGCCAGGCCTTGTCGTGGTAACCAGCGGCATTCCGACAGCGGAGGCCTCAGAGTTGCTGTCGCTGCAGAGCTTCCGCTCGTTCATCGAGAGCCTGCGCAGCGATTTCGACTGGATCGTGGTCGACTCCCCGCCCGTGATGGCCGTCACCGACGCGGCGGTGTTGGCGCGCGAGGCCTCGGCGGTGCTGTTCGTCACGAGCGCGGAACGCACCTCACTCGAGGCGGTCGAAGCGGCCCTCAAGGTGCTCGACGACGCGGGGGCACGCGTCGTGGGCGCGGTGCTCAATCGTGCGCCGGTCAGCAAGGAGGCGTTCTACTACTCGCGCTATTACCGGCCTGAGTACAACACGTACCTGACGGGATCCGACGATCCGTCGGCGAAAGCACCCACCAACGCCTCATGAGCGCCTGGCTCAATCCGCTGAGCCTCGGCGCGCTCGCGGTCACGCTCGTCGTGCTCGCGATTGCTTTGCAGCGGCCGGTGCGAGGCATTCAGTTGTACGCCGTGCTCGGGGCCGCGCCGCTGCTGCAATTGGGCGCCTTCAGCGGCCGCACGATCAGCCAGGGCCTGATGTTGGCCGAGTCACTGGCCACGGTCCTGTTCGCCGTCTGGTTCGTCCGCCGCTCGACACGCCCCAGGGCGAGGGCACCTTTCGAGATTCCGTGGCTGTTGTTCGCACTCCTCGCGGTCACGTCCCAGTTCGCCGTGATGCTGCTGCCTGACCATCGCGTGGAACCGAGCGCGTGGGCCGTCGCGGCGGCTCAACTGCTGCTGGTGCTGTGGCCGATCGGCGTGTATCTGGCGACGGCTGAATTCGTGACGAACACCGGACACCTGCAGTGGCTGCAACGGGCCGTCATCGGCCTGGCCACCGCACAGTTTGTCGCACCGTTTCTACCGCCGGCGTGGCGGCCGTATCTCGGCTGGGTCTGGACGTTCGGCATCTTCGCGTCGCCCTTCGCGCTCGCTGCGGCGTTTGCGACCCGTCGAATCCCGGCGCGGCTCTTCCTCGTCGGTGTCGCCGTGCTGCCATTTGCACGCGGCGTCCAGGACGGCAAGGCCTTTCTGTACCTTTACGTGGCAGCGGTCGCGGCAACGATCCTCTGGCTGCGCTCGTCCCGGCTCGTGGCCGTCGTTGGCGCGGCAGTCGCGGCGATCGTCCTCGCCGCG